>WNFR01002406.1_pt1 | contig 23779 bp, 21 predicted proteins | sample 5400221 | NCBI WGS metagenome assembly WNFR01 (sample SAMN13153357, study PRJNA577476) | soil metagenome | isolation source: 40 cm soil under Madrone tree | place: USA:California | collected 2016-06-14 | reverse complement strand
CCGGCACGCGCGCTCGCGGCAGCTCCCGAAAAGGTCAGCTCCGACGCCGGCAAGCCGGTGCCGCTCAAGCTCGGGCTGGCGGCGAAATAATGCGGCGAGGATTTGCGATTCGCCTGTTTCCTTTTCTTACATCCCGGGCAAGACCCTCTACATCGTCATGATTGATACCTGTCCACACGAAGCCAGCGCGTAGCGACCACTCAACTAAACCGGGCTTTGAATCGCCGCCCGGTTTCGAATTAGCACATCAATTTCCGCGGTCGTCAATCCGGATTCTTCGAGCGCGTTGTCACGGAATCGCTCGTCGGCAAGAAGCTCCGGCGCTTCGAGCACCTGTGTCAAGCGCTCGTAATTGGACTGGTTGGACGCACCTATCGTGATCCAGCCGTCCTGCGTTGCGAAGGCCTGGTACGGCGCAGTGAGCGGATGGGCCGAGCCAAGCGGACCGATTTCCTTGCCGCTGCCCAGAAAAATGGCGCTTTGCCAGAACGTCTGCATGACGCCCGCTTCGAGGAGCGACGTATCGACCAGTTGTCCCTGACCGGTGCGCAGCCGATGAACATAAGCCACGACGATGCCGAGCGCGGCCAGGATTCCCGCGTTGATATCGGTCACGGGGGAGCCCACCTTGGTCGGTGGGCCACCGGGCTCGCCGGTAATGCGCATCAGGCCGCTCAAGCCCTGCGCCACCAGGTCGAAGCCGCCTTTGTCAGCATCGGGGCCGGTTCGGCCGTAGCCGGATATCGCGCAATAGATGAGCCGCGGATTGGTGCGTCGCAAGTCCTCGTAGCCCAGCTCCAGCTTGTCGAGCGTTCCGACGCGGAAATTTTCGATGACGACGTCGGCGCCGTCGATCAGGCGGCGCAGGGCGTCGCGGGCCGCGGCTTGCTTGAGGTCGAGCGCGATGCCGCGCTTGTTGCGGTTCATCATCATGAACGCGCTGGCTTCGCCGTTGACCTCGGGAGGCGTAAAACGGCGCGTGTCGTCGCCACCGGGTACTTTCTCGACCTTGATGACGTCGGCACCCATGTCCGCGAGCAGCATGCCTGCCGTCGGGCCCGACATGATATGCGCGAGCTCGATCACCCTGATTCCAGCAAGCGCGACCATCATCGACCGCTGAAACGCGGCATCTGCTTGTTCAGAAACGCGCGCAATCCTTCGCGGTAATCCGCGGTGTCGAAGCAGGCGAAGCCTTCGCCCCAGTCGTCGGCGGAAAGTTGCTGCGCGGGCGACAGACGCCGGATGAAGCGCTTGTGCCAGCGCGCAACCAACGGGGCACCTGCCGCGATTCGCTCGGCGGTCGCCCGCGCCTCGGTCTCGACGAATTCATCAGCTACCACGCGCTGCACCAGTCCCTTTTCACGCGCCTCCTGCGCGCCGAAAATTCGCCCTTCGAGCAGGATCTCGAGCGCCACGGCGGGACCGACTACCGACAAGAGCCCGCTCAACTCACCGTAGCCCATGGTGAGGCCGAGCCGATTGACCGGAATACCGAAGCGGCTCGACTCGCCGCAGATGCGCAGGTCGCACATCAATGCGACCTCGAGGCCGCCGCCGACACACACCCCGTGGATCATCGCGACCGTCGGATGGATGCACTCGCCAATCGCCTGCATGGTCGAGTGGATCAATTCACCGTAGCCGCGGCCCTGCGCCGCATCGGCGCGCACTTGCGGAAACTCGGTGATGTCCGCGCCGGCACCGAAGGCTTTGCTGCCTGCACCGCGCAGGATCACGCAGCGCAGATCGGATTCGAGCGAGAGCTCTCGCATGCGGCTCCCGAGCTCGCGCCACGACGACTCGGACAGGGCGTTCAGGCTTTCAGGGCGATTGAGGATGACGGTCGCTATCAGACCGTCACGCTGCACCAGAACCGGATCGGACATGGTCGGCGGGATCAGTGATAGAAAAAGTCGACGAGCCCCATGCCGGTCACCGGATCAGTGACTTTGGCAGCTACTTGCCGAGCGAAATCGCTTGCTGGATAAGCTCCGTCGAGCCGGGCACTTCCTGACCGTATTCCTCGTAGATCGACTTGCTCGCCGCGATAAATGCGTCCTTGTCGACCTGATTGATCTTCATTCCTGATGCGGCAAATTTACCGCGCAGCTCGTCGTCTTCCTTTTGCGCTCGAGCGTAGACGAATGACTGCGTCTCCCTGGCCGTGTCTTCCAGGATCTTGCGCACGTCGGCGGGCAGGCTGTTGAAGCGGCGCAGGCCCACTGCTACGAATGCCGGCGTGTAGACGTGTCCGGAGAGCGAGAGATACGACTGCACTTCCTGAAACTTCTGGGAATAGATCTGCGTCAGAGGGTTTTCTTCACCATCCATCACTCCGGTGGAGAGTGCGTTAAAGACTTCGGAAAACTTCATCGGGCTCGGGTTCGCGCCGTAGGCCTGAAACATCTTGAGCCTCCATTTGCCTTCCGGCACACGCAACTTGATGCCCTGCAAATCGACCGGCTTGATGATCGGACGCTTGTTATTGGTGATGTGGCGATATCCGTTCTCCCATACCGCAAGTATCTTAAGCCCTTTCGCCTCCGCCGCAGGCTCGAGTTTCGGCCAGAAAATCTCGCGCTCTATTTTCGCCATGTGCGCGCGGTCCTTGACCAGGTATGGCATTTCGAACAAGCCGAAAAGGTCGGCTTCGGAAGACATGACCGTAGAGGGCAGCGCAAAATCCAAGGTTCCCAGCTTGAGCTTCTGCAGCATCTCTTTGTCGCCGCCAAGCTGGCTGGAGCCGAACACGACCACGCGCGCTTTGTTGCCGAGCTTCGCGTTGGCGCGCTTCGCGAACTCGCTCGCCGACGAGTCGAACAGTGAGCCGGGCTCGCCCACGTGACCGAACTTGAGCTCCATCTGTGCCAGCGCTGGCGGACACAGGCCTACAAAGAAAACGAGAAGGGCAAGACGCATTGATCGCATGCTGTTTTCCTTCTTCAAAAGCGACGCGCTGTTCCCGGCGGCCTGCTGTCCGGCTCGCGATCCGAACGTCGGCGCCAATGCGAAAGCGCGCTTTCTACGTCACCCGTGAAGCAGTCGAGCCCCGAAGTCTCGCAACGCCATAAGTAAGCAGTGGCCAGATTAACATCACGAGCGCCAGCGTCGTGATGGAGCCTACCAATCCGTTCGACCAGAACACGCCTAAGTCCCCGCGCGAACCGAGCATCGTCTGCCGGAACGCATCCTCCGCGCGATCGCCGAGGACGAGCGCGAGCACGAGTGGCGCGAGCGGATAGTCGAGCTTTTTGAAAAAATAACCGACGATGCCGAACACGAGCATCATCCACACGTCGAACATAGTGCCATGCACGGTGTAGGCGCCGACGGCGCAAGCGACGAGGATCATCGGCGCGATGATCGAAAAAGGTATGCGTAGGATCGCGGCGAACAGTGGCACCGTCGACAGCACGACGATCAGTCCGGCGATGTTGCCGAGGTACATGCTGGCAATCAGGCCCCAGACAAAATCCGGGTGCTCGACGAAAAGCAGAGGTCCCGGTTGCAGGCCCCAGATCATGAGACCGCCGAGGAGAACGGCCGCCGTGCCCGACCCCGGAATGCCCAGCGTCAGCATCGGCAATAGAGCGCTCGTCCCCGCCGCGTGCGCCGCTGTTTCAGGCGCGATCACGCCCTCGATGGCGCCCTTGCCGAACGCTGCCGGATTGCGTGAGAACTTCTTGGCCAGGCCATAGCCCATGAACGACGCCGCGATCGCACCGCCAGGCGTGACGCCCAGCCAGCAGCCGACGACGGCGCTGCGGATGAGCGTGAGCCAGTAGCGTGGAAGCTGAGCCCATGTTCTGAGGACGACCTTCAAGTCCATGTCGGGATTCTTGCCCTTGAACGCGAGACCTTCCTCCATCGTAATCAGAATCTCGCCGATTCCGAAGAGTCCGATCACCACTACCAGGAAATCGAAGCCTCGAAGCAGCAGATTCTGGCCGAAAGTCATGCGTAGCTGACCCGAGATGGTGTCCATGCCGACCGCGGCGAGCGCGAGACCGATGCAGATCGAGATCACGATCTTGGCCTTGTCTTCCTTGCCCGTGCCGATAAAGCTGCAAAAGGTCAGAAGGTAGACGGCAAAAAATTCCGGTGGACCAAAGCGCAACGCGAAATTGGCGATAATGGGCGCGACGAAGGTGATCAATAGAACGCCGGCCAGCGCACCCACGAACGAGCCCGTGAAGGCGCTGGTAAGTGCTTCGCCGGCGCGTCCCTGCTGCGCCATCGGGTAGCCGTCGAAGGGCACGCCGACGATGACGCCGATCACTATGCCGATCATCATCAGCCCGACGTTGTACCAGGTCAGGACGACGCCGAAGCCGTTCAAGAGAAGCCGCAGCTCATCCAAGATCAAAGTCCGGTGAAGTCGAGCGCCTCAAGCGAGCACGCTGTGAAAAGAAGCGCCAAGGTTAATACCCGAACCACTGTTCCAGCGGCCCCTTGGGCAGCGGAACAGTGAACTGGTACTCAAACAGCCAGAAGATGATTGCGCTCATGATGAGAGGAACGAGCACGGCCTTGCTCCAGCTGTAGCGCCCCAGCCAGCGCATCAAGCCGCCAACAAACAGCGTTGACGCGACATAGAGCCCGAGATATTGCATCGCGGCGATGTACAGGATCAACGGAAAGAGAATCTTGCCGACCGGGACGAGCTTGGCCCACTCGACGAAGATGGTCTCGTCGGCCTTGTGGCGAAACGCTTGCACGATGACGATCACGCTGCACACGGCAATAAGCACCCCGATGCGCAGCGGAAAGTAACCCGCCTGCGGCCCGTCGCTCGCCCATCCCGCGCCAAGCCGCACGTTGTCGGCGACCACCAGCACACCGATACCGAACAGCACCAGTCCGACGATGATGCCCATCCTGCGCGTCGACGGCCCGCGAGAAACGCCGCGTTCCGCTGTCACGGCTCGCCCCTCTTATTTGGCGGCGACGAAGCCGGCGCTTGTCATCAGTTCGCGGTGACGCTTATCGTCTTCTTCGAGGAACTTGCGAAAATCGGCGCCCGTCAGAAAAGTATCCTTGAGAGCGTTCGTTTCCACGTACTCGCGCCACTCCGGCGTCGCGACGACTTTCTTGAAAACGTCGACGTAGAAGGCAGTCTGGTCGGCATTGACGCCACCAGGCAGAAAGATGCCACGCAGCATCAGGTACTCGACATCGAGACCTGATTCCTTGCAGGTCGGAATATCACCCCAGCTCTGGTCGCTGGTCACCTTGGTCTTGAACGGCATGCGCTTGTTGTCGAACACGCACAGTGTGCGCACCTGCCCGGCGCGCCACTGCGCGACGCTTTCCGATGGGTTATTGACATCGGAGTCGATGTGCTTGCCGACGAGTTGGGTCGAGATTTCGCCGCCGCTCTTGTAGGGAATGTAATTGAATTTCACATTCTGCGACTTCTCGATCGCGGCGGTGATGATGTGATCCTCCCGCTTCGATCCGGTGCCGCCCATCTTGAAGGTCTCGGGCTTGGCCTTGACGGCGGCAAGGTACTCTTTTGGCGTCTTATACGGCGTATCCGAGTTCACCCACAGGACGAACTGGTCCATGGCGATCAAGGCGACCGGAGTGATATCGCGCCAGCTGAACGCAAGGTCTGTGGCGAGGGGCAAGGTGTAGATCGCCGAGTGCGCCACCAAAAGCTTGTGCGGATCGCCGGCGCTGATCTTGACGTCCATGATGCCTTCGCCGCCGCTCGAGCCTCCCTTGAGCTGGATTATCACTGGCTGCTTCATGAGCTTGTACTTGCCGATGATGTTTTGCAGCACGCGTGCCATTTGATCCGACGCGCCGCCGGCACCCGCCGGCACCACAATCTCGACCGGCTTCGTTGGCTCCCACGCCCATGCCGGGGTCCAAAGCGTCGCCGCGAACAGCGTTGCGAGCCCGGCACGCTTGCTGCACTCGATCAATGTCCTCATTGTTTCGTCCTTTTTTGGTGAACTGTCTCTTGAATTCACGCGACGCGACGCGTTGCCGCGTCGCGCAGCTCTGCGCCAGCCGCGACCGGCTCGCGCAAAAAAGCAAGTGCATCGCGCACCCCGCCTTCGCGGTGCGGAATGGAGCACGCGGCGAGCCCCATCTCCACGCCGCACAGCGTGCCGCACAGCGTGAGGTCGTTGAACCAGCCGAGATGGCCGATGCGGAAGATGCGGCCCGCGAGCCGTCCCAGCCCCATGCCGAGCGACATGTCGTAACGCGCCAGCACTTCGCGCCGGAAAGCGTCCGCGTCGTGTCCTTCCGGCATCATGATCGCCGTCAGCGAGCTGCTGTATTCCGCGGGGTTGCGGCAAAGGAGCTCGAGCCCCCACGCGCGCACGGCGCGACGCGTCGCCTCGGCGTGGCGGTTGTGGCGCGCGAACACATTGGCCAGGCCCTCCTCGAGCAGCATCTCGATCGCCTCGTGCAGTCCGTAGAGAAGATTGGTCGCCGGCGTGTAGGGGAAGTAGCCTTGCTTGTTCGACGCGATGATCTCGTCCCAGCTCCAGTACGACCGGGGCAGGCGCGCCTGCTTGCTCGCGGCGAGCGCCTTCTCGCTCATAGCGTTGAACGACAATCCCGGCGGCAGCATCAGCCCTTTCTGCGAGCCGGCCACGGTAACATCCACGCCCCACTCCGTGTGCCGGTAGTCGATCGAGGCCAGCGATGAAATCGTATCGACCATCAGCAGCGCTGGATGCGAGGCGCTGTCGATCGCCTGACGGATGGGCGGAATCCGGCTGGTGACTCCCGTCGACGTCTCGTTGTGAACGACGAGGATGGCTTTGATCGCGTGGTCGCGGTCCTGACTTAGCCTGGATTGGACCTCCGCCGCGTCGACGCCGCTTCGCCAGTCGCCCGGCACGAAGTCGACCGCCAGCCCGAGCTTGTCGGCCATCTTGCGCCACAGGGTGGCGAAATGACCGGTTTCGAACATCAGCACCCTGTCGCCCGGAGAAAGCGTATTCACCAGCGCGGCTTCCCACGCACCGGTACCCGAGGCGGGATAAATCACCACCGGCCCGTTGCAGGCAAACACTTTTTTCAAGCCGTCGAGGATCGAGAGCGTCATCCGCGCGAACTCCGGCCCGCGATGATCGATCGTAGGCTGGTCGAGCGCGCGCAAGATCCGGTCCGGTACATTCGTCGGACCAGGTATCTGCAGAAAATGACGTCCGCTCGGATGGTCGTCCAGTTTCAACATCGGGTTCCCTTGCGGTGGCAGCTCGTTCTATTGTACAAGAGAGTTCATCCCGCCGGCCGGCGAGCCTTTCTTTCCGCACTTTGTCCATGAACGCACCGGTCGAGCACCCCATCAAGATCGATTCGCGGCTCTCGCGCGCTGCGGCGCGTGTCGCAGCCAGCGCGCCGCTCGTACAGCGGCTTTCCGCCGAATGCCGCGGTGACGTCCTGTTTGACATCGGATCGCGCGGGCGCTACGCGACCGACGCTTCCATCTACCAGATCTTTCCCATCGGCGTAGTCGTGCCGTGTGACGAAGCCGACGCGCGGACCGCGCTGGCCGTCGCGCGCGAGCTCGAGGTGCCGGTCCTTCCGCGCGGCGCCGGGTCGTCGCAATGCGGGCAGACTGTCGGCGAGGCTCTGGTGATCGATCACAGCAAATCGCTGTGTGGGATTGTCGACTTCGACCCGGACGCGATGACCGTGACCGTTCAGCCGGGTGTGGTCCTCGATCAGCTCAACGCCTACCTCCGTCCGCACGGGCTCTGGTTTCCGGTCGACGTGAGCACCTCGGCACAGGCGACGATCGGAGGCATGGCGGGCAACAATTCCTGCGGCTCGCGCTCGATCGAGTACGGCAACATGGTGCACAACGTTGTCGGCATCGAGGCGATTCTGGCCGACGGCAGGGAAATGCACGACGCCGCAGCGAGTGCATTGACCAAGGCGCTCTCGGCGATCGGCGCCCGCGAGCGCGACGAAATCGGCCGCATGGTCCCCAGCGTGCTGCGCCGCGTCGGGGGCTACAACATAGACGTGTTCAATCCGCAGAGCGAGCGCTCCTATACGCGCGATGGCTCGGTCAACTTCGCCCACCTCCTCGTCGGCTCCGAGGGAACGCTCGCCTATTTTTCGCGCCTCAGGCTGCAGCTCGCCCGACTGCCGGCAAGCAAGGCCCTGGGCGTCGTCAATTTCCCGTCGTTTCGTGCGGCGATGGCGGCGGCGCAGCACATCGTCACCTTGAAGCCAACCGCGGTCGAGCTCGTCGATCGCACCATGATCGAGCTCTCGCGCGCGAATCCGGCATTTCGCCCCGTCATCGACAGCGCGTTGATCGGTCAGCCGGAGGCGGTATTGCTAGTCGAATTCGCGGGCGAGGACGGCAGCGTGCAAAGCGAGCGCGTCGAGCGACTCTCGGAGCTCATGGGCGACCTCGGCTTTGCGGACGCGGTCGTGCGCATCACCGCGCCCCAGGCGCAGAAAGCGTTGTGGGACGTGCGCAAGGCCGGATTGAACATCATGATGTCGATGAAAGGCGACGGCAAGCCAGTGTCGTTCATCGAGGACTGCGCGGTGCCGCTCGAGCACCTTGAGGAATACACCGAGCGCCTGACGCAGATTTTTCGAAAGCACGGTACGGATGGCACCTGGTATGCGCACGCCAGCGTCGGCACCCTGCATGTGCGCCCGATTCTCGACATGCGTCGCGGCGGCGCGGCGAAGATGCGCGCCATCGCCGAGGAGGCCGCCGCCATGGTCCGCCAATACAAGGGGGCGTACTCGGGCGAGCACGGCGACGGCTTGTGCCGCGGCGAGTGGGTGGCGTGGCAGTTCGGCCCACGGCTGAATGCCGCGTTTGCCGAGATTAAGGCATTGTTCGATCCGGGCAACCGCATGAACCCCGGCAAAATCGTCGCGCCGCCCAGGATGGACGATGTGGCGCTGTTCCGATTCGGCCCGCACCACCAGCGACGCGCATTCAAACCGGCGCTGGATTGGTCGCCATGGGACGTCCAGCGCGACCCGCTGACCGGTCAAGAGACGGCGCCCGGATCCGGTGGAGACCCGGCGCACGGTCTCGCGAGCGCGATCGAGATGTGCAACAACAACGGCCATTGCCGCAAGTTCGACGCTGGAACCATGTGTCCGAGCTATCGCGTCACCCGCGATGAGCAGCACACGACGCGCGGGCGTGCCAACACGCTGCGGCTCGCACTTGCCGGCCAGCTCGGGCAGGAAGATTTCGCCGGCGACGCCGTGCGCGATGCGCTCGATCTGTGCGTGTCGTGCAAAGGCTGCCGGCGCGAGTGCCCGACCGGCATCGACATGGCCAAGCTAAAGATCGAGTTTCTTGCCGCCCGCAACGCGCGCGACGGCAGATCGCTTCGGCAGCGGCTTACTGCCTACCTGCCGCGCTACGCGCCTGCTTTAAGCCACTTGTCGTGGATCGCCAATCTGCGCGACCGGATTCCCGGTGCCGCGCATCTTTCCGAGCGCTGGCTCGGCTTGTCGCAGCGGCGCTCATTGCCGCAATGGCGCGCGCCATTCCTGCGCGCCGCCAACTCCGGGTCGTCCACAATTGCATCCGCGACGCCCAAGCCTGGCCGCGAAGTCGTTTTGTTCATCGACACGTTCAGCAACTACTTCGGGCAAGCGAACGCGCGCGCCGCAACGAATGTGCTCGAAGCCGGCGGTTACAGCGTGCACACGAACGTCCCCGGTTCGGGGCGGCCGCTTTGCTGCGGCCGCACTTTCCTCGCCGCCGGAATGGTCGAACAAGCCCGCGACGAAGCGCGGCGCACACTCGATGCCCTGCTGCCCTATGTGCGCCGGGGAGTCGCGATCGTCGGCCTGGAGCCATCGTGCCTGCTTACTCTGCGCGATGAATTCCTCAGCTATCGCTTCGGTGATGATGCGCATTTGCTCGCTCGAAACGCGCTGCTGTTGGAGGAGTTTCTGGTGCGCGAGAACTCCGCCGGACGGCTCTCGCTCAAGCTTAAATCGTTGCCAAGCGCCGAGGCGCTCCTGCATGGGCACTGTCATCAGAAGGCGTTTGCGGCTTTCGAAGCGGTAACAACCGTTCTGGCCTGGATTCCGCAACTGAAGACGCGGGTGGTCGAATCGAGCTGCTGCGGCATGGCGGGCGCATTCGGCTACGAAGCGGAACACTACGACGTGTCGATGAAAATGGCCGAGCTTAGCTTGCTGCCGGCGATACGTGCCGCGGCGCCCGAAGCGCTGATCGTCGCCGACGGATTCAGTTGCCGCCATCAGATTGCCGACGGGGCCGGACGCGACGCGATGCACGTCGCACGGGTACTCGATCTGGCGCTGGACAGTCCGAAGTAATCCTCACGGTGCAATCGCCGAGGAGCATCGTGCCATGACAGCCCGACGAAGCAGCGTCTCTTGCCCGCAATGCGGGAAAGCAGCCGACTGGACCGCGGAGAACCGCTTCCGGCCATTCTGTTCCGAACGCTGCAAGTTGATCGATCTGGGTGCCTGGGCGTCGGAAGCCTATCGCGTGCCGGTGGCCGAGGATCCAAAGGAGCCGGACGATTCGGAGCCCGGAGCCGGCACTTCCTGAGCTGTGCCCCAGGCGCCGCGCCGAAGCGCGACACCGTGCGCACCGTGCCGCATGGCCTGTTCGAGATCAGCACGCTTGAGGCCGCCGAGCGCGTAGACGGGTAGCGGCATCCCTCGCGAGAGCTCCTCGAAGCGTGTCCAGCCGAGTGGCCGAGCCGTTGCATGCGATGGCGTCGGCAACACCGGGCCCAGCACCACGAAATCGACCCCGAGCTCTACCGCACGCGCGAGCTCGGCCTCGTCGTGACACGATGCCGCGCAAAGCATCTCCGCCGGCCTTCGTTGCGCCGCCATCAGACGGGCCGAGGTCCAGTGAACTCCGGCGCAGCCGAGGCGACGCGCGACATCGGCGTCGCCGTTGAGGAGAATTCGCGCGCCGCGCGATTTCCCCAACGAGAGAAGCTTCTCGGCGAATCGAACGAGCTCCTCCTCGGTGATGGATTTTTCGCGCAACTCGATGAGCTTGACACCGCCGTCGATCGCACTCCTGGCACGCTCGAGAAACGCTCCGACGCCAAGCTCCTCTGCCATAGTGATCGCATAGACCGGCGGCAGCTCCAGCGAGCGCAATACGACCGCGTTGGCAGGCAAGAGCGGCGCGACCTCGAACGCTCCCGGTGTTTGCCAGGCGAGTGTCTGACCATCGCGGCCGCGCGGGTCTCCGCTCCAGCCGAAGACGCGAAAAAAATTGAGCTCCACGTGCGCATGCGGATAGATATAGCGCTGCACCAGCCACGGGAGGGCATGCGTGACGCTGATCCCCAGCTCTTCGTCGAGCTCGCGTACCAGCGCATCGTGAGCCGATTCGCCACCTTCGAGCTTCCCGCCCGGAAACTCCCAGTAGCCGGGATAGGGTGTCCCGGGCAGGCGCTGCGCGAGCAGCACTCTGCCGTCGTCGCGAATCAGGACCGCCGCGGCGACGCGCAAGACGGGAGCTTCAAGGTGGTCACTCACCTGCGCTGGAGACGCGCCCGCTCACTCGCGCAACGCCCTTGCCCGCCTGAAGGGCCCGTGCGCCCGCGCGATCGCGCGCGAACTGCCAGGCGACGCGACCGCTGCGCGATCCGCGCTGCAGGGCGAACTGGATTGCGCCGCGATGCAGCGCGTCGACGGCCTTGGCTTGGCGCGGAATCGAAACACCGTGGTACTCGAGCCAGGCGTCTACCGCGGCAAGATAGTCGTCCTGGCTGAACGGATAGAACGATACCCACAGCCCGAAACGCTCGGAGAATGAAATCTTCTCTTCGACCGACTCGCCCGGATGCACTTCTTCGCCGACGTGTCGCGTTTCCAGGTTTTCGCTGAAATACTCCGGGAGCAAATGCCTGCGGTTGGATGTCGCGTAGATGAGCACGTTCGACGACGCGACAGCGATCGTGCCGTCGAGCATCACCTTGAGCGCTTTGTAGCCCGGCTCATTGGCATCGAAGGACAGGTCGTCACAGAACACGACGAATCGCTCGGCGCGGTCTGCGATCAGGTCGACGATATCCGGCAGGTCGACCAGATCGCCCTTGTCGACCTCGATCAGGCGCAGACCCTTGTTGCCGTATTTCGCCAGCATCGCCTTGACGAGCGACGACTTGCCGGTGCCGCGCGAGCCCGTGAGCAGCACGTTGTTGGCGGGAAGGCCAGCGAGAAACTGACGCGTGTTGGCGTCGATCACGCGCTTTTGCTCGTCGATCGCGACCAGATCGTCGAGGCGAATGACGTGCGGGTGCATCACGGCATGCAGGTAGCCGCGCTCGCCCCGCTTGCGCCAGCGAAACGCGCGCGCTTTCCAATTCGGCTCCGGCAGGGGCGCGGGCAGCAGCGATTCGAGCCGTGTGAGCACCGCCTCGGCGCGCACCAGAAGCGCTTGCAACGAATCGCCGGCGGAAAGAGGCTGCAGCTTCAACTTCGATAGTCCGCGTTGATGCTCACGTATCCGTGCGAAAAATCGCACGTCCAAACCGTCGCCGTGGCATCGCCGCGGCGCAATGAAACGCGGACGCTGATTTCGGGCTTGGTCATGACCCGCTGGCCGTCCCGCTCGCGGTACGATGCCGCGCGGCCGCCGTCGGCAACCACGAGAACTTCATCGAGCCAGAATGACACGCCTCGCGGCTCGAGATCGGCAATGCCGGCATTGCCGATGGCGCAGACGATGCGACCCAAGTTTGGATCCGATGCGAAGAATGCGGTCTTGACCAACGGCGAGCGAGCGATGGCGCGGGCGACCCGATCGCATTCGGAACCGTCGCGCCCGCCTTCGACGGTAATGGCGATGAATTTGGTCGCACCCTCTCCGTCGCGCACGATCGCCCGCGAAAGCTCTACCGCCACTTCCTGCAGCGCGGCGCGCACCGTCGAGAGCCGCGGGTCGTTCGAGCGCTCGATCGGGCGCAGCGGAGCCTGCGCGGAAGCCATCAGCACGAAGCTGTCGTTGGTCGAAGTGTCGCCGTCGATCGTAGCGCGATTAAACGAGACATCGGCGATCTCCGCCGCGAGGTCGCGAAGCAACGCGGGCGCAATCGGAGCATCGGTCGCGACGAATGCGAGCATGGTCGCCATGTTCGGGGCGATCATGCCGGAGCCTTTGGCGATGCCGGTGATCGTAACCGTCGTCCCCTCGATGTCGATGCGGCGCGAGGCGCCCTTGGGCACGGTATCGGTGGTCATGATCGCGCGCACCGCCGCGTACCATCCGCCTGGCGTCAACGCGGCAGCGCAGCGCGGCAAGGCGTCGACGATTTTGTCGACCGGCAGCGGCTCCATGATCACGCCGGTCGAGAACGGCAGAACTTCCTCCAGCGCACAAGCCAACTGCTTCGCGACAGCCGCGCAGGTGAGCCGCGCGGCGGCGAGTCCTGCGTCCCCGGTGCCGGCGTTGGCGTTGCCGGCGTTGATCAGCAGCGCTCGCGTCTGTGTGCCTTGTGCCAGATGCTCGCGGCAGACGATAACGGGTGCCGCGCAGAAGCGGTTTTGGGTGAATACGCCCGATGCATGACTGCCGGGCGAGAGCTTGATTAGCAGGACGTCATCGCGCGTCCAGCGCTTGATGCCCGCCGCGGCGGTGCCGAGGGTGATGCCGCGCACCGGGAGCAATTGCTCTGGCGTCGGCGGAGTGTAGTTGACCGGCATCGGTTCGGCGACAGGCGTTCGACCTGCGCGAATTCTACCGCAGAGTCATGATCGTCGAGACCGCCGCGACGCGCAACGATGGCGAGGCACCGGTGCGCGCCATCGACCAAACAAATCGCGAAGCCTGCGCGAGGCGCCGCAGGCTTTCGATATCAAGCCAGGCGGCCGTGACAGTGCTTGTACTTCTTCCCCGATCCGCACGGACACATATCGTTGCGGCCGACCTTCTGCCCGGCGCGGGTGAACGGCGGCGGTGCCGTCGCCGGTGGCGGATCGTCAGGAGCCGCGGCCAGCGCCTGCTCATAGTCGGCGTGCTGGTAGCGCACATTCGACACCGGGGGCGGCTCCTCGACAACCTGGACATCCTCCGGGGTTTGGACCCGCACCGTGAGCACGATCTTGACGACGTCCTGCTTGATGCGGTCGAGCATGTCGGAAAAGAGCTCGAACGCTTCCCGTTTGTATTCCTGCTTCGGGTTCTTTTGCGCATAGCCGCGCAGGTGTATGCCCTGGCGAAGGTGATCGAGCGCAGCGAGGTGCTCACGCCAGTGCTGGTCGACCGTTTGCAACATCAGGTTGCGTTCGAACTTGTGGAACATCTCGGGGCCGACCAGCTCGAGCTTCTCTTCGTATTGTTTTTTCGCAACGTCACGCACCCGTTTGCGCACGTCTTCATCCGACAGCTCGGGCCCGGCCTTGAGCCACTCGGCGATGGGCACCTCGAGCTGATAGTCGGCGGCGAGCGTCGACACCAAGCCGGGAATGTCCCACTGCTCCTCGACCGTCTCGGGGGGGATCGACAGACGCAACGTGTCCTCGATCTGGCCCTCGATCATGTTGCGTATGGTTTCCGAGACGTCCTCGGTCTCCAGCAATTCGTTGCGCTGCTGATAGATCACACGCCGCTGATCGTTGGCGACGTCGTCGTATTCCAGCAGCTGCTTGCGGATGTCGAAGTTGCGCGACTCGACGCGAGTCTGCGCCTTGGCGATCGAGCGGTTAACGATGGTGTGCTCGATCGGCTCGCCTTCAGGCATTTTAAGGCGCTGCATGATTCCCGACAGACGCTCGCCACCGAAAATGCGCAGCAGCGGATCCTCGAGCGACAGATAGAAGCGCGACGACCCGGGGTCGCCCTGGCGTCCCGAGCGGCCGCGCAGCTGGTTGTCGATGCGCCGCGATTCATGGCGCTCGGTGCCGACGATGTGCAATCCGCCGGCGGCGATGACCTGGTCGTGAAGGACCTGCCAGTCGCCGCGCATCTTGCGGATGCGCAGATCGCGCTCGGTTTGCGACAGCGTCTCGTCTTCCCGGATCAGCAGGATCTGCGGCTCGACTGCGCCCCCCAACACGATATCGGTGCCACGGCCGGCCATGTTGGTCGCGATCGTGACCATTTTCGGCCGCCCGGCCTGGGCGACGATCTCCGCCTCGCGGGCGTGCTGCTTGGCGTTGAGGACCTGGTGCGGAAGCTTCTCCTTGTCGAGGATAGCCGCGAGCAGCTCGGAATTCTCGATCGATGTGGTTCCGACCAGCACCGGCTGGCCGCGCTGATAGCAATCTCTGATATCGCCGACGATCGCGTCGGCCTTTTCCTGGAAGGTCCGGAAAACGAGATCGTTCTCGTCTTTTCGGATCATCGGCAGATTGGTTGGGATCACCATCGTTTCCAGATGGTAGATCTGCTGAAACTCGAAGGCCTCGGTGTCCGCCGTACCGGTCATGCCGGCGAGTTTGGAGTACATGCGGAAGTAATTCTGAAACGTGATCGATGCCAGCGTCTGGTTCTCGCGCTGGATGGCCACTCCTTCCTTGGCTTCGACGGCTTGATGAAGCCCGTCGGACCAGCGGCGCCCGGCCATGAGCCGCCCGGTGAATTCGTCGACGATGATGACTTCGCCGTCCTGAACCACATAGTGCTGATCGCGGTGAAAAAGCGCATGTGCGCGAAGCGCCGCATACAGATGGTGCACCAGCGAAATGTTGTGCGCGTCGTACAGGCTGCTTCCGGGCGGGAGCAGCCCCGCTTGGTAGAGAATTCCTTCGGCGTGCTCGTGACCTTCCTCCGACAACAGGACCTGATGCGCTTTCTCATCGACCCAATAGTCGCCCTTCCCCTGCTCTTCCGTCTGCCGTGTGAGCTTGGGCGCGAGCTCGTTCAACCGGTAATAGAGATCGACGTTGTCGTCGGCCTGGCCGGAGATGATCAACGGCGTGCGCGCTTCGTCGATCAGGATGGAATCGACCTCGTCGACGATGGCATAGACGAGGCCACGCTGCACTTTTTCCGACCCATGGAAGACCATGTTGTCGCGCAGATAGTCGAAGCCGAACTCGTTGTTGGTGCCGTAAGTGATGTCCGCCGCATACGCCGCCTGCTTGAGATCGTGGCTCATCTGCGACATATTGACGCCGACGGTCAAGCCCAGGAAGCGGTAGATCCGGCCCATCCAGTCGGCATCGCGCTGGGCGAGGTAATCGTTGACGGTGACGATGTGCACACCGCGGCCGGTCAACGCATTCAGGTACGCCGGCAGTGTAGCGACCAGCGTCTTGCCTTCGCCGGTGCGCATTTCGGCGATCTTCCCGTAGTGCAGGCCCATGCCGCCGATCAGCTGCATGTCGAAATGGCGCATCTGCAAGGTTCGTTTGCTGGCTTCGCGCACCACCGCGAACGCCTCGGGCATGACCTCGTCGAGCGTTTCCCCCTTCGCGACCCGCTCCTTCAGCACCGGCGTCTTCGCCTTCAGCTCGTCGTCCGACAGCGCGGCAATCGCGGGCTCCAGTGCATTGATCTCTGTGACGACCTGCGCGTATTGCTTCAGAAGCCGCTCGTTCCGGCTGCCGAAAATCTTGGTAAGGATATTGGGGATCATAAAGTCGGTATCTCGAGCCGCCGCGCAAAAAAACAAGGGGTGAGGACCACCTCACCCCTGCCTGTCTATCGGCTGCCCCGGGCGGAAACGTAGTGGCCCAGTCGACTCGCAGCTAGCCCTAGCCCGTAGGTTGCAGGAAACGCGCCGGATTCTGCGGGACACCGTTCAAACGCACCTCGAAGTGCAGATGCGGGCCGGTCGATCGGCCGGTCGATCCTACTGTCGCTACGCGCTGGCCGCGCATGACGAGATCGCCCTCCTTGACCAGCAGCGTCGAGCAATGCGCGTAACGACTGACCAGCCCATTGCCGTGATCGATCTCGAGCATTTTACCATAGGCGGGATGGACGTCCGCGAAGACGACCTTGCCGCTCGCGGCGGCGTCGATCGTGGTACCGGACTCGGCCGGAAAGTCGATCCCCTCATGAAAACTTTTCTCTCCATTGAACGGATCGATGCGCCAGCCGAAGTTGGACGAAAACCACCCATCTTGGATCGGCGACAACGTCGGCAGGAATTTCTTGTTTGCCGAGTCGGTCACCACCAGTCCCTCGAGCACGCCGAGTTGATCGGAACGTTCGTCGACCTGACGCGACAACCGGCTTAGCATGGTAGTGAACTCATCCACCGTGAAATCGCGGCGCAGCGTGGGCACCGGCCCGCCGCGTCCGGGTACCGAGCCCGCGTCCAGCGCCGGCAATTCCTGCGGCTTCAATCCGGCGAGCCTTGCAAGGCGCTCGCCAAGGCCATCGAGGCGCAGCATCTGCGCCTGCAGGTCGCCAAGCTTCATCGCCATCGCGCTCAAGTGGCTCTGTACCGCCTCCTCGGTCTTCTGCGCTTCCTGCCGCTGATCGGCGAGCATGATGGCCTGCAACAGCGGATGATTGATCGACGCTGCGTAGCGCAACGTCACGTAATTGAATATGAGCGTAAAGGCGACCAACAGCACCAGGACGGCGAAGGTTCCACCCGCCAGGTGTCGCCAGTCGAGGGTAAGAGTGCGCGCGCGAGCGGTGGCGCCCGAGACGAAGATTATGTTCAAATCACATTTCTCCCGTGTGTTCGATCCCGGACCCCGGCGGAACGCTTTGCGGATACCGTCCCATGCGCCGATTCCATCAGGTCCTCAAAGGCGAACCCACACTCGACGATCTGTTGCAGCGCCACCGGCGTGAAGCTGCGCTGCAGGATCGCGTCCATCGAGCCCTGCCTCCCGCGCTGGCCAAATACGTCGCCGTTGTTGATGCGAGGTCGGCGGAGCTCGAACTGGGTGCCGCAAGCGGCGCGGCTGCGGCCATGCTGCGCCAGCATGCTCCGGAGCTACGAAGCGCGCTTGCGCGTGAGGGATTTGAATTTACTGGAATACGGGTCCGCGTGCAAGCCCGCCTGGCTCACGAATCGTTCCCAAAGTCGCCTAAGAAACAATTAGATAGCGCATCCGCGGCCACGCTATTGACGCTTGCCGCGGAGCTCGGCGAGTCACCGCTTGCGCAAGCGCTGCGACGGCTTGCGAAGATGCGAGCGCGCACGGATTCAGACGGCCGCGACGAGCCGCTCGAAGGCGTAAAAGACGAGGACCGCGAGCATTAGAAAGATAGTGTATTTCACGACTTGCGTAATAAAGCGCAAATAGCGCCGGTCGCGTTTGAAGACATAGAATGCCAGCGCACCGGCGATGGTTGCCAGCGACAGGAAAAGCAGCAATCGAACAAGAAGCAGCGAGAGCCTCTCTACCGCAGTCCGCGGTTCCCACGCCTCAGGCGTCAGGCTCCCTGCACCTGCCACGACTGGAATGCGCTCGGCACGTCCGCAGGCGCATCGAAGGTGACCAGCTCCCAGGCATCGGGTCGCGACAGCAAGGCACGCGACAAGGCGTTGTTCAATCCGTGACCGGATTTGTAGGCGGTATATTTGCCGATCAAGGGGTGTCCGAGCAGGTACAGGTCACCGATCGCATCGAGCACCTTGTGCTTGGCGAATTCGTTGTCGTAACGCAAGCCCTCGCTGTTGAGGATTCGCGTTTCATCGAGCACGATCGCATTCTGCAGGTTGCCGCCCAGGATAAGCCCAGCGGCGCGCAATGCCTCAACGTCCTGCATGAAGCCAAAGGTTCGCGCGCGGCTGACTTCCTTGATGTAGGAATGCTCGGCGAAATCGATCGCTACGTGGCGGTTTTCGGATCCGAACACCGGGTGCGGGAAATCGATCGTGAAATCGAGCATGAAGCCATGATGCGGCTCGAAGCGTGCCCACTTGTCGTCTTGCCGCGCTTCGACAACCGACTTGATTCGCAAATAGCGCTTGGGTATGGACTGCTCGACGATGCCGGCCGACTGCAGCAGAAACACGAACGGACCGGCGCTCCCGTCCATGATCGGGATCTCGGGACCCGCAATGTCGACGTGCAGGTTGTCGATGCCCAATCCGGCAAGCGCGGACATCAGATGTTCCACGGTCGAAATCCGCGCTCCGTCCTTTTCCAGCGACGACGACAGCCGCGTGTCACCAACATTGCGGGCGTCGGCGCCTATGGTCACCGGCTTGGGCAGATCGGTGCGGTGGAAAACAATGCCGGTATCGGGCGGTGCCGGACGCAGCATCAACTCGACGCGCACGCCGGTGTGCAAACCAACGCCGGTCGACTTGATTTTGTTTTTGAGCGTGCGCTGTCTGAGCATCGTGGATTAGCCCTCGGCGCGATCGGAAAACTCCCCGAAAGCGCGACGGTTCAATGGTTTACGTCATGTTACCACATCGGCAGACGGCCGCGGCGGACGAATGCATCTCGATACAAAAAAACCACTCGACGCCGCTTTGACCCAAGCGTTCAGTCCGCCTGCTTGCGCAGGAAGGCCGGGATATCGGCAGGGTCGAACGCCGATGCGCCGCTTGCCGGCGTCGCCGCGCGACCGCGCCGCACCACCGCCGGGGTCTTGTCCAGACTCTCATAGTCGATGGTTTCCACGCGCATGCCGACCCCGTCGGTGCCGGTGCGCTCGATCACCTGCTCGACGACTTCGAGTCTCGGCTGCCGCGCCTTGACAATGGCTCCGCCCAGGCCGGTCGCGATCATGGTGACGCGCAATTCGTCGCCGATCGAATCGTCGATAACCGTGCCGACGATGACTAGGGCCTCGTCCGCCGTAAATTCCTTGATCGTCTCCATCACCTGATGGTATTCCTTCATCTTCAGTCCCGAGGACGCGGTGATATTGACCAGCACGCCGCGCGCCCCGGAAAGATTGACCTCTTCCAGCAGTGGACTGGCGACCGCACGCTCGGCCGCAAGCCGGGCTCTGTCCGCGCCCGCCGCCATCGCCGAGCCCATCATCGCCATGCCCACCTCCGACATCACTGTGCGCACGTCGGCAAAATCGACGTTCACCAGTCCCGCGTTGTTGATGACCTCGGCGATGCCTGAAACGGCACTGCGCAGAACGTCATTCGCCGCGGCATAGGCATCCAACACCGAGACATCCTCTCCCAGCACCTGCATCAGCTTGTCGTTGGGAATGACGATCAGTGAGTCGACGCATTTTTTCAGCTCTTCGATGCCGGCGTCGGCCACTCGCTGCCGCTTGCCCTCGAACCGGAACGGCCGCGTCACGACCGCGACCGTCAGAATGCCGCGGTCCTTCGCCACCTGCGCGACGACCGGCGCCGCCCCGGTCCCCGTACCTCCGCCCATGCCGGCGGTGATGAACAGCATATCGGCGCCTTCGATCATCTCCGCGATGCGGTCCTTGTCTTCCATTGCCGCGTCGCGCCCGATCTCCGGACGCGCTCCGGCGCCGAGTCCCCGCGTCAGACTGCTGCCGAGCTGCAACTGAACTGGCGCGGTCGAGCGCTTGAGCGCTTGCGCGTCGGTATTCGCGGCGATGAATTCCACGCCTGGCAGCCCTTTTCCGATCATATGCTCCACGGCGTTGCCGCCGCACCCGCCCACGCCTATCACTTTGATAACCGCTTCCTGCGGGCTCTGGTCGATGATTTCGAACATGATGTGCTCCTTTTCCTGTCTGATTGCTAAAGTGAACTCCAACGTTTACGCGCGAGCCGGCTGGCTTGTTGGATACTCGTCATGCAAGACATCAACCTCGAGGGAAGACGTCTTGCACCGCCGACCGCGCGCGATTTCAAAAATTCGCCTTGACCCACTGCCTCATCCTCTCCGCGACATTGCCCAAGCCCTTGCCCTGTGCGCGCGCCAGTTCCGCGCGCAGGAATTGTTCTCGCCCGTCGAGCAGCAAGCCGACTGCAGTGGCGTAGCGTGGACTGCGCACCACGTCCGCCAGTCCGCCGACATACGCCGGGACGCCGATGCGTACCGGAAGGTGAAACACTTCCTCGCCCAGCTCGACCATCCCTTGCAGCAGTGCCGAACCGCCGGTAAGGACGATGCCCGACGAGAGCAGCTCCTCGAGGCCGCTGCGGCGCAGCTCCGCCTGCGCGAGCGTGTAGAGCTCCTCGATCCGGGGCTCGATCACCTCGGCGAGCATCTGGCGCGATAGCTTGCGCGGACCGCGCTCGCCGACGCCCGGCACTTCGATGACGTCGTTGGGATCGGCGAGCTGCCGCAACGCGCAGCCGTGGCGAAGCTTCAGCTCCTCGGCTTCCTTGGTGGGCGTGCGCAAGGTCATCGCGATGTCGTTGGTCACCTGATCGCCGGCGATGGGAATCACCGCCGTGTGACGGATTGCTCCGCCGGTGAAGACCGCGAGATCGGTCGTTCCGCCACCGATGTCCATGACGCAGACGCCCAGATCCTTCTCGTCCTCGTTGAGCACCGCCAGCGCGGAGGCCAGCGGCTGCAGCATGACGTCCTTGACCACCAGCCCGCAGCGCCTTACGCATTTGGTGATGTTCTCGACCGCGGAAACCGCTCCGGTGACGATGTGCACCTTCACCTCGAGCCGGACGCCGCTCATGCCCAGGGGCTCGCGCACGTCCTCCTGCCCGTCGACGATGAATTCCTGCGGCAGGATGTGCAGCACCTGCTGATCGTTGGGAATCGCGATTGCCTTTGCCGTTTCCACGACGCGGTCGATATCGGCCTGGGTGACTTCCTTTTCCTTGATCGCTACCATCCCGCTGGAATTGAGGCTTCTGATGTGGCTTCCCGCAATCCCGGTAAAGACTTCGGTAATCGCGCAATCGGCCATCAGCTCCGCCTCTTCCAGCACGCGCTGGATCGACGCCATCGTGGCCTCGATGTTGACGACGACGCCCTTTTTCAGTCCGCGCGAGGGCTGCGTTCCCAGGCCGATGATGTTCAGCTTCTTCTCAGGCGTGATCTCGGCGACGATGGCAACGATCTTCGACGTGCCGATGTCGAGTCCGACGATCAGATTTTTCGCGTCTCTCACCATGCGTCTTTCACCGTGCGTTTTTCACTATCTCTATCCCGGAGGATCACGGCCTATGCCGCCTTCTTCACGGCGCGTTCCTTGAACCCTGGAACGCGCGCGGCAAAACCGTTGCGATATCGCAGATCGGCGTACTCGACGCGAGTACCGGCACGGGCGAGCGCACCGACGGTCTTTGCGTAATAGGCGACGAAGCGGCTCAAGTGTTCTTCCACGTCGCTGCGTCCGAGCGCAATCGTCAGCGCGGGCACCGTGGCGGTCTTGAGCTCCCAGCCGCCGCGCGCGGAAAGCCGGATCTCGCCGATGGTCAGCCCGGCGCGCTGCAGGACATCGCCGAAGACCGCAAAGCGCGCGCTTATTTCTCCGGCGGTGCCCTCAGGTCCGGTGAACTGCGGCAGCTCGCCATCGTAATCGGCGACAAAAACTTCACCCTCTTTGTTGACGAGCGCGTTATCGTTCCATCGCGCAAGCGGCGTGTGCTCGGTCACAAATACCTCCAGCCGGCTCGGCCATTGCCGTCGCAGCGCAATACCGCGCACCCAGGGCACACGCTGCAGCGAGTTGCGCGCCTCGGCAAGTTGCATGGTGAAGAAAGTGCCTCGAAGCTCCTCGCGAACGACCGCCTCGAGATGCGCTGGGTTGACCCGCGACAAGGGGCCGGCGATCGCGACCTGTCGCAACTCGAAGACAGGCTGGCGCACCGCCCACGCCGCCGCTCCCCAGCAAAGCAACATCAACGCAAGGAGCGCGATGGCGAACGCCAGCGCGTTCAATTGGCGAGGGTTATCCCACATGCGCGCCCCGCAAGATTTCCACGCACAGATCCGGAAACTCCATCCCTTCGCTGCGCGCCGCCATCGGCACCAGGCTGTGCGCGGTCATGCCCGGAGAGGTATTCACTTCCAGAAACTTCCACGCCCCGCCGCCTTCCAGAATGAGATCGAGCCTTCCCCAGCCGCGGCAACCTATCCTGCGAAATGCGTCCAGCGACTGCGCCAGGATCGCGTTCTCGACATTGCCGTCGATTCCCGACGGGCAGAAATACTTCGTATCGTCGGAAAAATATTTGTGGTGATAGTCATAGTTGCCTTCGGGCGCCTCGATCCTTATCAGCGGCAGCGCGCGGTCGCCGAGAATCGCCGCGGTCAATTCAATACCGGCGACGAGCTCCTCCACCAGCACCAGATCGTCGTGCTCGGCCGCCGTCCGGTAGGCGATGGCCAGCTCGTCGTGATCGACTCCCGCGACGCGTGTGATGCCTATGGACGAGCCCACGCGCGCCGGCTTGACGATCAGCGGCAGTCCGAGTTTGGCCACGACTGCCCACCAATCGGTTCTTTCATCCACCACCTCGTATTGCGGCGTCGGAATGCCGCTCGCGATCCAGACCAGCTTGGTGCGCCATTTGTCCATCGCCAATGCGGACGCCATCACGCCGCTGCCGGTATATGGAATTCCAAGCACTTCCAGCGCGCCCTGGACGGTCCCGTCCTCGCCGAAGCGGCCGTGGAGCGCGATAAATATTCTTTCGAAGCCGTCGGGTTTGAGCTCGCACAGCGCGCGCTCGGCCGGATCGAAAGCATGAGCGTCGACGCCCCTGCTCTTGAGCGCCGCAAGCACAGCATTGCCCGACAGAAACGAAATCTCTCTTTCCGACGACGGGCCGCCCATCAACACCGCCACCTTTCCGAACTCGCTCATACGATTCCCGCGTTCCGCAACCACGCACCGCGCTGATGGGCGGCTGCTTCGCCCTCCCGCACCAGCTGCTCCGCAGCACCGACTCGGGCTCGCCCGCCCATCAACACCGCCACCTTTCCGAACTCGCTCATACGATTCCCGCGTTCCGCAACCACGCACCGCGCT
>WNFR01001635.1_pt1 | contig 23803 bp, 18 predicted proteins | sample 5400221 | NCBI WGS metagenome assembly WNFR01 (sample SAMN13153357, study PRJNA577476) | soil metagenome | isolation source: 40 cm soil under Madrone tree | place: USA:California | collected 2016-06-14 | reverse complement strand
CCGGCCGGAAGGTTGGCCACTACATTCCTGCCCGGGTCTGCTTGAACCGATATCCATTACAAGCGTGCACAACCAGGCGCCGCACCGCGTACATTCGGTGGCGGTTCGCGCATCGAAGAGGTATCCTGCACAACGAATAACGGAGACTATGTCTTTACGCTCGACTTACACACCAACGGCGGTTAAGGGAGCTTCCGGAGAACGCTCGTCTAGCCGGGCCAGTTCAGCCGAGGCTGCGGAGAAGAAACCCAAGAAAAAAGTGAATTGGAGTTCGTTGCCCGAAATCTGGGCGCTGATCCATCCGCGCCGGGGGATTTTGCTGCTCGGATTCGGGTTGATGGCGATTAACCGGGTGGCGGGGCTAGTGCTCCCGGGTTCGACGAAATATCTGATTGATGATGTGTTCGGGAAAAAGCAGCAGAAGCTGCTGCTTCCCCTTGTGCTGGTCGTGATTGCGGCGACTTTGATTCAGGGGCTTTCCTCTTTTGCGCTGACGCAACTGCTTTCGAAATCAGCGCAACGGATGATTACGGATTTGCGCAAGCAGGTGCAGGCTCATATTGGGCGGCTATCGGTGAGTTTTTACGATGCGAACAAGACCGGGGCGCTGGTTTCGCGGATTATGAGCGACGTGGAGGGCGTGCGGAATTTGATTGGCACGGGGCTGGTGGAATTTGTGGGCGGGTTGATGACCGCGGTGCTGGCGCTCTGCGTGCTGCTTTATATCAATGCGGTGATGACGGTTGTCGCGTTCGGGGTGCTGATTGTTTTCGGACTGTTTCTCAATAAGGCTTTTGCGACCATTCGGCCGATCTTTCGCGCGCGGCCTAAGATCAATGCCGAGGTGACCGGCCGGCTGACTGAGTCGCTGGGCGGAGTGCGCGTGGTGAAGGGGTATCACGCAGAGGAGCACGAGGAGAGCGTGTTTGCGGGCGGTGCGCAGCGGCTTCTGGATAACGTGCTGAAGACTCTGACGGCGACTTCGATCATGAGCCTGTCGGGCGCGATGCTGATGGGGCTGGTGAGCGCGGTAGTGATGTATCTGAGCGCGCGCAGAATCATTGCCGGGGAGATGACCATCGGTATGTTTTTCTCGTACTCGGCTTTTCTGGCGATGCTGATTGCGCCGGTGTTTCAGATTGTAGCGATTGGGACGCAGCTTACCGAAGCGATTACCGGACTGGAGCGGACCCGAGAGATTTTGAATGAGGCGAAAGAGGACCAGGATCCCCGGCGCACCGTGTCGCTGGACCGCATTACGGGGCGAGTGGAATTTGAGGACGTGCATTTTTCTTACGAGGCGAACAAGGAAGTGCTGCATGGGGTGAGTTTCGTTGCAGAGCCGGGGACGGTTACGGCGCTGGTTGGGCCGTCGGGGTCTGGGAAATCCACGATGATTGGGCTGGTTTCGGCGTTTTACACGCCTACGCGGGGGCGCATTCTTGTGGACGGCCTGGATCTTTCGACTGTGAAGCTGAGTTCTTACCGCACGCAGCTTGGCGTGGTGCTGCAGGAAACTTTTCTTTTTGACGGGTCGATTCGGGAGAACGTTTCTTACGCGCGGCCGGGGGCGACCGAGGCGGAGATCATGGAGGCCTGCCGGATCGCGCGGGTGGATGAGTTTGCGGAGCATTACGAGAAGAAGTACGACACGGTGGTGGGTGAGCGCGGCGTGAAGCTTTCCGGCGGGCAGAAACAGCGCGTGTCAATTGCGCGGGCGATCCTGGCGGATCCGAGGATTTTGATTTTGGATGAAGCCACGTCGAGTTTGGATTCGGAGTCGGAGGCGCTGATTCAGGAAGGGTTGCGATACTTGATGCGGGGGCGGACTACGTTTGTGATTGCGCACCGGTTGTCTACGATTCGACGGGCCGAGCAGATTTTGGTGGTGCAGGACGGGTACATATTGGAGCGCGGGACGCATGAATCGCTCTATACCGCGCATGGGCGGTATTACGACCTCTATACGAAGCAGCATGCTGTGGAAACCAATCTGTTCCTTGCGCCGGGTGAGGGCGACAAATTGGAGGACGATGGAAAAGATGGGGCGGGTGGAAGTGGCGGGACAGGGGCGGCGCTGCCGGAGGCGTTGCAGGCGTTGCGGAATCGGAATGTCTAGGAGTTCAATGGATCGGGAAGATCGGAAGAGAGCTTAACGCTGAGACGCAGAGAGCGCAGAGGACAAACACCCTCACCAGGATCGGAAGAAAAGAAGAGGCTGGCTTAAAAGACCAGCGCATTGAAGAAGGAAGAGAAAAAGAGCGGCCCGTCCGATTGCGCGGGCGGGCCGTTTCGATTTGAAGATGGAAAATTGTTAGAGGGATGGGCGGCGGAGCATTGGCTTTTTGGCTTGGGCGGCGGCTTGGGTGGGGAGCAGGGTGGCCATTTTGCGGATCATGGCTAGGACCAGGCGCTTGTCGCCTTCGGAGAGAGTCGTGCTGTACTTTTTGATTTCGGCGAGGAAGCGGATTTCGTCCTGGCTGAGTTCGCCGAGCATTTTCTGGGTTTCTTTGTCGCGCGGAGTTTCGGTGCCCGGGAAGAAATCGGCCAGGGAAATTTCCATGGCTTCGGCGATTTTCGCGAGAGTCTCGAGCGACGGAACGGTGTGGCCGTTTTCGACGCGCGAAAGGTAGCAGCGCAGCAATCCAGTGCGGCGCTCGATGTCGCCCTGGGAAAGTCCCCGCTGGCTGCGGTAGGTTTTGATGACTTCGCCGATATTGACTTGTGGTTTCTCTTTAGGCACGGCTTTCTCCAATCGAAATGGTAGCTTAGTCACTAACAGTAGAAGTGGCAAGGGGGAATCGGTGGGGGGTGGTAGCCAAAGGGTAACGGTGGGGGCTGGATTGCCCGGGGCGGCAATGAAGAAGGCCTATTCGGTGGCCTGATAGAGAATCCGGGCGAGGTCACCCATTAACACGTAGTTTTCTTTTTCCGGTTCGAGACCTCGAACCAAGATCACCAAAACAAAAGGCTTAGCTGCGTAGACGATGGCGGCATCGTGGTGGATTTTGGTGATGTCGCCGGTCTTGTGAGCCACCCGGGTTCCCGGTGGAAGGCCCGAGGGGATGCCTTCGTTGAATTTTTGCTGCTGAAGAATTTCGACCATTTGGCGCGAAGAGTCCGCGTCAACCGCTTTGCCTTGTGCTATGGCGGTCAACAGCTGGAGGAGCGCGCGGGCTGTGGTTATGTTGTTCAATCCCTTATCGAATGCCTTTTGGTCCTCGACTCCGCGCACGACGTGCATGCCGTCGGCATCAAGAGAATGAACGGTGGCGCGGATATTTTCGACGCCGAGTTTTTCGATCATCAGATTTGTGGCGAGGTTGCTGCTGACGGTGATCATCAGGTCGCAGAGTTGGCGGAGGGTGCGGGCCTGGCCTTCGGCTTTGTAGAGATCGGTTTCGGAATCAACGGCGGGGTCGAGTTTGAAGACGGAGCCGTCGACGATGGAATGAAATTCGTTGCGGATGACGAGCGGATCATCGAAATGCAACTTCCCTTCCTTCACCTGGTGGAAGAGTTCGATCATTACGGGGATTTTCATGGTGCTGGCGGCGTGGAAGGAATCGTCGGCGTGGAGGAAGAGTTCGGATTTGGCGTCTAGGGTGCGGAAGGCGACGGCGACTTCGGCGTGGGAAGCGGCGATGCGGGTTTGGATTTGTTGGGTGGCGGTGGCGAGCTTGGCGTCTTGCGCTGGGGTGGAGGTGCCGAGGTGAACAGCGGCTAAGGCGAAACCTGCAACGAGTCGAGTACGCAACGTCCCTCCAGATGGTGGCGCCGCCGAAATCGGTTGCTACAAAAACCACGCTTGCCGGCTGGAAGCCGGCGCTACCCGCTAGCGCGAGATGGTCACACTGATAGGAGCAACATTGTAACCGTCAATGGTGAGAAACGGTTCTTGGCCATCGAGGTCGGATTTCCGGAAACTGACAGCGAGGGATTTCTCTTCACCCGGGAGGAGGGAGAAATAGTTGTCATCCCAGAAAATGGGAACGAGGTCGTCGCCGTCTTTTCCTTTGGAGAGACGGGCGTGAACCATGAAGACCACACTGGTGCCTGGGTTTTTCACGCGAAGCTGAATCTTGACGCTGCCTTCGATATCTTGTGCGGCCGCTTCGGCTTCGAGTTTTGCTTGCGGCAAGGAGTTTAAACCAGTCAGGTCGGCGAAGTCTTTTTGGGGGGTGTAGACGGTGTCTTTTTTATGCTTCCAGTCCATGGTGTCGAGCTTGGTGGAGAGCCAGTAGAAATTGTCGCTGACGAGAGTGCCGGTGGCGTCGTGGAGTTGGAGTTTCAGGAAGTAGGTGGTAGAGAGATTTGCCGGGGTTGGAAGATCGAAGGCTTTTGTGGTGCTGTCGGCGGGGAGATCGATGGAGGCGTCGTGTGAACCGGCTTCCTTGGCGTCAATGTTGTAGAGCTTAGCCGTGACCCTGTAGCCTTTCAGGTCTTCGTACTCACCGTTGATTACGGAGGCGGAGTTGGTGTCGTAGTCGTATTGGACGTGGACAATTTCCTGGGCCTTTTTTGTGCCGAAGTAGCCGCCGGCGGGGACGAGGTAGTAGTCGTAGAGATGCCAGATGAGGGAGGGCCAGGCGTTGTTTAGCATCCACTGGATGACGCCGGTGGAGACGTATTTGTTACGGGCATAGGCTTCGAACATTGAGCGCTGGTTGTCGTAGGTCATGGCCTGGGACTTGCGCTCGAAGTCGTCGAGAGAATCGGGCGCGCCGTAGCGGCGGGTGAGGGCGTCGCGGAAGACGTCGATGGTGGTGAAGCGTTCGCCGCCGGCGTGGAAGTTCCAGTAATCGTCGATGGGCCAGAGATGTTCTTTTGGAATGAATTTGGCGAGGCTTTCTTTGGTCGGGATCGCGGGGCCGGGGCTGGTTTCCGTGTTGTAGCTCCAAGCGCCGCCGGCTTTTTTGTCGGAAAGCCAGTACATGGGGGGAACGTATTCGTAGGGGCCGGTCATTTTGACGCCGGATTTGCCGGTGACTTTGGTGGGAGTTTCGGAAGCGGAGGAGATGGTGGGGTTGGGCCACTCCAATTGTTTCAGGAGATCGAGATACATGGTTTCGATTTCGGCCGGCGGGGGGCCGTCGCTACCATAGAGCCAGACGAAGACGCTGGGGTGATTGCGGAGGCGGGAGATCTGATCGATCAGAGAGGCGGCGGCGATTTTTTTGGTTTCGGGCGTCCACGTTTTCCAGTGTTCCCAGGCGTCGCAGCAGATCCAGCCGGGCATAACGAGGATGCCGAGTTTGTCGGTCTTGTCGAAGAATTCGTCGCGGTCGGTTTTGCCTTCCAGACGAATTGCGTTGAGGCCCATATGTTTGACGTAGGCAAGGTCGGCGTCGAGTTTTTTGGAGTCCCAACGAAGGAGCATGTCGGGAGCCCAAGCGGCGCCGCGGATGAGAACACGCTTGCCATTTACTTTGAAGAGGCGTCCGCCGGTTTCGGTGAGTTCGGAGGTTACTTCGCGAATGCCGAAATTGACGGAGGCGGAGTCGGAGGTGGCTTCAGAAATTTCGACGTGGAATTTGGCGGTGTAGAGATAAGGCTCGCCCATTTGATAAGGCCACCAGAGGTGCGGCTCGGCAAGTTTGAGTTGCGGGAATTGCTCGGGCGAGAAACGAATTATTTTTGATTCTTTGGCGCCGAGTTCGACGGGCTGAGTCAGGTGGATATCGGCGACATCGGCGACGAACGCGGCTTTAACAGCGTGGTCGGTAGTGTTGCGGAGTTCGGCGGAAAGAGTGAGAGCGGCGGATTTGTAGGCGGAGTCGAGTTTGGCGTTGGCGAAGGGATGACGCATCGTGACATCACCACTGGAGGAGAGGAAAACCTCGCGCCACATGCCGGTGTCTTTATCGGGCGGAGTGGGATTCCAGTCGACCCAGGTGAGGCCGAGGTCGTTTTTCTCGGGAGCGAAGATTTCGACGGCGAGAGCGTTTTTTCCGGATTTGTTCAGGAGTTCGCTGATGCGGAATTCGTAGGCGCGATAGGCGCCGGCAACTTCGCTGCGATCGGCGAGTTGCTTGCCGTTGAGCCAGATGTTGGCGCGGTAGTTGATGCCGAGGAAGTGGAGCCAGATGGCGCGATTGGCGTACGCGTCGGGTGTGACGAATTCGGTGCGGAACCAGTGGGAGCAACGGAAGGGGCTGCCGGCGGGCATATCGAGATTGGCGGCTTGAATTTTGTTGTTGGTGAACGCGCCGGGGAAAGAATTGAGATTTTTGCCGTAATTGGGGTCGGGGAGAGTTTTGTCGGCCACGAGAGAGCCGACGATGGTGCCGGGGACGATGGCGGGATGCCATTTGGAATCGTCGAAGCCGGGAAGCGAGAGGGCTTCGGGCTTCGCGGTTAGCTTGCAGGATGATTCGAGGCGCCAATCACTGTGAAGAAATACGGGAGCGGACGGCGAATCCTCTCCATAAGCGATTGCAGCAAAAGCCGAGCTGAGGATGAGCGCGAATGAAAGCACAAGCGCGGAGCGAAACCGGGACATTGGCAGGCCTCGTAGCGAGAAAGGTAGCCGCGGATGGAATCGCGGACGCCCCTAGCTTACATTAAACCGATTGAATACAAGAGTAATTCTTGTTCTGGATTGTGGAGATTTTCGGCACGCGCGGCAGGCGCAGGTTTCCGCTTGAAAGGCAGGGAGCAGAAACAGTAAGCTGCGTGGGGTCAATCGTCTAGTTGTAAGTCTCAAAGTTATCCGCCTTCAGATTGTCTCTTTGCCCTTTTATTCATCCGCGCCAACGAGCAATGTACTGGCATAAGTCTTCAGAAGACTCAGGAGGATTTGGAATGATACGTCGCGCAGCAGTTTTTCTTTGTTTTTTAGGTTTGATGGGAGCAGTTTCGGTTCACGGGCAGGCGAAACGAAAGATTATTGTAGACCAGGATGCGCGGGGGCCCGCTACCACAGACCAGCAGTCGATGCTGGCGTTGATTCAGGCGCCGCAGGCGGAGGTGCTGGGACTGACGATCGTGAGCGGCGACCAGTGGCGGGATGAAGAGGTGGCGCACACGCTGCGGATGCTGGAATTGACGAACCATCCGGAGATTAAGGTGTATCCCGGGGCGATCTTTCCGCTGATCAACAGTAAGGAGGAGATTGCGCGGTGGTCGAAGTTATATGGAAAAGTGCGCTACCAGGGTGCGTGGACGAAGAATGGTACGGGGAAATTTGTGCGCGAAGTGCATGGACCCTATGAGGTGCCGGAGCTGCCGGAAGGAAATCCGACCCGGAAGGCGGAGGAGGAAGATGCGGTGCACTTCATCATCCGCATGGTGCACAAGTATCCGCATGAGGTGACGATTTACGCGGGCGGGCCGATGACGAATATTGCGCTGGCACTGAGCCTGGATCCCAAGGTGGCGGAACTGGCGCAGGAGCTGGTGGTGATGGGGGGAAGCATAGCGCCGGAAGTTCCCCTGGAGTGGAAGACGGAAAATCGGCGGGAGTTTAATTTCTGGTGGGACCCGGAGGCGGTGCATATCGTGCTGCGGGCGCCGTGGAAGAAGATTACGGTGACGACCGTGGACATTTCGGTGAAGACACGGATGACGAACGAGATGATTCAGAAGATTGCTGCGGCGGGGACTCCATCGGCGGCTTATATCGGGAAATATTCGGATGAGGAGTATTTGTGGGATGAATTGGCGGCGGTGGCCTGGTTGGACCCGAGCTTGATTACGAAGGAAGTGAGCTTGTATATGGACATGGATATTTCGCATACGGCGGGGTATGGGAATACGCTGGTTTGGACGGAGGGGGATCGGCCGGGAATGGGGGAGCAGTTGGTGAAGGTGCAGACGGAATTGGATAATGAGAAGTTTATGAAGCTGTTGATTCAGTTGCTGGCGGGGACGGCGGGGCGTTAGGGGGATTGGGATAGGAAAACCCAAGAGCTCAGACCCTTCGACTTCGCTCAGGGCAGGCAGGAGTGACCGTGTCGCAAAACCTAAGAGCGGGCCGAGCGAGCTCGGCCCCTACAAATACGGCAGAACCCCAAGAACACAGGCTGAAGCCTATGCTACCCGGAGGGGCTCGGGAAGATGGTGTATGATTTGATGTCCCCGCCAACTGTGGGTGAGCGCTTAAATGGCTAACGAAGAACGCAAAGCTGCGCTGGAAGCGATTATTTATGCCGCGGATGAGCCGGCTACGATTGACCAGTTGGCGGCGGCATTGGGCGAAGAGAAGCTGGCAGTGCAATCGGCGCTGGACGAATTGGTTGCGAGTTATGCCGCAGAGGAGCGCGGGATTGAGATTCGCGCGGTGGCGGGCGGCTACAAGATGTACACGAAGCCGCAGCATCACGATGTGGTGCGGCGGTTTATCAAGTCGCTGCGGCCTCCCTTGCGGCTTTCGATGCCGGCGCTGGAGACGCTGGCGGTGATTGCGTACAAGCAGCCGGTGACGGCGCCGGAGATTTCGGATATTCGCAGCGTGAATACGTCGGGTGTGATTTCGACGCTGCTGGACAAGAAGCTGATTACAACGGCCGGACGCAAGGAAGTGATGGGGCGGCCGATTTTGTATAAGACGTCGAAAGAGTTTTTGATGCGGTTTGGGTTGAGCGACCTGGATGAATTGCCCAGCTTGAAGGAGTTTGAAGCGCTGGCACGCGAGGCGCTGGGGACGGATGAAGGGATTGCCCACGGCGACGTGACGGAAGAGCAGGTTGCGGAGCTGCATCCGGAAGTGGATGCGGCGCACGCAGCGGAACCGCTGGATGGACACTCGCACGCTTCGGCGGCGGAAGCGATTGAGCACGTGGAGAAGGAACTTTCGGAGGCGGAAGAGTTTCGGGAGCATGAGGCGCTGGCAACGGCGGAAGGAATGCCGAGCGGCCAGTTGGATGAAGATCCGCCACCTCCTAACGCGAAGACGACTGCGGCTGGGGAATAGAGGAGTTTTTCTTTTCAGCTAACGCGTTTCTGCACGAACTGGAAATTCGTACACCTCCATTGAAATAAGAACGGCTCTATCTCTGGTGATCGAGGTTTTCTAACACAGAGATCACAGAGGAAGAGCACAGAGACCACAGAGACTACTGAGAAAGAGCCGGAGGAAGACACAGGCTAAAGCCTGTGCTACTGGGATGCTGGAACGATTGCAGAAAATTATTGCGCGAGCGGGGATTGCTTCGCGGCGGCATGCGGAGCAGTTAATCCTTTCCGGGCAGGTGGTGGTGAACGGGAAGGTGGTTACGGAGCTGGGCAGTAAGGCCGATCCGGAGAAGGACAAGATTGAGGCGGCGGGGCGAACGATCAAGGATGAGCAGCGTCGCGCGGTTTATATGCTGATGCACAAGCCGGCGGAGGTGGTTTCTTCGCTGGCCGATCCCGAGGGAAGGAAGAATTTGCGGAATTTGCTGCGGGGATTTCCGGAACGGGTGTATCCGGTGGGGAATCTGGAGTATGCGGCTACGGGACTGGTGTTTTTGACGAATGATGGGGATCTGGCGGCGAAGATGTTGAAGCAGTGGGACCAGCTTGAGCAGGTGTATCACGTGAAGATCAAGGGGATGCTTACGCTTACGGATTTGGAGCGATTGGGAAAAGAGATTGGGATCAAGATGCAGACGCTGCGGCAGCCGGACGCTAGCCGCGGGCATGTGGCGAATTATTGGTATGAGGTGCGGGCTAAAGGAGCGAAGTTGGAGAAGCTGCGGAACTTGATGTTTCGCGAGCACCATCCAGTGGAGAAAGTGATGCGGGTAGGAATGGGACCGCTGACGGTGGAGGGGATTCCCCGGGGGAGATATCGGCTGCTAGACGAGAAAGAGGCGGAGTTGTTGAAGACGGGGAAAGCGGCGGAGAGGAAGAAGAGGAAGTTTGAAAAGAGAAAATAGAAATTGGTAGGAATAGGAAGAGGTTGAAATGTTGCCTCGGTCCCTCCACTGCGCGGCCCGACGCGCCACGAACCGGCGCGAAGAAAAAATCGGGCCGCTCCGGTTGGGATGACACCTAAGAATAAGAACAACCCAAGAGCACAGCCCCTTCGGCTTCGCTCAGGGAAGGCAGGAATGGCTGTGCCAGAAGAGGACGGCGTAAAGCCGCCCCTACACAGGGAATGGGAACTGGCTATGGATTTTGGGCTTAGCGATCATCAGAAACTGATCAGGGAGACGGTGCGGGAGTTTATGGGGGCGGAGGTGCGTCCGCATGTGAAGGAGTGGGAGCGGGGGGAGCACTTCCCTGTTGCGGCGATCCGGAAATTGGGGGAGATGGGCTGCTGCGGGATGCTGATGCCGGAGGAGTGGGGCGGGCCGGGGCTGGATACGATTTCGTATGTGCTGATGATCGAGGAAGTGGCGCGGGTGTATGCGGCGATGGCGACGGCGCTTTCTGTGACGAATTCGGCGGTGCAGTTGCCGCTGCTGGCGTTTGGTAATGGGGAGCAGAAGAATCGGTATTTGAAGCGGCTGGCGGCTGGAGAAATTTTAGGCGCGTTTTGTTTGACGGAGCCGGCGGCGGGGTCGGATGCAGCTGGCATTCAGGCAACGGCGGTGCGTGATGGAGAGAATTACCGGATTAACGGGACGAAGACTTGGGTGACGAACGGATCGGCGGCGGGAGTTTTTATTGTGTTTGCGAAAACGGATACCGCGGCTGGGGGAAAAGGGATTACGGCGTTTCTTGTGGAGCCGGGATATCGGGGATTTAAAGTTGGGCGGCACGAGGACAAGATGGGGCAGAGGTCGTCGCCGTCGGTGGAGCTGCTGTTCAATGATTGCATGGTGCCGGTTGCGGGGCGGCTGGGAGAAGAGGGGCAGGGGTTGAAGATTGCGTTGAGCGCGCTGGATGGCGGGCGGATTGGGATTGCGGCACTGGCGGTGGGATTGGCGCAGGGGGCGCTGGATGAGTCGGTGAAGTTTGCGCGGGCGCGGGCGGCGTTTGGGAAGACGATTGGGGAGTTTCAGGCGATTCAGTGGATGCTGGCGGATATGCATACTGAGATTGAGGCGGCGCGGGGGTTGGTGTATCAGGCGGCGTCGTTGAAGGATTCGGGCGGGCGGATGGGATCGGCGGCTTCGCGGGCGAAATTGTATGCGAGCGAGATGGCGAATCGCGTGGTGTATAAGGCGGTGCAGATTCATGGGAGCCAGGGGTATTCGCGGGAGTCGGAAGTGGAGCGGATGTATCGGGATGCGAGAGTGATTCCGATTTACGAGGGGACGAGCGAGATTCAGAGAACGATTATTGCGCGGGATTTATTGGGGAAGAGTTAGGACAATCCAGGACATTTTGAGGTTTTGCGGTGGAGAGATTGCGGGTACGGGTGTGTTTGGACTGCCGCAGGAAGAAGAGAGCTTAACGCAGAGACGCTGAGGGCGCAGAGAGAAGAAGACAGAATTGTGGAGAGGTGAGTTGTTTGCCGCGGTCCCTCCACTGCGCGGCCCGACGCGCCACAAACCGGCGCGAAGAAAAAATCGGGCCGCTCCGGTCGGGATGACGGAAAAAGCTAAGGCACCTTCAAATTGGGAGTTGGGCGGCAAGCCACGATGGTTGAGGTCCTTCGGCCATCCTTATCGGATGGCTTCAGGATGACAAATTGTCGCGGTTGGAAGTTGGGGAGAGGTGCTTGAGTTGGGCTACTTCGCGGATGGTTAGGGAGCGGAATTTGCCGGGAGGGACGTCGAGGACGAGGGGGCCGAGCTGGACGCGTTTGATTTTTTCGACGAGGAAGCCTACAGATTGAAACATGCGGCGGATTTGGCGGTTGCGGCCTTCGATGAGGGTGACTTCATACCAGGGGTTGGGGGCGTCTTCGTGGAGGCGGATTTTGGCGGGGGAGGTTTTCACGCGGCGGTCGTCGTCGAGAGTGATGTGGACGCCGGAGCGGAGACGCGCGAGGGATTTTTCATCGGGCCGGCCGCTGATTTTGACGAGGTATTTTTTGGGGACGTGAGAACCGGCTTTGGTGAGTTTTTGTGCTAGGGCGCCGTCGTTGGTGAGGAGGAGGAGGCCTTCGCTGGCGTAATCGAGGCGGCCAACGGGATAGACGCGCTCGGGGAGAAGGCCGAGGAGTTGCATTACGGTGGGGCGGCCTTCGGGATCGCTGACGGTGGTGACGTAGCCTTTGGGTTTGTGGAGCATGAGATAGAGGAGGCGTTGGGATGGCTTGATGGGTTTGCCGTCGACGCAGATGGTGTCGGTGTCGGGATCGGCTTTGGTGCCGAGTTCGGTGATGACTTGGCCGTTGAGGGTGACGCGGCCGGCGGTGATGATTTCTTCGGCTTTGCGGCGGGAGGCGATGCCGGCGGACGCTAGGATTTTTTGGAGGCGGGTGAGCATTGGAGAAGAGGATAACAGCGATCAGAGAACAGATAGCAGGATACAGGTCTCCTTAGAGGAATATTTTACGATGAGATTTGGGTGGATGCGAGGAAAGAGGAAAGATGACGCAGAGGCGCGGAGAACGCAGAGATTACGCAGAGAAGAGAACCCAAGAACACAGGCTGAAGCCTGTGCTACTGGGGCGAAGGAGTTATTGGCGGGGGGATTTTTTTTCGTGGGAGAGGCAGTCGTTGCAGATGCCGCCTACTTCGGTGCGGGAGACGGTGACATGCATGTCGAAGTCGCGGGCGATCTGTTCCTTGAGCTGTTCGTAGAGGCGGGATTCGAATTCGCGGACTTTGCCGCAGCGGAGACAGGCTACGTGGATGTGGTCGCGCGGGCCGTGGGTTTCGTAGTAGTGGCGGTCGCCGCGGAGGTGGAGGAGGTCGAGTTCGTCGATGAGACCTTCTTTTTTGAGGAGGTCGATGGTGCGATAGACGGTGACGAGATGGACGGCGGGGTCCATTTTCTGGGCGCGCTCGAGGATTTGATCGACGTCGAGGTGCTGCTCGGCATTGTCCATGACTTCGAGGATGACGCGGCGCTGGCGGGTGAGGCGAATTCCCTTTTCGCGCAGGGTTTTCTGGAGGTGGCCGGTGGTTTCGGCGGAGTTGATGCGTTCGCCGGAAGAGACGCGATGTGTGGGTGAAGCGGACATGAAGAGATAGTTTAACAGGATTGGGGAGTGCGGGAAATTAGGAGAGAGTTGAAGGCGAGTGAAGGAGAAAAGACATAACGCGGAGGACGCAGAGTACGCAGACGGTGAGGGGCAGTCCTAGTACATAGAGAATGGTTCATTTTTCGACCCTAGCCTGAAAAATTTACCGGGAGCCTGGGCGAGGCTTGGCGGCAGGGTATTCAGAGAATTGGACGATTGTGCGCTGCATCTTATTGACAATTCAACCCAGTAATAATTTTCTGGCCTGTGTGGCGCCAAAGCTGCCTTTTGCAGGGTGGGTCCAAGAACGCCTGGGACCCCACCCACCCGACAGAAACACGTTTGCACCGAGAGAGACCAAAATCGTCTAAGGAGGCGCTGACAATGAGAGGCATGAAGAGTTTGATCGTTGGGATGACGGGTCTACTTGCTTTAGGGCCATGCTTGTCTGCGAAAGATCCAAGCGACGCAAGAACAGAGGAGGAACGTCTGCAGAACGCCGGGAAGGTGACGCAGGAAATACTGCGTGTCCCGGATAACATTCCGCGGGACCTGCTCGACAAGGCGCGATGCGTGGTGGTAATGCCTTCGGTGTTGAAGGCCGCGTTGGTTGTCGGAACCAGCTACGGCCGCGGGACGATGGTGTGCCGGAGCGGCAAAGACTTCAGCGGGCCATGGGGCGCGCCGGCGATGTACGCGCTTGAAGGCGGAAGCGTCGGATTGCAGATCGGCGGAGAAGCCACCGATTTCGTATTTCTGCTGATGAACGATCGTGCCGCCACCAGCCTGATGCATTCCAAGGTGAGACTGGGAGCGGACGCATCGGCCGCAGCCGGGCCGAAGGGACGATCTGCATCAGCCGATACGGACGCCTATATGCGCGCGGAAATTCTGAGTTACTCGCGCGCAAGAGGAGTATTTGCGGGTATATCGCTTGAAGGTTCGACGTTGCGACCTGATGGTGGAGCGAACCGGAAGCTCTACGGCAAATCCGCAAACGCCGCTGAGATCATTGCCGATTCCGATGCCAATGCCCCGTCGGCTGCGCATGACCTGATCGCGGCTCTGCAACAGGCATCCCCGCAACTGAAGCGTTAGAAAACAAGTTGGAGCGGATCAGGACCTTTGTCGTCAGGGAAGATTTGTGCCTGGAGGTGCGGCCGGAGTGGCGACCGGCCGCTCTCAATGAGGCATGAGAACGCCCAGTCCACACCAGAAAGGGTGAGAATCATGCATGGCAGACGATTCATTTTTTCACTCGTACTCGCAATTCTATTGCTAGCGATGGCGGCGGCTGCGACGGCTCAAGTCCGCGTGGCGATTGCTATCGCTCCACCACCGTTACCTGTTTACGAGCAGCCGATTTGCCCAGGTGACGGGTATATCTGGACCCCCGGATACTGGGCTTACGATTATGACGATGGCGATTACTACTGGGTGCCAGGCACATGGGTGCCGGCTCCGGAAGTCGGATTCCTTTGGACCCCGGGTTATTGGGGCTGGGGAGGCGACGGATTTATTTTCTATCCGGGGTACTGGGGTCCCGAAGTAGGTTTCTACGGCGGGATCAACTACGGCTTCGGCTACTTCGGGCATGGTTACGAAGGCGGCCGGTGGGACAGCGGCCGTTTCTACTACAACACAAGGGTCAATCGGGTGAACGTCGAAGTCATCCACAACGTTTACAACACGAGGGTGACTGAGACCACGGTTAATCACGTGAGTTACAACGGCGGAAACGGCGGCGTCAGCGCGCGTCCAAGACCGGAAGAAGTGGCGGTTGCCCAACAGAGGCACATCGCACCTGTGGGCGTGCAAGTACAACATGAGCAGGCCGCCCGGTCTGACAAACAGCAACGAGCTTCCGTGAACCACGGGGCGCCGGCAGTGGCTGCCACAGCCAAGCCGGGATCGTTCAAGGAGAGCGGCGTGGTTCGGACCAGGGAGGCAGGGGGGACGTATAACCCGACTCCGCGTCCAGAGAACAACGCTTCTAAGCCAGCGATCCACCCGAACGATCTGCCCCGCACGGACCGTCCGGCTCCAGCGAATACGAGTAATCCAAAACAGGACCTGAAATACCAGCAGGAGCAGGAGAAGCTGCAAGCGAAGCAGCAAAAGGACCTGCAGAAGCTCCAGCAGAAGCAGGAGCAGGAACATCAGCAGATAGCAAAACAGCAGGCCGATGAGGCGAAAAAACAGCAGATGGAACAACGGCACCAGCAACAGACACAGCAACTACAACAAAAACACGAGCAACAGACTCAGCAGTTGCACCAAAGGCAGCAACCGTCCTCTCCGCCGCCTGCGCACCAGAATGAGAACAAGCCTCCACACTGAAGGCCGTCGAATAAGTACAGGGCCGGGCATCCGCCAACCAGCGGATACCCGGCCGAAAACGCACCACGGCTGGAGAGTGAACCCGGAGTAGGTCCCATCCATCGGCGTTCCTAAACCATACTTACTGATCGCACAGACATATAAAAATTACATCGTGAATCCTGGCGGACCATCGGTTGCTTTCATGCATCCAAGTTGATGTTTGCGTGTCAAGCGGCGGATTTCGCGTTGACCGAGCGAACACGCAAATTTAGACTAATTTTGGCTGAAATTTATTTCTGAAGAAGGTAGGTCCCAGCCCATGCATCGTTTCGCGGCAGTAATTTTGTGCTCTGTGTGTGTGTTCGCGGGAACAGCGCGCGGGCAAAGTGCAAGCATCGAGCCGATTCATGCACAACTGGGAGCGGTACTGACGTTTCACCTGCAGACCCGCCTGAATCCAACGGACAGAAATGAAATGGACGTGCTGCCGCGCGGGACGGTGATTCGCGTGAAAATGCTGAGTGGCGTTGACTCCAGCGTGGATCGCGATGGGAGCGAGTTTCACGGCGAGGTGGTGGATTCGGTATTGGCGGGAAGCAAGGTGATCGTCCATTCGGAATCCGAGGTGCGTGGAATTCTGGTATTGCTCCGCAGCAAGAATCACCCGGACGGTTTTCGATACGAACTGCTGGTCACGCGCTTGACGGATCATGCGAAGACCTATGACCTGACGGCATCTCTGAATCCTTCTTTTTTTGACGCCAGCGCGCCTGCTCCGGCGGGTTCCAAGGCCGAAGCGCAGCGTGATCCGAGCATTAACAACGCTGGTTCTGCGAACTTGGCGGCTCCCCTGCACAATTAAAATCGCAGCTTTCCCATGCACTTACATTTTGGGATGAGGAGAGCGGCCAACGCGGTTTGCGGGCCGGCAGGATGCCGGCGCTACGAACTGCAGGTCCCCGCAGAACCAGAATTGACGACAAGATTTGTAAGATATAGCCATGCAAGTTTTACCGCTCCTCTGTGTAGTAGTAGGAAGATAAGCGCAGGAGTGTGAAGAGATTTCCAGTCCCAGTACTTCCCCATGCAGCAGTCCGACCTAGCCGGGGATTTCGCAAGTTGAGTAATCAAGTGGAGATAGCAGATTTGTGTTTTTTTTCAATATATGTGGAGGTCCATCTGCAGTTCCTATGAGAACCAGTCGAAAACCTTCCGGAGGCTCCAAAAATGAAGAAAGAACTGAAGATTATCTGGGCCGCCATGGCCAGCCTGATTCTTGTGGCAGTTGTATGCGCACTCCCCCCCACACTCCCCAACAGTACCGCTGCAACACACGAGCAGACAGCCGCGCAGTCCATTTCCGGCAAAATCGCTGAGGTTCAAAAGACCTCGTTTACCCTGACTATTGGACCGAGCCATACGACGTCCAACAAAGGCAATCAACTTCAAGAGTCATCGCAGCGGTCGATGACTTTCCAAATCGACAAGAATACGACGGTTGATGGCAAACTGCAGGTTGGGGCCAACGCCGACGTGACGTATCGCGAGGAAGAAGGCAAGTTCGTAGCGATCAACGTGCGCGTTTCCTGATTGGTTGATTTTCAACTGATTTGATTTAAGCAGGGTTTCTCTTGGTGAGTCCCACCAAGAGAAACCCTGCTTTTTTTGCGCCAAGCAATGTGGCGGGAGGAGTCGCGGGCACCTTGCGAGAGGGTGTAACCTGTTGGTTCGAGGATTCGCAGATTATTTCCGTTGCCAGGTGCATTGTGGGGAGCGTAAGAGTTTTCTCCTTGATGTTTATTTTGTTGTGCTCAGGGCTTGTTGGCGTCCCGACCCAAAACGGCTTTTCTCTTGCTTCGGATGAACCCAGTGAAACAGTGACTTCCGGGAAAGCCCCGGTGATCGTGGTGGGATTCGTCGGCGGGTTTGTTCGGCATGACAATGCGGTGCATAGCCCGGTCCAACTTGCGGCGCACATACGCGCTGGCTACCGGTCGGGCGTGCACGTGGAAGTATTTGAGAATCGGCGGCGGGAGCAGGCTTACCAGGAGATTTTGAAAATGCTGGACGCCGACCATGACGGGAAGTTGTCCGAAGAGGAGAAGCGGGGCGCACAGATTATTATTTACGGGATGAGCTGGGGTGGATCGGAAACGGTGGCGCTGGCGCGCGAATTGGGAGAGCAGAAAATTCCGGTGCAGTTGACGATACAGGTGGACAGCGTGGCCAAGGTGGGGCAGAACGATGCCGTGATTCCCGGGAACGTGGTGGAAGCGGCCAATTTCTATGAGGCGGATGGATTGTTGCACGGGCAGGCGGAGATTCGAGCGGCGGATGGTGCAAGCACGCGAATTCTTGGCAATTTCCGGCTTGAGTATGGCGCGAAGACGCTGAAGTGCGAGAACTATCCGTGGTACGACCGCGTGTTTATGAAATACCACACGGAGATCGAATGCGATCCGGCGGTATGGAAACAGGTGGAGCTGCTGATTCGCTCGAAATTGCCGCCTGCGGGAACGCAGCTTACAAAAACTTCGAGGTAAATTCTGGAAGCGCGGGGGATTTTATGGCGTTCCGCCGCCGGGTAGGAGTGTGGCGCGAGCGAGTTTGGCAGAGGCGTCATTCCTGGCAGTTGCTGTGGTCGAGGCAGCGCCAGCGGAGGCGCGCTGAAGGTTTACCCAATCCTGATGGAATTCGAGCATCGTTTCGCGGCGGTGCTTTGGGCTTTTCAGAAAAGTCGAGGTGCGGGCAAGCAACAGTTCGTAGGAGAGTTGCGGGTTGGAGCCGGGCGACATGACATTGCTTGCGCTGACGCCGATACGGAGGGATTCTCCATTCTCGGAAAGCTGTATCCAGGCGGCGCCGTCACTATCCACGGAAGCAGTTCCCTTTTCGTCGAGAACCTTGAAAAAATGAGAACGATCGCGGGCTTCGGGCGAATCGCTGTTTTCCTCGATTTCTGAGTTGAAGGCTTTGCGATATTTCTTCCATTCGGCGGGCGTGCCTACGATTTGCGTGCGCGCAGCTTGCAACTCGACGGGTTGCAGTCGATGAGAGGATGTGAAGTTTTCCGGAGCGAGGTTAGAGGCCGGATGCTGCTCGAATTCGTGGTTAGGATTGAATCGGCCGGTGAAAACGTAGGAGGCTGCGACGACCGGCAAGGCTTGGTTTGCAAAGACGATCATGGGAACGAGCAGCTTCTTGGAGCGAATTAGCTGCTCGGTGCCGGCGCGAACTTCGCTGCTGCGCTTGATGGTGCCGGGAACTTGCGCGAAGTGCATGACGCGGAGATTAATTTCCGGATGACGCTCGGCGTAGTGGGTGAAAGTGCGGGCCACGGCTTTGGGGCTAGTCATTCCGAAATCGTTGAGGACGTCGCGACTGGCTGCGTGAGGGAAATAGGTGTTGACGATGTGGCGGGCGAAGTCCGCGCAATTGTTGATGGCGCCGTTGAAATGGTTTTCGTTCGGCGAATTATTGAACTCGGCGATCAACTGGCTGTCTTGTTCGATGGATGTATCCACGACAAACATGTAGACACCGCGGATGAGGGTGGCGGCGACCATTTCGCGCCATTCGGCTTTGCCGCTGGTTTGGCAGGCGGGGGTGTCGCAAAGTCCGGAGAGGTAGTTTTCACGGTAGCGTTCTTCGAGAGCGCGCTTGATTTTGAACGAGCCGAAGATGGGACGATTGCGGGAATCCTCGACTCCGTAGAGGTAGATATTGAGCGGGACGATGTTCCACGCGAAGGATTGGTCTTCGCCGATGTTGATGTAGGTGCTCATTACGGAGCCCGATTCGCCGGGTTGGCAGAGGCGAAGTTTCGTTGGTGATTCGGCGCAGATGTTGGAGAAATAGACGGCCATGTGGCCGGTGCCGGTGATGCGGTCCATGCTTTCGTCCAGGGATTCGTTTAGGACGACGCCTACGTCGGCGGAGGCGCGGGGGCTGGCGAGCCCTGCAACGAGGAGTGCCAAGAAAATAGGCAACATGGACGCACGGACTCCTTGGGTGGAGGAGAAGGGTCCTCGGGTCAAGCGGCGAAGATTGGAGACGAGAGTCGGCAAACAACCCCCTCGGGGATAGTGAGAGTTCCCCCACTTATATGGAACACTTTGGCGGGAGAAGAGTTGCTTGAATTTTTGTTAAGTACTGTACAGAGAATAGGTTACGAATCGCCGAAGCAGATTCTGGTCGTCAGTCGAGGCCGGGCGAGGGATTAGAGAGAAGAATTTAATACAGAGGTCACAGAGCTAGGAGCGAAGAGGGCGCAGAGAAGATTACCCCAAGAGCGCAGCTAGGAATGGCTGTGACACGAGGCGAAGTTGGGTGGTTGGGCTAAATGCGTAAAAGCGGTGGCAGAGCCACCGCACTCCAAAGTAAAGAGCGGGCCGGGCGAGCCCGGCCCGTACAAAGGCATGAACATCAAGAGTGGGTTGGGAGTAGGCGGACTACGTCGTTGTACATTACGTAGGCGAAGAGGACGAGGAGGAAGACTAGGCCTACCTGGATGAAGCGTTCTTTGAAGGTTAGGCTGAAGTCGCGGCGGCGGATGCCCTCGAGGGAGAGGAGGAGGATGTTGCCTCCGTCGAGGATGGGAATGGGCATGAGATTGAGGATGCCGAGGTTGAGGCTGAGAGCAGCCATGAGCGTGATTACCGCGAACGTGCCTTCCTGGACGGCGTGGCCGGCTTCGCTGGCGATGCCGACGACACTTTGGAGTTGTTTGGCGGACATTTCGCCTGTCAGTAGCCGCTTCAACACGATAAGAATTTCAAACGATCCCCGCTCGGTAAAATTGGTTGCGGAAGCGAGCGACTGAGAGAAGCCCACCTTACGGAACGACCATTCCTGGCCGGGGCGAATGCCGATGACCCAGGCGGATTCTCCTTTTTCGTTTTTATCCAAAACTGGCGTGAGGGTGAAGGTGCGAGTTTCCAAACCCCGGCGAACGGTGACCTGAGCGGGCTTTCCCCCGTTTTTCTGGATTGCGGTGACCATTTCCTGCCAATTATTGAGGCGCTGGCCATTCATTGTTTCGATGATGTCGTCGCGACGAATGCCTGATGCCGAGGCTGGCTTGCTTTTGTCCAGATAGCCGACGAGAGCTGTGTTCGGCGGATAGCCAAAGAGGTGCTCGGGATCCTTCATGCCGGAAGTGGAAACGGTCAAGGAGCGAACGGCGCCCTGATGGTCGAGAGTAATTTGAATATCGTGAGGTTCGGGGCCCTTGCTGAATATTGATTCGACCGTGCCCCAAGTGGGATTCGGAATGCCGTTCAGAGAGACGACACGGTCGCCCGGTGCTACGCCCTGTTTCGCCAGGGGAGAATCCGCTTGCACGCCTAGAATGACGAGCGGCTGGTCGTTGTACTTCGGATAGGGATCACCCTTGACCAGGAAATAGCCGGTGAGAAGCACGAGGGGAAAGATGAGATTGATCGCGGGGCCGGCGACGGAGATTAACGCGCGCTGCCAGCGGGGCTTGGACATGAGTTCGTCGGGAGCGCCGGTGGGGAGTTGCTCGCCGGAATCGATTTCGGAGATGTCCTGCCCGGCCATGCGGACGTAGCCGCCGAGAGGGATGGCGCTGATGCGCCAGTCGGTGGCGCCCCACTTGAAGCCGAAGAGGCGGGGGCCGAAGCCGATGGAGAAGACGTCGACGCGAACGCCGAAGTAACGGGCGACGATGAAGTGTCCCCACTCGTGAACGAGGATGAGAACGCCGAGGACAAGTAAGAAGCCGAATGCGATATTCATGCCGGAATAAATCCCTTTCGTGACTCAATATAAGTCTCGCATAGTTAGATGCGTTGGGGAAAGTAATCGGTAATCAGTGATCAGTAACCAGTTAAGAGGCGGAGGATGGCAGCGAATAGATAGCGGATAGCAGGAGGCGGTTTGCCGGGTGGCTAAGAAGCTCGGCCCGGAAAACTTGCACACACTGTAGGTTGAGGTCCTTCGCCCATCTCCGGTAAAAATCACCGGAGTCCAAACACCGGACCTCGTCGGATGGGCTTCCTCCTGCGGCGGGCAGGCAGGATGACAAACGCTTTTTTGCTTACACAACGGATTAGGAAGAGGCAAACAGCGAACAGATAGCAGCGATCAGGAGGCGGGCCTGGGTGTTGCGTTAGAAGGTGTTGGCGGTGAGTTCGGGGTCGTGGGGGTCCAGTCGTCGGGGGGAAAGGAGATGCGCCAGAATTTGGGGGCGGGCTTGAGGAATTCGACGCCGACTTCGGATTTGCCTTCGGGGGCGGAAGTGACGTGGACTACGCGGACGAATTGTTCTTCGAGGGTGTCGGGGTTGCGGACGAGAATTTTCTGGTTGAGCGCGACGCGCATGGAGAGGACTAGCAGGGCGCCACGGGCGCTGACGTTGGTGGTGAAGGCGTTTTCGGAGACGTGTTGATTATCGGTGCCGCGGGCAATGACGAGGACGGGGAGGCGGAGCAAGACGCGCTGGCTGCGACGTCGGTTGGGGATGGGAGCGGGACTTGAGGGGATGGTGGTCACTGGGGAGATGGCCTGGGGAATAGTGTTGGAGAAGAAGAGGGAGAGGTCAAGAGGCGGAAAGTACCAATTCGAGCCAAGCCAACAGGTCCGGACATTGCCTTGTAATTCGCGGTGCTTGGGTGTACGTTTCCAGGAACCCCTCCGCAGGGTTGCTCAAAGAGCACCAGGCCAACGAGACAGGAAATTCAGGAGTGTTTGATGAACACCGCGGCTTCTGACCGTGTGATGTGCGTTTGCCTGCTCGTTTATATCTTGTTGATTCCTGTTGTGACGTTCGCGTTGCCGGACGAATCCGGGCAACGGGCGGGAGAGATTTCGCGCGTGATCCCAGCGGTGAAAATCGCGCGTGGCAGCAACTCCCTGGATGGCAATGAGAAAACGCCAATCTACTGGAAGGATGTGGTCAACACGATGGCCGGCGGCCGCGCCCGAATGTCGCTGGATGACGGTTCGGTCTTGAACCTCGGTTCGAACTCCAATATGAACGTGCTCAAGCACGATGCGGGAGCGCAGCAAACGGAACTCGCGTTGGGTTTAGGAAAAATGCGCGTCCAGGCGCAGAAGATCTCACACTCCACCGGCAAGTTTGAAGTACGCACGCCGGCGGGCGTGGCCGGGGTAATCGGGACAGACTTCTATGTAGGCTACGAAAATCAATTGATGACCGTGATCGTATTTGCCGGAAGGGTGAAGGCCTGCAACCCGGCGGGAGTTTGCGTCGAAGTTGGAGAGGGGGATTCAATCACACTCGGCGGCAGTCCCGGAGGGGTGACGCACGCGTCCGCAGCGATGAAAGCCGAGGCCATCCGCAGTACAAGCGTGGAAACAGGTGTGGAGGCCGAGCCAATAGAAACCAGGCAATTAGGGACCGTCGTGAAGGCCACAACAGCGCGTGTTGGGAATTCGACCGGAACAAAAGGAGCGGCGGTGTATTCCGGCGATTCTCTTTCAACCGATATTGGGGGCGTGCTGATCGTGCGCGTCGGAACGCTGAGCGTGGAGTTACAAGGAGATTCAGCGGCACGCATCTACGGGGCGAGTTATGGAGCGGTGGTCGACCTGGGGCGTGGGAGTGTCGTTTACCAAACGGCAGGGGATCCGCAAAAGGTGGAGATCGTGGCGTCGGATGCACGAATCACACCAGGGGGCGGCACGGCCACTGCCGGGCGCGTTGCTCTTGAGAATGGTTGTTACATAAGAATCCAGAGCCGGCGCGGGCAGGTGCATGTGGTAGACGGAACAAATTCGCATGTTGTGGAGAGCGGAAGGACCTATCACTTATATCCGCAACACTTTGTCATTGCTAGCCAATCGATTTCTCCCGATAGCACTAACTTCCATCATGCACACCTGCACCGGGCGTGCGGCACTTCCGATGCAAAGGGTCTTGCGGCTTTCTATTTTCCCGGCGCTGGCGTAGAGCAAGGCAGAACGGAACCCTAGCAAGGATCGCGAATCTGCCGCGATGAGTGAAGCTGAGACCTGCGCCGTAAAAGACCCAAACAAATTGACAAAGTTGTGAAAGGGATGGTCCCGGAGGAGGGAGTCGAACTTTTCCGTTGTTTTATCAATGTTTTTGACATATGATTCCAATTGTTGCCAGTATGTTGCCGATGCTCTAGGAGGGCCGATGAAAGCTCGGGTTACGATGCAAGCGCGAATCAATAACCGGGAATTCGGGTTTCCCTACGTGCCCGTGGAATTCAAGCGTAACGCCGTCAAGTTCCCTATTGAGTGGAAACGCAAGGACGGCGAACGGGTTATCGGCCTGCATGAGTTTGAGCCTGATGCGGTCATGGGATTCTACGCTCGATTCCAGAACAATGGCGTCAATCCAGTAGAGCCTGTTGGCAAACGGCTGATGCAGCCGCTTGGCAAGGACCCGGTTGCCGCATACATGGAGTTCCAGCGCATTGCCCAGGATTTTGAAAGAATCGAACGTGGGTTGGCCCCTGTGAA
>WNFR01008927.1_pt1 | contig 23809 bp, 30 predicted proteins | sample 5400221 | NCBI WGS metagenome assembly WNFR01 (sample SAMN13153357, study PRJNA577476) | soil metagenome | isolation source: 40 cm soil under Madrone tree | place: USA:California | collected 2016-06-14 | reverse complement strand
CCGAATACACCTCGCCGCAGACCTGGAACTACTTTGCGACACTTCTCGGGGTGACGCTTCCTCACGTGTCGACCAATAGTTGCCGCAACGCGCCTGTCGCCCCCGGTCCGCATCCGGTGGTGGTCTTATCGCACGGCTTTACCGGAACTTCTACCGACTACACGTTCCTCACCGAGGATCTCGCCAGCCGCGGCTACGTGGTTGTCTCAGTGAGCCACACGCAGGAGGCGACCGCGGTCGAATTTCCGGACGGCCGCCTGGAGAAGTCCGTCCTCGGAAGTCATCTGAGCAACGACTGGCGAAACGACGCGGACACCTTGAGCTTTGCGGTTGCGGTTCGCCTCGCGGACCTGAGATTTGTGCTGGCTGAGCTGGCGCGGCTCAACTCTGGACAAGACGGCAATTTCTCCGGCAGGCTGGACCTCTCCCGTATCGCGCTGGCCGGGCATTCGCTCGGCGGGCTCACTACGATTCTCGCCATGGAGAATGAGCCGCGGTTCAAGGCGGGCGTCCTGCTCGATGGTGTGATGCCGCCTCACGTCCCCAGCCCGCTGCGTCAACCGGTGCTGTCACTGGTCGCTGGCCGCGCGGGATGGAATGAGGGTGATTGCCGGCTATGGAGTGCGCTCCGCGGTCCCCGCGTGGCCATAAATCTCCCCGGTGCTGAGCACATCGCGCTGTCGGATGCGGTGTGGCTGCTCAAGGGAGTCGTCAAGACCGGAGGTGCAAGTTCTGATGCGCTGATCGCGGCGACCCGCGAATACGTCGCCGGCTTCCTTGACGCGAACCTCAAGGGTCAGGTTCCCGCGTCACTGCTCACAGGCTCGGCGCCCGGCCTCGCGGGCGCGGTAGTCGCAGACTCATTGCAATCGCTGTGTCCTCAACAGTAAGCCGAGGCCGGATGCCAATGGCAGCCCGCACATCGGCAGCCGCCACGGGCGTTGCGGCACCACGCCTGGGAGCGATGATCCTGGTGTGTCTCGCAGCTGCGTGCGGCGGCGGTTCGATGCCCTCACAACCGCAACCCGACTTCACTCTTTCCGTTACTCCATCCGAAACTTACGCGGTGGTCGGCAACACCACGGCGCCCGTCGGTATTTCGGTAGCACCCCAAAACGGCTTCACTGGCACGGTGACAATCACACTGCAGGGATTGCCGCCAGGAGTAGGCGTTTCCCCCTCGCCACCGTTCCAGCTTGCCGCGGCCGCAACTCAGTTCGTCGTGTTGGCCGTGCCGACTTCGGCGACCCTCGGAATGTCCCCGGTCGCAGTGGTCGCAACCGTGGGCGCACTGTCGCATCGTGCACAACTTACGCTGTCCACTCATCAAGGCAGTGTTCGACCAGCAACCGGAACTTCGGTCGGGACGGTCGACGACGCTTTGTGCACACCCCGCGCGCGATTTGAGTCAAAGTCCTGACCATAGCGAACCGGGGGCTATCCTAGGGGTATGGCTTGGCAAGGCATTATTACCCTAGAACCCGGCAAGCGCGGCGGTCGCCCGTGCGTCCGCCACATGCGTATTACGGTGGCGGACGTACTCGGCTGGCTTGCGGCCGGTATGACGCACGAGGAAATCCTCAGTGACTACCCTGAGCTCACCGAGGAAGACATCCGCGCCTGCTTGTCGTATGCAGCGGATCGGGAACGCGGTGTCCTGATCGCCGCATGAAGCTGCTGTTCGACCGGAATCTCAGCTTCTCCACGCGTAGGGTACGTGTCCGCGACAACGGGCGAATCGGATCCCACGCCAACACATCGCAGGACGTTTCCGCGGAAACGCGCGTACTCGCCCGACTCGATCCAGATCCGATGACATTCTTTGCTTCATGACCAGTAATTCAGAGTTTCCTTAGCCGTCAGACTCGGGAAGTCGCTTTGTCGAAGGCCTTTCTGGAGGCGCAGCCGGCGCAGCGCGCCGCCCAGAGAACGATCAGTCGCCAGTTGACGCTTCTTCGCCCACCAACGGGAGTCGTCGTCAAACTCATACAAGATGGCATCGGTGGCGGCCTCGTACTCACCTAGACGGATCGTCTGCCCGAAGTCTGTGACTGCGAGATCGGAGAGATCGGGCCTCGGCCCATCGGGTCGTACCCGGAACCACGTGAGGGGTACGACCAAAAATGCATGTACTTCCAGAATATGGAAATCGCACTTCCATTTAATGGAATTCAGATATAAAATACCAGTCCATGATCGTGATCGGCACTGATGTCGTGGATCGCTATTTCACGGGGCGAAGTGGACATCGAGGGATCAAGGCCGCTCGAGCGCAGTACGATGCGTGGAGGGCAATCGCGGAGAGCGCACAATGGAAGACGCCGCAGGATGTGAAAAAGGCTCATCCAAAGGCGAGCATTCTCAAAGGCGGCCGGGTGGTCTTTAACATCAAGGCGAATGACTATCGCCTGATCGCGGTGGTGCAGTATGAAAACGGCGTCATGATGATCCGTTTTTTTGGGTCCCATGAGGAGTACGACAAGGTTGATGCGGAGACGGTGTAATGAAAGCCACATTGTTCGTCATTGAAAACGATGTAGACCATTCCCAGGCCAAGACGCTGATCGAGAGGCTGATGGGATCGAACGATCCGGCAGATCAGGCGCGGATGACCGCCCAGGCGCGCTTGATCGAAGCTTACGAGCGTGCTCGGTGGCCACGTCGGGCACCGTCGCTACCGGATCTGCTTACTTATCTGATGGACCAGCATGACCTGTCGCGTGCCGATCTCGTGCCGCTCCTGGGAACACCCAGTCGGGTGAGTGAGGTGTTGACGGGCAAGCGTGAGTTGAGCATGTCCATGGTGCGCAAGCTCCGCGAGCGATTCCACATCTCGGCAGATTTGCTGATCTCACCAACGCGTCGCAGCGGGCTGGCGGCGTAACGAGAGCGACATCTGCGCAGGCTTCCGGGGGGCTCGATGCCCCTAGATTGGCTTCGCATCCTGACTCGGCAGCGGTCATTGGTTCGATCCCAGTACCGCCCACATTAATCTTCCTAGGCTCGCGGTGATCGCGGCGCCGCCATCTCCGACCGCCGCCCAATTATTTTTAATTGGAGGAGACATAAAGGAGACAAGCCTTTTGGCGATCTCCTAAGTAATTGATTCAGCTATTGAATTCGACTTAGTCGGTCCAGTCCATCATAGGTGCAACCGATAGCTTTCTCGATATCAATTTATTTTGTTTATCGGTCATCTTTCTTGCGAAAGGCCTGTTCGAGTTCGATAACCATCTGGAATCGTAGCATCCTCTGATCGCGTCGGGGGGAAACTGATGCTACAAGACGCGGCTCCGCGGCTTTTGTGTGCTTCGGGGAGCCGGCAACCGCTGGTAGTCGCCGAACATCCTTTTCGAAATGCCATACGCGATGTGGCTCGCATCATTGAGCGCGGCAATTATTTCACCGACTCTCTCGACCAGCTTCGATTGCAGGTCCTGTGACTCGGTGTGGAAGTATTCGCGAGCATAGGCGTCAGGGTCGACACGGCGGCCCTGGCTCACGGACTTCTCGACGTAGGACTTAACGCAGGTGTGGATGTCTGCGCGGCGCCGGACTTCGAGCTCCACCGCCGATCGCTCTCGGCCTACATACGCGTCGTACCGTGATGCCGAATCCACATAGCCTTGGATATAAGCGCTCTTGAGCAGATCGATGCGATTGAGCTCATAGAAGGCGAGCAAGCCCTCGACGTACTTCTCCTTGTCCATCTCGAGGAAGGACAGAGGCGCAAGCCTGTTCTTCAGTAGCGGAATGTTGCAGGCGAGGCGCCCTGTTCGCTTGTTTACGTCAAGAAACGGCTGAAGGTACGAAATGAATGCCATCAAGAAGAGCGACTGCTCGAAGGGCTCCTGGATTGCCGCTGACTTCGCCGCAAGACTGGCGAGCTCGTCCGTCAGTTTCTGCGGTATCGACAACGGTACGTAGGCGGATCCCCCGATGTCCACCGGGCGCTTGCGTACGTCGCCGACGGCTGCGGGCTCCACCAGGCCCCGAGACAGCAGCGCGTGCAGCGTTCGCAACTCGCGCGGCGAGATTTCGATCTCGGAGATGTTGTCGATCAAATAGAGAATCGCCTCCTTGTGATTCAGAATCATTTGCGTCTCTTCGGCGGCCTTACCCTCCGCAGCCTGACCGAACTCAACGAGCACCTGAGTATCGAGATAGCTGTACGTGTTGCCCTCCAGAGCGGACGACGCAAAAGAGAGGTCAACCAGGAGTTTTTGTGCTATGGCGCGGGAATATGTGGACGCATCAAGCTTCCGGTCTCCGCCGGCCTCATGCAGCCTTTCAATCTCTTCCGGCGCGAACCATCGGGTTTCGTTGGGAATGTAGGTTTCGAGAAGCCTTACGTTGTATGAAACCTTTGGCCGCCTGGTCGGCGGCAACGAAAACCAATCGTGGTAAGAGTCGCGTTCATAGAACGTGCCACGCCCGGCCCCACGAACGACGACGTGCCGTTGTGCTTGCAGACGCGCGAGGCGCCGTGACAGTGTGGGCTGGCTGATGGAATACCCCCGCTTCGCCAGACTCGTCAGCAGCTTGCTGGCCGGACATCCTGATCTGTGCTGCTGCAGAATCTCAACGATGGCGCGGTCAATCTCATCGGATGGCACGCTTCCGTGAATAGATTCATGCATGTGATTGGGTAACGAAGCCAATGTTTTCAATGGGATACGAATCTTCAAGGATCCTAATGAATAGAGTAGTGAATAGCAAGCGGATTGCAAGCGATGCGCCGAGCGGAGTGATGCCACCGCTCCGCTTGCGACCGGAGGATTGCCCGGCCCCGAACGAATCAGCGTCGTTTACGCCGAAGCAGGGTCAGTACCTGGCGTTCATCTATGCCTACACTCGTGTGCTGCGAGCCCGCCTGCCGAAGCGGACATCCAGCGGTATTTCACGGTCACGCCGCCCACGGTGCATCAAATGCTGCTCACTTTGGAGCGATCCGCCCTGATCCGACGCAAGCCAGGCGTTCCCCGCAGCATCGAATTGCTCGTCTCTCCCGAGTCGCTTCCGGTACTGCGGTGACCCGGGGTGAGCGCGTCCCATGCATACCCGACAAGAACTTGCTCTGCAGACTCAATCATGTATCCAACACGCTGCGCAAGCGGATTAATTCCGATTGTGTTGCAGCGACATCGCCCACGGAAACCAATTGATGCCGCTCGGCAAAACGGAGCAGGAGTTCGTGTGCCTCCAGCATCAGTCGTGCGCGGGGCACATTCACGCCCAATATGTCTCGGCAGCTCCGTGCCACACGTTCGTCCAGTCCGGCAGGATTGAGATGGTCTAGAAGATTGCCCCGCTTCGACTTCTTCTTAGGTTTCGCCCGAGTTCTGTCGCGAGCGTCGTACGCGGACTCGAGCATTTTGGAGAGGCCGCGGAAGCCGGAGCCGGGTGAAAAGCTCTCGCTCTGCCAAGACTCGCGTGCCACGCCCATCAGTGTGTCATACAGGCGCAGACATTCCTGCCACGCCTCATCACTTTCGCCGATGTCGCCTTCTACCAGTTCGAAATCCGCGCGGGCCCATGCGGAACGAGACTCACGGCCGCAGATCGTCATTGCTGCACGATGGGCAGCTTCCGTGTCGATCTCCTCTTCCATGTCCCGGCGCAATGCCTGCGCGAGCGGCTCAGGCGACGCGCCGCCGCCCGGTTCCGAACTGAGCGCGAGTCCGACGCGCAGCTGGAAAATCAGCCCGCACATTTCCGGCACCACATGGGGCATCAGCCGACCGTCCCGGACGCCTTCGCGCGCAGCGGGGAGGAAGTGCTCGGCCAGTTGGAGCGTCTCGGCGTCGAAATGACCGGCCAGCAGATAGTCCTCGAGGTGCACGAGCGCATCGGCATCATAGGTGTCCCGGTCCAGCCTGCAGAAACCGGCGGCGACTTCGGGCAGGAGCGTCTCGAGCTTCTTGCGAGCAAATTCCTCCGCTGCGGCCCAGTAGAAATAGGCCATTTCTGTTCCCTTGGTGTGAGGTACCGCACCGGCGATTCTACGAAACACCGCAGGGAGCTCGGGATGGCCGTGGCTCGCGAATACATGCACGACATCGGCCCAATCCGTGGCGTCGGGCTGCAACGCCAGCAAGTTGCCGAGCAAGTCATCCATCTGCGCCGCGGTCGGCGCCTTCAGTGCATCGAATGCGTCCCAAAGGGTGTTCCGTTTGCTCTCGGTTTCGCTCAACGGCCTGGGTTCTCTTACCTTGGGCGCCCTGAGCGGCAAGGGCTTGAGGGGCGGCGGCGATGAAACGCCCCCAGTCGCCTCAGTCCGTGCGGCGGTGTCCACGTGCCGCACCAGCGCCTCGTCGTTCGCGAGACAACATTTCTTGTACTTGCGGCCGCTTCCGCACGGACATGGCTCGTTGCGTCCTCTCCTCAATCGAGCACGGGCAGCCACCGTCGGGTCCAGGTTCGTGGACGCACCTGATGACGGATGCTCCGCGGTGCTCAAAATGACTTCGCCGCGGCGCGGGTCGTAGTACGGATCGAGCTCACTTTCGCTGCTTTACTGGCAACGTGCCAAATGGCGTCCTGACGACCGCCGTCATGCTGCCATTGGACATCTGCAGATCCACCACATCGCCGGGACACAACGCGATGAGCCCGTATCTGCAACCGATATGGTGGAGAATCTTCCGATCGGAAGGCGAGCCAAGGTCATACCCGATGGCCACTCCGTTCTGGATATCCTCATGAAGACGCCAGCGGTGTGTCTCCACGAAGACCGGGAGGTCGAGCTCTCCAATCTCGGCAATAAACTCTCGCAAGCTTTCGTCGAAGCGCTTGTTGGCCATCAAAAGCCACCTCTGCCCCGTCAAATGATACCCCGGGACTCGCTCAGGCAACCTTGCGATTGAGGTCCATCTTACCTTCGATCTTCACGTCCAGCCTCTCCAGGATCTTCAGCAACGTATCCCACGACACGTTTTGATAATCCTCGCTCTCATATCGCGCGATCTGCCGGGAATGCACGTGCACCAGCCGGGCAAAAGCTTCGATCGTCATGCGAGCTGCGATCCGGTATCGAATCGGAGCCACACGCAGGTCATGCAGCGAAAAGATACGCAATTCCTTTGCTTGGGTTTTCTGCAGCTGCTCGTAATCCTTAATCTCCTTTTCGATCTGTGCAGCGAGCTCCGCTGTTTGCCCCCGAGCCGCTCGAATCACGGCCTCCGGCGCCTTGGCATGAGCTCCAGCGGCGAGAGCCTTCCGCAATGAAACCAGCTGCTTCTTGGCGGCCTGGTACTGTTTATCGCTGCGAATCATATTAATCACCTCGACTTCTTACGTGAATGAGACCACTAAAATCCCTTTGGGATCTCCGTCACGGTTGACCTGGAAGAATTTTGGAAAAGGAAGGCCGCTCCCGGCTTCAATCACAAAGGCAGGGAAAAACTCAACGCCGTGCTTTTCCTTCATCGGCAAGCGGCTTTCCGCCAGGAACACAGGATCGAGCCTGCCAATATTGACGTTCTCCGTATACTCCCAACACCCATCCACATCGTTCGGTTCTTTTTTGCTCGTGACGAAACTGCCGTTAATCCAAATTGTCTGCACCCCTGCCGCCTTCAAATTCCCCGCAGCCTCCTCCAACCCGTGCATCAACTCTTCCCGTTGTGCTGACGAGTGCCCGAAACGCTTTCTCACCAAGCGATGTCTTATGCTCGCCGGCCGGAAGCTCGCCCGTTCTGTTTAAGGGAGGGATTGCCATTGCCGATACTGACATGACTATATAGTCATGTCAATATTGTCGTCGGTACTGTTCGAAAACTCAGCTGCATGGTGGTAGTTCATCGGGGCTGGCACAAATATATTTCGCTGGAGGAGACATAAAGGTGACAAGCCTTTTCGCGAGATCGTAAGTACTTGAGTCAGCCCACGAATTCGCCTTAGTCGGTCCAGTCCATCATAGGTGCAACCGATAGCTTTCGTGATATCAATTTATTTTGCCTATCGCTCATCTTTCTTCAAAACCCTGCACCGTGAGGAGTCGATCTACCGGATCGAGTTTGAGGGCCTGGCGAAAGATCTGTTTGAGTTCGACAGCCATGACAGGAATCGTAGCATCCTCTGATCGCGTCGGGGGAATCTGATACCAACCCGGTTGGTCGAGAGTGGTTTCGCGCAGGGTGCGGCTGGTGTTCGTACTTCAGCGCAGCTGTCGCCCGCACGCTTAGGGCGACCTCATCAAATCCGCCAACTGCTGCACTTTTGCGCGGAAGAACTTCTCGCTCCAGAGCGAAAGGCTCTTGCGCTCGGCCGAGTTGAGAAATCGCTCGACGTCCTTTGCCGCGGCACGCCAATCGATGGCTGCGATTTTTTCGGTCAAGACACGTGACAGCCATGACGCATCGACTTCAACGCCTTGCCTTGCCCAGGGACCGTATTGACGCAATGCCGACTGCAGATGCAGAAGATTAGGCCGGATTCGTTCTTTGACATACCAATTGAAATCGTACCAGTCTCGCCCTTTCAGGTAGGGTCGGCAGAGCAACGCGTGAATCTTGAGTGCGAAATTGCTGGGCAGATCCTGATGACACACTTCGAAGTCCAGTGGGAAATCAAGATAGCGGTACTCGAAACTCGATCCGGACGGAGGATGGACATCGATCTCGAGCTTGATCGAAATCGTCCGCGCATGGCCGCCGCTATCGAAACTGAGCTTCAGTTGGTTGCTGATCGAATCGTCTTTCAACACGGCCTTGCGTACGTTCTGATCCATGCGACTGCGGTCCAGGAGTTTGGATCGCAGGCCGAATTCTTCCAACGCCGTGAAGACCTTGGGCAGGTACTTCTCCCATTTGAACGCGGCGTCGGGCGTCTGCAGGATGAAGTCCAGATCTTCGGAAAATCGTTGCAACCGGTGCAAGATTCGCAGGCTCGTCCCGCCCTGGAACGCTGCGACGTCAAAGAAATCCGCGCGCCACAGCGCATAAAGTGCAGTCTCCTGGAGGATCTCCTTGACCGCATGCTCCTCGTCCACGGCCGAGGCGGCCTTGTAGAACTCCAATCTCTTTTGCAGCAGTTCAATCACGACTGAGCTCATGTTGTAGGGATCGCAGGAAGTGCTCGACGCGCTCCTGTTTGTACACGGCGGCAAGCGTGCGTAACTGCTGGACCGTCGTCCCATGCAGCAACTCGCCATCGATGCGCAACCCCTCGAGTAGCAAATTCATCCCCTGCCATCTTATTTTGCGCAGACACACTAGATCCATCAGCGCCCGAATGGGTTCAGCGAGCAGCATCGTTTGCTGCATGATCTGGCGCCGCTCGACAAGTTCCAGGAAATGGCCCCGATTGGTGGCGAGTGGCGAATAGGTAAAGGCCCCGAACCGCGGGTGATCGATGCTGCGGGACTTGCGTCCTGGTGTCACGCTTGCGGTCACTCGCACGGCTTCCGGAATCCAACCTTGGTGCGCGAGCGCAGTTTCGAATGACACATAGCTACCGGGCACCAGCGCCTGCGCGAGCGCAAAGGGATGAGGCGGAGCGTGCCGGAACCGGTCGGCGAGCACGTACAATCCGCGCTGCAGACGGATCAATTCCGCTGACTGCATGGCACGGTTCACCAGGCCGTAACGCTTGGCGGACGATCCTCCAATGACACGATCAAGCTGCCGCTCGGTCAATACACGGTCGGCCAGCCCTTGTTCGATCAACTGCTCAGTGAGAGGCTGCATGTCAACATAATTCCCTAAACTTCCATCTTATGCAAGTTTAAGGAATTTATTGGTGTCATGCGCAGCCCGCGTTCCGGTCGCTTCCGTTCGCCCGTTCGCCCGTTCGATCAGGCCCAAACGCTCGAGCCGTTTCCGCACCGCCCCACTGCTTCGTTGGTGAGCGATAGCAAGCTCATCGATCGTTGCACCTGCGCGGAAGGCTTCCGTGAGCCGCCGCTCTTCTGTCGCGGACCATGCCTGACCTTGGCGCTCCGACACGTCGCATTGCTGCACAAGCGACTACAAGCGTCGCGTGAGATCATCATTCCGCTGCGCTCTCCAGCGAGGCAATCAGTGGGCAGCGAAGCTTTCCCACAAGCACCGCGAGTACGTTCTCGATCTTGCCGAGTTGCGCCATCCGCTCCCGCACGATTGCGAGCTTGTGGCCGGCGATCTCTTCTACCTGGCGGCAGTGCAGGCCATCCTCCAATGAAAGCAGGTCGCCGACTTCGTCCAGGCTGAAACCCAGCTTCTGCGCCTCCTTGATGAAGCGCAGCCGCCGCGCGTGTTCCTCGGTGTAGTGCCGGATACCGCCCGGTGGTTTGGCCGGCTCCTGCGCGATGCCGCGCCGCTGGTAGTAACGGATCGTTTCCACGTTGACACCGACCTGCCGCGCCAGGCTGCCAATGGTGTATGACTGAGGCATGTTGACTCCGTACTTGACTACGGGAGTAAGGTTACGCCGTTCTGGAAATCCGCAACAGGGGGTGTAACCGATGTCGCAAACACAGACCGGACTGTTGCCGATCTCGCGGTCCGGCTTTTCGCCAGCCGTCGATCAGCCGGTGCAGGTGTGTTCGGTCTGCCCTCAAACCGGCGAACCCATTGATCGTTCGGCGTACTGCCTTGAACGAAGTGCCTTGAAATGACCGTCACGCTTTTACCCAACGCACCGTATATGGAACGAGGGCAGTCTGTTTACGTCCGGTGGACGCCCTTCGCGCCGTCTGCACCCTTGTGCACCGGTTTTCCGTAGCAGACCGGACCCCGATGGATGAGGCAACACGAAACCTGTTGAACCGCAATATGGCTGCCTTGGCAGACGGCGAACGACGTGCATTTGACCCGATTTACCGAACCCTGTGGCCCGTGCTCGTCCGGTTCGTCGCCGTCATGTCCACGGACCGCATGATCGCCGAAGACATCGCGCAGCGAGCCCTGCTGAGGATTCTTGGGAGAGCATCAACGTTTGATCGGACCCAGGATGCATTGGCGTGGAGCATGACCATCGCCGTCAATGAATACCGCTCCTACCGGCGCAAGTTCGGCAATCGTGCAGCCGATCCGCGCGAGTGGGCGTTGCCGGAGCCGATCGACGACAACACTCCCGAAGCGATCGCACTTCGCGACAACCTGCGCGACGCCGCCAGGGCGGTGATGGGTCAGTTGCGGCCACAGGATCTGGAGGTCGTGGTCGCCGCCTTGTACGACGTTCAACGTCCGCCCCTGTTGGCGGCCGCGTTTCGCAAACGCTTGCAACGCGCTGTTGCCAACACTCGCACCCTCTGGAAAAGACGCCATGGCGATGATCGCACCGGATAATTTGCGCCAGCGAGCGCTACGCGCCTATGAATGGGGGCGCCTTAGGCACGCGGCAGTCAAAGCTTGGCCGGCGCTGCTCTTGACGGCCATTTCATGGTGGCTGTGCCACGAACCGGTTTTGTCCTTCGCCATTGGCGGGAGCTTGTTCGCGCTGGCGACAGGTCTCTTCTGGTGCGGCCGTGTCCCGGCGCTCGCGGCGACTGCGGGGATGAAAGCAGGCATGGTGGCATTCGCGGTGCCGGTGTTCGCATACCATTCCTACTTTGCCCCCAATTGCTGCACGCTGAGCACGATGCTACTCGTCAATGGCATCTGCGGGCTCGGGGTCGGCGTGCTGCTCAGCATCGAATCCGCCCCGCTGCAGATCCAGCGCAATGTCTTTCTATTGTTTGCCAGCGTCGTGGCCTCTATCTGCGGGATGCTCGGCTGCATTTTGTTTGGCCCGATGGGGCTTGCCGGCATGGCGGCGGGGGTGCTGCTGGCGACGGCACCCGTGGCCATCTACCGATTCGGAGGAGCATGAAATGAATTTCAATCATCCAGCAAAAGCGTTCGGGAAATTGAAAGCTGCGGGTCGACTCTATACCGCACTCGTGACGCTGTCCGTAACGATCGTCGGATACGCCCCGGCAGCTTGGTCCGACACTCTGGCCGAACAGGGGGTACTGCAGTTGCATTATCAGAAGGGTCTGCAACCCATCGCACCGAACTTCAAAAAAAACTATGGAAAATATCTTGGCAGCGGAACGGGCTCAATCTCGGGCAAGGTCCAGGGCTCCGTGGTTTGGGATTTGTATGAAGAACAGAGCGATCCCAACTTACACCGGACCCAGTTCGTCGGGCGCATCGCCTCCTCCGATGGCAGCGTGGTTTTCTTTGAGACCAGCGGCTACTTCATTCCCAGATCGAGTGATGAGCATTACTGGGACCTAACCTCGGCAATCTACTTCGCCGATGCAAAAGGCGCGGCCTATCGCGGGCTCGCAAGAAGAATTGGGCTCTGGCAAGGTCATGTGGATATACGCACTGGCCCTGACGGGGACACGACATTCTCCCAAATTTACAGCCTGTATCTGCCGTCCTCGCCGAACTAATCGGCCGAATGGTGGTGAGTTCCGTACCAGCCGTGATCTACCGCACACCTTCGATGAGCAGCCCTCCACGTCGCCGCCAAATTGTCTGTCACGCACTGTCGCTTCAGCGCGTATTACCAATACCCGCACCTTACTTGGTGCATTTCGTTTAAGGATCAGCACATGCAGGAAAGAAAGAAAATCCTGGCCTCTGGCGGCAGCGCGGTCGGATTGAGCATGTTTGCCTCGTTTGTGGGCCTATGCTGTATCGGCCCCTGGACGGTCGCATTGCTCGGTGTTTCAGGCGCGGTGTCGATGGCCCGATGGCAGCCCTATCGGCCCTACATCTTGAGCGTCGCCGGCGCCGTGCTCGCCTGGGCATTCTGGCGTACTTACCGTTTGAAACGGGTCTGTCTTGCAGAGGGCTGCACGGACAAGCCACCCGGAGCGGCGATGTATGTCTCGCTGTGGGTTTCCGCGCTGCTGCTAATTCTGGCCGTTTTCGCCGAGAAATTGCAATGGCTGCTGATCGATCCGACCCCAGCGGGTCTGCGTTGATCGCGCGGCTGAAACATCTGCGCCGTGTTCTTGGCGCTGCGCTTGATCATCCCATTGCTCGCCGATTCGCCAAATCTCGAAAATCCATATTGGAGTTGCAAATGTCAAAGTTTCTAAAATCTATGATCGCCGGCACCGCGCTGCTAGCGCTTGCCCCGTTGGCAGCGTTACCCGCCGATGCGCCGCAAAAATCCTACGTCGTGCTCGACAAGAGCTTGAGCCAACTGCGCGCTGACTTCAACGCCAACGTCGGCAAGGTGCGCATGCTGTATATCGTCGGTCCGACCTGCGGAATCTGCCTGCGCGGGATGTCCGACCTGCAGGAATCGGTGTACAGCAAGAAAGGCGACGATCCGCGCCTAATCACCTTTGTGATTCACGTCCCCACTTTGGGCGCACGCGAAGCAAACGTCGTGCCCGCCTCCCATCTCATTACCAACCGCCATACCACGCAGTATTGGGAGGAGACGGGAATCACTGGCAAGCTCATGCAGCAGGTGATGGGGGTCAACAAATATGTTTGGGATTTTTGGACGATCTATGGACCGAAGGCCGTGTGGTCGGACGAACGCCAGCCGCCGGCCCCGGATTTCTGGCAGCACCAGCTGGACGGCTTGCCCGTCGAGAAGAAGCTGGACGCGAATGTCTTCGCAGCGAAGATCGACGAGTTCCTATCCCAGATCCCGACCGCGCCAGTAGCAAGCACGACGGGCGTCGCTACACCGAAGTCTGAATAGGAGTCACCCATGTCCAAATCGCTACGTATGTCCAAATCCTTAAGTTCCGTGGCTACAGGCCTGGTGCTGCTGCTCATGCAGGTAGGCTCGTCATCCGCAGATACGCCGCCAACTCACCAAGGTCCTGGTGCCATGAACCACGATCCCGCAGGCGGTCGCGCGCCGGTGGACGACAGCTATGCCTCAGAAGTACCTCGTGACGAGATTCGCGATCAGAACCAAGCCACCCTCGCGGCGGACAAGGGCGAACAATCCATTCCGGTCGCTGAGGAAATCGATTTCGTCACGGGTAACTCCTTCCGCAAGCCTTTCGAGGAGAGCCTGAAAACCGTTGCCAAAGTCGACTACTACGGTACGCGCTATGTCGACTGCGAGCAGTATCCGCTCGAGGTTCATACCGCTCGGCCGAACCAGGTCCGTCTGCTGATGAAGACTGGAAAATCTTTCACGTTCGAGGGCAGCAAATCGAATCAGGACATCGAGGTTCGCGGTACGCCGCAGGGACTTGCAATCGAGCAGCAGCGAGCGCTGTTCGCGACATTCGATTTCGATACGCCGATCCTCGAATTGGAAAAGAACCCGCATGCCTTCGAGCCTCTCGGCATGGAGAAACTGCCCGGAATGCTGACGTGGAAGCTACAGGCTGACAGCTCCAGCGGCTACCGTCAGGTTGTGTATGTCGATAGCCACTATGGTGATATCGTCAAACTCAGCATCATGAACGCGCACGGCGCGCATATTCTTGACGTGGCACCACACGACTACCGTGCCGTCGATGGGATTCGTGTTCCATTCGCAATCGACTATCGAAGCCCGGACGGTACAGTGCTCGCCAATGACCGTTTTGATCGCATTGAGGTGAAACGGACGCGATCCTGATGCGACACTCGTCGTTTTCGCATCAGGTGTTCAAGGACACCGCAGGTCTTACCAAAGACGCGACACAACTGCCTTGGATGGAGAAAGATCAATGCGAGCCGTTTTGCTTTTCTTGGCGCTTGTTCTCTCAGCTACTCAAGCGAATGGAGCGAAACAGTTGAAAGAATCCGGTAGGACCGCGCCCGATCCCACGCAACAAAAGGGCCTCGAACTTCTCTTCACCGGCGTGTTTCAGTACCGCTCAGAGTCGGAGTCGGACTCGGTGGTCAATGGCGAAGGGCGTCAGGGTGTGTTCATCGGCAGTGGCGACGGAACCGTGACCGGCAAGCAGATTCAAGGGACCGTTCGCTGGTCGCTCTGGACCGGCAACTGCGTTTACCCCGCGATCCGCAAGGGCCAGGCCATTCCGGAGGGACTGCATCTGTGTACCATGGATCCCGGCGGATTAATCCAGACATCCGACGGCGGGCGGATCCGCTTCGACGGCAGAGGCTACGGCTTGCGCGCGCCGGATAAATACCGCACCAGTGTCACCTTGGTCTTCGGCACCGAGGACGAGCGATACGCGTGGCTAATTAAGCTGCCAGCGGTAATGGAGGGCGAGTTCGACGAGAAGTCGGGCCGCGCGATCTGGCACGTGTATGTTCCCGCCGGCAGTCATCGCGGGCGCTGGTAATAGCAGATCGCCTCGACGTGGAGATCGGCCTGCCTTGCCCGCGCGCCGATATCAAATGGCGCGGCCAAATTTGACTCCGTACTTGACTACGGTAGTAAGGTTACCTCGCTGTTAAAGGTCGCACCAAGCGTTTCAAGAGATGAAGCAAAAAACTAACGCCAAGGGCGTGCTCGCCACCGGCGGCATTGCCGCAATCCTGGCCTCGACATGCTGTCTCGGGCCGCTCGTGCTGCTCGCGCTCGGCTTCGGCGGCGCGTGGATCGGCAACCTGACGAAACTCGAACCGTATCGCCCAATGTTCATCGGCGCGGCACTGGTGGCGCTGTACTTCGCTTATCGGCGCATCTATCGACCCGCCGCCGCTTGCGAACCGGGCGAGGTGTGTGCGATTCCGCAGGTGCGCACCACGTACAAGCTGATTTTTTGGATCGTCGCCGTGCTGGTCCTAGTCGCGCTCGGCTTTCCCTACGTCATGCCGTTTTTCTACTAGTTGAGGAGTTCACCATGAAAAGACTGTTTGCCTCTCTCGCCCTCGCCGCTGTGATTGCCCCAGTGTGGGCCGCTACCCAGACCGTTACGCTGTCGGTGCCGGGGATGACCTGCGCCGCGTGCCCGATCACCGTGACGAAGGCACTTTCCAAGGTCACAGGTGTGCGTAATACCGACGTGATTTTGCAGAAGCGCGAGGTCGTCGTCACCTACGACGACGACAAGACTAATGTCCCGGAGCTCACCGAGGCGACCAAGAATGCCGGATATCAGTCCACGCCGGTGAAGGACGCAACGCGATGAGCGAGACTACGTTGGCGGTGACCGGCATGACGTGCACCGCCTGCGCCCATCATGTTGAGAAGGCGCTCCTGCGGCTACCGGGTGTGCGTAAGGTCGAGGTGGGCTATCCCGAGGGCGTCGCGCGGATTGACAGCGACGCCGGACTCACCCTCGATGCGATGAACGCCGCGCTGCCAAAGAATTACAGAGTAGGCGCCCTTTCCCCAAAGGACGCCCGCAGCGAGGGAACGCCACCGACTTCTTCGCTGCTCGGCAGAGTGCGGGGGATATGGAGTGGAACGCGCCACGCCCACGACAGCTCGGAGGCCCCGCTTAATATTGCCGTCATCGGCACGGGCGGCGGTGCAATGGCGGCGGCCATCACCGCGGCCGAACGCGGTGCCAAAGTCACGCTCGTCGAGCGCAGCATAGTCGGCGGTACCTGCGTCAATATCGGCTGTGTGCCCTCCAAGATCATGATTCGCGCGGCGCATTTCGCGCACGCGCGCAAGACAAGTCCGTTCGATGCCAGCATCACGGCAGCGGCACCCCAGATTAACCGCAAACTATTGCTGGCACAGCAGCAGGCGCGTGTTGAGCAACTGCGTGCGACGAAATATGAAGCAATTATCGCCAGCAATCCCAGCATTACTCTAGTGCGGGGCGAAGCAAGCTTCAAGGACCCCAAGACCATCAGGGTCAAGCTTAGCGATGGCGGCGAGCAGTCCGTGCCCTTCGACCGTGCGCTGATCGCGACCGGTGCGCGTCCCGCCGTTCCGCCGATTGCTGGATTGAAAGACACGCCTTATTGGACCTCCACCGAGGCGCTGGTCAGCGACACGATTCCGGCCCGGCTGCTCGTTATAGGTTCATCGGTTGTCGCGGTAGAGCTGGCCCAGGCCTTTGCCCGGTTGGGCAGTCAAGTGACGATCGTTGCCCGAAGTCATCTGTTTTTCCGTGAAGACCCGGCTATCGGCGAGGCGCTGGGGCAGGTCTTCGCAGACGAGGGCATCACGGTACTGCGACAAGCACAGATACGCTTCGTGACGCATGTGAACAACGAGTTCGTGTTGCAGACCTCAGCAGGAACGCTGCGGGGTGATTCTCTGCTGATCGCCACCGGCCGCGCGCCGAACATCGAGGCCCTGAATCTTGGCGGTTTGGGTATCAGAACCGGCACGGGTGGCGTGATTGAGGTCAATGAACACCTGCAAACCAACGTGCCGCATATCTATGCGGCCGGCGACTGCACCAACCAGCCGCAGTTTGTCTACGTGGCGGCTGCTGCTGGCTCGCGCGCGGCGCAGAACATGACGGGCGGTCCAACAACACTGGACTTGCGCAGCATGCCGGCGGTGGTTTTCACCGATCCGCAGATTGCGACAGTGGGCTTGTCTGAGGCCGAGGCTCAGTTGAAAGCCATCGAGACCGACAGCCGTTTGCTCACCCTCGATAACGTACCGCGCGCGCTGGTCAATTTCGACACGCGCGGCTTCATCAAAATCGTAGCGGAGGCCGGCAGCGGCAAGCTATTGGGCGTGCAAGCGGTGGCGGCAGAGGCCGGTGAACTGATCCAGGCGGCGGCGCTCGCGATCCACCACCACATGACCGTCGCCGACCTTGCGGCGCAGCTCTTCCCGTACCTGACGATGGTAGAAGGATTGAAGCTATGCGCCCAGACGTTCTTCAAGGATGTGAAGCAGTTGTCCTGCTGCGCGGCCTGAGAATTGCCGCCGATGCCGGCCCCCTACGCCATTTCTGAATCCGCCCCGGCGCGCTGGCAAGCTGTGCGGTCCGCCCATCGATTGGTTGGCAAAATCATCGGCTCCCGACACGCGGCAATCCAACAACGTCAAGTCCTTGCGTCCGGGTGTGTCACTCGACCGTTGCTGAGGCGTCCCCCTTACGTACACCGGTTGCCTGCTTGGAGGGTTTGAGATGACGCAGATGAGTCCTGCTGTACTCGCCGAGCAAATCACGTCGGCCATCGGCATCGGAGGCGCAGAAGCCTCCGGGCTCTTTCCAACGCTGTTGAAGCTACTAATTCAAGGAACTGCCGTACCGCCAGCGGAGCTTGCTCAGGCACTTGGCTGGCCGATCAGCGAGGTCAGAGCTGCCCTCGATGATCGCGCCAATCTGGAACTTGACGGCCAGGGAAACATTGTAGGCCTTGGACTTACGCTGCGGAAGACAGAGCATGCTTTCGAAGTCGATGGCCGGACTCTTTATGCGTGGTGTGCGTTGGATACACTGCTGTTCCCCGCCTTAATCGGCCGCGTAGCGCGGATCAGTTCGTCCTGCGCTGCGACCGGAGCGCCGGTGCGCCTTTTAGTGACACCCGAAGGAGTTGAGAATGTTGATCCTCCGGGCGCAGTTGTGTCGTTGGTGGTGCCGAAGGCATCACCCGATGTGCGCGGCGTCTTCTGTTGTCTGGTGAAGTTTTTCGCTTCGGCCAACGCCGCCAAAGACTGGCTGCCGCTGCATCCGGGCGCGCAGGTGCTTCCGGTAACAGAAGCCTACCAAGTAGGCAAAGAAATCGTACGCCGGCAGTGGTCCCTGTAGGCCGCCGGACACTGAAACTGTGCCGGCAAGACGTGCGTTTGTTCACCGGCCATATGGAGTGCGTGGGGCGTCGAGATGAATGAGATCTTCAAGCAGTGTGGTTCCTTGCTCGGCGCAGGCGTCGCCGCCGCCTGCTGTCTGGGCGTGCCGCTGGTGCTGTCAACCTTGGGCGCTGTCGGGCTCGGCTTCATCATTCACGATGCCTATCTCTTGCCGCTGTTCGTCGGCTTCATCGCGCTGAGTCTGTGGAGTTTGTTTCGCTCCGCGCGCAAGCACGCGCGCCTGCAGCCGTTCTGGCTGGCGCTCATCGGTGGCATCGTCGGCAGCGTGGCGTTGTGGCTCCTGGTCACGGGGACCTACCCGCATAGCTGGCCGCTGTATGCCGGTCTGGCGTTGCTGGTCTCCGGCAGCGTCTGGGATACGATCAACGCGCGCCGCGCACCGTCCTGCGAGATAACTTGCGCGCCTGAAGCGGCCAAAGCGCCAGATGTAAAGCGCCGCACCGCGACCGGCGCCGCACTAAGCGTGGCGGCCGCCGGCGCCTTCTATGCAATGTACAAGTCAGTGGACGTCATGACACCCGCGCCAGGCAAAGCCGATATCGCCTGCTGGGGCATCAACTCCTGCAAGGGCCAAACCGCTTGCTCCACCGCGCTTAACGCCTGTACCGGCCAGAACACGTGCAAGGGCCGCGGTTATCTCAATGTCTCGGCGCAGCAATGCAAAGCCCAAGGCGGCCAACCCCTTAAGGGTTCCCCCGCCGATCCGGCGCGCGGCTAGTGGCTCCGCGTTCCGGTCTTGCCCGGCCCTTTGGGTATCTCAACCCGCCGGACCGGTGGAGCCCGGTAAGCTCCAGTTCGAAGCTGTGCGCAGATCTCCTGAACGCGTTGTTCCAGCTCGCTCTCAAACTGCTAGATGCTCTCCCCGTCAACTCCACCTGCCCCGTGCCGGTTGATAGTTTTCCAAGTCTCCTTGAGAAACTCCGGCGTGAGCAGATGTCCCAGCGAGGTGAAACGCACCCTGCGATCCAACTCTGCTTTCTTGGCTATCTGGACCAGTTGTGTTGATACCCAGATGCAGAAGGACGCGCTGCGCGCGCCGATCGCCCATCGTCAACGGCACCTTTCAGATCCGCCAGTCGGCGATCTAGGGTGACGTCACCACTGCTTGCGACGGTCATGCTGGACCGCGCGCCGGCGCGCGCTCACAATCGTTGAGCGGCACTCGCGGTCGGCGCGACGCAGCAAGCGCTCGGCGGGACGCGTTGCGTAGCGCGGGCGACTTCGCACTGGTTTTCCCGATCACAGGTTGGCGTTTGGCGCCGACTGGGGTAATACAAAAAGAATCCCACCGAGGGCGGCGCCCATTCTTTCAACAAGGGCACGAGACGCCCCTGCTCAATGAGCGTATCGACCAAACAACTGGGTAAGCGCGCGATTCCAACACCTTCCAAGGCAGCAGGGATTGCGAGATCGTCGCTGACGATGAGAGATCCCTTGACATCGACCTCCATGCTCTTTCCCCGCTTCTCGAACATCCAACGATGTATTGCGCCGCTTGCGAAGCGCTGGCGGATGCAGTTGTGTCCCTGCAGATCTGCTGGGACTTTTGGGCTGGAATGCCGAAGCAAGTAGTCCGGTGAAGCAACGATGGTCGGACGCGCATCCGCACCGACGCGCACGGCGATCATGTCCTGCTCGAGCCGATGTCCGGGTCGAATGCCGGCATCGAAGCGATCGCGGACAATGTCGGTCAGCGCGCTGTCGGTGATGATCTCCAAGCTGATGGCCGGATACGCCGCGAGAAATTTTGCGAGGATGGGCTCGATCACCATTTTCGCTGCAGGGCGAGGCACGGTGAGTCGAAGATGTCCCGCCGGCTTGTCGCGGAACACATTGATGGACTCCACTGCGGCTTCGAAGCTGTCGAGCGCCGGCCGCAACTCCGCCAGCAGGCGCTCGCCGACCTCCGTCAGGGCGACGCTGCGGGTTGTTCGGTTGAGCAGTCGGACGCCAAGCTTTTCCTCGAGGCTACGCAGGGTTTCACTGAGCGATGAGCGCGAAACGCCCAGGTGAGTCGCCGCCTTGGCAAAGCTGGAACGCTCGGCGATTGCCACAAAAGAATTCATTTCAGCGAAGCCAAGTTTTTTCATTGATCGGTTTCTCCGAATAGGTCATGCGGATAATGCTGTATTGCCGAACAACACTATAGCACCATATCCTCGCCGTACGAGATCACTTTCCCCTCCATTAATGTTTTGCGAGGGCTCTCGCGGTAATTTCCCAGGAGAATTGCTCATGTTTCAATCGTCTCGCCCGACAACGCTCCTGCACATCGACTCCAGCGTGGTCGCTGACCACTCGGTTTCCCGGCGGCTGTCCGCGGCACTCGCCGAGCAATGGCGAGACGCCGACGCGGTCGTCATCGGTGCGCCAATGTACAATTTCGCGATCCCGACCCAGCTCAGAGCTTGGATCGACCGCATCGTCCAAGCCGGGCGCACCTTTCACTATACGGATGCGGGGCCCATCGGCCTCGCCGGCGGCAAGCGAGTCGTGATCGTGTCATCGCGCGGGGGGGTCTACGCGACACCCGCGCGGCAGGCGATGGACTTCCAAGAAGCCTATCTGTGACTTTCAATTTCATCGGCATCACCGATATCTCGGTCATCCGAGCGGACGGCCTCGCGATGGGGCAGGAGCCGCGCGAGCGAGCCATAGCGACCGCGCATACCCAATTCGCAGAAATGTTCCGGGCGCCGCTTGACGCGTGCAGATCGTCCAATGGCAACCACCCTTTCACGACGAGCCGCCAACAAACTCTTGCTGGCGTTACCAGCGCCGGCTCTCGGGCAAATCTTTCCAACAGGAGCGTATTCAATGAACAAGCCGCAGCTTGCGGATCCCGAGATCAACGCGACCGACCCTCACCCGAGGCGACGTGTCAACGTGCTCGATACCGAGATGAGCTTCGTCGACACCGGCCACGGTGATCCAATCGTGTTCCTCCACGGCAATCCAACGTCTTCCTACCTTTGGCGCAATATCATCCCCTACGTTAGCGAACATGCTCGGTGCCTCGCTCCCGATTTGGTCGGGATGGGCCAATCCGGCAAATCGCCGACGCAGGCCTACCGCTTCGTCGATCACGCGCGTTACCTGGATGCGTGGTTCGACGCCTTGGACCTCACGAAGAGCGTTACCCTGGTCGTGCATGATTGGGGCTCGGCGCTCGGTTTTCACCGGGCAGCCCGCTACCCCGACCAGATCAAGGCGATCGTCTACATGGAGGCCATCGCGCTGCCGCGACGCTGGGAAGACTTCGGCGAGGCCGGCGATATTTTCCGCGCGGTGCGCTCGGAAAAGGGCGAGCACATGATCCTCGACGAGAACTTCTTCGTGGAGACGATCCTACCGCGGAGTGTTCTTCGGAAACTGAGCGACGCAGAAATGGCCGCCTACCGCGCCCCGTTTCTCGGGCGCGAGGCCCGGCTCCCGACGCTCGTGTGGCCGCGACAAATCCCGATCGACGGCGAACCAGCCGATGTGACGGCGATCGTCGAGAGTTCCGGGGCATTTCTGTCTCGCAGCGCAATTCCGAAGCTCCTCATCGTGGGCGAACCCGGTGCGATCATGACCGGTCGCACTCGTGAATTCTGTCGAACTTGGCTGAACCAGCGAGAGGTCGCGGTTAGGGGCAGGCATTTTCTTCAAGAGGATTCGCCCCATCAGATCGGCGCGGCGCTGGCCGAATTCGTAACAAGCCTGCGTGCGTAGTTGACGCGGCTACTCTAGGAAAATCGAACATGTCCCAAGTATCTCGTTATCACCCGCTTCTCGTGGCACTGCATTGGCTACTGGCATTGATGATCATCACTGCGTTGGCGCTTGGCGCCCTCGTGTTGGTCAAGATCCCGAATAGCGATCCAACGAAGATCGACGGGCTGCGGCAGCACATGACTGCCGGCGGCCTGATTCTGACTCTCATGCTGGTGCGATTGCTGGTCCGTACGCGCACGTCACACCCGGCGCCCGCATCGTCTGGCAATGCCTTGTTGAACAAGCTTGCCTGGGTCTCGCACCGACTCTTCTACCCGCTGGTGTTCATGATGGTTGGCAGCGGCGTGATCATGGCGTTGGAGGCCCATTTGCCGGCCATCGTGTTTGGCGGCCATGGCTCGTTGCCCCCCGACTTCTGGGTCTTCACGCCGCGCGTCTTTCACTATGTTCTTTCACGCATGCTGATGACGCTGATCGCGCTGCATGTCGTCGGCGCGCTCTACCACACGTTCTTCCTTAGGGACCGATTGCTGCGCCGCATGGGCTTCGGCAGGCGCCTCCTCGCAGCGACAACTAATTCGACGTCACCGGTCCTCGACCGGCAATCCTCAAAGGTGCAATGATGAACTTCTTGCAACCCGCGCAGGCCGGCACGCAACTGCTGAGCCTCATCGGCTTCGCAACGCTGGCGATCTGGTACGTGGTGCCTCGGCTCAAGCCCCTCGGGCGAGCCGACGCGCTCACTGTGCTGCTTTGGATTCACGTCTTCCGGTATGTCGCCTTGCAGGCGTTTTCCGCACAAAAAGCCGGCTTTCCAATCTCCGATGGAAATCTCATGGAGGTCGTCGTCGGCGATGGCGCCGGCTCGGTCATCGCGTTCGCCACAATAGTCGCGCTTCGCTATCGGGCGCGTCTGGCCATTCCGTTGGCTTGGCTGCTCGTTGTCGAGACGATCATCGACACTTTCCTCAACATTCGCGGCGGCATTCATGAGAATCTGATGGGGGCGGCGAACGGTGTCACCTGGTTGATCCTCGGCTTTTACGTCCCCCTACTAATGGTGAGCCTCGCCCTGATCATCTGGCAGCTCGTCGCGAGACGCGGCGAAGCCTTCGACCATTCCGCGGAGGGGGTCAGCCGGTAAACGCCGCTCGCCCGACACATCTTCATGAAAACCATCAGTGCGCGGAACGGGTTCTGGTGCATCTAGGGATTTCGGGCGTGAGAAGTCTCGCTAGTGTACAGATGACTGACAAACCGCGAATCCCAAATGCCTTATTTCAAGCCTTTTTCCGTCATCGAAGAGAGTGATCCGAACGTTTTAGCGGCCGAGTTGGGACTGTTGTCCACAGATGCACCAGAACCCCGCGAAGCGCATGGATCGTGGCACGGTGCGCTGGCCTCGCGATGAAGCGGGTGCGGCACGCATGAGTACGGCGCAGCTGGAGCGAAAGCGTAACAGGGGGGTACTGATCTTGACTGCTGACAGAGACACGGCTCCGAC
>WNFR01001581.1_pt1 | contig 23809 bp, 23 predicted proteins | sample 5400221 | NCBI WGS metagenome assembly WNFR01 (sample SAMN13153357, study PRJNA577476) | soil metagenome | isolation source: 40 cm soil under Madrone tree | place: USA:California | collected 2016-06-14 | reverse complement strand
GCGCATTCGTTAGGGCTACCCGACAATCTGATTGACTTCCCGACCGATACCAATCGTGCAGTCGCTCAGATGCATTACACGAACAGGTTCGCACGCACACCAAATGTGAAGTACATCTTCTCTCACGCTGGAGGATCGATCCCTTATCTCGCCGCGCGTTTTGCGATCATCGATGAGATGGGGTTTATCGCAGGCGCTGAACAACGAGGCACCGCGGCTGACATCTTTCGTCGCATCTATTGGGATTCGGCTCTTGCGGCAAGCGATCCCGTGCTTCGCATGCTGCGCGATGTCGCGGGGATTGATCAAGTTCTGTTTGGTACAGATTTTCCGTACCTGCGCCGAGACCTGGCCGTAAACGCGAAACAACGGATCTGGGAGAGCTCCGAGTTGAATCATTTGGAAAAGCACGCCATTCATCGGAGGCAATGCGGCACGCCTTTTTCCCCGTTTGCATTCCCTGGTTCAAAGTTTGCACAAGAACAGCAAGCCATGAAGATCACTGTGAACGGTAAAGACATCGTAGTTGATCTCATTCTCACTGAAATTAAACCTTCCGGCCAAAAAATCCTTCCGAAACACTTGCGTAGTTAAATAACTACATGTATATTAGTAGTCAAATAGCTACGCAATGAATTTAAGACGAGACGTATTTCAAGCCATAGCAGACCCGACAAGAAGGGCTATACTTCTGTTGGTTGCTTCGCAATCCATGACAGCGGGTGCAATAGCCTCAAACTTTGACACAGCAAGACCGACAGTTTCAAAACACCTGCAAATACTCACCGAGTGCGAATTGCTTGAACAAGTGCAAAACGGCAGAGAAATTCACTATCACTTAAATCCCCAAAAGATAAAAGAAATAGCAGACTTTGTTGAGCCATTCCGCGAAATGTGGGGTGACAGGTTTAATAAATTAGAAGCCGTAATGAAAAAATACAAATCAAAAAAATAGAAAGATATGGAACAAAAAACAAAGATCAATGCCGAACCCGGTAAACAGGAATTAGTGATTACAAGGGAATTTGATTTGCCGTTGGAATTACTTTTTAAAGCGTATGTAGAGCCCGAAATTGTTGAGCAATGGATGGGAACGAAGGTGCTGAAACTTGAAAATAAAAAGCACGGCAGTTGGCAATTTGAAACATCAGATGCCCAGGGGAACGTGGTATTTCAGGCCAATGGGGTAATCCATGAGTTTGTTCCGAACCGGAAGATCACTCGCACATTTGAAATGGAGAATGCGCCTTTTGACGTTCAGCTTGAGTTCTTGGAATTTGAAAAACTTACCGACGACACCAGCAAACTCAATATGCATATCGTATATAGATCAGTCGCACTCAGAGACCAATTGCTGAAGTTACCCTTTGCCCAAGGCATAAACATGGCACATGACCGATTGCAAGACATCGTCAGCAAATTACGGTAAGACCCTATGACAAAGAGAAATAAAATTATCTTTTGGATCACTACTATCTGGCTTGCATTAGGAATGCTATCAACGGGAACATTACAGTTATTCAGAGCGAAAGCGGAAGGAGCCCTGGCACCGCCCGGGGTATATGGTATTACACATTTGGGCTATCCCGTGTATTTTCTGACAATACTAGGTATTTGGAAAATTCTGGGAGTGGTAGCAGTGCTTAGTCCAAAATTTCCTTTGCTAAAGGAATGGGCTTATGCAGGCTTTTTCTTTGTTATGTCGGGAGCGATATTTTCACATATCGCCGTGGGTGATTCCATGAGTGAAATATTTCCCTCGTTGCTGCTTCTGATCCTGACTGTGGTGTCGTGGTATTTCAGACCTGAGAATAGAAAGATCATTGCAGTTTAATCAATAAATATTCATCAATATGTTCTGAAGGTAAACAGGCGACAGCAAAGTCCATGCTGCAAACAAGGGCTATACGCAAAAAATATGAAGAACACTAATAGCAAAAAGAAAGAGTTGTCACCAGAACAACACGAAGAACTACTCAGTGCATTAAAGGGGCGTTTTGAGAAAAACATGAGCCGCCATAAAGGTCTTGAATGGGCTAAAGTACAAGCAAAGCTGGAAGCTAATACTCAAAAACTGTGGTCGCTCAATGAAATGGAAAGAACTGGCGGTGAACCGGATGTTGTTGGTCATGATAAAAAGACTGGCGAATACATTTTTTATGATTGTTCAGCGGAAAGTCCTAAGGGCCGCCGAAGTCTTTGTTACGACCGTCAAGCGCTGGAGTCAAGGAAGGAACATAAACCGGAAAATAACGCTATTGATATGGCAGCTGCCATGGGCATTGAGCTTTTAACGGAAGAACAATATCGAGAGCTGCAGAAATTTGGAAATTTCGATACGAAAACGTCGAGCTGGATTACAACACCTTCTGAGATTAGGAAACTCGGTGGTGCCATCTTTGCTGATTACCGCTACGGGAATGTCTTCGTCTATCACAACGGTGCAGAATCTTACTATGCCGCCAGAGGGTTTCGTGGCTCGTTAAGGGTCTAAATTTTGTAAAGACTGGTAAATTTGAATTTAAGAACGGATCACCTGAAAAAAAGAAGGAACACAACGTTCGATTCTTCGCTGGATTCACATCGTCTTTAGCATTCCAATACTCGGTTATATTTTATATTTAGCCTCACTGGACCCTAAGAAAGAAAGGACCCTCAGGTCCGTAATTGATTTGATTCTTACCCAATTTCCGGAACTAGAGTCCAAAATTTCCTGGAACGTGCCTACCATCCACCGGAATGGGAAGTATGTAGTTGGCGTTTGTGCCTACAAGCGTCATCTAACATATTCACCCTGGAGTCCTCGTGTAATTGAAGACTTTATGGCGAGGTTGATTGAAAGAATTGGCGTCCCGTACGGGAGTCGAACCCGTGTCGCCGCCGTGAAAGGGCGGTGTCCTAGGCCACTAGACGAACGGGACAACGAAAGTTGGCCGTGGCGCAGAATGGCTAAACTACCGTAGCGAAACCCTGACTGTCAAATGCAGCCAGAGCACCTTGCCCCGAGTCAGGCAAGATGTGTCATTTCAGGTCAAGCAAATAGCAATTTAAATTTCGTCAGATTACCGGACCGCCGTTTTGGACTTGAGGACCGAATTTTAAATGTTGGCCGGTAATTATTGATGATTATATTAGACATATTCGAGGTATACTGGCCGGAATTGTTAGCCTTGTAAACACTTTCCGTCTCGATTTGTTCGAAGCAAACGGGCTGGGTACGGGATTCTTCGGGCTGAGAGTCGGCAAACACCAACTCAAATTTTACCGAACAGAGGGTCGAGTCCAATCTTCATCACGGAAGGACAGACGGAACGATGAACATAATTATGCCTGGCAAAGCTTCGGCCCGAGTTTTACTGCTTCTTTGTATCCTGTTTAGCTCAAGCGCGTTCGGACAGCGTGGAGGAGGCCCCGTTGGAGGCAGGGACGGCGGTTCAGGCCGGGGCAGTTCTGACACTTCGAGTGCAAAAGCACGATCTGAATCAACACGGCGGCAAAGTCCTTTTGGAGCTCCAGGAAAGACAGCTCGGACCGGCGCAACCTCCCTTGCCACATCAGTGGAACGTGCAAATGAGCTCGCAAAAGAAGGTGAATATGACAAGGCTATAGCCCAGTATACCGAGGTCATCCAGCGCAAGCCGGACTATTTTGACGCGCTGTACGGACTTGGCTGGACATACAATGAGAAAAAGCAGTATTCGGACGCTGTCGCGCCATTAAAAAAAGCTGTCGCCGTCGAGCCTCAACAGGCGAAGGCCAGGTTCGAGCTTGGATATAGCTATCGTTATCTGAAGAATTACGCGGACGCGATTGCCAGCTTTCGAGCGGCGGTTGCCGCAAAGCCGGATTATGCCGAGGCACTTTACCAAATTGGTTGGATTAATAACGAGCAGGAACGCTATGCAGAAGCTGAACGCGAATTGTTAAAGGCACTGGCAATTCGAAGCCAATATCCGGAAGCCTATGTTGAAATCGGATATGCCCGGAAGAAATCGGAACGCTACGCCGAGGCCGAGAAAGCTTACAGGCAGGCGCTGGCTCAGCGATCGGATTACCCGGCGGCCCAGGTCGCAATCGGTGACCTGTATTTCTATAATTTGAAGAAATACAAAGAGGCTGCGGAGGCCTACGAGTCGGGCCTGGGCTCGAATACCAGCAATGGCACTGCACTCTACAATCTGGGCTGGTGTTACAACGAGCTCGGAGATTATTCACGTGCCCAGAGTGCTCTTAAACGCGCGCTGGCCTTGAACGCCCAGGATTCGAAAAGCGAGATTGAAATCGCATACTCATACCGAAAGCTTGGAGAAAAAGAGCCTAAGGCGTCAGCACAAGCGACAGAAGATTTCGCTCAAGCCGTCAATGCTTACAAGACGGCGATTCAGTTGGACAGCAAATCCGTAAGCGCGTACACGGGACTTGGTGACGTACTTTATCTCGACCTAAAACAATATTCTGAAGCAGTCAAAGCATATACCACTGCGGTGAGAATGTCCGGCGCCAATCCTGCGCCGCGAGTGCTATACAACCTCGGTTGGCTAAACAACGATTTAAAACATTACACGGAAGCGATTGAGTTTCTCAAGCAGGCCACTCAGTTAAAGCCCGAAGATGTCGATGCGTTTTTCGAGCTGGGTTTTGCTCAGAAACAACAGGAGAATTACCCGGCTGCAATTGAGTCGTTCTCCGAGGCTGTAAGGCTGAAGCCCGATTATGGAAACGCACTTTATCAGTTGGGCTGGATTTACAACGATCAAAAGCGCTACACAGAAGCCCTGCCTGTGCTTCGGCGTGCCGCCAGATCGATGCCGTCTGATGCTAAGACCAGTTCTGAATTGGGCTACACATTTCTTCAGTTGAAAAACTACGACGAGGCGATCGTGTCGTATAAAACCGCAATCAGGCTGCAGCCGGATAACGCCTCCGCGCACCATTATCTTGGCCTGTCGCTGTTGGCGGCGGGGAGGCGTGAAGAAGCGATGTCAGAATATCGCACGCTTCAGCAGTTGGATCGCGAGGAGGCGGAAAAACTGCTAGCCGCTATAAAGCAGGGTCGCTGAGCGAGGAATACGACTCGAAACCGAAAACAAATAATCTTTCCGCTGCTCCAGCTTCGGCCGGCGATTCAATTGTGCGATGAACTCCGATTGGATTCCCGGCTGAAGGTCCATTTTCGCGGATAATGGGTTCCCAAAATGCACATTCTGGCACGGCTGTTTGGGCTGGAAGTCTGCGAACTGACGGAAATTTAATAAAATTGTACCTGCCCGGCCACTTTTCGGCGAAAAAGCTCATCCAATGAGGGTCGTCAAAGGGAAGCTGTATTCAGGCTTTGTGTCGCATTTTGTCTTAATGACCCAAATCGGCTAAAAAGTTAAGAATATGTTTCTCCCGAGGCGTATCTTTTCCAGCTCAGATCGTAATAACAAAGTAAGAGCAGGCGGGGCATGATGCTCAGAAAACGACTTGAGGCAGAGCCCGTGGAAACTTCCGACGAGGAACTGCTGTACAAAGCCCGAAATGGCAATGAATCGGCGTTTAATGAACTTTATGGGCGACACCGCGACGGTATATTCCGGTTCGTCTACCGGCTGTCGTCATCTGTTAGCACGGCGGAGGACATAACTCAGGATTGCTTTTTGAGTTTGTTGCGTAACGGGGACCGGTTCGAAGGCACTCGGGCCTCGCTAAGGACTTATCTATTGGCGGCTGCGAGGAATCTCGCATTGAAGAGATTTGGAAAGGCAGCGGCGGAGTCGGATTTGGAGGATCTCGAATCTGAACCCCTATCGGCGGAAACCGGACCACTTGATAAGGTGTTGAATGCAGAACTTGCTGTCGTGGTGAAAGCTGCGATTGAAAGTTTGCCGCCGCTGCAACGAGAGGCATTAGTCCTCTTTGAATATGAAGAAATATCTCTCGCGCAGATTTCCGAAGTGGTCGGGGCCGATGTGGGGACCGTGAAAGCACGTCTTTACAGGGCACGCCAGCGTCTCAAACAGTTGTTGGCACCTTATTACCTGGAAGATTCCGGCGATAGGGATGCGGATGAGGTTTTGCGATGATGGAAAGCGAAAAGGAGAATTCGCAGGGAATCAAGGGTGTTAATCACGATCCCCTTGACGAATTTAGTCGTTTGACAGGGGATGCGGACGATAATGCATTCCGGTCACTGCTGCAAAAGTGGCAGGCGGCGAAGGCATCGCCGGCAATGGACTATCGTGTTATGTCTGCGTTTCGTGCGGAGTTACATGGCGAGGAAATGACTAACGAGGCAGCTTTGGCCGGTACTGGTCCGAAGCGCTTTGTAGGAGAGAAGATGAAACAGTGCACCACTTGTCAAGAAGAATTCGCGGACAAGTTCAGCTTTTGTCCTGTGGACGGAACGCCTTTGAACGAATTTGCCGCGGCAATTGTGGCGACTCCTCCGCCTGTACATGATCAACGCGACATTTATAATTTTGGTTCGCCAGAAAGCTTGCCTCGGTCGGATGGCGAACCTGAATATCGATTGACGATCATCGAGGATGCCGGATTGGTGAGCCGGTTAATAGATCAGATAAAGCTGGTTGCGCATGAATCGGAACTTACCTGGCCGGAATTCAAACGCGACCCGGCAGGGTTCTCCGGTCGTATGATTAGTGGGTATTCGGCGGCGTTTGGGAAATTCCTGAGGAGCCCGAACGTCGCAGTGGCGATAACCTCGGCGGTGTTTGTGGTGGTCAGCGTGCTGGTTGCGATAGTGCTGATCGACCGGATGCACTTGCGCCGCGCACAGCAGCAGATAGCTAAACAGCAGCAGGTAAAGGAAGAGTTGGAATTGACAGAGATGCTGCCGGAGGATCAGAAGGAGACGCCACCGGACGAGGGGATCGGGACAGGAAAAGAAGGCAGGGTAGGATTTAACAAGGGCAAGGGAGAGGGAAGCGAACCAAAGTTTAAGAAGGCGAGCGGCGGCGGCGGCGGAGGCCAGGAGGAACAGTTGCCACCGCAGCAGGGGAAACTACCACCGCCATCACCGATCCCGGCGGCAATCCCAACGTTGCCTCCAAACAAGCCACCGCTGTTGCCGACGGCAGGATTAGACCTGGACCCGGCATTATACAAAGATTTGCCGTTTGACCGGTACGGTGACCCGAGGTCGAAGTCGAAGGAGACGTCGGCAGGACCGGGGACCGGGAATGGAATCGGGACAGGAACAGGAGCAGGAATCGGAGAAGGTGAAGGTGGAGGATTTGGACCCGGCCGGGGCGGGAACATGGGTGGAGGAGACAGGGGTCTTGGCGGCGGTGGATCCGGCGGAGGAACAGGAAATAACGGGATCGATTACGGGAAGACGTTTGGGGCAAAGGATGTGACCCAAAAGGCAAGGATCCTCTCGAAGCCTGAACCGCAGTACACCGAAGATGCGCGAAAGAATCAGATCACGGGAACAGTGGTATTAAAGGCGGTGTTGTCGAGTTCAGGCGAGGTGACAGGTATTCGAGCGGTCAGCCAATTACCCTATGGGCTAACGGAAAAGGCGATCGCGGCGGCAAGGATGATAAAATTCACCCCTGCAGTGAAGGACGGACACACGGTTTCACAGTGGATTCAGATCGAGTACAACTTTAACCTCTACTAAAACAGGAATAGGATATTCCCGTCCAAAACGAACGGCGCTACTCAATCGAGGCAGCGCCGTTCGGTGTTTTTATTGAGCAAATGTTGGAATTTTTATCAACTGGCGCATTTAACCAAATACTTCACGTGTAGTGGGTCAAAAAATGACTTCAAGAAATTTGAAAGAGAGGAATAAGGAAAGGACAACGACCAGCACTGTCACCACGTACATAAACCAAAGCTTTTGCGAACACACATGACACCGCAAGTAGAACGGTCCCACTTTCCTGTCACAATGAGGACACTTCACTTGTCAACCTCCCCTTTATATTTGTGATGGCTTGCAAATGGTTCGTACTAGTACAGTTTCTATTAGAACTACGCCCACAAGTCAAATTGGTTCAACTTAATTAGGGCAGCTTTCAGCGGCATTAGGCTCTAAGTGCGTGAAAACGGACAATGTCTAGTATGATGACGCAGTCATTTGTCAGAAAAAACGCACAATATCGGACCTGGTTTTAGTAGTGCGTTTTCTCGACAATCAAACTGAGCGAGATCCAGTGATTGTGGTCTCACTCATGCTAAGGTGTGTTCAATTTTACTATATGAAAAGGGAAAACACGATTGTATTCAAAGAGCTGGAACAGTTTCAAGACAGTTTTTCCTGGGAAGTATCGCGATTACGATATCGTTTTGTTGTTAACGTAAACAAACGCAGATATCGGGCGGAAATCAGCTAAGCAGTGGGCCGGATTGGAGTTGGTCAAACTCAGCTTTGAAGTTGGAGTGCGTTCGAAGATTTGGCACTGTACAACTGCTACACTAAAGATCCAGATGAGAAATAACCTGGGGGAGGTCGATGATGGCGAGAGGATGGGAAAGCAAATCTGTTGCAGAGCAAATGGAGGATGCCGACAGGGCGTCACAAATGCGAGACTCGGTTCGAATAACTCGAGAAGAGTCTGTTCGAAAAGACAGACTTGAAACGCTTAGAATGTCGCGCGCGCGACTGCTGGAACAGCTTGACCGAGCAAGGAATGCTGCACACAGGGCGACCTTGAATGCCGCGCTTATGGCTGTCGAGAAAGAGACGGCTGAGTTGTCAAAAGCAGCATCGAGTAAGACCGCGAACAACTGAACTAACAGGGATTTATCAGCTACTACCAGGCATTGCGGCAGGACACGATAAGCGCCCTGCCGGCGTGAAAGGACAAAACTACTTAATCATCGTCCCTGTTCGGTCCCAGCGCGTATTCTGGAAGAAATCAAATGGAAATGTCCCTGGAGCACTTTCGTCGAACGACCAGAAGACGACTGCTCCGCGTCCAACAACCAAATTTGCATCTAAAGGACCCCAGACGCGGCTATCTTCACTGTTGTCGCGGTTATCGCCCATCATAAAATAGTGGCCATCCGGGATCTTGTAAGGCTTGCTAACGCCAAACCTATAATATTCCGGGTCACGATTCACGAAGTGCTCGCTTGCGGCAAGGGTTTCAGCGTTGTAATACACAGTGTAGGCGCCTTCCCCTGCTTCAGTGCCAGGGATAACCTTTACCGGACACTTTTCACATACGTAAAGACCTTCGACATGGCGTTCCGGGAGTTGGCTGCCGTTGATAAAGACCTTTGGTCCGCGGATCTCGATCGTGTCACCCGGAAGCCCAATAACCCGCTTTATATAATAGGTCTCATACGGAATTATTCCGCGGTTGGCGTCATTGGCCGGGTGATATTTGTCACCAGGGTACTTAAACACCACCACGTCGCCACGTCTTACCTCTCGTTGAGGCAAAAAAGGGTAGTGCGTCCCAAGGCCATAAATAAACTTATTTATTAGAAAATGGTCCCCGACCAGTATCGTGTTTTCCATAGAGCTTGTCGGAACTGCTACCGTTCGACCGACAAACGTGATGAAAAACAGGAACATTATGAAAGTCACCACAGCTGACTCGAAATATTCGCGCCATACGGATTTTGGCGGCCCAGTGGGCTTGTCCTGATCTTCCTGACTGTCAGCAGTCGAACCGTCGTTTTCAGATGCCATGCTTGAGACGTATACGCCTTTTCTTCAGATTAAGAGACCATACATCCTAGACAGCCAGGCCTTAAGGGTCAAGGCGGCACCATGAATTTTCAAATAAATGAATCTTTTTCGAAACACGAACGCCTGTTTTGTCGTTTTACCGGAATATATTGCTCTGATTTGTTTCCCTTGTCTCTGGAGGAATCGAAAATGAAGAAGATTCTGCTGTTTGCACTTCTAGTGCTGGTGGCCGGAATACTTGGTTTGGCGCGACGTGGCGTGACATTCGAACGAGGCCAGGAATCGCGAAACGATATTATACAGACGTATCAATTAGCGCCCGGGGCCCGGATTGAGGTCACCGGAATCGTTGGCACAGTCCAGGTCGACACGTCTGATCGTTCAACCGCCGATGTCGAGATTGCCGTAATCGGTCACAGTGCAGATGATACAAAGGACAGTATTGCTCTGGAACAAACTGCCGATGGGTTGGTTATCCGAGGCCATCGCAACGGTGGCGGATTTCTGCAACGACTTTGGCGCGGAGAGATCCAGCAAAACGTTTACCTGAAAGCGCCGACGAACATCCAGCTCGTGGTTAAAGGGGTGAATGGCCGCGTATCTTCCGGTGTTGTCGATGGTAAAGTACAGATCAGTGGGATAAATGGACAGGTAAGTCTTGCGAAAGCAGGGGGCTACTCCGAAATCTCGGGCGTCAACGGAGGTGTTTCGGTTGGCGTAAAGAAACTGGACGAAAAGGGGCTGAGAATAAGCGGAGTGAATGGCGGCGTGGTCCTTCATATTGCACAGGACGTCAATGCTGACCTGAACGCTCACGGCATCAACGGGAAGGTCAGAGCAGAGGCAATCAACCTGAACATCGAGCAAGACCATCCGCGTTCGAGGTTTAGCGGCAAGATCGGGAGCGGCGGGGCTCCGATCAATATCTCTGGTGTGAACGGTGGGGTCAAACTGGTATCCGACGATCAGACGGATTCAGGGACAATGGACGCCGAATGAGATGACTAACCTCGATGTGTATAAAGCCAAATTCGCTGAAAGCGGATGGCGCATTTTTGGTCGAGCGATTGATGAATATTCTCGCCCTAAATTAAGCGCAAATCCTTGAATTGCGCATTTATCACTGGACTCGGTCGATCGCCGCAAAGCTGATGTCAAGAATTGGATACAAATTCCAGTCCTTGTAATCAAAGTGCCACCATTCATTTTCGTAGACTTTGAACCCCTCTGCCTCCATCGCCGCACGTAATAGATCTCGACTCTTTTGCGCTTCCGGTGTTGCACATTTGTAATCCGGATGAGAGCGCTCGGTCATTTCATCGAACTCGCTTGGCATCTTCACTGGTAATTCCGTCTTGAGGTCGTATAGTGTTAAATCGACCGCACACCCTCGGTTATGACGGGAACCCTTGGCAGGATCGGCGACGAATTCCTTTTTATCGTCCGGTGTGACCTCCCAAAAAATCTTCGTCACGTACCATGGGCGATAGCCGTCGAAGATAAGCAGTCCCAGTCCCTGTTTGGAGAGGGCTTTGTTTACGCGGACAAGCGCTTCGGCAGCAGGACGCTGCAGGAACGCCCGCGCCTGCTTGTACACCGGGCGACCGACGAAGTTATTTGATGTTGCATAACGGATGTCCAGCTTCAAGGTCGGGTCCAGCACATTCAGCTCAACTAATTCGGATTTACGTTGGCCGGCCTGGGGCGGAGGCGGGGTTTGCGCGGCGACCAGGACCAGGAGTCCGGGCAAAAAACAAAGCCAGATAAGCACAGATCGCGTATGTTTCACATTTTTCTCCTGTATAGCGTGATTGAGCTAAGTATACGTGTAAAACTGGCTCCATGTTAAAGTCCAGGCTGCCTTACGAACTCAAACGAGGAAACTATTGAATGAGCAGAGGATATATCCTTGCGATCGATCAGGGAACGACCGGCACGAAGGTCATACTGTTCGATCACGCCGGTGAAGTCGCCGCACTGGCATACGCCGAATTTACGCAGAGTTACCCCCGACCCGGTTGGGTTGAACATGATCCGACTGAGATTTGGAAGAGCACCCATATTCTGATTTCGGAGGTAACGGCGCGCGCACGCGTTGCAACCACGGAAATTCGAGCAATTGGAATCACGAACCAGCGAGAGACTGTCGTGTTGTGGGATCGAACAACTGGCGAACCTGTTGCGCCTGCGATCGTCTGGCAGGATCGGAGAACGGCCGGCATTTGTGACGAACTTCGCGCGAAGGGAATGGAATCGACCTTTAATTCAAAGACCGGTCTCGTCCTCGATCCATATTTCTCCGGTACGAAGATCAAATGGCTCCTGGATAATGTCGGGGGCCTTCGAGAAAGGGCAGAAATGGGCGAGATTGCATTTGGGACGATCGATTCGTGGCTGGTTTGGAATTTGACAGGCGGAGCAGCTCATATCACAGACTATTCGAATGCAGCGCGAACCTTGGTTTACAACATCCACGAGATGAAATGGGATAACGAACTTCTTGAGGTTTTGGGAATCCCTGCGCAGATACTGCCCGAGGTAAAAGCATCGTCGGTTATTTATGCCGAGACGAATTTTAAAGTTTTTGGCGCGGAGGTGCCGATAGCAGGAATCGCTGGGGACCAGCAGGCTGCACTTTTTGGACAGACCTGCTTCCAACCGGGCATGGCAAAGAATACATACGGCACAGGGTCGTTTCTTTTATTAAATACTGGTGAAACGGCCGTTCAAAGCTCTCACGGGATGTTGACGACGATTGCATGGGGTTTGAATGACAGGCCAGTTGAATATGCCCTGGAGGGATCGGTTTTTATCACGGGGGCCGCGGTTCAATGGCTCCGAGATGGTTTGGGGATCATTGATGCAGCCGCGGAAACCGAGGCGATGGCAATGTCGCTGCCTTCCAACGAAGGGGTCTATTTTGTCCCGGCTTTGTCCGGCCTTGGGGCTCCGCATTGGGACGCTCACGCCCGCGGGACAATTGTGGGGATAACGAGGGGAACCGGCAGGGCTCATCTGGCACGTGCGGCGTTAGAAAGCATCTGCTATCAGTCGTTGGATGTTATCCGGGCGATGGAGCGTGATTCCGGTATAAAACTGAAGGAGATACGAGTTGACGGGGGCGCAGTCGGCAACAAATTTCTCATGCAGTTTCAGGCAGACATCCTGGGTGTTCCCATCGTGGTGCCGGCGGTCACGGAAACGACGTCGATGGGTGCAGCGTATCTGGCAGGACTCGCCGTTGGATTTTGGAGCGGACAGGATGAGTTGTCCGCACATTGGAAACAGCAATGCCGATATGAGCCGCAAATGTCGGAAGCCGACAGAAACCGTTTACATGAACAATGGTTACATGCGGTTGCCAAGGCCCGACACTAAGAAACATGGCTTACGACCTTATTATCATCGGCGCAGGAATAAACGGGGCCGGTATGGCGCGCGACGCGGCTATGCGGGGCCTGAAGGTGTTGTTGATGGATAAGGGCGACATCGGCGGCGGCACGACAAGCTGGTCGTCGCGATTGATTCACGGGGGCCTGCGTTACCTGGAGTATGGGGAACTCGGGCTAGTGCGCGAGTCGCTGCGCGAGCGCGAAATCCTTTTGAAGCAGGCTCCGCACCTGGTGCGTCCTTTGCCGCTTTTGATCCCTATATATAAGAGAAGTTCGCGCGGGCCACTAACGATTCGGGCGGGAATGATTGCCTATGACCTGTTGTCGTTCGATCGATCTCTTCCACGTCATCGTTTTCTTTCGCGGTGTGCTGCACTAGAGAGGGTTCCGGGACTCGAGCCCGGCGGTCTGTTGAATGCCGCGCTTTATTACGACGCACAGGTGGAATTCCCGGAAAGGCTCACACTCGAAAATGTTTTATCTGCAAAGGAAAGCGGGGCGGAGGTTCGAACCTATTTGAAGGTTAAACGCATCCTGGCGGAAAACGGTAAAGTCTGCGGTGTCGTGGCGGAAGATGCGCTGGACGGAACGGTGGACGAGTTTAATGCGCCGGTCGTTTTGAACGTTGCGGGTCCATGGGTTGACGAAGTGCTCAACGGCACACTTCCGGATCGGAGTCGGCTTATTGGAGGGACAAAAGGATCACATATTGTCGTAGAGCGTTTCCCAGGTGCGCCATCAGACGCACTGTATGTCGAAGCCTTTCAGGACAAGCGACCGTTTTTTATTTTGCCCTGGAACAGTCTTTATCTGATTGGCACAACGGACGAGAAGTTCAGAGGCTCGCCCGATTTCGTTGAGCCAACCGACAAAGAAATCGACTACTTGTTATCCGAAACCGTGAGGGTACTGCCGAATGCTGGATTGACGCGGGAATCGGTGCTTTACAGTTATGCAGGAGTGCGACCGCTGCCTGCCGCTGAAGAAGGCGATCCTCGGGGAATCACAAGGCGCCACTTTATTCGGCAGCATGCGATCAAAGGGTTGTTTTCCGTGATTGGCGGCAAGTTGACGACATTTCGAAGTTTGGCAGAGGAAGCGGTAGATCTGGTTTTCAAATACCTGAATAGGAAAGCGCCGAAGTGTGAGACAAGTAGTGCGGCGCTGCCCGGGGCGCTGCATCCCAAATTCATCGACGAGGTACAGTCAGATGCCGGGGGCACGGTGAATCAATCCACGTTGAACAGGCTTTTGAGAATATATGGGTACCGGACTTTGGAACTTGTTTCAGTTGCGAAAACAAGACCTGAACTAGCAGAAATCATAGATGAATATACGGGAGCGATCGCTGCCGAGGTCGTGTTTGCTTTCGAGTGCGAATTCGCCCGCACCCTGACGGATTTTATGGCACGGCGAAGCATGATTGGGCTAAGTGGGCATAGTTCAATTGAGGCCGCCGCGAAAGCTGTGGAGGTGGGGCAACGCAATTTGGGGTGGTCCTTAAAACAGGCAGACAATGAACTCGAGAACTATACGAACTATCTCTACGGCAAACTCCCAGCCGACTTCCGCAAGACTTGAATTTATATTCGACCTGCTCATTCACAACTCCATTGGACCCCGAAGCATGAGTTCCGGACAGTTCGATCGTACGACGCTCAAACGTCGTACGATCGAACTGTCAGATCAGTTTAGGACACTACATCCGCTGCCTCTCTAACACGTTTGTGATAGTACAAATATGAAACGATCAAGCTGACGAAAAACACCAAATGCCCTATTTCGAACAAGATGCCATCGCCGCTGGATAAATGGGCAATACTTGCCGAAATCAGTGTGATGGAAAAGCCAAAATAGGCAAACTCTTTTATCCTATAGGGAACCATAGGTATCAATAAGGCGAACGCGCCCAATATTTTTGCAACGGTCAGCTCTAATCGGAACCAATTGGGCAGACCCAAATGCGCGAAAGCTCCCTTCATTGCTGGATTGAACGCAAAGTTTAACGCACTCCACAGCATGATCCCGACCACAATTCCTGTGGTTGTCCAATAGATGATCTTGTCTTTTTTCATCGCGCTCGGCGCCGAGTCTCTGGGTGCGCTGAAGGTATGGATTGCGGCTGTTGCTTTGGTCGTCATTGTCGGTTTCTCCTTGTTAGTAAGCGATTCCGATCGATTGCTTGATCGTCTCTGGTTGTTCAAGGACGTGCAACATCAGATGGGCTACATCAGCGCGTGAAATGAATAGGCCATGGCGGAGGTTCTGGCCGAACGCTGTCCGGTAGGTACCAGTCAGCGGCTTATCGGTCAGCCTTGGCGGTCGTACGACGGTCCAGTCCAGGCCGCTGTTTCGAATTATGTCTTCCATCAACGCGAGGTCGGCATAAGGTTTGCGGATCGCCGCTTTGATCAGCGGACCAAGCAGGTTTCGCATGAAGAACCCGTCGCCCGGATCGTGCTTCGGCGGCTTCGGACGGCCAGGTGAAGGCACCGTACCGATTGGCGCGGCGCTGACAACGACGATGCGCCGTACGTCCGTTGCCTGCATCGCCTGAATTATGGCCCGCGTTCCTTCCGACGCGATTCCGACCTCGGACAATGGCCGTGGACCAAGGCCAGAAAGAACTGCGTCGGCTCCCTCAACCGCGGACTTGATCGCCGCCGGGTCCGGAGAGGCCAGGTCCGCTGTGACCACGCGTATCTTGTTCGAAAGCTTATTCGGATTTCGCACGACTGCCGTGACTTTATGCCCAGCGGCGAGGGCCTGCTCGACGAGTTGGCGACCAATGCCCCCGGTGGCCGCAAAGATAGTAAGCTTCATCTCTCGTTTCATAGTTCAGTCTCTCCTGGTCGATCGTACTGCGATAATGTCATGATTGCTTTCCGTCAGTTTCGGAAGTCGGCGGCATGCTCTGCAAACCGGAAGCTTTGACGGCGTCCTCGACCGCCTTAAACTGATCTGCGAAGCGGCGATGCCCGCCGCCGTGCTCGACGGTCACCCCTGACAGCAGTACCGCCCGTTGGACGCCCTGTTCGGCTGCCAACGCCAGCAGCTGCGCGGGTGTGTCCCCGAGGGCGCGCGGGGCGAGGAAGACTGCCTCGATGCCGCTAAGTGCCGACTTCAGCGTGTTCGGTTGCGACGGGTTTCCACGCACCACCTGGGCGGCAGCGGGCAGCCACGCCGCAGCGGGGTTGCGCGTAACCGCCGCCACCTTCTGGCCGGCATCCAGCAGCATCTTCACCACAAAGCGCCCGACGTTTCCAGTCGCTCCGGTAACTAGAATCATAGCAAGCCTCTCATATACGTTGTGAAAGTTATCTATGGCCAGGCGAACATCGATGAAGCTCGCTAAGCCGACTAATCGAAATCCTTCCCAGCCGTACCGTTGCGCGACTGTTCACGCACAGAAGACCGCCGAGGTACAGGTTTTGTGACAAGCCATCGATGTAGGATCTGCGGGAGATGGGTGAGTTGTCGGGATTGGTCACGACGTAGACGGCCCGGTTTCGCCCTTTTGTGACATCGCGGGTAAGAACGGAGTGAGGTGCACCTTGAAATCGCTGACGACGCTAGATTCTCCGCCGATTTGCACGATGCATCGCACCAGGATCTCTGGCACGACCTTCGTTTTGAGACGACGCACGATCGCACTGGTGACTATTTTCGAACAATAAAGAAACTAAGGCAGGACGGTCGCCCTGGCGCCGCCATTAGAATGAAGGACGTTCAGGGCCTCATTTCGGTTTCTTTGTCGGTGTGAACTGCGATATCGTGCGGTTTTGAGCGGAATCTTCGATCAGTTTCTCAAGGCGTCTGAGTCTGGTTTCTTCGCGTTTTGCGCTGACAACCCACCAAACGGCGGCCCTTCGATACGCAGGGGTTTGAGTCTGGAAAAACTCCCAAGCCGATCTGTTTTGTCGAAGAATTTTTTCGAAGGGTTCATCCAGCTGATCCTTCCGTTGTTCATAGGAATAAATACCCGACTTGTTTTCTTTTCTTGCGAGGAACGCGTCGAGGCCAATTTGGTGCATTCGTCCCTCAATAATCAGCGCCTGAGCGCGATTGATGTTGACAGTACTCCAGATGCTTCCAACGCGGCGAGGGGTAAAGCGGATGGTATAACTTTCCTCATCCACGCTCTTACGAATCCCGTCGATCCATCCAAAGCACAGGGCTTCATCTACGGACTCTGGCCACGTGATACTTTGTCGCCCCGAATTCTTTTTATAAAAACGGACCCAAAGTTCAATCGCAGAGTCGTGGTTATCCTGAAGCCATTTTCGGAAATCAGTGGGCGATTTGAAGAATTTTGTTTTCATCAGCGGCACCCTTCGACGATCACTCATTGTAGCGAGTTTCCGCTCTGACAGGCTTATGTAATTTGATGGTAATTAATGAAAGTTGCTGGCTGCGGAGGTATTGATTCAGTATGAACAAGATGAAAAGCCGAATTGACAGTTCCGAAGCGCAATGAGATTATCGACCCCGTCTTACCACACTCTGTATTTCGACTCAAGAAAACTAAAGGAGCCCCTCATGTTTGAAAACAATTTCGAATCAATTGAACGCGAGCAACTGGCGCAGCGGTCCGCATCCGGAGCTCGTTGGTTTTTCTGGGTTGCCGGGCTGTCGTTGATAACCTCAGTGGCGTCGCTTACCGGTGCTAACTTCCGATTTTTCGCGAGTCTGGGAATTACTCAGGTCATCGACGTGATCGTGCTTGCGTTTGCAAGGAACGGCGGCGGCGGGGCGAAGTATTTTGCCTTCTTTATCGACGTGATAATCGCTGGAATATTCGCTGTGTGCGGACTGCTTGCCCTTAAGCACCATAGTTGGGCTTTCCTGGGTGGGGTTGTGTTGTTTGGTTTGGACATGTTGTTGTTCCTGATCGGTGCTGACTGGCTTGGACTTGCTTTTCATGGATACGTTCTCTTTAGGTTAGTAAACGGATACATGGCATGCAGTAAGCTTTCTCGACTAAACCGGGAATTGGCAATCCAGGGGCCACCAGCGCCTGATCCAACGTTCGGATCAACTGCGGAACCTGTCGGGTAACAAGCCAGGGCGCGAGTGCGAATTTCAAATGGGGAATTGGTGAATGTAAGGAGCTATTCAATGCTGATGCTGATTTCGGGCAAGCCACTTCTTTTCGGCTGCCCGACACTTCGGACAGTACAGAACTTCTGCATAATTCGTGCTGATTTCTCCGGTATAGTAATCGATTGGGAGCAAGCACCCGCCAAGCGCACTTGAGTTTGCAAATGGGAACAGTTTTTTCTCCGCCTTGTCATATTTTATATCGTATGCGGAAAGTCCGTATTCGATTTTCAGAGTTTCTTTCTTGAAGAATTCACCGTGGATCTTGCACCGATCTTTGCCGGGGCTCCAGTCGCGTGGGATCCAGCGCTCAATTTGGGATTGTTCGTACCCTGGAGGGTGATCCCTCAACTGTCTCTGATAGGGTAGGACCACAATAGGGCCTGATTCGCCATCTCGTGGATAGACGAATGTCAACCTGATAACTCGCCGAGGTGCGGGATCACTTACGAATCGCCATAGAAGAAGTGCTCGCCTGGTAATCGGCCTTAAAATTGGGTAGCCCTCTACAACGTTGGTGTCTGCAACTTTGCCTTCTGAATCGAGCGTAACATCGACTACAACATTTCCACCAACACCCCATCGAATAAAGACTGGATCGACAAACGGCGTCGAAGTCGAAACGATTACTGGAAGTTCTGAAGTTTGGGCTTTGCCGGCTGGAATGGATGAAGACATAATTCCGGCAAACAATATCAATGCGAGAAGGACGCGGTTGAGTAAGGTTTGAAGTTTCATTTTTTGCTGATCTGTGGGTTCATTTCTGTTTCGGCTTGGCGTGCTGCAAGGGTCGGACATCAGTTATCTGGACAACCGAACCCCTCTACGCTGATCCTCACCCGAACGCCATCCAGGCACTTGCTATGCGCAAACAACGGTACTGGCACCGTTGAGGAGGTCGTTGAATTCTCTGAGCATTTGTACCACACAAGTTTATTGTAGGACAGCTGAATCAAACCTGCGAGCAGATCTATTCAGTCCCAGTAGGTTCTAGCTACGAATGACTTTAGCTGGCTTCAGCCCAGTCGCTCCAGACGCGCGATAAAGCAGCCGGCCTCGGAATTTCGAACGTGGATGTATTCAATCACTGGTTCAGCAAAGATACGCGTAACCGCTTCGTCAAGGTTGCTGCTTGTTACGGGTTGTCGCGTAACAGGTAAACCATCTATTCTCATACCTTCGAGAGTCAATGGAAGCGTTCGAAGTGATTCGGGGAACGATTCTTCGTCGTATCGAACACAAGGCTCGCGATGAATAAAAATTGGACCCGGACATGGCAGAGTGTGCTTATCCGCGAACGGATCAAAAGTAAACATGATTCGTTCTTCGCGTCCTTCATCAAAACGGCGAAGGCATGAACGACATGGGCCGTAACCTGTTGCCGTTTTCACATGTGCTGGATGACCGTACTGTGGCGACTTAAGGCTCGACCTGGTTTGTTCGGCTATCTCTGCTGGGATTGCGATGGTTTTGTATCTCATAAAAAATCCTCTTCTCCTGTTTATCAAAATCTGATCTTAGAATATTAGGTAATTCGAGCTTCGAATATCCGATTCTTGCGTTGAAAGTGGGATTGGCAGTTTGCTCTTGCAGGTACCAATTAATGGCGCTTGCGATTATTCTGCGGCTGGACTACTCTACGCGTCACCATTTTGGCCGCGCTTCATTCAAAATGAATCAGATCGAAATCGAGCGTCCCGATATCCGCACTGAGGCCATAGCGGGGATTACAACGTTTTTTACGATGTCATATGTCGTCGTCGTTAATCCGTCGATTTTGTCGACGGAGGGCACGGGTATGTCGTTTAGCGGAGTCCTGACAGCGACAGTGTTGATCTGCTTTGTGATGACCTTGCTGATGGGCATTTACGCGAAGCTCCCGTTTGCGGTTGCGCCAGGAATGGGACTGAATGCGTTTTTTGCTTTTACGATCATCCTGGGTCAAAAAGTGCCGTGGCAAACGGCCCTGGGAATAGTCTTTTGGGCAGGCGTGTTGTTCTTATTGATATCTGCCACGCCTGTCCGCGAGACGATTGCAAAGGCAATCCCCGCGTCGTTACGAATCGCGACCGCAGCAGGTATCGGGATATTTTTGACGTTTCTGGGTTTGCGTAATGCCGGCTTTATCGCTGCCGATCCGGTTACTTTCGTTAAATTAGGCGCTCTGGATCACAGGGCAATCCTCGCGATTGTCGGGCTCGTCGTCATTCTGCTGTTGCTGAGGTGGAAGAGTCCATTGAGCTATATTGCCGGCATCGTGGTTGTTACGGTTCTCGCAATCGTATTCGGAAAGCTGACAATGCCGGCACAGGTGTTGAGCGCGCCGGATTTCAAGAGCGTTTTCCTAAAGCTGGATATTGTCGGCGCATTAAAGCTTAGTCTGTTGCCCGCGATGATCTCGATTCTGTTTACAGACCTGTTCGACTCCATTTCGACCTTTATCGGCGTGTCGCATGCCGCAAACTTGCTGGATGCGGACGGCAATCCAAAGAACTTGCGGGAAGGTTTAGTTGTCGACTCGCTTGCCACGTTGGGGGCCGGAGTTGCGGGCACGTCTTCCGGAACCGCGTATGTCGAAAGCATTGCGGGAATTCAGGCAGGAGGCCGCACGGGTTTGACGTCGGTCTTTACTGCGTTATGCTTTCTACCGTGTCTATTCATTGCTCCGCTGGCAGGGACAGTTCCAGCTTATGCTACGGCTCCCGTGCTGGTGCTGGTCGGGGCGGCTATGTTCAAGAGCGTTACAACGCTCTCATTCGAAACGATCGAAGATTCTCTGCCGGCGTTTCTGACGATTATTCTGATACCTCTGACATTCTCGATAACTCAGGGTATTTTGTGGGGCTTTATTTCCCATGCGGGACTTTATGTAATGGCCGGCAGGCGAAAAGAAGTCCACCCCGTGATGTTTGTGCTGGCAGCGATTTCCGTTGGACTCGTCATACTGGAGCGCACGCAGTTTTCCTGAAGTCAGCTCACACTGATACAGATGGCAAATACCTTAAACAGATCGATAGTGGGCAAGCCCGTCCCCAGAAAAGAAGGTCCGGCAAAAGTAACCGGCCAGGCGCAATATATTGATGACCTGACTTTTCCCGGGATGCTGTACGGAGCCACCGTCAGAAGTACAATTCCACGCGGAAAAATCACCAGGATCGCATATGGCGAAGGTACGCCGTGGGACGAGGTGGTGGTTGTTACAGCCAATGATATCCCTGGGAAAAATGTTGTTGCCCTTATTCTTGAAGACCAGCCGTATCTGGCGGATGGAATAGTCAACCATCCTGAAGAGGCAATTGTGCTGCTTGCGCATCCGGATAAATACGTTGTCGAAGCTGCGCGACGAAATGTGCAGATTGAGTACGACCGGTTGCCCGCGGTATTGACGCTCGAGGACTCGTTACAAAATGAAATCACTGTTTGGGGTGCCGATAACGTTTTTAAATCCTTTCATGTCGAAAAGGGCAATGTGGATGAAGTTTGGGCGGGCGCTCACTTGATCATTGAAGATGAATACTCGACGGGCGCGCAGGAGCAGCTTTACATCGAACCCAATGGAATTATTGCCGTGGCGAATCCAGAGGATGGGGTTACGGTTTGGGGATCGATGCAGTGCCCTTATTACATTCATAAAGCTCTGATCAAACTGTTCGATTTACCGGAAGATAAGATTCGTGTGATTCAGGCTGAGACCGGAGGTGGCTTTGGGGGAAAAGAAGAATTCCCATCAATGATCGCCGGCCACGCCGCATTGCTTGCGTGGAAGTCGGGCCGGCCCGTCAAGTTGATCTATGATCGCGCGGAAGATATGGCCGTGACAACTAAGCGTCACCCATCGAAAACGCGGCATAAGACCGCTGTCAGCGGGGACGGAAAACTGCTGGCAATGGAAATCGATTTCTCGATTGACGGCGGCGCTTATGCGACTCTGTCATCTGTGGTCCTCTCGCGGGGAACCATTCATGCGGCAGGGCCGTACGCTTGTCCAAACGTTCGAATCGATAGCCGCGCCGTCGCGACAAACACACCTCCGCACGGCGCGTTCCGTGGTTTTGGAGCCCCTCAGAGCATCTTCGCGCTTGAACGCCATTTGGATAAGGTTGCGAAAGCTGTTGGTCTTTCGCCGGACGAGCTCCGACGACGGAATTTTATCCACCAGGGCGAGACAACGGCAACCAGTCAGGTGATCCATGAAAATGTGGACTTGGAAGGATTATTGGATCGTGCGTTTGAGCTGACGGACTATCATTCAAAGTGTGAAAAGTTCGCAAGTCAAAATTCCGGTTCAAAAAAGAAGAAGGGGATTGGCCTTGCCACGTTTATGCACGGGGCGGGATTTACCGGTTCGGGCGAGGTTTACCTGCAATCCGTGGTTGGAATGGAAGGGACCAAGGCGGGTGGCGTTAGGGTGCTGGCCGCAAGTACCGAAATTGGGCAGGGGACGAATACGATTTTTGCGCAGATTGCCGCAGACGCATTGGGCATCGATTATGATCTCGTCGAAATCGCGGTGCCGGATACCGGAAATGTGCCTAACAGCGGCCCGACAGTGGCTTCGCGCACGTGCATGATTGTCGGCAAGCTTGTTGAATCCGCGGCGCTCGGTATTAAACAGACCTTGATTGGGAGCGGGCTATTGACCGACGTATTCGATTCCGATCAATTCAGCAAGGCTTGTCGAAAGTATCAGGAACTGCACGGACCGCTGAAATCCTTTAGCCAATACAAGCCGCCTCCAGGCGTATTTTGGGATGATGCAAAGTATCAGGGTGACGCATACGGAGCTTTTGCCTGGGCCGTGTACGTGGCGGAAGTGACCGTGGATCTGGTGACTTTTGAAACGACCGTCGATGATTTTGTCGCTCTTCAGGAGGTGGGCAGGGTTATTCATCCGGTCCTTGCGGCCGGGCAAATCGAAGGCGGGGTGGCGCAGGCCATAGGCTTCGCCCTTTATGAAGAAGTTGTTTGGAAAGATGGCAGGATGATCAATAACCAGATGACAAACTACATCATGCCCACCGCCGCAGATATACCGCCGATTCGTGTATTTTTCGAAGAGAACCCGTATGCATATGGACCTCGCGGAGCAAAGGGGATCGGTGAATTGCCGATGGATGGGCCGGCGCCTGCGATTCTGAATGCAATCGAGAACGCCACGGGAATTGCCTTGAAGAGTATTCCGGTAACACCGGAGGTGATGATGGAAGCGATGCGAAAGGGTGAGGCAAAGCGCGGAGTATAGCGCCATATCATCGAGCCAGGTTCGATTGGTGGACTGAAAGAGTAGGCCGCGGATTCACGCGGAAAAACGCGGATCAAGATCAACTGAATGGAGATTATTCTTTCAATCAGAGCCACTGAATTTCAGAATCAGGCGAAAGTAATTGCGCTGGGAATGGGATTAGTAACCGTTGATGCAAAGAGAAAATAAAATCAAGGTCGAGTTTACGGTCAATGGTGAGCGCGCTGTGCTTCAAAGTTATCCTATGGCGAGGCTCCTCGACGTCCTGCGAGAGGACCTGAAATTAACGGGCACGAAAGAGGGCTGTGGTGAGGGCGAGTGCGGAGCCTGCTCGGTTTTGATTGACGGGCGCCTGGTGAATAGTTGTCTTGTGCCGGTGCTGCACGTTGAAGGCGCTTCGATAAAGACAATAGAAGGGGTGGCGAC
>WNFR01002843.1_pt1 | contig 23814 bp, 20 predicted proteins | sample 5400221 | NCBI WGS metagenome assembly WNFR01 (sample SAMN13153357, study PRJNA577476) | soil metagenome | isolation source: 40 cm soil under Madrone tree | place: USA:California | collected 2016-06-14 | reverse complement strand
GCGAGTGAAGGATCGCCGAGTCGCGCTTCAGGCGAAGGTGGCGCGACGGCCGCCGCGGCAGCGATCGCCGCCTGCCTTCCGCCGCCGCCTCCCGCTCCCGCCGGAGGTTGAGCCTGCGCCGGCGCCGCGAGTCCGAGGCTCGTGTAGCCGTCAATCAAACCCGGATATACTGTCATTCCCGCGCCATCTTTAACTCGAGCGTCCGCAGGTATCTTGATGTTTTCGCCTACGTCGGTGATCAGCCCCTTGCGAAAGACAACGGTGCCCTTCGCAATCGTCTTGCCGGCGCCCGTGACGATCTGAGCATCTCTGATTGCGAATGCGTCGGGCGCATCCAGGCGAGCAACGGGCGTGTGTGAAGACCAAGAGCGCTGTGCCTGCCATTGACGCTAGCGTCGCGCAAGAGCGCTTGAGCGTCGTGGCTCGCGCGAAGGATGAGCGCTCGCGTCGCGCACGAAGTGTTTCTGCCATTGCGACGGCCTCCTGCAAGATGTTTGGCATTAGACTAAGAAGACTGATTGAATCGCCTGCACGAGCGACCCGAGTCGTCTGTGCGGCCTCCACTGTGGCGGGCATAATCTATATCAAAGCCCAGCGCGCCGCAAGGCCGCCCGCTCGTGGGGTGCGCGTCGCTGGGAGGCCGCGGCCTGTTCATACCATCTTTGTCCTTACTCATCAGGCATCATCTGTTCTATCATTCGGCTTCCATTGAATTACGTCTTCTCGCGCGAGACGCTCACCGACGAGCAGATCGCCGAGTTGTTCGCAAAACCATCAGAGGTCGAGCGCTTTGTCTGGCGAGCCTATCCCGTGCTGAAGCCATCTCAACAGTGGCCGCCGTTCCGTTTGGGGCGGCGGATTTATTACGCTAACGCGATGGAGTCGGCCGTCTCGACAATGGAGACCGAAGCGGTCGCGGGATGGAACGTCGTTGGCCTTTTGAGACAGGACTTCTCGTAGGCTCGTAAGGTTTCTACAGGTGTTTGCTTTGATGAATCACGAAGCTGCCACACCCGTCACCAAAGGCAATCGTCTGCGTGATTCGCTCGGCCTCGAGCGCAACGTAGCAGCTGCTTCAGCCGCGGTGTTTCTCCTTGGGTTCGGAGAGGAACTGTGGAAGAAGTTCTTGCCCAAGTATCTGGAATCGCTGGGAGCAGGAACCGCGGTCATCGGGTTGTTCGGAACCGTCAAAGACTTCTTCGATGCGATCTATCAATACCCGGGCGGCTGGCTTGCGGATCGCGTAGGCCGCCGCCGCTCCTTTCTTGTGTTCATAGCGCTCGCCTCAATAGGCTACGTGATCTATCTGTTCAGCCGGTCGTGGCCGTTCGTGTTCCTGGGGCTTGCGTTCGCGATGGGATGGGAAAGCATGGCGTCGCCGGCAATCTTCGCGGTCATCGGCGACGCGCTGCCAAAAGACAGACGCGCGATGGGGTTCACTTTCCAATCGCTGGTCAAGCGCGTGCCGATGGCCGTGGCTCCTCTGATCGGAGGCACGATGATCGCGACGCTCGGAATAAAGAGCGGCATACGAGCAGGCCTGGTCATTACGCTCGCGCTTGCGGCCATCACTGTGCTGATCGTTCTGCTGATCAACATACCGATTACGCCCGGAGAACCCGTGAACATTCGCGGCGTATGGCACCGCTTTCACACCGCGCTCAAACGCCTGCTGATCTCCGACATCATCATCCGGATGTGCGAAGGCTTGCCCGACGTGCTCATCATTCTCTATGTGACGAACGTCATCGGCATCGGCGTCGCGCGATACGGTGTGCTGGTCGCGATACAACTGGTGACCTCGATTCTGGTTTACATTCCGGCCGCGAAGCTTGCTGACCGCATCGGGCGCAAGCCGTTCGTTATCGCGACGTTCGTCTGCTTCGCGCTCTTCCCGGTCGCTATCGTTCTTTCTTCCGGCTTCGCCTCGCTGGTTGTCGCGTTCGTCATCGGCGGCTTGCGCGAGATCGGTGAGCCCTCACGCAAGGCAATGATCGTCGACTTTGCCGTGCCCCACCTGCGAGCGCGGACGGTCGGGCTCTACTACCTGATTCGAAGCCTCTCGATTTCACCGGCGGCGGCGATCGGCGGACTGCTCTGGAGGATCACGCCTGAAGTGCCTTTCATCGCCGCCGGAATAGTCGGGATGATCGGAGCATTCGTGTTCGCCGCCACCGTCGAGGAGCGCTATGCAAGCTAGCCAGGGATGCTTGCTCTGGCGGCATTGCTCGGGCACCGTGCATAATCAAGCCGAAGCAGTAAAGAGAGTTCGCTTATGAGTCAGACCGTCACACGTCCACCGAGTTCGCCCGGGAAGCCATTCGTCGGCCACTTGCTCGATTTCCGCCGTGATCCGCCGAGTTTCCTCAGCAGCCTGGCTCGCGAGCACGGCGACATCGTTCACTTCAAGATGGGGCCGCAGGACCTCTATCTGCTCAATCATCCCGATTTCATCAGAGACGTGCTGGTCACGCACAATCGCAACTTCGTCAAGAGTCGCGGGCTCGAGATGGCCAAAAAGTTTTTGGGTGAAAGCCTGCTAACCAGCGAAGGCGAGTTTCATCGCCGCCAGCGGAGGCTCGCGCAGCCCGCGTTTCATCGTCAGCGCATCAATGCTTACGCGGATGTAATGACCGATCACGCGACTCGAACTCGCGAGCGTTGGCGCGATGGCGAAACACTCGACATATGGCAAGAGATGATGAGGCTTACTCTCGCTATCGTCGGCAAGACGTTGTTCGACGCCGACGTTGAAGCCGAGGCGCCCGAGATCGGCAAAGCGCTCACCGATGTCATGCAGCTCTTCGAGCGAATAACGAATCCACTAAGCGGAGTGCTCGACAAACTGCCACTGCCCGCCAATATCCGCTGGCTCAAAGCCAAACAGCGACTCGACTCGACCATCTATCGGATCATCGCCGAGCGGCGCGCCCTGGGCGAGGATCGCGGTGATCTGCTCTCGATGCTTTTGCTCGCGCAGGATGAAGAAGGCGACGGCGGCAGCATGACCGACGAGCAACTGCGCGACGAAGCAATGACGCTGTTTGTGGCCGGCCACGAAACAACCGCCAACGCGCTCACGTGGACGTGGTATTTGCTCTCTCAGCATCCCGAAGTTGAAGCGAAGCTGCACGAGGAAATCGACAGGGTGCTGGCCGGAAAGCTTCCAACAGCCGCTGACGTCGCGGAGTTGCGCTACACTGAAATGGTTTTCGCCGAGGCGATGAGGCTGTATCCGCCGGCTTGGACTCTGGGCCGCCGGGTGCTGACCGACTATCAAATCGGCCGGTACGTCGTGCCCGCCGGGTCAATCGTTCTGATGAGCCCCTGGGTGATGCATCGCGATCCGCGATTCTTTCCCGATCCATTCAAGTTCGACCCCGAGCGCTGGACGGCGGAGGCACGAGAAGCGCGGCCCAAGTTCTCTTACTTCCCATTCGGAGGCGGCCCTCGCGTGTGCATAGGAGAGCAGTTCGCGTGGATGGAAGGCGCGCTTTTGATCGCCACCATCGCGCAGCATTGGCAGATGCGCCTGGCTCCGGGTCAGCGCGTCGAGCCGAAGGCAATGATCACGTTGCGACCCAGGTACGGGATGCGAATGATCGTTGAAGAGCGGGAGCAGGCTCGGGCTGAGGAGTATCCTAAGGTTGAGACGGTCAGCATACCCGCTTGATTGGTAAGAGCACAATTCTTCACTTGTAATACGATAACCAGACTGAGAATTAGTCAGTCTTCGATCGGAGCGCGATTATGACTCGATACCTCAAGGCTCTTCTGTTCGTCTTCGCCGCTGTCTGGGTATGGGCAGCAATCAAATCCATCCTATCGCCACGACTGGTTGCTTGAGAATTACCTGGTCTTCATCTTCGTTCCGATAATCATCTTGACTGGCAGATACTTCAGATTGTCGGATGCTTCGTACACGTTGATCACGCTGTTCATGGTCATGCACGTGATTGGCTCGCACTATACCTATGCTGAAGTCCCGTTCGGGTACACCTTGCAGAACTGGCTGGGCGCGAGCCGCAATATGTACGACCGCCTTGTGCATTTTTCGTTTGGGTTCCTGCTGGCGTATCCGATTCGCGAGGTCTTCCTTCGGGTTACGCGCGTGAAGGGCTTCTGGGGTTACTACCTTCCGTTCGACGTAACGCTGGCGTTTTCGGCGGCATACGAGATCATCGAGTGGCTGGCCGCGTCGAATGTGGATCCAGCAGCGGGCCTTGCATTCCTGGGATCCCAAGGCGACGTGTGGGATGCCCAAAAAGACATGTCCATGGCTGGTATCGGCGCGCTGCTCGCGATGATAATCATCGCGCTGATCAACCTCAGGTATCAGGACGGATTCTGGAAGGAGTTGAAAGCCAGCTTCAGCCGACTTAGGAATGGCCTAATGGGCCTCGGGTCTGTCTGTGTCCGGCAAGATTAGTTGTTCGCCCAGGGCCTGCAACTCCGAGAGGTACTGCTCAGGATCAGGAGCAGGCTCGATCCACGAAACCGCGTCCCAATCCTCGCGGGTCGCGCTGCAAAGCCTTCGGGCCAGGTCAACAGGGTAAATGCCGGAAGACTTGCTCTGTGCGCCGAGTATCGCTTCGCTGATCGACAAGCGCAGAGTCGTGCAGAGTGCCCACACGTCGGCGAGGTCGCGGGCCTCTTCTCGACCGATGAGAGCGGTGAGCTTGTTTGCCAGAATATTCTCGGCGCTGTCCAGTCGTCCGAGGACCGGGTGATCGCGGACCTCGCCGACTCTCGAGCCGACGTCGTTGACCATTTCGACTTTGAGCGCGATTTCCCCGCGGGTCAGCAGCGCGCGCACAAAGTACTCCTCCCTCAATATCACCTCGGTCTTCCAGTCCGCGAGCCGCCAGAACGTATCGACGACGCGGTTGGACCACTCACCGAAGTGAGTATCAAAGTTAACGAACAGGTCCAGATCGTCAGAGAAGCGATGGTTCAGATAGCCGCGCGAGAGCGCTGTACCGCCTATCAGATGGAACCCAGTCTTCGCTTCTTTTACCAGACGAAGAACATCATCTTGAAAGGGGTACAAAATGGTGAAGTAAAAGGAGCTATCGACCATCGCTCAGCAGCTCCGGGTGCCGCCTTGGCAGCCAGTCAACCAGAAAATCGATTGCACGACGTTGTTGCTCGGACCGAATGCGCGACCGCCAACGCGACCATTCGTCTACGAGTGCGCGGAACCCAATTTGCCGAACCATTTCCTGGTAGGGAGCCCACTCTATTATGCGTACAGCCGCCCAGTCTCGATCGAGACGACCGCGCGTGCGCCGCCCCGCCAGGATATCATCGAACTCATCCTGGCCGAGATCGTAGTCCCAAACATATTTCGCTCTAGTCTTCAGATTGAATTACCCCGCTATCACATTATACTCAAGGCAAGCCGAACACGAGTAATCTCAAGCCCGCATAGTTGACTGAGAAACGAAGCGCTACGTTTCCATCAGGTCGCGTTCCGAACCGCGCTCACGCAAACAACCCATTGACATACGCCTCCGGCGAGAACTCAATCAGATCATTCATCTGCTCACCGACCCCAACGTACCGAATTGGAATCCCAAGCTCTTTAGCTATCGCAATCACAATTCCGCCCTTAGCAGTCCCGTCGAGCTTAGTCAGCACGAGTCCCGTCACAGGCACCGCTTTCGTGAACTGGCGAGCTTGCTCCAATCCGTTCTGTCCGGTCACCGCGTCCATTATCAGCAGCACCTCATGAGGCGCTCCTTCGACTTCGCGGCCCGCGATACGGCGCATTTTCTCAAGCTCCTGCATGAGATTCGTCTTGGTGTGCAGACGCCCAGCGGTGTCTATGATCAACACATCTGCGTTGCGAGCCTTCGCCGCGCTGAAGGATCGGTGCCGGGCTTTTGCTGAATGAGCGGCACGCCCGAACGATCGGCCCAAATCGCGAGCTGATCGTTTGCCGCGGCGCGGAACGTGTCAGCCGCACAGATCAGCACTTCGTTGCCTTCGCTCTTGATGCGGTGCGCGAGCTTTCCGATTGTCGTCGTCTTGCCAACTCCATTCACACCTACGACCATTATTATGTATGGCCTGATCTCGAGCGGCACTTCGGTCTCGGAAGCGACGGTGCCGTGCGGGCGATTGCGCTCGGCCGTGTCGAGGATGTCCCTCAGCTCCGATTTGATCAGCCGTTTCAACTCATCGAAGTCGCTTAGCTGTTTGCGATTGAGCTGCTGGCGGGCCTTCTCGATTATCGCGAGCGAGGTCTGCGCGCCGATGTCCGCGCCGATCAGCACCTCTTCCAATTCATCCAGCACAGCAGCGTCGATCTCGCGCCGCCCGCCGATCACCAAATCGATTCGATCGGCGAGGTTTTCACGCGTCGATGCGACAGCTTCCGCAAATTTCTCGAAGAATTCAGGCTCGGGGCCTTCGTCTCGTCGCGCGGCGATCGCTTCTTCCTCGGCAGTGGCCGAGCGGTTCAGTCCGAGAGATATGAATTCAGGTTCTTTCTTTCGCTTCCAAAACGCCATGATTTGATGATGCTCCGGTTCCTATTATGAAAATGATCGCGGGATACTCGAAGGCGCAGTAAGTTCGCGGATCGTCGAATAAAACGCTGGAGGGCAACCGCGTAGCCGTGTGACCTACTAACTTTGAACCTGTTTTTAAACAGGTGGGTGACCAAGTCGCTGGCATTTGACATCCCCGACGAGTGTGTGGGGCATCGCGCCTGCCAGTGTATTCCCGGCCCCCGTTGCGTTAGCGTTGGTAAAAAATTAGCAAGTCAATCACCAACTTTGCAGAAGCCCTCAGCCTGACCGGATGTTACAGCAGCACCTGCACACAGTCAAGAAAAAGCACCACCAAAGGTTGGAGATTCGCACGCAAATTTGACTCGGCATTCTTGTGTGATAGTATCGTTGCCCGGCAAGCAGGTTCGACCGCCTCGACCCTCGGAGGCTTTGATAGAAACAGGGGAGGCCGTGAGTTCCGGATCGATGTTTCGTCGTAGGCTCATAAAGCCTCTCCCGTTAGCGTCTTGACAAGTTAGGACATCAAATAGAATCGAGCGCAACTGTCTCACTGACTGTAAGCCTTGGTGTTTCAAAAGAGCTGTCTATTCTTGAGCCCAAGACGGCGGAGCGCTGTTGTTCCTTGGTCTCGTTTCGCCTGCGGTCAGTTTCAGGGACGCAAAGACAGGTACAGGAAATGGTAACCTCAAGCCCGATTAGCATCTCGGCGAAGTTCGCAAGTCTGTTTGTCCTTATCGTGTCGCTTCTGTCTCCCGCTTCTTTGGCCTCGATGTCGCATCCGTGTTCTGGCGCCCCCCTGTTCCAAAGCAGTCAGAAGATCGTCGTCGGCCAGACTCCGATCGCAGTCGTGGCGGCCGACTTTGATGGCGATGGGCGGCCAGATCTCGCGGTCGCCAACAGCGGCTCGAACGATGTGTCCATCCTTCTAGCTAATAGAGGACGCGGCCTGACAGTCTTTACGAGTGTCCCTGTGGGAGATGGCCCTCGAGCTCTTGCCGCGCGGGATTTGAACGCCGATGGTACGGTAGATCTCGTCGTGGCTAACAGTATTTCGCATAATGTCTCGATTCTGTTAGGAGAGGGGAAAGGGAGATTTCGCGCGGCGAAGACGTGTCCAGTTGGAACCGAGCCAGTTGCGCTGGTGCTGGGGGATTTCAACAGGGACGGGAAACTCGACCTCGCAACAGCAAACTCGAAATCAAACGATGTGTCGCTTCTGATAGGCGATGGGCAAGGTGGCTTCAGCGCCGCAACCAAACTAAGCGTCGGCCGCAGTCCTTTTGCCATCACTGCCGCTGATCTCAATAGTGACGGCGTCCTTGATCTTGCGACGGCAAACTCGGGGTCGAACAACCTGTCCGTGCTGTTAGGAGACGGCTCTGGGCGTTTCGCCGCTCAGGTAAACTATGCCGCCGGAACTTCTCCGGCTGCCATCGCGGTCGCCGATTTCGATGATGACAACAGGAATGATCTCGCTGTGGCGAACTTCGGTTCGGATGATTTGGACCTCATTTCGGGAAATCAGAACGGCGGCTTCCTGGCGGCAAGGACCTATCCTGTGGGCGAACGACCTGAACACGTCGCCGTCGGCGACTTCGACCGGGACGGGCTGCTCGATCTGGCCGTCGCAAATCAAGACTCCGGCACCGTTACCATTCTTCTCGGAAAGAAAGGTGGAATCTTTGAAAGAAATGCCGCTCTTGCCGTTGGAAGCGGTCCCATTTCAGTTACAGTCGCCGATGTTAACGCCGACGGAAATCTGGACCTCGCAGTGGCGAATTACAACTCTAATAGCATCTCGATTCTGCCGGGGAACGGAAAGGGTGGGTTCGGCAAGGGGGTGAATTACGACGTTGAGTCCGGACCGCGCTTTGTTGCGGTGTGTGATCTTAACCGTGATGGTCTAGCTGACCTGGTAGTGCCGAATCTGATCTCACGAAGTGTCTCCATTCTGCTTGGCGATGGCAAAGGCGGCTTTGCGAAGGCCACGAGTTTTCAGACCGGAGCCGAGCCAGCCGGAATCGCGATAGGTGACTTCGACGGTGATCGTAACCCCGATGTCGTCACGACGAATTCCAGAGCAGCCACCCTATCGATCCTGGCCGGAGACGGGAAGGGCGGGTTGGGCAAGCCTGTTATTCTGGAAGCAGAACGTGGAGCACGCGCCGTAGCGACCGGCGACTTTAATGGGGACAGCAAGCTCGATCTGGCGATAGCGAATGATGGCCCAAACAGCGTCACAATCTTTCTGGGAAATGGGAAAGGGGCTTTCACGAAGGAGAAGAACTACCCCGTCGGATCGAGGCCGTTATGGATTGTCGCAAGCGACTTCAACGCGGACGGCAATACTGACCTGGCGACAGCCGACGCTAAATCTGGTACAGTCTCGGTTCTTCTCGGAAGCGGCAAAGGCAGCTTCGCGGAAGCGCGATCATTTATGGCGGGAGCAACTGCCGCATCGGTTGCTGCAGGAGACTTCAACGGCGATAAGCGCATCGATCTAGTCTTTACCAATTACGGCTCCGAAAGCGTTTCGGTGTTGTTCGGCGACGGAACGGGTGGCTTTGCCGCAGCGCGAAGCTTTCACGCCGGTCATAATCCGTACGCTCTCGCGGTTGCGGATTTCAATGGTGACGGCCGGCGAGACGTGGCGGTGGTAAATACTGGTTCGGGCAACGTCTCAATCTTCATTCGCGAAGGGAAAAATGGCTTGATGCCGGCAACGCACTTTGCGACTGGAAGCTATCCTCGCGGCATGGCCACGGGTGATTTCAATGGAGACGGCAAGGTCGACATTGCCATCGCGAACTCCGGCTCCAACACAATAGAGATAATGCTGAACATTTGTCGGTGATGAGTTTGCGCGGTTCAAGAGCGAATGGACATATGAGCTGCTTAAGGGTGTTCGTGGCGCTCATCGCTTGTGCTCCATTTATTGTTACGGTGTCGGGAAAGTCATGTGAGCGGTTCGCACAGCCATCAAAGGATCCGATGGCGACTGCCTCTCGGAAGGTGCAAACAGGAGTCTGGGGAGGCGACCACATTATCATAGATGTTACCGACGGTGGCGCGAAGATTATGTATGACTGTGCAGAGGGCGTCATCGAGCAACCGATCGAAACAGATGACAACGGCCGCTTTGATGTCCGGGGCGTGCACATTCGGAACCACGGCGGACCGGTTCGCTCGGACGAGAAGCCTGATCGCCATCGAGCTCGATACGCCGGAAGGGTCAACGGAAAGACCATGGCTCTTACCGTGACGCTGGCGGACACCAATGAAACGATCGGCACGTTCTCGCTGACTTATGGCGAACGTCCGGAATTGAAGAGATGCTTGTAGCATAACGGTCGCCGCCTGAAGTTTTGGGCGATCGAATCTGCGGATAAACCCTCGCTGCGCGATACGACAATACGCGGCGGTAATCAACTCACCGCGAGGCATCCCGAAGAGTCCTGACCGGTATTGCCTCGTGAGGAAAAACGGAGGAGCCCCCGCTATGAATCAGTCAATAGCAGACCATAATGCTAACCCCGATAGAACCAGATCAGATATCAATCAGCCAAAGGCCCGACAGGGGGTGATAAGGCGCAGGAACAATCGCCGCGGAGTCGCGAGGACGGCGAAGCGGCCGGCGATAGTTGTCGCCTTCGTCTGTCTTGGGCTGCTCTATACGCTCCATCCGCTCGCAGTTCAGGGGAACAAAGCCCAGCCTCAAACCAAGGGCGGCGAAAGTCCCATTCAAGGCGTCAGGGTGCAGGCGGTATCGTCGGCAGTTGTCAATTTCATGGAACTTGCAAGACAACAAAAGCTGAATCCCGAAGTTTCCGAGCCGACGCCGCTGGCTATTTCTCCACCTAAAACGATTGAAGAAGTGGACGGAGAGACGGGCGAGACGGAAGCCCCTAACGCCGCGGCGCGTGTGAACGTGCCTGGCCCTTCGATTCCTTCGCCGGCGCCGGCGAACAATTTCGCGGCGCTCAATGACATTGCCTTCGCTCCGCCGGGTACGGCGTTTTTTACGATCCCTCCTGACACTATGGGGGCGGTTGGAACTGATGCGGTAAATAAGGTCTTTGTGACGCTCAACAACAACTATCGCGTTGAGAACAAAACCACCGGAGCGCAGATTGGCACGGACGTTTCAATGAGGAATTTTTGGGCTCCTGCCGGCGCCACGAGCGCATTTGATCCGCGCATTCAGTATGATCCGTACAACGACCGCTGGATCCTAGCTGCAGTTACCGAAGCCCAGACCGCTACGACCTCGATTCTGGTAGGCGTATCCGCAACCAACGATCCGAGCGGCTTATACTTCATATTCAAGATCCCCGCGCGCGTCGTTGGAGATCCGGCCAATCTTAACTTCGCAGACTTTCCGATGCTCGGGTTCAACAAGAACTGGGTAGTGGTTTCGATCAATATGTTCACGAGCGCCGGGGCGTTCAGCAACGGGCGCTCGCTGGTAGTCGATTATCCAACACTGCGTACAGGCTCGCTCTCGGCTAGGTACTTTACCGGCGCAAGCTCCGCCAACGCCGGCTTCTGCATGCATCCAGCGACTACCTACTCAGCAACTGAAGGCACCGAGTATTTGGTTGCTCACCTGAGCAGTGGAGGCGCGACATACAGGCTGCATACCATCACCGGCACACCGGGTGCCCCGGTATTCAATCTCAGCTTAACTAACAAGACCAGACCGGGAGGCGGATGGACCCAGCCAGGCGGAAACATCCTGCCGCAAGCCGTGGGCACCTGCACGACGACTCCAATGAAGATGGACGTGGGTGATGCTTTCGTCCGTACCAACGTCGTATTCCGCAACGGTACGATCTGGTATCCACAGACAGTCGGTATCCCGGCAGGAGTTCTCACTCACACTGCCTCCCAATGGACTCAACTGGACACCGCGGGCAATACCTTGCAGGGAGGCCGAGTCGAAGACCCAACGGCGACGGCGACCAATGGCGGCAAATGGTATGCGTATGCCTCGATCGCCGTTAACGCCACGAATGACGTGCTGTTCAGCTTCTCGCAGTTTTCGTCAACGCAATTCGCCTCATCCGGCTATACCTATAAGGACCACACCGACGCCGCGGGCACGATGCGCGACCCGGTGATCTTCAAGGCCGGTGAGGACTGCTACAGCAAAGACTTTGGGTCGGGCAGAAACCGATGGGGTGACTATAGCCACACGATGGTTGATCCCACCAACGACTGTAGTTTCTGGACAATCCAGGAATACGCCAAGCTTCAGGCGCCGCCGACCGTCGGCGGGAGCACCAGCAAATGGGGAACCTGGTGGGCCAAGGTCAACGCCATAAGCTCGATCAGTGCTCAGGCCAACATAACGGTGCCGAACGATGCTAACCAGTGCGGCGCAATAGTCACTTATCCTACGCCAACGACAAGCGGAGGTTGCGGCACGATCACTTGTTCACCCGCATCGAGTTCATTCTTCCCCGTGGGAACCACTACTGTGACTTGCACCAACACCGCTGGGGGCAGCTCCTCGTTTACAGTCACGGTCAATGACACTCAGCTACCGACAATATCTTGTCCGTCAAACATATCGGTAAGCAACGACCCGGGTCAGTGCGGGGCTATTGTGACGTTTGCTCCAACGCCCAACGACAACTGTCCAGGGGTGACTTCCAGTTGCACGCCGGCATCGGGGTCGTTCTTCCCGGTCGGGCCGACGACGGTTACCTGCAAGGCAACAGACGCGTCAGGAAATATGTCTGCAAACTGCACCTTTACCGTGACCGTCAACGACACCCAGGCTCCGGTTGTGACGTGCAACGTCTCGACCACGACGCTCTGGCCCGCGAACCACGACCTGATCAACGTTGGGCTGTCGGCATCGGCAACTGACAACTGCCCAGGGACAGTTATCTCCGTCGCGGTCTTCGGTGACGAGGATGACGAGACACCAACCGGCGACGGCATGTTCTCGCCAGACGCGAAGAACATAGACCTCGGCACCCTGAGGTTGCGTTCAGAGCGGAAGGGCGACGGTGACGGACGGGTGTATCTGATCATCGTTACCGCTACAGACGCCGCGGGCAACGTGTCGCGATGCTGCCGTACGGTAACGGTCACGCTCGATCAGTCAAAGGCTTCGGTCGCCAGCGTCGCTGCGCAGGCGGCTGTTGCGCGTTCATACTGCGAGCAAAACGGAACCGCGCCTCCGGGATACTTCGTCATCGGAGACGGCGCCGTCGTCGGTCCGAAGCAGTAAAGTCCGTTTCACATAAAGCAGCGACTCGTGGCTGCTACTCGATCTGAAGAAGATGAAAGGGAGGGGTCCAGTGAACTGGACGCCCTCCCTTTTTGTTAATGTGCATGCCAGAACGTTCTGCCGGTCCCAGTCGTCACTCAGCCATTCTGCCCTCGATCAGCCGCTTCAACAGCAAGTCCTCGAACGAAACATCGGCGGTGACCATCGTGTATCCGATGCCCGCTCTCCGGCAGAATGATTCAAGCGACGTTGTGTACGAAGCAAGTGCCGAGCGATAGGCGCCAAGGACGCGCTCGTTGACGGTGACCTCTCGCGCCGCGCCACTCTCTGAATCCACAAGCATCAGATCGCCTCTCAGTTGTGGCTGTAGCTCTTCGGGCGCGAGCACCTGAATCAAGTTCAGGTCGTTGCCTCGATGTGCAAGCAACTTCATCTCTATTCGAAACTCGCCGGCGTCCAGAAAGTCTGAGATCACAAACAGAACGCCGGGCCTGACGTTGGATCGCTGATATCTTCTGATGACTGCGCTTAGGCTGGTGACTGATTCCGAGACGCTCGGCAGCTCAACGCTACTCCGGGGGGCAGCTTGGCCTCCGTCCTCGGTCGAGCCGGCTTCACTTGATTCAGTCTCCGACATCTCGTGTGAGAGCTTCTCAAGAAACGAGAGCACCGAGTGGAGGTGACCGCGGCCTCGCAGCGCTCGGATGCGGGATCTCAAGTCTGAATCGAAAGTCGTTACGCCGACGCGATCGAGGCTGCTGACGGCGAGGAATGCAAGCGCCGCCGCCGCTCGCCGGGCGAAATCAAACTTGGTCATCGGCTGACCGAAGTGCATCGAGCGGCTCTGGTCGATCAGGATGTCGATCCTCACGTCTTCTTCTTCGACAAACTGTCGAAGCATCAGCCGCTCGAGCCGCGCAAAGATGCTCCAATCGACGTGACGGAAATCATCGCCTGCTTCGTACTTTCTGAAGTCTCTGAACTCGACAGACGCGCCTCGGCGGGTGGATCGGCGTTCGCCACGCATTGTCCCTGGAAACGCGCGGCGCGCCTGTATCCTGAGGCGTTCGAGCTTTCTCAGGAAGATGGGATCGAGAAGGCTTTCTGTCATGCTGATGTGGCCGACTTCGCTTGGGACCTCATTGGAAATTGCAAATTGCAGATTCCAAATCGCAGATTCCAAATCGCAGATTCCAAATTGCAGATTCCAAATCCCAGATTCAAAATCGCAGATTCCAAATCCCAGATTGAGAATTGCAAATTGAGAATCTAGACCAGAAGTTGAAAATCGAGGATCGCAAGACACGCTAACGGGCGGCCTCTCAAGTCTGCAACTTGCAAGTTTTCATTGCACTAATTTGCAGTCTTCAATTTTCAATTGTTTGCGGTTTGAATTCTCAGCGCCCTTCTCGCTACCCTTCTCGTGTTCTGGTTTGCTTCTGCGCGCTTGCAACCGACTCCAGCACATCATCGAGGATCGAGTCCGTGCTCAGGCCGTCTGCTTCGCCTTCAAAGTTCAAGATGATCCGGTGACGCAGTGACGGCTTCGCGACACTGGTAATATCCGCGGTGCTTACGTTGTAGCGGCCCGCCAACAACGCGCGCGCTTTCGCCGTAAGCACCATCGCCTGCGCCCCACGCGGGCTAGCTCCGTAGCGAACGTACTTGCGCACCGATTCCGGAGCGTCTTCGCCATCGGGATGCGTCCTCAGCACCAGGTCGGCCGCCAGTTCTTCCACGTGAGGGGCGATGATCACCTGTCGAACAAGCCTCCGCATCTCAGTCAGTTCATCCGGCGTGAGAATGTTCTCCGCGTGTGGTAAGTCTTCGGCCGTCGTGCGCCGTAGCACTTCAATAAGGTCCGAGCGCGTCGGGTAATCGATCACCAGTTTGTAGATGAACCGATCAAGCTGGGCTTCCGGCAGCGGATAGGTGCCCTCCATTTCGAGCGGGTTCTGAGTCGCCAACACGAAGAACACTCCCTCAAGCGGATATGTGGTCCCACCGACCGTAACTTGCCTTTCCTGCATTGCCTCAAGCAGAGCTGACTGTGTCTTTGGTGTTGCGCGGTTCACTTCGTCGGCTAACAGCAGGTTTGTGAATACGGGGCCGGACTGAAATCGAAACATCTTCTCGCCGGTCTCATCTTCCATGATGATGTTGGTGCCCACGATGTCGGCGGGCATAAGGTCAGGCGTGAACTGCACGCGGGCGAAGTCGAGACCCATCGTTTCGCCAAGCGTTCGCACCAGCAGAGTCTTTCCGAGTCCGGGAACACCTTCCAGCAGAACGTGCCCCCCTGCCATCAGCGCAAGCAGGACACCTTCGACGATCTCTTGCTGACCGACGATCACGCGGGCGATCTCAGACCGAAGCGCGCCGAACTTGGCGACGTAATCCTGGACCCTTTCTTTTATTTCACCAAGAGTCTGCATATGTGACGTCCGTAGTCAGTAGTCCGTAGTCCGTAGTCCGTAGTTCTTGGCGGACTCGCCTCTGGTTTGAGCCACGGACTACGGACTACGGACTACGGACTCTTCTCACCACGGCATCTTAAGCCTCACGATGTCCTTCATTTGAACGAGGTGGTTTAAGTCGTTGCCTTTGATCTGACGCACGACGAGCTGCTCGACAGTCATCGGGCCATCGGTCGAATGTGTGCCGCCACGCGACCAGGCGCCAGTCGGAGCGCCTTCCAGAGTCTGAATGGTCTCCCATCGAAGCCGCTTGAACTCTTCCAGAGCAGCCTTCGCATCCTGATTGATGTAGTCGGTTTCGATTGCGATCTTGTCCTGATCCACACTCGCGAGCAGCGGGTCGTCCTCGGTGAGGATTCTCCGATAACGTGCGAGGTATGCCAATCTCTCCATATCGCGGAGGTGACACATGATTTCTTTGACCGACCATTTGTTCGGGATCGGTCGCCACCTCAACGTCTCTTCGTCGAGGTCCTTGAGCAAATCCTCGAGCTCGTTCGGAAGCGATTTGAGGTTGCACAGCAGCCGGTCTTTGTCTCTCTGATCCATCTTGTTCTCCTCAACTGATGATTCGCATCGGCCCGGTTCAGACTGTCGGAGCCTTGCTGCTTCTAGTGACTCAAAGGATCACAGGCCGGGAAGGGTGCCCCCGCCCTCGTTGATGAACCCAGGACATCGAACAACAGCGGGGGCGACCACCTTCCCGACTTGTGATCCTTCGCAAAACGTCGTCGACTCTCATTTCTTCGCATCAGGATTGATCGCATCGAAATACTTGCGAACCACTGAGCGCAAGTTGGGCGGCACTTGACTTCGTTGAACCGACCGCTCAGCCTCGCGGCGATACTGCGGATAAGCCGACGAATACGGCGCGCGCGCAGCCCCGACCCCCGTTTTCGTCTGGAGGTACAAGTACTCGCCGCCAGAACCCTGCTGAAGCTTACCCTTCAAGCTCGAATCTCTTCCCTGCCCTGCGAGCCGTCGATCGGCGGCTGTCTCCGACTTCTCGGGAGCCCCGCCTGTGTTAGCTCGATTGCTGCGCGCGTCCTGATTGCGCGCGCGAGTCTCTTCTTCTCCCATCCCTGATTTGCTGCTCGCTTGGCGGTTGTCGTGACGCTTCTCGTCTCGCACACGCGCGAACTGCCCAGCTAGGCCCGCAACCATCTCCTTCGCCTGCTGGTTCTCCATCAACAGGCGGGCCGCCGCGTCGAGCTCTTGTTTGAGCTTCTCCTTGTTTTCGAGCTCGCGTGCCACCTGCTCGATCTGCTCCGGACGGATCTGGCGGGTCATTTCCTGAAGCGCTTGCTGCAGTTCCTTCGACTGCGCTATCGGCGCCAGATCGCGAGAAAGAGACTCAGCCGCTTTTCGCAGCTTCTCGATATCCGCCGGACTCAGTTCGTTCGCCCGAAGCTCCGCGGCCTTCTTCAATAACTCCGCGGAAATTCTCGGCAACGCCTTCGCCGCTTGCTCAGCCAACGCGTTTGGCACAGCTTTGAGCGCGTCCAGTGAACCTGTCGGGTGTTCACTCGGCTGTTTATCGTCGGCCTTCCGCTCACCGGTATTCAGGGCACCGGTTTTCTCTCCGTCAGCCTTCGGGTCGGAAGGCTTCTGCTCAGCCGGCTTCTGATGACCGGAAGCCCCGGGTTCGCCGGCAGTTTTTGCGACCCTGGGATCGGGCTTAGTGGAATCAGTCCGAGTCGAATCGGCCTTCAGGTCCTTCCCTGAAACTGGCTCCTGTGGCCGGTTCTGGGGCTCGGCTCCTGCCTGTCCTTTAGTCTTCGGCCCCGCGGTGTTAGGTTGATCGCCTTTCGTTTGCGCTTGGGTCCGTGAATCGCTTGGTCGCGATTTGAGCGCTTTCTCCCGAGAGGATTCAGAAGGCTTTTGTTCGCCGCTCGGAGGGCCCGCTCGGGTTTCTGTGTTGGGCTCTCGTTTCGAGGCACCGGCCAGTTCATCAGCCGGCGAAGCGAGTCGGCTTTCATCCGACTCGAGTTTTTTGCGATGGGGGGTTGCTAATGTCGAGAGCGCGGCGCCGAGTCGCCGGTCCGCGAGGCTGACTATCTCGTCCGCGCGTGTGCTCGCAAGATCATCGTGCCTCCCTCGTATGCGCGCCTCAAGCAAGCTCAGCATCCTCAAAGCCTCCGCGCGAGTCGCAGGCGAACGACGGAACCCGCGTCCAAGCTCGGCCTGTTCCTTTGCCAAAGTTGCCGTCTCGGTTCCAGGCTGGACCGCCTGCTCAACTTGTGTGGCGGTCTGCTCGAGATGCTCGCCCGCGCTTTCAATGTCAGCGCGCTCTGCAGCCAACGCTTCGGCGACTGGAAGCGAGCGCGTGGGAATCATTAGCGCAGCCACGAGTCCAACCAGCGAAACCAGCGACAGCGTGTACCAGCGGCGCATTCTAAGTGGCACAACCGATGCCGCGCGCTGATTTGCCATACGGTTGGCGGCATCTTCAATCAGCGCCTCCTCAAGCCCGCGTTTGGGGCCGCCGCGTTCGATGATCAAGTGCGACGTGGCCATTCTGTCATCGAGCTTTAATGATTCATCAATTAGAAAAGCCGCGTCGCTTACGCTCGCGCGAGTTACGAAGGAGCGGGTCAGCGCCGCCGCGATTGAGAGACTCATTGCGCCGACGATGACAGTCCACGACGACAACTCAATAAGTCGAAGCCGCACCGGCAACACGAGTGCCGCAGCCATCAGCCCTCCAATCATCACTGCCAGCACAAGCCAATCTTGAAGCGACAGCAAACGCTTGCGCCACATCACGCGGCGTTCGAGTCGAATGAGTTTTGCTTCGGCTTCGCTCATATCCAACTTCTCACTCGCTGCAGCCGCCTCAAACTCAACAGCAAGCTCGCGGCAGTCAAGAGCAGATAGAATATCACCTGGGTCACCCAGACCGGAACGCTGTGAAGCCACACGTTGGCGGGGATAGGAATCCCTGGAATCTGCGACGCGATCGCGGCGAACGGGTTCGTCCTCAAGAGCAGGAACACAATGTTCATGAAAGCCTGCGACGGAGGACCGTTGAAGTTGCCTGCCAGTGCTGAAAAGAACAGCGCCAGCGCGGGCATCGCCGCGACCAGAAAAATCACCGCGATCAAACTGGTCAGTTGCGCCAATACGCCTCGTCGAATCATCGTCGACCAGAAAAAACTCATCGAGCAGAACGTCACCCCGGAGACGATCATCACCAAATACGCGATCGCAATGTCTCGCAGCGCTACTCCGCCCAGCGAATACGTGAGCGCGATCAAAGGCAGCGAACCGAACAGGGTGAGAAAGAGATACGACAGCGCGGCTCCGACTTTGCCGAACAGAATTGTGGACGGCTGCGCAAGCGAAGCGATCAACAAATCGAATGTCTGCTGCTCGCGTTCTGACGAGATCGCGCTCGCTGAAAAGGTCGGAGCGATCAGGCAGATCAACCCCATCTGCACATAGATCAGCACCGGAGTCAGCACCGATCCGGCTTGATTGACAACCGTTGTCGGCGCGTTCTTGTGCAAGACGATGTAAATCAAGCTGATGATCAGGCTGAGTGTGACGACGTAGCCGGTGAGCACCAGGAACGCGCGCTTGCCGCGCATCCGGCTCCGCATTTCTTTGATCAAGATTGGATTTGAGAAGTCCATCGTTTCTGGTTTCTGGTTTCTGGTTTCTGGTTTTTTTGCTGGTTAGATGGTTCGGGTCTAGTAACCCCAAAACCAGAAACCAGAAACCGATTCTAGGCTACCACTCCGCGCGTCACCTTCAAAAATATGTCCTCAAGGTTAGCCTCGCTTCGAGTGAACCCCAGCACACGAACACCTCGGTTCACCAAATACTCGAGCAATTCGTCCAGGTCGTCGGGCTCGCCCCCGTACTCCAGGCGAATCACTCGTCCGTCACAGGTGACGCGCGAGATGTCCGTGCGTTCCGCGAGCACTCCGAGCGCAATCACTGGATCGCCCTTCACGGTGATATCGACGATGACGTTGCCTGCGAGCCTCGCGGTTATCTCGTCTATTCGTCCGGCCGCCAGCAACCGCCCGGCTTCAATGATTCCAATTGAAGTGCAAAAATCAGCGAGCTCCGTAAGGATGTGCGATGAAACCAGCACGGTCTTCCCCATCCTGCATAGCTCGCGAATCAACTCACGTATCTCGATTCGGGCGTGAGGATCGAGCCCCGATGCCGGCTCATCCAGCAGCAATACCGCCGGATCATGAAGCAAGGTTTTGGCAAGGCAGAGCCGCTGCTTCATTCCGCGCGAAAGGCTCATAACCTGCGAGCTGCGCTTGACTGTGAGATCCGTCAGCTCGAGCACGTCCGATATGGCCCGCTTGCGCCCGGCGGGGCTGAGCTTGTACAGCGCGGCGAAGTAATCGAGGTACTCCCACACCAGCAAATCGTCATACACGCCAAAGCTGTCGGGCATGTAGCCGATCAGGCGGCGCACTTCGCGAGGCTCGGTCAAGACATCGAATCCTCCAACGCTCAGCTTGCCTTCGGTTGGGAGCATGAGAGTGGCGAGCATCTTGATGGTGGTGGTCTTCCCCGCGCCGTTCGGACCGATGAATCCGAAGGCCTCGCCTCTCCCGATCTCGAAGCTGACGTCGAGTACCGCGGGAAGGTCCTTGTAGTACTTCGACACGTTTTCGAGCTTGATCATGCTCGGGTCTGTTGTTGCCTCATCAGCCATATCTGGTTTCTGGTTTCTGGTTTCTGATTTGTGGTTCTCGTTTGCGGCTTCAACTTCGATTGCTCCGCCAACCAGAAACCAGAAACTCGAAACCAGAGACCGGGCTTGGCTATTCACAAATGCACGACGTACAACGCCTTGCTGTGCCGCTTGAACGAACCCGGAAATCCAATGCTCGTTGCGCCTTTATCCACAAACCCTATCAGCAGCGGTCGATCGAGCCGCTTGATGGCTTCCGGCATCAGTTGAGTATTGAAAAACCCTTGCGTGAACGCACGGTCGCCGCCGACCTCGCGATCGAGCAGAGCCCCAAGCTCCTGGAAGAGTTCCGCCTCGTCGCTCCCTTTCTCAAACTGCGTCAGATACCAACTGTTGAACGCCGACGGCTGCGGCGCCGACACTGCAACTCTCTGCTCGCGCCCAGGGGCGACGTCGAACAGGTCCGAAATTCCGTCGGAGCTCAAATAGACCGCCTTGCTGATTTGCGCGTCGCCGAGATTCCTGATTGCGACGGAGGATTCGCTCGCCGAGACCGACACCATCGGCGGAACGCCTTCGGTCATCGATCTCACCTCAAAGAGACCGGAGGTCCAGGTCGTCATCGGCACCCGCAGGGTGAACGCTTTTGGCCCGCGCTCGCACTCAATATCGCCGATAGCCGAAGCGCTCGAGGTTTGATTCCCGTTGTATACGTCGTTCACGTATGTGTCGCGGCCGTCGAAGGTGACCTCTTGAGTGCGCTTTGTTGCCGGCATCATCAGCAGCCCGCTCGCCACGCGCGAGATACCGTCGCGCTGATGAAGCTCAACGAGTGACGAGTCGGCGACTATCGAGTCCGCGCCGCGGCCGATTTGCGCTACCGTCACGCTGACTACCGCGAACGTAATAACCACCGCCGGAATCGTCATCCACGCGAGGTCGGTCTTACGCCTCCATCGCAGCACAAGATAGTTGAGCGGCCCAAGCGTCAGCACGTATGCAAGCAAGAAGAGCAGCACGTACTTCGGTGATGGGGGCGCGATCTCCGCCAGATGAAACAGGAAACCTTGCACGCCCCACCTGTTTGACGATGAGTTGCCTCTCCGTCCAAACGTAATCCAGTTGGTGTGCTTCGGCTTTGTCTCAGCCGAAGGCAGAAGCAAGTCCGTCCACAGGTCCTTTGCGGCGCTCCACGCCCGGTAAGGATTCAGCTTCGGGTTTATCGCAACAAAGCGCACGAGTCCGCTTCCGTAACTCTTCTCGGCGACGATCGGCCTATCATCAGCGCCCACCAGCGCATGAGCGTCGAGCTTCAACCGAGCGGTCATCAGGGAAAGGCGATCAGTCGAATCGAAAGACCCGTACACTTCGCTCAACTCCGGAAGCGAAGCGATTGTTGTTGTTGCTTGTGCCTGTACCGGCAAAATCGATTCCAGACCGATCGCGCGCAGGCCCGCGACATCCGCAGCGCCAGTCACGACGAGCAGCCCCCCGGAAGCTACCCACAACCGGAGCGCGCGCGCTTGCTCATCGACCAACTGATTCAGCGGCGCATCACCGATTACCACCGCGTCGAGCTGATCGTACGAGATGAACTCGCGCGGGAGGTCTTCGGCAGCGATCACCGCCGGATGCGCGAGAAAGATGGGGCGGCCGAAGCCCGGCCCGCCAAACCTGCCCCGCCGGTTCTGCGGGCCCTGTAACGACGAAGGTGGCGAAGAAGGCGGAATAGGAATCGCCGCTTGAGGGTCTGGTTGCGGTAGCTGACCGCCGACGCGAGGCGCGCTCTTGAATGGCGTGCGGTTTGACGCTCGAATGATTTCCGCCGAGGAAATGTTGTTTAGGGCGGTCGAATCGGTATCGACTACGGCAATCTCCAACTGATCGCTCATCCCGTAACTTCTCTCGACGTTGACGCGCGCTTCGGCAATGACTCGATCTCCTGATTGGAGACGAACGATTGGGCTCTCCCCTGAATTGAGAAACGCCGCAATCTCGTGAAGCTGCCGCGAGCCGGTTGGAAGTTGAATCTCTTTCACATATTCGCGCACCTGCGGATTCGGACTCGGCGAGGACTCGCAGTGAACGATCAACCGCCCGCTGATCGGCGGCCCCTGATTCGCGAGGCTCACCCTGAACGGCACCCAGCTTCCCGTCCAGCTGCTGACCTCGAGCCGCCCAAACCCGGCGCGAACAATCATCTCGAGATTCTCGGCGCGAGCGACGCCCGTTTCAGTGGTCCCGTTCTCTTGGGCGCGAGCCTGGCGCGTGATGCTCACGGCGATGAGGCAGACGGCGACGGCAAAGACGAAGATTGCGGCGCGCTTTGACCTCAATAGTAAGATGCGAGGCCGCGATGCTGAATCGACACCTCTCGCCGAACTGGAGTGAAGGTTGATGCTCAATTAGACCGTCCAGATTGTCGCAGTGACTGAGACTATACAATCATTCAGACATGGTGTTCAACAAACAGAAAGTGCGGCAGCGATTGTCCGACAAACTTCAGTTTGTCGACATTTGCCCGGCTAGTGCGACAAACTGAAGTCTGTCGGACATGCCAAAGACAATTGAAAAATGCTAGATTAATAAACGATTGAACCCGACGGAGATTAACGGATGAAGTTTTCCACCAAGGCGATACACGCTGGGCAACAACCCGATCCGACAACCGGCGCCGTCAGCGTACCGATTTATCAGACCTCAACCTATGCGCAGGAAGGGTTGGGCAAGCACAAAGGCTTCGAGTACGCCCGGACTCAAAACCCGACTCGGATGGCGCTCGAGCAAAACCTGGCCGCGCTCGAAGGTGGCCGAACTTGCTTTGCATTCGCATCAGGAATGGCAGCCACCAATGCCGTGATGACCCTGCTCAAGGCCGGCGATCACGTGACCGTAAGCGACAATACCTACGGTGGGACGTTCAGGTTGTTCGACAAGGTGTTGAGGAACTTTGGCCTCGAGTTCAGCTACGTGGATGCGCGCGAGCCCTCCAATGTTGAAGAAGCAACGAGAGCGGAGACTCGCATGGTTTTCATCGAAACGCCGACCAACCCGGTGATGTCTTTGGTAGACATTCGAGCCGTGTCCGAAATCACCAGGCGACGTGGGATTCGGCTGGTAGTCGACAATACTTTTATGAGCCCGTTCTTTCAGCGGCCACTCGAGCTTGGCGCGGACATCGTCGTTCACTCGACCACCAAGTACTTGAATGGTCACAGCGACGGTGTGGGCGGCGCGGTGATCCTGAACGATGAAGAAGACACTGCCAGGATGGCTTTCATACAAAACGCTGCCGGGGCGATCCTTTCGCCGATGGATTCGTGGCTGGTGATGCGCGGAACGAAGACGCTGGCGGTGCGCATGCGGCAGCACGACGAGAATGGCCGCATCGTCGCTCAGTTTCTTGCGGAACACCCGAAGATCCAAAAGGTCTATTATCCCGGCCTGAAGTCGCATCCCCAGCACGAGCTTGCCGGGCGGCAGATGTCCGGCTTTGGCGGAATGATTTCATTCGAGACCGGGTCGCTTGAAAACGCGAAGCGCGTGCTCGAATCGGTGAGACTATGCACGCTTGGCGAGTCGCTCGGAGGAGTCGAGACGTTGATCTCGCATCCGGCGACTATGACCCACGCATCGGTCCCGGAGACCGAGCGCAATCGTCTTGGAATCACGGACGGGCTGGTGCGAGTGTCGGTGGGGATCGAAGATGTGGAAGACATAATCGCGGACTTGGATCAGGCGCTGAGCAAGATTGGTAGCCCGTAGTCAGTGGTCCGTAGTCCGTAGTTCTCAAGTGCCACGACATTGGTTACACCCAAAAGTGCCATGACATTGGTTACACATTATCTTGATGCAAAATTGTATGGGGCTACGAAAGGAGCCCGAAGGGCGACTGTAGTAGTCCCATACAATTTT
>WNFR01001579.1_pt1 | contig 23822 bp, 23 predicted proteins | sample 5400221 | NCBI WGS metagenome assembly WNFR01 (sample SAMN13153357, study PRJNA577476) | soil metagenome | isolation source: 40 cm soil under Madrone tree | place: USA:California | collected 2016-06-14 | reverse complement strand
TGGTCTTCCACGAGTTGGGGTCGGCGCCGAGGCGCCTGCCCTCGGCCGAAAGCTGGCGCATGGTCTCTTTATCGAAGGGTCGATCGTTGAGGGGCTTCCAGGTTTGCGGCACGGCGACCCAGCGCACTTCGACGTCTCCATCACCGCGTAACCTCGTCGCCTCCGCGATCGTGTATAGATGACGCAGCGCGATCGCTTCCGCCGAGCGCACCGACACATAGATGCTGCGCTCGACGATCGCCGGCCACGTCGGCTGCAACGTGACCGGAGTCGGCTGAATGTACTCGTTGATGATCACCCAGTAGCGCGTCTTCGGAATCGGCGCGTTGGGATGCTCGCGCCGCCATGTCGCGCCAAAGGTGTCGCTCTCGTCCATGGGACCGCCATAGAAGAAGTTACTGGCGATGCTACCGTCGGCGTAAAGCCTGCCCTGAATCTCGCGCGGCGGGAACGCGCCTGGAATGGCGGCGGAGGCGAGCAGAATATCGCTCAAGAGCTTTGGGTCACCTGTCGCGACCGCCTCGCGGGCGGCGGCCACCGCATCGAACGCGCGAGCAGTACCCATGTCGACGTCGGTGGCTTGAATGAGCAGCACGCGTCGTCCGTCGGAGCCCGCTCGCGCGATTCGCTCGGCGATCTTCAGGTCCACCTCCGAACGCAGGTCGCGCACTAGGCCGGGTACGTCGGCGAAGCTCGCGTTCTCGGGCAAAAAGAAAAACATGCCACGCCGCACCACCCAGTCCGGCTTTGGATCGCGAATTAGGCGATCGATCGTCTCTAAATCGGCCTGGGTTCCCAAGAAGGCGAATGGTGCGATGAGCGCGCCGGCGCTGACACCGGAAACGCCGTCGAACTTTGGCAGCGCGTTCACCCCCTCGACTGATGCCCAACCCAAGAGAAATCCTGCGCCAAAGGCGCCGCGGTCGCCGCCACCGGAAAGCAGGAGAAAATCGAGCGTGGCATTTGGGTCGCGCTGCTGTCGCGCGTACAGGGCCTGGACCTGATGCGCGATGTCCGCACGGTTCTCGTCGGCGGCGTCCTTCATGTCCGCGGCAAACCTGGCCGCCAGTTCAGCCTCAGTCCTGGCCTGGCGCTCCGGTAGTCGCCCGCCGGTGTGGAACTTACGAATGCCGAAGTAGGCAACGTTGAGGATGATTCCCATTTCATTAGAGTGACGGCGAAATTGGGCGGCCGTTTCGGCTAAGGACAGATCCTCGCGCAGTTCGAGGCCGGAACGCGCCAGCTCTTTGAGCTGCGCTGCGTCGAGCTCCTGCCCGGTCTCTGCCAGCGCGAGATCCATCACGTGCAAAATGCCGAGCGGTCTTGCTCCGTCGGCCTCTACAATCGGATAACGGGAAAAGCGCGTCTCGCGAAGCAACCGTGCGTTCTCGTTCCAGGGCGAGTTTAGCCGAATGACGGCTACCGAACTGCGTGGGCGCATCACTTCGCGCACAGGCTTATCGGCGTGGTCGATCATGTTTTCGATCACGAGCAGACGGCGAAAGGAATCAAACCGAGCTCCGCGGTCCGGCCAAAGATCCGCTTCAGATCGGCTTTGCGCGGCCGCAGCAGGGAAATGATCACGCACGACAGGAGAATAAAAACGATCAGGACGAGCGAAAGTGCGATTGGCACCTGCACGACGTGGCTGAGCAGCATCTTCGTTCCGAGCATCACTAGAATCGAAGCGAAGCCGTAGTGCAGAAAATGAAAGTTCCGCATCAAACCGGCGACGGCGAAATATAGCGAGCGGATCCCAATCAAAGCCAAAATGTTTGAGGAGAAAATAATGAATGGATCGGGCGTGATTGCGAAAATCGCCGGAACGGAATCCGTCGTGAAGACGATATCGGTCGATTCGACCGCAATCAGCACCATCAGGAGGGGTGTCACCCAAAGTTTGCCGTTTTTGCAAATAAAAAATCGGTCGCGGTGGTAATCGGAGGTAATGCGAAAGAATCGCCTGAAAGCGCGCATCACGAGGTTCTTCTCTGGATGGACTTCCTTCTCTTGACCCTTGCGCACCATGCCGATGCCAGTGAGCACAAGGAACCCGCCGAAGACATAAATCATCCAGTTGAAGCATGACATCAACGCGAGGCCTCCAAGAACGAAAATGGCACGGAAGATCACCGCACCGAGCACGCCCCAGAACAACACTTTGTGCTGATAAACGCGCGGCACGTTGAAGTAGCCAAACAGCAAAAGAAAGACAAAGATGTTGTCGACCGAGAGTAATTGCTCAGTGACATAGCCGGTGAAAAACTCCAATCCGGCGTCGGTTCCGCGCGGGTGGAAAAGGAACACCCCAACGTTGAACAGCATCGCCAGGCCAGCCCAGACTCCGCACCAGATGAGCGACTGCTTTATGCTCATCACCTGCTTGCCCCGCTTAAAGACGCCGAGGTCGAGCAACTGGGCGAGAGCCCTGAGCAAGTCGATGCTTTGGATGCGACAGCACTGTTGATGCGTTGGGCGAGAGCTAAACGCGGCTGCCAATGCACGGGCTATCGCGGGGAACTTTGGGAATTTATCGTTGAGATTGTCGATGCGGCTTTGTGGTTGGGCTGGTTATTCCCACAGAAATCGAAGGCCAGATCATCTACAGAGCGCCTCAGGCCGGGCGCGAGTCGGTTCACCAGTTACGGCCGTGTCACTCTTAAAAATTTGATAAACTTCTCCGAGCGCAGGAGGAACAACTGTCACAGCCTGGGCCGCATTTCCGGCCAAGCTGTTCATCTGTAAAAAATTGTGCCTCGCGTCTGGGAAAACCGAATTTTCCTCTGTAAATGTCAGATAGAGCGCCTTCACTTGAGGTGAGAAGGTCGCCTTAACCGTTGCCTCCGCGTCTGGCTTTTGCGCTGACCAATCTTTGAAGGTCTGCCACCCATCGCTTATCTTCCACCCTATTTTGCGTCGACACAAGGCTGCCAATTGGTTTCGAATGCCCCAATCGACGCAATAAATCGCATTCACCTGCCTTCCGTTAATATTTAAATAATCCGCGAGTAGTTCCACGCGTGGACTCCACCGGCCGCAAAAGGAGCTTGCGTCGCGGAAAAGTCGAAGGTGGCTCTGTAAACTTTGCATCTCAGAACTAACCCAAATCAATAAAACGATTCCTTCCAGCAGCGTCGCGACATAGCGCTTCCGACCGGACATGGTGTTCGTGAAGAGAAATGCCGCAGCGAAACAGGCTAATAAATCTAGAGGAAAGAGCATCAGAGTGTGGTGTGGACCTGCAGCTTGGGGCGTGATTACAATCTGCACGAAAATCGCAGTAAACATTAGCAAGCACCAGATGCAGAACCGAAGAGCCCGGGAGTGAACGCGAGAGTCCGAACCCGGCCTGCGGCGGTAAAATGCAAGCGTCAGCAGTAGAAAACTCACGGTGGCAGCCAATACTGCCCAACCGGGCCACAACGGGATGGTAGGAGGCCTCTTAAACCACATGAAAGCGGTGGCACCGCCGGTCGAAGTGACATCGTAGAGCAACCACATTTGTAGGATTCTGCCCGAGACCGACTGTATATGGGGAGGCTGCACCAGCGGCAGGACGATCAATAAAACGAGAGCTCCCGCGGCGATGATAGCCGTCGCGATTGCAGCGACGAGGTTCTTGGAAACACCTGTCAGCTTCGCGCGAATCTCTCTCCAGTAGACGACGAGGGTTGCGCCAAGTAAAGCCACAACGAACCAAATAAAATTAAATTTGTCGAAAAATCCCAGACCGCAAGCCGCGATCGCCCCGGCTAAAAACCAGGAGAAAAGACGGGAGGTTTCCAGCCATTTGACCAAAAGATAGAGACACAGTGCCTTGAAGAAGAGCATGAGGACGACGGGCCCCCAGTCCACCTTCGTTTGCAGGACAAAGCCTGGGTGAACCACACACGCCGCGGTGAACGCGATCGCCCACCCGGGGGTTAAATTCCTGCGGACGAGTGCATACCCTAACGCCAGAGTGCCGCATGAGATCAACACAACCGGGAGACGGATGCTCACGGCAGAAACGCCGAACAACGCGAAAACAGGTATGTAGGTCCAAGCTTTTAATGCTCCGACGTAGGGAGCAATCAGCAGCGGTATGCCTAGCCAGCCTCGGTACAGCCGTTCCCCAGTCGCTGCCCCGACGAAATCCATTTCGTCATAATAAAGCCCGGGCGAGTGAATTTGATAAGTGGCGAAGGCTGTGAAGGCGAGTAGCAAGCCGAGTAATGTGAGCTGCTCCCACCGCCTCCAATTCTTAAAGGGAGCTACCAACGGCAAGAACCATCGCTGTTTGGAATTCTGCAACAGAGCGCGAATTGAAATTCGAAACCGAACGAATTTAATTGTCACACACGGCTACCATCCGCTGCCGCTTCTATCGCCGTGTAGGCACCTGGCGCCAAGGTCTGTAGAGTGGCTGATTCAGATGGATTGGCTGGCGCGGTTGTGATTATGGTGTTAGCTTGCTTTGAAGAACCATCCAGAAAGCTGTAAGTCAGTCTAACGGTGTTGGCATATCCATCGTAAAGTCCATATACTGGCAAAAGAATCGCCCCGGTTGTTGTGTTTTCAAAGCCCCGGTCCAGGAGGTAGTTGTTAAAATAAGTGCCGGACAGTGGCCGGGTGACGGAGCCTGGTTTCGGCGTGATCGTGAACTGAATGCTCTTCAGAACGGTCGTATCGCTGACCGCTAAGGTCAATTTACTGATGAAGGGAGTCCCCTGCCGTCTGGCCGGTGATTGTTATCGTGGTGGCATCTGCCTGAGTGGCGCCGGCGAGATGGGAAAAGACCATGAAGACGGCGCCAACGATGATTAATGAGCATGTTTTCATAAAGCGTTTACTTTTTTTTTGAGGTTTTCTTCAAGAAAAGTGCCCGAGCGTGTCGAAGGGAGCCATTTGAGTCCAGCAAAAACTTCGGTCAGACGCAATTTTTTCCTTGACGGATTCTCGAACTCAAACGCGCAGCGAGATCATGGCGTGCACGAATCAAAGAGGCGCTACAGTCTAGCGGCCACACGACCACCCGAATGCCGGCGTGGACGGCGACTCGGTTGAAAATATCCGCCTAAGGTCAATTTTTACCGTCTCGCCCGACGGGCATGGTCTGCTTTCCACCGAAAAATTCTCGAAAAATCGATTTGAGGAGGGTCCTGCCTGTCGCTATATTAACAACCCCGCCAGACGCGGGACTCCTCTAATCAGGAGTCGGTTCTTGTACATTTGGGGACTGCAAATTGGACTCAATTTTGTCCCGGCATGATTTTCGGCAACGAAATTATCGTCGGCGTGAAATTGAGTTTTTTTGTCGCCTGAATGTGCGAAAAACGGCTGGTTCTTTGACATCTACATACAGGGTAGTAAGAAAGTACAACTTTAAGAGCTGAGTCTGAAATATTTATGTGGCACGGGCATCCTGCCTGTGATTCCAAGCGCGGCCGCCGCGCTGATTGTTCTCTCCTTCGACAGCAGCCAAACACTGAGCAAAAGAAAAAAACCGACCGCCGAATCGACATTACCGTGATACGCGGAGAGAATTATCGCAAGCGGACTGAGCCAGTAACACGCTGCTACTACGAATCGCCAGGGACTCGCCACTAGCAACCTCAGCAACACAAACGCACCAGCCGCGTCGAGCAATGCGAACGGCGCGCGCAAAAAGATTCGATATGAGATACCTGTTGCGTCCGACATACCCAACAGAACTGCCTCAATCTCGCTAATAAACGGGGGATGATTCGCCGACCCGTTGACATGGTAACAACCGACTACTCCTCGCTCGATCACGTCGCGAGAGTGACCTTCCCAAAGCTGAGCGTCGAACGTTCCTTCGGTAAATACGACGAGGTAAAAGCGAATGGCTGCGCCCAGCACAATCGCCATCCAAAACCAAAGACCCGCGCGGCTAAACGTCAGCTCAATTCGTTTGTGTTTTGCATAAACACACATTTTGCGAGCACCCAAGATCGACATCTTGTCGGCGAGGCGCTCGAAATTCTCGCCGAGTTGTGCGTGCGAATACGCGTCGGACGCGGTTGTGAGCCGGATACCCTTTTGGATTGCGAGCTGGATGATGCGGTCGCTCGGATAAAGTTCGTTGACCGGTTTGCGCCAGGCGATGCCGGGTTTTTCATTGAAGGCGTGGTTTTCCGACCATTTTGTGAGGGCATCCTGCGCTGAGTTCAGGAGATAAATTTCAATCCGTTGGTCAGTCGGAAACTCGAGCGTGATCGCGCGCTTTGCTTGATTGGTCAAAGTCGCCTTGATTTCCAGCTGCCGGATTTCGGAGAGCTTGACCGGTTGCGGGGTGACTTGCAGGTCGAGAATAAGCCCGCGCAATTTCGGGTCGTTATACGTTGGGAGTACCTCAGAAGAAGAAAACGGATGCAGAATTCGGCCGAACCAGCCTCGTTTCTGCATGGTCGTGGTCGTGGCCGGCGCGCTTGCGGGGTCGTTAAAAAGCCAGATATCGTCGGCCGCTCGATTTTTTGCAGATGTCGATCTTGCGCCGGACCATCGCCTTGCCGATGCATAAGTCCTTAGAAAAACCACTTTTCCTTGAATAAGCGAACCAATTTTCTACAATCAGCGTTTTGCCGTCTTCTACCCAAATGAAAAGCCAGCTGCCGGATGCGACAGCATCCTTTTTGTCGCCTGCGACGCCGGCCGAACAGAGCTCGGGAGCGAATGCTTCGCTCAACTGTTCGGTTATTATACCTGTTTGGGATGGAGGAACGAACTTTGCAAAATGCTTGTCATCGGCGATCGCCGCAATTCAAAAGGGTGATGAAATCATTGTCGTGGCCGATGGCGAAGGGGACGGCTCCTGGCGAATCGCCGAACAAATGGGTGCTCGCGTGGTAAAGCTCCCGACAAGGAGCGGGCCCGGGCGAGCACGCAATATCGGAGCGGAAACATCGGAATCCGACATTCTGTTCTTTATCGACGCGGATGTGATCATTCCTCCTGATTCGATCGAACGGATCCGATCAATTTTCGAGACAGAGAAAGATCTCGCCGCGTTAATCGGTTCTTACGATGAGCAGCCGTACGAAGCGAATTTTTATTCCCAATACAAAAATTTGTTTCACCATTATGTTCATCAACACGGATGCGCCGAAGCGTCGACGTTTTGGGCAGCCTGCGGAGCTATCCGGCGCGAGGTCTTTCTCAAAGCCGGAGGATTCGATTCAAGTTACGATCGACCGTGCATTGAAGACATCGAGCTGGGTTACCGGCTCAAAGCTGCCTCCGAGAAAATTCGGCTCCTCCCCAATCTCCAAGTCAAACACCTAAAGAGGTGGAACGCATATTCGCTGATCAGCACCGATGTGTTTGATCGAGCAACACCGTGGACGGAACTCATTTGGGATCACTTTATCCGGCGCAGAGCGCGGGTTTCTAAGGACCTAAACTTGGGTGTTTCTTACCGGCTAAGTTTGATTACGTCGTTTCTGTTCGTAGCGGCACTGTTTGGAGCCTTGTTCACACGTTGGACAATGCCGTTCGTTTTCTTGTTTGGCTTTTTGTTCATCTTGCTCCAAGTCCATTTCTTTAGATTCTTCTGGATAAAGCGGGGACTTTCGTTTGCTTTTCATGCGCTAGCCTGGCGATTCGGATACGACATCTACAGTGGCCTCGGCTTTTGTTACGGCTCGTTGCGCTTTGCCAACTCGTCTACGAGAAAGATCCTCGGCCAAGCGTTTGCCAAGCTTGATGCGGTAGCGCTCGGCGCTGGTGTAGGAACCGTTTGGGGCGGCTTAATCTGGGCCATGACGGTGTTGCTCCTCGTCAAAGGAGGCGAGCCTATTGGCCCGAACCTCGCCCTCCTTGGCCAATTCATTCCAGCGTACAGTGTGACGTGGACAGGGAGTCTCATCGGCTTGTTGTACGGTTTTGGCACTGGATTCCTCTTTGGTTTCGCTTTCGCCCGTGCTCGCAACACAGCAATGAGATTGCATTTGGGTTCACGCAAGGTGCAGAGATTTTTTACCGCCGCTCGCCATCATAAGGCAGTAGGCGTTGACCTAACGCTTTCTCGAAAATGCTCGCCGACCCGAGCAAACATGTAAGGAAAGCAGCACGCTTATGACCCCCGCAGCATCTGAACCGGGTGAATCGCACGGGAATGGTTTGCCGACGCGGATCGAAGAAGAAGAGCTGCTCAAGGAAGTAATCCGCTTAAGTCGTAACGTACTCGGACTAACTCTAGGCATACTCTTCGCGGTCGGCATTTTTCTGGCGACTAACATTCTTGTGCTCAAAGGTGGCCCAGCCGTCGGCAGCCATCTTCAGCTTCTGAATCAGTACTTTCCCGGTTACACAGTTACATTCGGAGGCAGTTTCCTGGGCGCGGCGTATGGCTTCGCAGTTGGCTACGTGAGCGGCTGGATCATCGCCGCGGTCTATAACTGGGTTGTGTTACTTCGGCATGGATAGAACAGTCGAATGGATTTTGGTTTAATCGGCGCTGCCGTTCCGGCAATTTGCGTGCGAAGGCACTGCAGCAACTCGGCGGCGAAAGTTGTAGGGCTGCGTGAGAAAGCCGAATGAAGGCGAAGACTATCCGTGGCCCCGCGGGCTCGCCTTTAGTGGGTCGGCTACCAGCTTTTCTCGCAGACAAGCTCGAGTTTCTCATGCGTCGTGCAGAGGAATGTGGCGGCATTGTGCGGCTCGACTTCGGGGGGGACGACCTACCTCGTGAACAAGCCGGAAGATATTCGACATGTCTCGGAAGCAACAGTGTTCGTGGCGCAATCGTACGCCACCGGACTGGAACCGGCTACGAAGAGGCCTAGATCGGATAGAAATCGCATGCCATGCTTCCCCTACGAATAGGTCTGATCGGTTGCGGACACATGGGCCGCTTTGTCCACCTCAACATCCTGCGGCGATTGCCGCAGGTCGAAGTCGTGGCCCTAGCTGAGTCGGATGCGCAACGCCGAAAGGCGGCAAGCCGGAAGGTCCCGCGAGCTGCGGCTTTTGCCGATTACCACGAACTCCTCGATCGCTCGGAGATTGACGCGACGGTTATCTGCCTCCCAAACGCGCTTCACGCCGAAGCTGCCACCGCTGCGCTGCAAAGTGGCAAGCATCTTTATCTGGAAAAGCCGATCGCCATCAATCTCGATGATGGTCGCAAATTGCTCGAGGTATGGCGTCGTTCTGGGCGAGTGGCGATGATCGGTTTCAGCTACCGCTTCAACCCGCTACATCAGCAAGTCCGGCGGCATATTCAAGCCGGGCGACTCGGCGAGCTGATCGCTGTGCGTTCGGTTTTTACCACCCCACCCCGCCGCATGCCCGAGTGGAAGCAGCGACGTGCAAGCGGCGGCGGAGCTCTTCTGGACCTGGCCTCGCATCATGTAGATCTCGTGCGTTTTTGGTTCGATCAGAGACCGCTCGAAGTCCACGCCACGATCAAATCCGAACGTGTCGAAGCCGATACCGCGACGCTCGAGTTGCGATTTGCAAACGGCTTGGTAATCCAATCATTCTTTTCCATGAGCTCTGTGGATGATGACCGCTTCGAAATCTATGGGCGCAACGGCAAGTTGTCTCTTGACCGTTACAACTCCTGGGCTGTCCAGATCACATCCTTAACGCGCAGTCCGTCGGCGTTTCATCGTTTCAGCCAGGCAGTGGCATGGCTTCCGCGCAGCCGTTTCGCGATAAGCAAGCTTTTCGCGCAAGCCAACGAGCCGTCCTTCGCGGCAGCCCTGGCGCATTTTGTTACGGCGGCGCGAAACGGTGCGCCTGCCAGTCCGGATTTTGAGGATGGATTCCAGAGTCTGGCTGTGATAATTGCCGCCGAAGAATCTGCGCGCACCGGTCATTCCGTACCACTAGCGCCTTTTCCAGAGTGAAGATCTTTTTGGTCAACGATTACATCGTGCATACCAGGGGGAAAATCGCCGGCCACAGTCCAGGACGGCCGTGAATCGCCGCGGGTCGTTGTGCAGGCGATCGAGTCCTTGAATCGTCGAAACTAAACAGCGGTGGGCTGTAGCGACGTGCGCGTGGACATGCTACCTTCAAGGATTACCGGCCGACACGTGGCCGGAGGAGGGTGTCACTCTGGGAGTCCATAATCCAGCGATATCGGTGATTCTGATCACTCCCGACCGCTATCAGGGCTTACGCAAAACCATCGGTTACCTGCGAGCGCAGGCTGTGTATGACCGGATGGAGATTGTCATCGTTACTCCGTCAGCGGATTCTCTGGAAGCCGACGAGCGAGAGCTGCGGGAATTCTCACAATTTCGCGTGGTGGAGGTAGGACCGATCACGTCGGTAGGCCCAGCTTATGCCGCTGGCATTCGCCAGGCCTCCGCACCAGTGGTGGTCCTGGGAGAAGATCACTCTTTTCCCGATCCAGGCTGGGCCGAAGCGCTGCTGCGAGCACACCAACAACCCTGGGCAGCAGTCGGGCCCGTGGTGCGTAATGCGAATCCCGGCAGCCGGATGAGCTGGGCTGATTTCTTTATCGGCTACGGGCCCTGGCAGGAACCGACGCCGGCGGGAGAGATGGAGCATTTGCCGGGTCACAACAGCTCGTACAAACGAGACATTCTCCTGCACTACGACGACCGGCTCGACATCATGATGGAAGCCGAAAGCGTGTTGCACTGGGATCTGCGCCGCAACGGCTACCGCCTTTATCTGGAGCCGGCGGCGAAAACCTCACACGTCAACTTTACGTTGTTCTCTTCCTGGGTCCAGGCACTGTTCCTGTCAGGGCGTAAGTTCGCCTCCTTTCGCGCCACGAACGAGGGTTGGTCGCGTACGCGGAGGCTGCTGTTTTCGGCGGCGGCGCCACTTATTCCCTTAGTGCGGTTCCGGCGGATTGCAGCAGATCTGCGCCGTCCAGGGCGGCCCGGACACGTGTTACTCGGCGTTGCGCCTATCCTCCTGTTCGGTCTCGCAGTGGATGCCGCCGGGCAGATGATGGGGTGTGCCCTGGGGGCTGGCGTTGCTCGTGAGCAGCTTCTCTGCTTTGAATTCCATCGCTATCGCCACGTTCGAAAAGGCGACCAGCCGACCTGACCGTGACCCAAAATTACCGTATAGTCAGCATGCGGCGCTTGAAGGTTCTTTTTGTTACCAACTGGTATCCCAGCAAAGACGACCCAGCAAAAGCCATATGGGTGCGTGAGCAAGCCAAAGCTGTACAGCTCTATGACGATGTACGCGTGCTACACTGCGCCGGTTGTGATCGTAACCTAAAGCAGCTTTGGATGGCACAGCCGGAGATCGATGAAAGATTACTCGAAGGCATTCCCACCCACCGGCTTTGGTATCGGCCTTCCCCTATTCCTAAGACTTCATATTTCACATATGCATGGAGTGTCCTGCGAGCGTTCCAGCATATAGTTAAGGACGATTTTCGGCCTGACATTATTCATGTGCAGGTTTACGACGCCGGCGGGCCGGCTATCCTGCTTGGGATAATTAATCGAATTCCTGTTGTAGTTAGCGAACATTTTTCCTCTTTCCCGAGCAGGTTGCTTCGCCCTTTGGACCTGGCCAAAGCCTGGCTGGCATTCAGATGGGCAAGTGTGGTGCTTCCAGTAAGCTATGCTCTGCAAAAAGCGATCGAGAACTATGGCATTCACGCACATTTTCAAGTCATACCGAATGTTGCCGATACAACCCTGTTCTTTCCCTCATCACACCTTCGAAAGGACAGCGATTCCAAGCGCATCCTCTTTGTAGGACAGTTGGTGGAAGTCAAAGGCCTCGCCTACCTGCTCGAAGCCCTCTCGCGCCTAAGCCAGAAACGTGTTGATTGGCATCTTGACATTATTGGAAATGGAAGTGCACGGTCAGAGTATGAACGCCTTGCAATGCATCTGAAACTTTGCGACGAAGTCTCCTTTCATGGCCTCAAAACGAAGCAAGAGGTAGCGGAATACATGCGGCAAGCAGACCTGTTCGTGCTGTCCAGCCTTTGCGAAACTTTCTCTGCTCCAGCCGTCGAAGCTTTGGCCAGCGGAACTCCGGTATTAGCTACGCGTTGTGGCGGGCCGGAGGAGTTTGTCACTAAGGATGTTGGCTTGCTAGTGTCCCCAGGCGATCCGAAAACTTTATGCGAAGGACTGGACTATATGCTCGACAATCTACATCTGTACTCGCGCAGACGGATTTCCGAATACGCCATAGAACGCTTCTCTGCTGAGCATGTGGGGGCGCAACTCCACCGGGTTTACGAGTCCTTGACTTCTCCTGCCCAGTCCCGGGTGGTAACTCGATGAGCCGGGAACGTCGCAGCCTCTTTGGGACTCTCAAGCAACCCGGCATCCTGAACTTGAGAATGTCGCCGCTGTGGCTCAGCCCGCCGGTGCTCTTCTTGTCGGCGCTGCGCAACACCTGCTTGCGCCAACCGCAAACCTACCTGGGCGATCATACGCTCCTGATGCAGACCATCTTCGGTCATACGATGTACCTTGACAGCCGCGACATTAGTTTGACACCGCATCTGTTACGGCAGGGTTGCTGGGAGCCCGATGTTGCTCGATTCTTCTTGCGCATCGTCAAGCCAGGCATGCGCGTCGTCGAGGTCGGCGCGAACGTTGGCTACTACACGCTCCTGGCCTGTTCGCTGGTAGGTCCCACTGGCCGCGTGACCGCCTTCGAGGCTAATCCCGCCGCTGTCACGTTGACACGCCGATCGCTTTTGGTGAATGGGTTCCGAGACCGGGCGACGATTGTAGAGATGGCGGTAACCGACGCGCCTGGTACGGTCATCCTCCACCAACTGGATCAACGCCAAGGAGACAGCAGTCTTTTCGATTTTTCAGACGATCAGCTCAGGTTTGCCGGCGACCGCGTGACGAAGGTTGAGGTTCCCTCCACGTCGCTGGATGCCTTCTTCGATAGGGATGAGCCGATTGACCTGATCCGCATGGACGTTGAGGGGGCCGAGCCGCTGGTGTTCGACGGAATGCGCCGCATTCTTGAACGAAATCTCCGCATCAAGATAATGCTCGAGTTCTTTCCGGAGAGGATCGAGCGCTCAGGGCGCCAGCCGGTCAAGTTTCTGGAGACTATTAAAGTGATAGGATTCCGGATTCAAACCGTGGGTTCGCGCGGACGCCTGCAGCAGCTTCCAATCGACGTACTCGCGGGGCGGCCTTTGTCAGAATTGTTTCTGTCACGGTAAAGTCGAGCTTGAGGAGAGCATGTCTGACCCATGGAAGGAATGAAGAGGAGACTCCTGGTGTGACCGGCCCGCGCTTTTCCGTGATCATCACGACTTTCAGTCGGCCGGCATCGCTGGCCCGGACCCTGGCTGCGTTGGCCCGTGCCGACTATCCACACAGCGAGTTCGAAGTGATTGTCGTGGATGACGGAGGATCGGAGCCTCTGGACGAGATCGTGGCAGGCTGCAGCACGGAAATCAACGTGAGGCTAATCCAGCAATCCAACGGTGGACCGGCCAAGGGCAGAAACAGGGGTGCTGATGTGGCGCGGAATGAATTCCTGGCGTTCACGGACGACGACTGCCAGCCATCACCGGGCTGGCTTTCGGCCCTGGCGCGACGCCTGCAGCGATCGCCCGAGTGCCTGGTTGGCGGCCGCACGGTTAATGGCTTGACGGAGAACCCTTACTCAGCGGCGAGCCAGCTCATTATCGAAATGGTTTACGCGTTTTACAAATTGCTCCTGGCTCAGATGCCAGAGCTTGGACAACTCAATCTACGTGAAGTTGCTGCACTGGTCGGAGTAGCACCTTTTAATCGCGACAGCGGCAGAATGCGTGGCAAACGCGCAATCTATGGCGGGCGCCGTTTCGTCCGCCACGGCCTCTACATGGCCGCTCTGGCCGCCGCACGACACAACCCAATCCTCCGCGACTTTTACCAGCGATTGCGGGCCGCTGGAAAACCAGCCAAACTTGCCCTAACCGCCACCATGCGAAAACTCCTGATCGTGCTTAACAGCGCTCTGAAATCCGATCTAACTTATGCTTGAACTCAAGACAGTTACTAACCGCTGACCGGCGAGAAAATTGCCACATGACGACTTCAACACCTCAATCCACGGTACGCCCCGCTCTAGTCAGCGGTGGGTCAGCTTTTTCTCGTTAGGCTCGCGGCGGCGGAATCGAGCGCACGCCCGAAATCTTGCAACGCTGTTCCCCGCCTAGAATGTTTTGGCTACACCTTTCTTGGAGCAATGCCAAAAAGGTGTTATGCGATGGGCACTTCGAAGTAGAAGATGCGTTCCCACTCTGTATCTCCGGCGAATTCCGGAAACAAACCGGGAAGATGATGTAACAATTTGTCGCGTTCAGATGCGGGAAGAGAACGGATTGCCTCTTCGATCTCGCGCGGTGCTCATGCACAAAAGATATGAGAACGCGCTCAAAGCTCAACCTCCGTTCTATCCGTTGAACTACGGGGAACAGTTCTGAAGGAACAAAGTAGAAGGATGAAGAAAAAAATCCAGAGATCCAGAGGTCAGATTTCAAAATCAGCCGGAGAAGACGGCGAAGAACAACAATGAGAGATGTCTCGACTTCACTCGACATGACAAGATTCCTGTTTTGAAACTCGCCCGATGCCCAGTCGCGCTCGCTGCTGCCCTCGCAGCTAACGCCCGTCCCGCTCGGACCCTTCTATGTCGCTTGCCACCCACTCGCTCCATCCCTGGCCTCCTGATTAAGTTTGATTTTCGGATGACGCGGGAATGGCCAATTGGATAATATGCTTCGATTCCTTCCATAATTATGAAAACACACCTTAAAATTCTGTTAACACTTTTGTTTCTCGCACTCGGATTCGTTCCGTCGTTGCGCGCGTCGGATGTCGTGATCATCGACGCGAAATACAAACAAGGGACGATCCTCGCGCCCGATCCGGAGTATCCGCTCCATGCGCAACATTTGCAGGCAAGCGGGCAAGGGATTTATCGGCTCATCATCAATACCAAGACCGGCCTGGCCGACGAAGTAAAGGCCCTTAGGAGTACTGGTTATCGTGAACTCGATGCCAGCGCCGTAATGACACTGTTCAAGTGGAAATTCCAGCCCGGAACGGTCGATCACTGTCTCGCAATCGATTCCCTCGGTGAAATGATTGGCTACCTCTTTGGTAGTGGGCAAACGATGGGCACGCTGACCGAAATGGAGTTCCATCGTCGCCGCTTCATGAACCGCCATGACAAGCGCGCGCTTTTGTAGATCAGCATAAGGCCCCACCGGCAACGGAATGAAAACCGATTCCTATTCACGCCGGAGGACACCAAACACGCCCGGATTTAGTGCGAATCCGCGACGCCACATGGTTGAAGGCACGATCCGCGTCTTCCTCGGTGAGATGTTGTTACTTCCAACCGGTCTGCTAACGGCAGCTTACCTGACACGCAAACTGGCCCCGGAAGGCTATGGCCTATTCACCGTATCAGCGACGATGGTCGCTTGGATCGAATGGAGCATCGCGGCAATCTTTGCTGGTGCCGCTTTAAAATTGATTGGCGAAGCCGATGACTGGCGGCCGATCGGAGCAGCGGTAGCGCGACTGCACTTTGTGCTTGGCGGAGCCACCGCGCTGGCGCTATGGCTTTGCGCCAGTCCGATTGCCGTCGTCTTGAAAGCACCGGAACTGGCGGGTTACTTGCGACTCTTTGCGATCGACATTCCGATCTTCAGCCTTGCCCAAGCCCATCGCAGCATCCTCGTCGGCATCGGAGGTTTTCAGCAGCGCGCCATGGTGACAGCCATCCGCTGGATTGCCCGGTTGTTATTTATCGTGATCTTGGTGCAGACGGGCTTGTCGATTCGAGGCGCAATTATTGGTAGCATTGGCGCGTCTTTAATCGAGTTGGCGTGTTGCCGCTTCTACGTGCAACCGCAACTTCTTGGCCGAATCAGTTTTCCGATCCGTCAACTCTGGGACTATGCCGTCCCACTGTTGCTCTACGCCGTTAGCATGCGCTTGCTGAATAAATTGGATTTATTCATGCTGCAAGGATTGCGCGGCAGCGCCTCGGAAACGGGAATTTACGGGGCGGCGCAGAATCTCACGCTCGTCGCCGGACTATTTACTCTTTCGTTTTCGCCGTTGCTGCTATCCACCTTGAGCCGCATGCTGCGCGCGGGCGAACTCGACCTGGCCCGCCGCACCGCACGTGATGCTTTTCGCGTGGTCATATGGATGCTGCCATTTGCCGCGATGACCAGCGGCGCTGCGGAAGAAATAGCAGTTTGTATTTTTGGAGAGACTTTCCGGCCCGCTGCCACTCCGCTGGCGGTACTTATTGTCGGTTCGGTGGGCTTTGTCGCCATATCGGTGGCGACCGCGATTTTGACCGCCGCTGGCAAACCGCGCTGGACTGTACTAATCAGTGCGCCACTAGTGCTCGCAAGCATCGCAGGCAATATTTGGCTGATCCCAAAATTTGGAGCTCTTGGTGCTGCGCTGGTCACGACCCTGGTTGCCACCGTCGGCGCGCTGACGGCTGTGGCGACTGTCCGCCGATTCTGGCAGATATCCATTCCAACGGCGACACTCGCGCGCAGCCTTCTCATTAGCGTCGGCGCCTATGTGCTGGGTGCGGTCTGGCCGGTCTCAACTCTCTTGCTCTTAACGCTGAAATTGTCCGCTATCGGTGTCCTGATTTTGTTCGGATTTTATGCGCTTGGCGAGTTCGACGCCGCCGAGCTAAACTCGGCGCGTGCTCTGTTCCGCCGGCAACCTGGGCTCGCGCCACACCCTCCTTCAGTCTAATGTCCCGACCGCCGGCCACGTTTTCCGTAATCATTCCTACGCGCGACCGCCCTGAAGAATTAGCGGTCTGCCTTGAATCACTGGCCGAGCAAAATTACCCGCGGGATCAATTTGAAGTCGTTGTAGTTGACGACGCCAGCCGATTACCGCTCGATCCGGTCGTTGCTGTTTTTCGTGAGCGACTCACTCTCACCTTGCTCAAGCAATCGCGAAGTGCTGGTCCCAGCGTGGCCCGCAACTACGGAGCCGCGCGCGCTACCGGCAAGTTCCTCGCCTTTACCGATGACGACTGCAGTCCGACGTCCGACTGGCTGCAACGGTTAGCCGAGCGCTTTGCATCGACGCCTGCCCACCTTATTGGCGGTCGTACTATCAACGCGCTGACTGAGAATCCATATTCGACGGCCAGCCATGTGATCATCGACGTCATTTACGATTACTACGACCCGCAGCAGGGGAGGTCACAGTTTTTTCCCACAAGCAACTTTTCCCTTGCCGCCGACCGATTTCGAGACATGGGCGGCTTCAATGAGAATTGGCCTTTGACTGCTGCCGAGGACCGTGAGTTCTGCTATCGGTGGCTACAACGCGGCTTCTTGATGACGCATGCTCCTGAAGCGAGCGTTTACCACCGCCACCGATTGACGCTGGATTCCTTTTGTCGGCTGCACTTCAGATATGGGCGCGGCGCCTATCATTATCATCTCTTGGGCGCCGGTGGCCGCGGCGAAGGCGGCCTCAAGCCCGACTGGCGCTTTTATTGGACCTGCATTCGCTATCCGTTTCAGCACATGGCCAAATTCCGAGCAGCCATCGTCGTCGCCTTGCTGCTCCTGTGGCAGGTGGCCAATGCCGCTGGATATTTCTGGGAGCGATCTCATCACGCCATGAGGCGCCTTTCTCTCAGCGTGTGAACGTCGCCTACTACTGTTGCCCACAATGCGAAGTTCAGCTGGCTGCCGGGCTGGAGACATCTTGCAGGTGAGCGCATAGCCAACCACCATCTTGACGAAATACCGGACGGGTTCAAGTTGGTCGCAAGCAGTTCGCGCAGTTGGCACGTCGAGCTTGGCCCAGGAGAAATCACTGTTTTCAACAGCCGTTTCTGCTGAAAATCAGCGTGACATGACAAAAACCAGCAGCAAGATGACCGAGAGGGCACCGCTGACAAACGAAAGAATGGTGCGACGCCACCAGTGTGACCGACGCGCGACCTCGCTCATCACCTGAGCCCCAGTCCCCGCGCGATCGCACCCCGCAAGATCTCGTTCGTCCCGCCACGCAAGGTGAAGCCGGGCGGCTCAGCAGCGTCGTCGCCGTCATCTCGCGAAGCCGTGCCAGGCTGTCCGCCGAGCCGCCAGTGCCGATCGTCAAGCCAACGGCCAATGCCGCGATCCTCAAAGCGATCCCGCAGCGGTAAGACAAGTTCATTGGAATATTGCGCGGTCGAGACATGTGTTCGGCCTAACCAGAACAAGATGAGCGACCGCCGCCGAGAACGTGCACAGATCGCAGTGAAGAGGTTCTAGCCATGCAAAACGTGGATTCATAGCGGGCGGCGGTTCGCTCCATCGCCTGGTTAGGCGAAACGGGATCAACGTAGCGACGAGCTGACATAAAAAGGAGCGGTAGTCCGCTCAATTACGTTGGACACTGAATCGTCGTATCTGAAGAAATCTAGGAAGCGCCACGGCCCAAGACGACCGTCGACAATCGGTTGACTCGCGCGACTGATCGCGTTGAAAACGCGGTTCTCTGGATCTCCGTCGAGCTGCACCACGCAGGTCAGGCAAGGCGCATCACCGATCGTCGGATCGTGGCCGGGAGGATAGGTGAACTGCACAAGAAAGGCCTGCTGAACTTCAGGATAGTGCCTAAGGAACGGAACCAACGCCTCGATGAGGTCGTCGGCAACAGGGAAAGCTGTAGGCGTCTCAACACTCACTCGCGTGTTTTGTGAAAATGCGATCGTGTCCATAGAGCGGCTTTCGCCTAACAAGACGGAGCTCAGCTACCGCTGGCGGCAGCGAGCTTTCTCATGTCCTTTTTACTTTCTAATTTCAAATTTGTAATTTTCTAAACGGCCAGCAGTTGCCTGGAGCGCTTGGTTAGGTCTTCTCAGCTCATAGCGATTCACATCTTGCTCGTACGCAATGACACCGGGAGTCGTTCTGTACCGCCTAACGAACGCGAATCCGAGTTTCTCTAACACGCGATTGGGAGCAAGATTGTCTGCCGAAGGTTCACAAACGAGTTTTTTTAGATTGAATCGTTCGAAGTAAAAGTTGGCCGATCTGCGCACAAATTCGGTCCCTAGACCTGCTCGTCTCAATTGTGAATTCCACAGATGTAAATGTATAAAGGCCTCGGTGCCAAAGACGATCTTATTGATACTTGAGTGTCCAACACGCCGTCCTCGAAATATCCAAACTAGGTAAAACCGGTCCCTTTCCCTGTCTGGTTTCTCATGGTCGGCTAAAAGAGCATCAAGCCACCTGTCTCGTTCAGGGAGTTTCAAGCGGTTTACGCCCATCCCGCGCAAAAATGGATCATCGGCTTTATAAAAGTAATCCAGCATTAGGTCGTATTCTTCACGGCTTGAAAACGGACGGACCTCTATCTCTTCAACTCCCTCCATAAGACCTAACGAGAATTATACGAAAAAATTTCGTCTAACAAAATGGAGCGTTAATTCATTTTAGCCGCCAGCGACGACGCGGATAAATTCGATGCGGTCGCCTTCGGCTAATGATCGCTCTGCCCATTCGTGTCGATGCAGGGCAAAGCCGTTGTGCTCTACCAAAATGGATTGCGGCGGCAATTGATAGCGGTCGACCAGTTCCGCGATCGTTTTGGCTTCGCGGGTGTCGATCGATTCGCCATTGAGTGAAATCTTCATGCCCCGCAAAGGGCCTGATCCCAATCTTTCCAGACCGGCTCGAGTCCGCGACGGCGGAGCACTGCGGCTATTTCGGCAGGCGAGCGCTCATCGCTGATCTCGAATTGACCGGTGGCGAGTTGATCTTCCCCGTCCTGGTACTCCGGGGCGACGATGCGACCGCGCACGGTGCGATGGAGATGTTCCCGGCCTTGCCGGGTATAACCGCCGGGTTCGGTATGGCTGCCGGCGCTCATCAGCGTTACGCCGATTAAAGCCAATTTGTCTCGGAGCGCTGCGCGCTCGCGCGTGCTCAGGACGATGCCAAGCTGCGGAAAAGTAAGGCGTAAGGCGCAGACCAACTGCGCCAATTCGCGATCGGTTATCGAGAAGAGCGGACGAAATCCGCCGGCCGCGGGACGCAACCGGGGCAGGCTCACGCTGATCTGCGCCTGCCAGCAATGTTTAAATAAATATTCCAAATGCGCCGCGAGCGCGATCGCTTCATCCTGCCAGCGCGATAAACCAATGAGCGCGCCGATGCCGAGACGGCGAAAACCGGCCGCGTAGCCGCGCTCAACGCAATCGAGTCGAAAATTAAAATCGCGTTTCGGCCCGGCGGTGTGCATTTCGGCATAGACACCCCGATTATAAGTTTCCTGATAAACGACAAGGCCCTCCGCGCCAGCTTCGACAACCGGCACATAATCCTCCATCGCCATTGGGCCGACCTCGATGGAGATCGACGAAAAATCCGGGGCGAGCGCGCGCACGCATTCGGTCAGGTAGTCGCGGCTCACAAATTTGGGATGCTCGCCAGCGACGAGAAGGAGCTGCCGAAATCCAAGGCGGGCGAGATGCTGCGCTTCGGCGACCACTGCATCGACATCCAGTGTGACACGAAGGATCGGATTATCGCGCGAGAAACCGCAATACCGGCAATTGTTGATGCATTCGTTAGAAAGATAGAGCGGAGCGAAAAGCCGCATCGTCCGTCCAAAATTCTGCAGCGTGAGCGAGCGCGAAGCTTGCGCCATCGCTTCGAGCTCCTGATCCGACTTCGGTCCGATCAGACGCTCGAATCGCTGAACGAGCTCCGATTTGCTCAGAGCGAGATTGTCCAAGGTTTCGACAAACGACATCAAGATAATTTCGGACGCATGCCAAGGTTCGCAAACCCGAATCACTCTTCAGTGGACACGAGGGCTGCCGCGCACAAAAAACAGCGGCGTTCGGAACATCCGAACGCCGCCGTCGCAAACGCGATTATCGACCTTTAGAAGGCGAAATTAATGCCGGTGCGCACCATGCCGAAGTTGTTTTCGGGGCCGTCGATCACGTTCCAGCTGAAATCGCTGATCCACCCGATATGCGGAGTGAAACGGACTTCAATGCCGCCGCCGAATTGGCCGATTGCCCTGGTCTCGCCGCTGTCGTTGGGTAAATCTCCCTCCGACTCGTCAAAGTGTGTGCGCTCGCCGCCGCCGAAGATCCCACCGCCTCCGCCAAAAATGTACGGCGCGAACCGGGTACAGGGAATTGGATAACGCAGGGTCAAGGTGCCCAACACGGCACCGATGGCACGGTGCGTGTCTCCACGATTTGGGAACGTAATAGGATCACCGTCATCATCTCTAATAAAGTGACGTTTGGCATCTACCACCCAGCCCTCGACGCCTACGCCGAAGTAACGGTGGAAAAAGTATTTAACATCCCCGCCACCGCCCCAGCCGTGAGAACCCTCCAAATAGCGGTCATTCTGCCAAGTGTGTCCTGGGAAAACGTATGTGCCCCAGAGGCTCACGTTAAATTCTTGATCCGCGTACCACTGCGGACACGGCGGCGGAGCGACCTGCTTTATCTCCTTTCCGGAATAAGTTTCAGTGCCCGCGAAGGCGACAGACGCGATCGCGGCAATGCCCAATAAACCCAACACTAATCTTTTCATTTATTTCTCCTTTTTGGTTAAGTTTTCTCTTCCCTACTCCAAACACTTTGGAGCACATATGTCAACAACGAAATCCGCCACCTCCCCGGATGCCTCCTTCAAAATTGCAAGACCTGTTCGCGTGTTAAAACTGCTCAGGCTTTGAGTTCCGCCCCGCTGTTCGCATCGGTGATGACGAACTTTTCGTGGTGAAACGTCGGATCGCCGCGAAATGTGAGCCTGCTCGCGTAACGTCGCTCCAGCTCCACCAGCAATTCTTCGTCTTCCTCTTTCAATCGCTTCAGGACGTCTGGGTTCACGCTCACCCGGATATCGTGGATGCTGTCCTGATATTTCCGCATGACCGTATTGAGCGTGCGATGCAGTTCTACGCTCGTGGTCATCGACGTTTTCACCACACCGCGTCCGCCGCAGTAAGGACAATTCTCGTAAATTGTGTCGCTGAGGCTTTCCTGCGCCCGCTGCCGCGTCATTTCCATCAGGCCGAGGGCCGAGATCGGAAGCACATGGGTCTTGGCTTTATCGCGCTTCAACTGTTCCTTCATCAAGTTGTAGACCATCTGCTGGTCTCTACGGCTTTTCATGTCGATGAAGTCGGCGATGATCAAGCCGCCAATATTGCGCAATCGAAATTGACGCGCGATTTCATCCGCTGCTTCCAGGTTCGTCTGCAAAATCGTTTTCTCGACGTCGCGTCCGCCTTTGTTACGGCCGGTATTCACATCAATCGCCACCAGCGCTTCCGTCTCGTCGATCACAATGTAGCCGCCGCACTTGAGCCAGACTTGCCGATGGAAGGCGTCATCGATCTGCTTTTGCACGCCGTAGGTTTCGAAAATTGGCGTCGCGCCATCGTAAAAGTGAATTCGATTGCGTGCTCGCCGTGAGATCTGGCCGACCATCTCGATCATTCGATTAGTCGAGTCGCTATTATCGCAGACGACTTCATCGATCTCTTCGGTGAGAAAATCCCGCACCGTCCGTTCGACCAAATCCGGCTCCTCGAAAACCCGGCACGGCGCCGGACGCTCCCGAATCAATTGCTCCACTTTGGACCATTGATCGAGAAGGAAACGCAGATCGCGAACAAAATATCGCGCCCGTTGTCCTTCTCCAACCGTGCGGATGATGACGCCAACACCCTCCGGAATCTCGAGCTGGCGCAAAATCTTGCGGAGACGATCTCGTTCCTTCGGATTTTCGATTTTGCGCGAAATACCGCTGCGATCGCTGAACGGCATCAGGACCAGGTAGCGCCCTGCAAAACTGAGGTTCGTCGTGACCCGCGGTCCCTTTGTCCCGATCGGACCCTTGGTCACCTGCACAATGACGTCGGAACCAACCGGATAAATATTCGGAATATCTTTTGCCGTGATTCGTTTGCGCGGCCGTCTGTTGGCCGGTCTGTCAATTTCTTCGATGCCGCTGTCGAGCGCGGCCGGAATCGCGTCCCAGAAATGAAGGAAAGCATTTTTTTCGAAGCCGATGTCGACAAACATCGCCTTCAAACCCATCTCGATGTTCTTGACTTTACCCTTGTAAACGCTGCCGACGATATTCCGCGAGCTTTTGCGCTCGACGCTGTATTCCTCCAGCCGGCCATTCTCGAGCAGGGCAACGCGCGACTCGAGTTTTTCTACGCTGAGGACGAGTTTGTTGCCGGTCTTGCGTGAGGAAAGACCTAAAATTTTTCTTACTTTGTCTATCATAAAATTGGAAAGGTTGGCCGATCAGAAACAGCATCGCCGACGCGGGCTGCGGCAAGGTTTCTGGTCGCGGGTTCATCGCGTTCCACGCCGACGGGTTGGCGGCGGTGTCGGCGCGGGCGCCGGCTGTTGTCGGACTCCAAAGAGCCGTTGGAAAAAATTACGGGGCTGCGCGGTCGCAACGGGAACGGCGCGCGCAACGGGAACGGCCGCCCGCCGTCTCACTTTCCCCTGAGAATCCGCTTCGGGTTCTACGTCAGGCGCCGCATCTGAACTCGCCATCTGTGCAGTGGCAGTTTGCGACGCGTCCGGATCTTCTTCGTCCTCGCTTCCGAGATTTCCTCCGGCGTCGTGATAAGCCACTGATTTGATCAATTGGAGCGGATTGGCGTGATGTGCGGGTGCGAGCCAGGCGACCTGCATATCGAACTTGCCTTCATCCTGCGCGAGCGTGCGTTCGAGAATGCGTGTAGCGATCGGGCCCGCGACCTCGCCGCCGTGCCCAGAGGCGCCCTGCACCATCACTGCGACGACATACTTCGGATGATCAAATGGCGCGAAACACGCAAACC
>WNFR01005330.1_pt1 | contig 23827 bp, 14 predicted proteins | sample 5400221 | NCBI WGS metagenome assembly WNFR01 (sample SAMN13153357, study PRJNA577476) | soil metagenome | isolation source: 40 cm soil under Madrone tree | place: USA:California | collected 2016-06-14 | reverse complement strand
AGCGTTCGACATGAACCTGTTCGCCGCTGTCCGGCTGGATCGCGCTTTCCTTCCGTCGATGTTGCAGCAAGGCTCCGGCGTGATCATCCACATCTCGTCTATCCAAAGAACGCTGCCACTCTACGACGCGACTCTGGCCTATGCAGCCGCAAAGGCAGCGTTGACCAACTACAGCAAAGGTCTTTCCAAAGAAGTTAGTCCCAGGGGGATTCGTGTCAACTCAGTAGCGCCTGGATACACCGAGACCGACGCTGCGGTCGGGATGGTCAAAGAGATCGCGGAACGCACGGGCATCGGCAGGGATGAAGCGAGGCAACGTATCATGGACTCACTCGGTGGTATTCCGCTCGGCCGGCCGAATAAGCCCGAGGAGGTTGCTGAACTGGTCGCGTTCCTCGCCTCTGATCGCGCTTCATCGATTACTGGAAGCGAATACGTAATCGATGGCGGTACGATCCCGACGGTGTGAAACGATCAAGGATTCAGCCGCGCGAACATGCAGATGGCGGTGGAGCCGTGCGCTTTGTCTGAATGCGATTCTCGTGGAACTGCCTCGGATCCTGATCGGGTACGGCTCGCGGCCGGCTGTCATCTCTCAATCAGGACAGACAGTGCTTTCGGATCGACCGTGCTCATCTGCCAGGTCCGACCGGCTGACGAAACTATTCCGAGGGAGGAAGTCACAGCTTCTAATCTCAGATAACCGTTCCCACTTACTTTTTGTTGCCTACGTGAGTATTGGTCTGCTCCGTTTTGGCACCCTCAGCTTTCGTACGCAGACGAATCACGTCGAGCAGAAATACTTAAGACGCCGCCTATTTGAAGTAACACTAACTGCCAGGGTTTCTAGAGCAATTTTAGGATCACTGTCGGCAACCTACGCTGATTTCACTCATCAACTCTTTCCGTCTGCTTCGCAGGTAAGGCTTCAAGTATTGTAGGCGGTTACCGTCGCGGTGACCTAAAAAGCCAATTACGTAATTGTTCAGCGAAAGTTTTCCCCTAACATAATATCGCTACCGCTCTGATCCATCTGAGAGAAAAGCAGCCACCGTCGATCCGGTGAAATTGCGAGGCCCGAATCTGACCGAGAGATTGGTTTGTCCAGCGCCGCAATCGACGTCACATTATGCGTTGCAAAGCTGAAGAATTCGATGACTGGATGTGAGAGCACATTAGCTGTTGCAAAGTAAATTCCTTTTTCTGTCCGCGCCCAGAATCTCCAATAACCCGCTTTGTGATTGTCGAGCAGCAGTGTTTCTTCGCCGCCACCGGGAGGAACCTGCCAAATACCGGGCACCGCTCTGCCTTTGGAATAATAAAAAATCTTGCCGTCGGTTGATTCAAAACCTTCAAAGCCTCCGTGCTGGGTCACCTGTATTGGCTGGCCGCTTTCGGCCGCGACCTTCCAAATTTGCATTGCACCGCTACGCATAGAACCAAAGTAAATCCATTTACCATCTCGCGACCAACTAGGAACGATATTTTCAAAAGTTCCAGAAGTAATGCGGCGTGGTTGCCCACCTTCGGCGCTAATGACATAGATGTCAGCGTTGCCTTCCTGCCCAGAGTCATTCGAACGGGAATCAAAAGCGATCCAGTGCCCGTCGGGCGACCAACGCGGAGTGCCAGTAAGAGACGGACCTCGGTTAATCAACTCCCGTGGATTTGTTCCGTCACGATCACAGACCCAGATTCCATAGCCTCCGGAGCGGTTTGACGCGAAGACAATTTTCTGGCCATCCGGTGAGTAATCCGGCGCATCGTCCGTGAGCGTCGAGACAATCAAACTCGTTGCTGTCAGGCCGTGGCCTGTCGAATCTATCTCTAGTCGCCAGATGTTTTCGTCATCCAAGGTCTGCGTATATGCGAGGCGGTCTCCCTGTCTGGAGATGGCAGGGCTGACGATATTTCGTCCGATAGTGGGTAAGCGCTCCGGCGTTCCCCCAGCCGTGGAGATTCGCCAGAGGCTATGGATGCTGCTCTCGCGTCTGGACGCAAACACCATGTCCCGCCCATCTGAAGTCCAGGCCAATCCAGTGATCGATGTATTGTCAAAAGTAAGTCGCCGAGGTTCACCACCGGCGAGCGGCGCCAGATAGAGATCGTCCGTTGTCTGGCTCGATGATCGAATAAACGCGATAGTCTTTCCGTCTGGAGAGAAACCCGGCAGCGAATCTCCTTCGGTCCCTGCCGGAGGCGAAGTTATCTTTCGCTTTTGGCCTGTTTCGATCGAAACCAAAAAAAGACTGAAAGGCTCTTCCTGGGAATTCTTGTCTGACACAGCTAAGAACTTTCCATCGGGCGAGTAATATTGGCTGCTTCCCAAGGTGCGATTCTGATGATAGAAGACATCGGTCACCTTCCGCTCAGGACCGCCCAAAGCAGGGATCAGATAGTACCCGCTACGGTCAGGCGATTCCCGGAAGAACGCGATGAAGCGTCCGTTAGGCGACCAGGCCGGACGCGTGTCGGCCGCCGGATCATTGGTCAGCCGCAGGGGCTTTTCGGCTCCGATCAGCTTAACGTAGATGTCCTGGTTGTCGCCCTTTTCGCCGTCCCACACGAAGGCGATCTGTTCTCCATTCGGCGAGAATGCCGCATGGGTCTCGCGTCCCGGAAAGCTCGTGAAAGGGACGATTGTTAAATGAGGAGCGACGGACCTCGTTTTCAGGGCAGAACCCAATATCAACCAGGCCGCAACCACAACGATAAGTCCGAGAACAACGAAGACTGCCGGCCATTTCAGGCTCCTGAAACGAGATTCAGCCAAACCTGGAGGGACGCCTGGGCTTGTTTGCAGACGGGAACCGGGATGGGTTCCGTCGTGGGGTAAACCTGTCATTCTTTGGGGCTCTTGATTGACCGCGGCCACCATCATTGAAGCCGCGTCTTCTTTCGAGATCTCTTTGACGCTGGGAACGAATCGATAGCCTCGCTTTGGAATAGTTTCGATATATTGATCTGATTGCTCTCCACCCAGAGCCTTCCGCAAGAAGGAAACGTTTTTGGCGAGATTAACTTCTTCCACGAAAGTATCCGGCCACACTCTCTTGAGCAGCTCGTCCTTCTCAGTCACACGCCCACCGTTCTCAACGAGGACGCGCAGAGTGTCGAAAGCCTTTGGACTTAGCGGGACATGAACTCCATCGCGAAACAGGAGGTGTTGCTCAGGGTCCAAAAGGAAGGGCCCAAACTCATAGAGGCATTTGGCTGTCTGGTTCATAAGGAACGGAAAGACCTCGCCACAACCAGGCTAAAACTTTGCCAGCAATTTCCCAAGAGGTTTCCAAGACTTCGGAAAGACGTCCAGCCCATCCTTAAACTACTCTCTAGCCAGCGGAAATCCTCGAAGGGTCGAGTTGCAGGCCTGAAGCCAGTGGACCGCATTATCACAAAAAAGATAGGCCCGAGCAATGGCGAGAAAACGAACGAAAAGCGGCCCAGTAACGGCGATCGTCACAATGGCGCGGCTAGTCTGAAGCTGTGAGATGTCTAGTATCTAGTCGCTCATGAATCGGAGCGCCTGGGTCGAGTAGGTTCTTCCGGATTCATCGCCCGGGCGCTCAAACTCTCGATCGTCCGTTACTCTGCAAACCAGACAACGGAGATCTTAATGAAGAGGCTACTTCTCTTGCTTGCCTGTTCTGTTGTTCCCTGCGCCGAGATCTACGCCACAGATTTCGAGGGCTTGGAGAGCATCGGCGCTGTTGTAAACCACAGCACTACTTCATCGGACATCGTCTTCAACTGTCGCGATAACTCTCAGGTACAAATAACAGTGCTCGCGCCTGATCTTGTGAGGGTAAGAGCAACATACGGAAAGCCACTTCCGCAGCGTGATCATTCCTGGGCCATCGCCAAAGTCAACTGGGAGCACGCCATGTGGCAGCTTAACGAAACCTTTGATTCGTTCATCGTAAGCACCAGCGAATTGCAAGTCATAGTAAATCGATCTCCATTAGTCATCGAGTTTCGTGACGCCAAGACTGGTCGTACGATCAACGCGGACGCACGCCCGATGGCCTTCGACCCTAACGGATCTACTGTTGCCGCCGCGAAGAAGCTTGGATTCGACGAGCACTTTTATGGCTTGGGAGAGAAGGCGGCCCGGCTGGACAAAAGGCGCGGACAGTTCACGATGTGGAACTCTGATACTCCGGGTTATTCCGAGGGCACCGATCCGATATATCAAAGCATCCCCTTCTATATAGGACTCGAAGGCGGTGCCGCTTATGGCATCTTCTTTGATAACAGCTACCGGACGCATTTTGATTTTGGCCACGTGTCGCAGGAGTTCGCCTCGTTTTCCGCTGATGGCGGCGAGATGAACTACTATTTTTTCTGGGGCCCGTCGATCAAAAAAATATTAGGCCGATACGCGGACCTAACCGGGCACATGCCACTGCCCCCGTTATGGGCGCTCGGCAATCAACAGAGTCGTTACAGTTATTACCCGGACATGCTTGTCGAGGAGGTCGTGCGCCGCTATAGAGAAGAGGATCTACCGCTTGATGTGCTCCATCTCGATATTCACTACATGAATGGCTATCGCGTCTTTACCTGGGACCCAGCCCGCTTTCCCAATCCCAAGGCCCTAACCGACAAATTGAAACAGCAGGGGGTGAGGGTGGTCACCATAGTCGACCCCGGCGTGAAATATCAGCCGCCGATCTTAGCGGCCAACGATGCTTCGAAGACTCCCGAGCTCTCGGCTCAAGATAAGATCTACTACGTCTACAAGCAGGGAGCTGAAGAGAATTTTTTCATGAAGCGCCAGAACGGAGATCTTTACATTGGTAAAGTTTGGCCCGGTGCAAGCGTACTCACCGATTTCACATTGGAGCGATCGCGGCAATGGTGGGGAGACTTGCACCGCGCTTATACGGAGAATGGCGTTGCGGGCATTTGGAACGATATGAACGAACCCGCCGACTTTAACGATCGGAGCGGCAAATTGCAGACGGATGTCACAAGCTATGACGAAGGGGAGTATTCGACGAACGCCAAGAATCGCAACGTGTATGCGCTCCTCATGGCCCGGGCAACTTATGAAGGTCTCGAGCGCCTTGAACCCAACAAAAGACCATTCGTCATTACGCGCGCCGCCTATGCGGGCATTCAAAGATACTCAACTACTTGGACCGGGGACAATACCAGCACGTGGGAAGCGATGGCGCTCAGCATTCCAATGTTTCAAACGCTGGGTCTGTCCGGTGAGATATTTGTCGGCGCCGATGTCGGTGGATTTATCGGAAGGTCAGACGGAGAGATGCTGACCCGATGGTATCAGATCGCATTCCTGACGCCTTTCTGCCGGAACCACAAACAACTCGACAGTTACGATCACGAACCCTGGCGATTTGGAAAGTACTATGAAGATATAATTCGCAAATACCTTAAGCTCCGTTATCGGCTTCTGCCGTTTCTTTACTCTTCGCTTGAGGAAGGTAGCCGCACCGGAGTTCCGGTGTTCCGCCCCTTGCTGCTCAACTATCAGCAAGACCCCAACACAATAAATCTGGACGATGAGTTCATGGTAGGGAGTGACCTGCTTGTCGCTCCGGTTCTCCGGCGAGATCTGACGAGCCGGATGGTCTACTTACCGAATGGCGTCTGGATAGACTACTGGACGGGAAAGAGGATGCAGGGCGGCTCGATGATTCGCGTAGAAGCTCCCCTTGAGAGTGTGCCAATGTTTGTTCGGGCCGGGGCAGTCATTCCGATGGGACCAGAGATGAATTACGTCGGCGAGAAGCCATCTGACCCGCTGAGTTTTATGATCTATCCCAATGAGAATGGCGAATCTGCGACTGCGCTTTATGAAGACGACGGAGTGAGTCCAACGTACAAATATGGAGTATATCGTCGAACGCGAATAGCAGCGTTACGAGTTAACGGTGTGATTAAGATCGAGCTGAGCGAACCCGATGGTTCTTACAACCCCGGACCGCGAAATTTTGTATTTGTCGCGAAATCAGTTTCTGCTGCGTGGCGGGTACGATTGGATGGGAAGCTTCTCGCTGTTACTGCTGCGAGTGAAAAGAAGAATGGGTGGTACACCAGCGATGGCAGTGTGGCCGTGCGAATAGTGGATGATGGCAGCGCTCATCAGATTGACATCGAACTCGCCCGAACCGGTCTTCCTCGCGCTCAATAGCAATATCGTTTTGAGAGTTATTCTGATAGAACGGTGCAGGCCTCTGTTAGGGCGGGCGGCGCGCAATCCGAGCCAAACCTTTAACTCTCCGGTGGGCCGTTAACAAAGACGTGGCGCGCGGGAGCCGGAAAGAAAATACCAGAACTCTGCCAAGACGTTGCCATATATCTCACCCGCAACTTTCCAAGTCTTCGGAAAGACTTTTAGGCGAAATTTCCCCTATGCTGGCATCCGAGCGGGAATCATTAGGACCAGCTTGGAGAAATCGAGGCTGTTGGAATCTGAAGCGCACTTCGAACCCGAGCAAATCCAAGACTGTTAGTCAAGAGGGGCTCGGTGATCGGACGCTAACGTCCGCTCTGTTCGCTCCGTGAACTGTGAATCTCGTTGCGTCTTAATCCCTAAAAAGGGTCACGCAGGGTTAAGGACTCGCCTTCGCGAGTCTGGAAAACCACAAACCCAAAAGCTCACCAAAGGAGAGCAAATGATAAAGGACCTAGCAAACCGTCTCCCGAGATTGGTACTCACACTTTTTTTAGCAACTGCTCTGGCCCATATCGCTGCGACTTGTTTAGTCTATGGCCAAGCGGTCAATGGCACCTTGCTAGGCACTGTAACCGACATTGAGAACGCCGTGGTGCCGGAGGCAAACGTAACCGTTATCGAGGTCAATACCAACATCAAGCGTTCAGCCAAAACGAATGAGAGTGGAAACTACGTCTTTGCTAATCTTCCGCAGGGCACCTACCGGGTTGAGGTCGAGATGGCTGGTTTTAAGAGGGTTGCTCGACCGGCAGTGGAAGTGCCCGTCAACACCACAACCCGCTCTGACATACAACTCGAACCGGGTTCTGTTTCAGAGAATGTAACAGTAACGACGCAAGAGCCGGCACTGCAGACGGACCGCGCGGACACAGGCAGAATCATTGAGGGCAGACAGGTCGCCGAGCTGCCCCTGGGCTTTAACCGAAACTTCCAGGGCTTATTAATCATTGTGCCCGGCGCGACCCAGCCGCAACGTTTTCACTCGCAATTCTTTAACTCTCAGGACAGTCTATCCTCAAGGGTCAACGGCCAATCGCGGATCTTCAGTAGTGTCGAGATCGAGGGTGTGGATGACAATCAGAGGACCGGCCTCCTCCAGGTGCTGATTCCTTCGGCCGATGCCATTCAGGCCGTAAGCATTTCTACGAGCAACTTCGACGCAGAACTTGGCCGGGCCGGCGGGGCCGTCTCAAACGTGACGCTCAAATCGGGAGGGAATGATATTCACGGCAGCGTTTTTGGCTTCGGCAATAATGACAACACGCTGGCCACCGATTATTTTAGCGGGACGAAGGCACCGACGCACTATCGCCAATTCGGCGCCACGATTGGCGGACCAATTAAAAAGAATAAGCTTTTCTACTTCGGTGACTACCAGTACACCAGGGACGAGTTGGGAATTGTCAATCGGCTCACAATTCCATATCCGGCGTGGTTTAGTGGAGACTTCCGGAACGCTCCGACCAAAATTTATGATCCCGCAACCGGAAATCCGGATGGCACGGGCCGGCAGCAAATTAGTTGCAATGGTGTCCTGAACGTGATCTGCGCCAATCGCATCAGCCCCATTTCCCAAAAGCTGCTCGGTTTCCTCGGCTCGCCCAACATCGCTGGGGCCGCGTTTGCTCAACCCAATTACCTTTTTAGTGAGGTGCGCATAAAGAAGACTCAGGCGTTCGACGTTAAGGTGAATCATCAAATCAACGGCAAGAACAGCATCTCCTACCGGTTTAGTTTTCAGCGCCCAAACGTCTTTGATCCCGGCGCCTGGGGCGTGTACGGCGGTCCGAACTCCAGCACGGGCTTTGACGGCAGTGGCACACAGAACACGATCAGCACAGCGGCCAACTACACGCACACTTTCAGCAATAGCTTCGTCCTGGAAGCGCGGTTCGGCGTGAGTTGGTATCACAATGTTGCGAGCACACTCGCGGCCGGTCAGAACACCTCATCGGACGTCGGCATCAAGAACATAAACGTGGACGACTTTTCGAGTGGCCTCACGATGATCAATATCAGCGGCTTCACCTCTCCGGTGCTTGGCTTTTCAGCGAGCCTACCCTGGAATCGCGGAGAGACTACCTATATCGGCTCTGGAATCATCACGAAGACTCACGGCAACCACACTTTCAAAGTAGGCGAGGAGATACGCAAGAACCGCGACTTCCTCCTTCAGATCCAAGACCAGGGCGGCGTGCGTGGTGAATTCGCGTTCCAAGGTTCTCGAACAGCGATACCGAGCGATAGCGCGGCGATTAACGGTCCGGCCAATGCCTTCGCGGCATTCCTTTTGGACTTGCCCGGCACCGTCCGGCGTGACCTCAAAGTTCTTGACACGCCTGGTACGCGGCACAAAGCTTTCTTCACCTTTGTCCAGGATAGGTGGCAGGTATCCAAGAAACTCACCTTAAACATCGGGCTGCGCCACGAGTTCTATACTCCATTGGTGGGGATCGTGAACCAGGGGGGGCTCGCCAACTACAACCCGGCTGACAATACTGTGCGTGTCTCTGGCTACGGCAGTATTGATCAGGCGGCGGGTGTGACGAAAAAGTGGAAGAACTTCGCGCCACGTCTCGGCTTTGCCTATCGGGTCAACGATAAGACAGTAATCCGCGCCGGGTTTGGGACAAGCATCGTGCCTTTTCCGGACAACACCTATGCTTTCAACTTTCCCGTGAAGCAAACTAATGTTTTCAGCGCGGCTAACTCATTCGTTGCCGCAGGGTCAATGACCGCAGGCTTGCCTGCGCCAATTGTCTTCAGCATTCCTGCAAATGGAATCGTCGATGCAAGCCTACCGGTACTGAAGACTGCGGCGCTCTTCTACATTCCGCCTGATCTTAAGGAAGCGAAGGTTCACTCCTGGAATGTGGCCTTCCAACGCGAGTTGTGGTGGGGCTTCACGGGTGAAGCGGCGTATGTGGGCAATGTCGGCCGCGGCATTATCCAGAATCTAGACCTGAACGCCGCCACCGCCCTGGGCGCGGGATTGCCGGGTAATGATAATGCGGGCCGGCCATTCTTCGGGAATTTTGGGAGGACCGCAGCGATTACAACCAAGATTGGCGTCAATACCAGTTTCCACTCACTGCAGGTCAAGCTCGATCGCCGCTTCAACAATGGCCTTCTTATCAACACCAGTTACACCCTTTCCCGAGCAATCAATTATGGCGATGACGCGGCCGCCACCGCGACGATCGACGCGCCCGCGAATATTTCGATAGACCGCGGTGTGGCTGGCTTCAATCGGACCCACTCTCTCGCCGAGAGCGTCGTCTGGGCCATTCCCTTCGCTCGCAAGACTCATGGTTTGACGAAGTGGGCGCTGGACGGCTGGCAGGTGACTGGGATCTTTGTGGCCCAAACCGGCACGCCGCTCGACATCACGATGAGCGCCGTCAACCTGCACGCGCCGGGCAACACGCAGCGACCGAACGAGAGCGCCGTACCCCAAGTCTTCGGAAACATCGGGCCGGGACAACTGTATTTCGATACCTCAGTCTTCTCTGCGCCAGCCGCGAATCTAACGGGGCCAAACGGAGTCGCTTACGCTCCGTTCGGTAGTTTGACGCGAAACGCTTCTGGAATTACAGGCCCGGGTTTTCTGAATCTGGATAGTGCGATCTTTAAGCGCTTCAGTTTCACCGAACGGGTTAGGGCGGAGATTCGGGTTGATCTCTTCAATGCGCTAAACCATCCGAACTTCAACAACCCGAACACTACGTTTGGCGGTACCACGTTTGGACAGATTAACAGCACAGCCAGCTCGCCGCGCCTGGTGCGCTTTGGGATGCGGATTTCTTTTTAACGCTCAAACGCCATGGGCCGAAAGAGAAAGCACGGCTGGCGAGAATGCTTTTTCGAAGCAGCACAAATGACCCGTTCAAGACCTGGCAGCAGACGAGTCCTTCGTCTCTTGTTTACGCTTCAGATGATACTTATTTCTTCGGTTGCGTTCGCGGCTGAAAATCTTACCGACTACGCGAGCTATAACCGAGACGGACGTAGCATTGTCTTCACGACTTCCATGGGTCAGCAACTGCGTCTTACTCCGTATGGTAACTATGTGATCAGAGTGCAGGTCGTGCGACGGGGTGAGGCGTTCTTTCCAGACGACCATTACGAGATGGTCGAAACCCACAACTGGCCCGGCGCCTTACGCATCGTCCAGCAAGAGTCTTCGTTCCAGATTACAACCGGTGGCATTACCCTCAGACTCAGTAAGAGTCCACTGCGCATCAGTTTCTATCAGCTGGGCCAACCAACGGCCCTGCTTAAGGAGAGCGAGGGTGCGGTATGGGAAGGATCCAGAATCATCGAGAGACTTAGCTTTGACGACGCGGAACACTTTACAGGCCTGGGGCATGATTACTTCGGCAGGTCAGATAGCCTCGACCTGAAAGGGCAGGTAACCCAACGGAACTACGCGACCGCGCACAACCAGCAATCTCCGCTGATAGTGCCTTTCTATGTCTCCAGCAAAGGCTACGGATTATTTCTCAACAGCACGTTTGCGAATTCTTTCAACTTTGGCAAAGACGGGCAGTACGAATTCTCTCTGGACGATAGCGGCTATGGCGGCCGGTTAGACTTCTTCTTCATCCTCGGTCCGAAAATCGCTAGCATTCTTGACCGCTATACGAAGCTTACGGGCAGGCCGCGGCTTCCTGCTCTTGCCATGTTCGGTTTGGCACTTTCCGATAAATCAAACGATGAGACTACGAAGGATCCTTCGGATGAGAATTGGTGGAAACGGAAAGCCGTTGCACATTGGCAGGCCGGATTTCCTTTGGATCATTTTGTTAACGACAATCGGTGGAGGGCAGGCGGTGGCAAACGATGCGAGTCCTACTTTGACTGGGACAAAACTCGATTCCCTGATCCGGCCGAATTCGAAAGGTGGATCAAGGCACATGGACTCATGGTGACGATCGACTTTAATCGCTGCATAGCGCAGCGTAGCGATGGATACCAGCCGTCTTACAATATTCCAAACACCCGGGGCATTGACTTTGCTGCCAGCACTCCTGACCTCACCAGAAGGGAAGTGCGTGACTGGTTCTGGAAAATCTTCTGGCGAAAGTCCCTTGACCCAGGCTTGGGTTACCCGGGAGACGCTTTGTGGATAGACGAGTTTGACCAGTACGGTCCGGCCCCGGTGGACATGACTCTCGGCAATGGCAGCCGTTGGGCCGAGATGAGGAACTATTGGTTCTTTTTGATCGCGAAGGCGTTGGTTCAGGATGGATGGGATCGAGACATCGGCCCCGCGAAAAGACCATTTGTCTGGGTGAGAGGAATGACAGCGGGTGCTCAGCGATACGCGACTCTTTGGAGCGGCGACATCAAACCCAATTACGACGAAATGAAAAAACAGATTCGAGGCATGCAGTTGGCCGGTTTGTCAGGTTTCCCCTTTTGGGGGCACGATGCGGGTGGATTCTATGACGGGGACAAGAAGATCGGACCGGATGATAATATGTATCGGCAGTGGTCCTTGGCATTTGGCAGTTTTACTCCCTTCTGGAAGCCACATGGACCTGGAGGGTCGCGGTGGCCTCTTGATCGCTCTGTCGATGCACAGAACGACGCCCGGAAGTATGGTCGTTTAAGGTATGCGCTGATGCCGTATACATATACTTACGCGCGTCAAGCCAGTGAGACCGGCTTACCCATCGCGCGAGCCATGGTTATCGATCACGAAACCAACCCTCTGGCGTGGAAAAGCGACTTACAGTACATGTGGGGACGAGAGCTTCTGGTTGCTCCCAATGCGTCTGATGGGGGAGTTGTACCTGTCTGGCTACCTAAAGGGACCTGGTACGATTTTTGGAATGATACGAAGTACTCGGGTGATCGAGTCATTAATTACAACGCTTCGATAGGCAATCTGCCTCTGTTCGTTAAGGCAGGTTCAATCGTAACGATGGCTCATCCTGCCTTAACGACTTCAGCGATCGAAAAGGACAAGCTTGTAATCCATGTCTACAGCGGCGCGGACGCAGAATTTCGCTTGTACGATGACGACGGCATTACGGAACAATACCGGCTGGGAAGAGAGTTCACGCTAACGCTACTCAAGTTTCGGCAGGCGAGCATGAGCCTGACAATCAGTCCAGAAATAGGAACATACAAGAATGCTCCGGGCAGACGATCATACGAGCTTGTTTTTCATGGGCTTTCCGGATTGATTGGTATGGCAATTAACGGAAGAAGATTACCGACATTCAAGTCCGAGGGCGACGCAGTTACAGCGGGCGGAGGAACAGTGTGGGACGAGGATGGGAAGATGCTCCATGTTTACATAAGCCCGACTTCGGTTCGGCTGCGCATCTCGGTTGAAGCCTCCTCAACTTACTGATTGGCTCACATACTCGCGAGCTCCTACGTCAGAGATGGCAGCCACCCTCAGTTGTTAATTCCAGGCGGCGCCGGCAGCTCAACTTTGAAAGTGCTTCTGACTACCCGTCAGTTCACGCCGGTAGTCGGCTGGTCGTGGCGCTTGGGTTTTCTGGTCTGCTTAAGCCTAATGTCGAATCATTGATTTTCTACAACACGACGCCACGCATTGTTTGGAACACCGCTAACAGGCGCCAACCAAAGATGGTCACAACTCGGCGTCCAGGCGTACGCGGTGATGGTCAACTCTGGTGATATCAACGGCGTTCCGGCCCATGATAATCATCGTATTCTGACCGACATCCTGAGTGACGATCTCGGCATTTACGTTGAAGTAAGTAGTTAGATTCGATGGGAGATGTGATCCGCACTGACAACAACCGCGGTTTGCCGATGCGTAAGATAAACACTCGAGACTTCAGTGTCGCTACGCGCACCACCTCGTGGGAGATCAACCGTCGGATTGTACTCAACCTTATTCGTGATGCGTAAGATAAACACTCGAGACTTCAGTGTCGCTACGCGCACCACCTCGTGGGAGATCAACCGTCGGATTGTACTCAACCTTATTCGTGAGCGGCAGCCAATCTCGCGCGCGGACCTGGCCCGCTGCATGAACGTGAGTCGCGGCATTCCGCCCCTTTGTCCTTTCTAGAGATATAGGGCGGATAACTGTATGTGTGAGATCGCCGAATAGGTATGGTCCTGTTATGCCTGTTTGGCTTCGCGTAGGTTAACTGAATGCGCGTCGACTCAATTCCTCTTTCGCGGACGACTCTCTTTCAGGTACGACGTCAAAGTCGTGAATCGTTGAACAATGAGATTGCTATTGAGACCGAAGCCCGACAAGGGTGAAAGTTTCATCGGGTATCTTGTGCGGCTGACGGAGTTGAACGGGTATGACACGCCATCCTGGATACTCTCATTGAGCGGCATTGACTACATGGAACTTCAGTGGACGTTCGCATTCATATTCAGCAAGTCGAAGGGACTCGAGAAGCTTGCACATCTCACAAACAAACACTTTCGACGATTTCAACACGCTTGTCTATTTTCCGGCGAATTCTTCTCAGGAGTATACCACAGAACACGAATACAATTTCTACCGGGCCCTTCTAAATCGCTCGATAATCCGTCCGCATTGCCCCAAAATTTGCCCCGAGTGTTTGTTACAGTTCGGCTATTGTCGCCGTCTCTGGGACTGCTCTCTCGTTACAGCCTGTCCACTCCATGAGTGCCTGCTTCTTGATAGTTGCCCCAAATGCCGACGACGAATCAAGAGCGTCAGGAAGAACTTAAGCATTTGCTCATGTGGGTGTGACTGGCGGGAAATAGATCCGCAATTTCTGAGCGTGCGTGAACTGGCGGTGTCTCGACGTATCTATCAGCTCTGCGACCTCCTTCCTAAGACACCAAAAGAAGAGAATGAGAACCCGCTGCAGAGTCTTTGCCTAAGAGACTTTGTCGTCGTCCTCACTTTCATCTCAGGGATGTTTCGAAACATTGCGTGGGCTACGGGCAGGCCTTCAAAATCAATAAACCTGCGGAACAAAGACCTTCACCAGCTTTATAGCCAGGCGTATTCAGTATTCGAAAACTGGCCAGGTAACTTTCATCAATTCGTGAACAAACAGTCGAGGGGACAAGTCAGGCTTAGTCCTGCTGACGGAAAACTCAGTACTGCGCTCAAGAAAGAGTTTGGTTCTCTCTATGAACATCTGTTTCAAGACCTCGACGGAGCGCAATTCGATTTCATGCGCGAGTCTTTCGCGGAACTCTTAACTGCCAGATTGAAGTCGCAGTGTCAGGGGTCAGGCGAAAATCCTTGGCAGGCTTCATTAAGTGAGATTGACAAATGCATCTCAATGGCCCAAGCAAGACGCTTACTTAAAATCAGTCATCGTGACATGTTCGATCTAATCACCTCGGGCGAGGTTGGATTCGTCATAAGGAACCGCGGAACAACCTTGGAGTGCGTTCTTCCTCTTTCCGACGTGGAAAACCTCAAACGCAAGTTTGAGCAATCACTAAGCACGCGCGATCTCGCAAGAGAACTAGGCGTGGATTGCGAGGCAGTTCGAGAACTCGCACGGGCAGGGCACCTAAGGACGAGGTGGAGACCGGCGGTTGATGGCTACCACACGATAAAGTTCGACCGCGACTCAACTCAGGAACTGCTGAATAGTGGGGTTGATCCCTACGCCCATTGACATCATCTAGCTACGGCCAGGACTTCGTCTGCAAACTGGCGGTAGACGCTGATAATCTCCGCGATCTTATCACCCGAGACGGTCCCCTTGTGGGCCTCGATCATGAGAAATTCGGGATACCTATAAATAAGCTGGTCATTCGTATGCGACTTAATGAAGTCACAAAAATAAAATAGATCAGAAAAGTTCCGGGACTGGTTTTGATGGTTCGACCCGTCAAGTGTCAAAACATCAACCGCATACAGATCATCACAAGTTTGAAGGCCCGACGCCAGGACCGAGATGCGCCTGACCACACACGGGATGCACCGACCGCAATGGTTTGAATTCTTGAACCGAATGGTTTGATTCGGATAGCCCCAACAACTTACTGTCTCTCTGATCGCCGAACTAAATCCTTTCTCTTTGAGAATTGCCGCTTCTTTGCTCTTCGTCCAAAAAAGAAAAGGGTTCTGTACGGAGAATTCGCGTTCGTAGAGTTTTCCGATCAATTCTCGGAAATAATCAAGATAGAGAGGGTGAGCGTGCCGCGTTGAACGACTGCCCTTACGGGCGTCCGAGATTGGCACGTTCAATGCCAAAACACCGTTCTCGCAAATATATAAATCGTCGAGTTCCCGTAGCGCGCCAATAGCAGCCGCAAAACTCATAAAGAGAAACGATCGAGCGCGATGTGAACTCTCCCGTGACTTAATCGCGAACGCCGGGTCGCTTACTCTCTTCGAAGTCAGGCGGTATTGGAGATGTTCAAAAGCGTAATGAGGTTTCGCCTGCAAGTGTCGAATCAAATTTGACTGCAGGTTTTTCAGGACCGCGTTCACATAGTGACTGACGAAGATAGGTGAGCGACCCTGCTCGAGCAAGAACACGGCCCCGGCAAATGAGTCTAAGCCGCCGGAAAATAGTGAGACACAATCGGCGACTTTGTTTTTGTTCCTGCCGGGAACGCGCGACTCTTTGTTTCGTTCTGAGTCTTCTTTGCGCTTCACAAAGTGGAATTGCAAAGTATCTCCGGTCAGCGTGGCTATAGTATTTCGGAGCAACCCCTTTACAGAGTTCCACTTTGCCGGCTCCCGGACCGGAATCAGGAACGAGAGCTTGCGCGCCCAGCGATCAAATTCACCGCGAGCTACTGACTTATCTGCGAGATACACATAGGCGGCGATTTCACAGAGGTCGAGACTGATAGGGTCGAAGTCGCATCCCAGGTCCCGGGCAATAATTTGCGGAGAGAAAAGAACGTTACCGAGCTTGGGATGTGAAGAGAGATAGACTGCCTTCTCAGCGATATCGAATCTCTTCTGATACTCATTCAGACGCAAGAAGTCGCAGACGACGTTGATTTTCATGAGCCCCTGTACTTGTTGATAATCTCTTCGATTTCTTTTGTCCACCTGGGAATATTTTCGGCTATGAGGCTTGGTCGAATACCCTTTCTGGTCGCCATCTGATCGATTCTCTTAGCCAGCTTTGCCGCCAGGTCTTCTCTGATCTTGAGGGTCAGCGGCTGCACTTTCTTGGGGTCGCCCTGAGCTGCATCCAGAATGCGGGCAATCAAGCTGGTTATCACATGCTTCAACATAACATTCGCCATTGTTCGCGCCGAGGCGCTCTTAAAGGCTTGCGCGAGCTGTTCTCGCGTGGCTTGTTCCGCCTTCAGAGAAGGTTGGGATGTTTCTATGAAGTCCATGACACTTCGCGGCAGCGCATCTTCCACTGCAAGCGCAGTTTCGGTTGACTTCTGCTGGGCCGTTAAAGCCTCTCTGAGTTTTTTGGTGAGGTTGACCGTCAACTCTCCAAAAGGACGTTCGTTATCGGGCTGGACGCCCAGACTGGCGAAGACATCTTCGGGCTTGGCCTTGCCAACCTTCAGCTGGCCAGCCAGCTCAATCAACGAAGCTATCCCCTTCTGAACGCTCGAGCTTGACAGGCTCTTGATGAAGGAGCTGGTCGGTCCTATCGCCGTTGCCCCTGCGTGTGAAGCTTGTTCGGCGGCGTGCCGGCTTCGGGGCGAGAAAACATCAACGGCTATGTTTATTTCTGTCTTTCTCCTGAGTGGGAGATCCGCCGGTATCTGGCTACCCATTCTATTTACTCCCTGGCTTCAAGTTGGAGGATGAGTTCCTCAACGCTTTCCGGGCTCGGGTAATCGAGCTGCAGTTGATGGAAGTCTCTTTCGTAGTCGGACACGAGTCGATGGGCCCTGTTTGCGTCTCCACCGCGGTAGCTAAGCTGGGCTATCCTCAGCACGGCGCGAAGACGACGTCTCACATCGCCATCCAGGTTTCCGCGAAAAATTTCTTCATCACACACCTTTAGACCCTCTTCAAAGTAGCTCAGCGCTCGGTTGGGATGTTCAAGTTCAAGCCACAACGTTCCCAAAAGATAGTAGGTGTTAGCTAAAGAGCGTCGGCTCCAGATATCGAATCCAAGTAACGTTAGAGTTCGTTCGGCCTCAATAAGCAGCGCGATGTTTGAGCGGTAAACTTCCTCCCGGCTGGCCGCGATTTCCGGCTGTAGCTCCTGCCTTTGCTTGAACAACCGAATCTCCAGGTCGGCAATGTGCCGTTTCGCGATCGCCTCTTCTCTGACGAGCTTTAATCCCTTGGCTATGTCGAGATACTCATGGAAAAGCCTTAAGGATTCTTCAGGCTTGGTTCGCTGCAGACGAGCAAGTTGGTAGATTGTTTCCAATATTCTGGTCTCTGACTCCTGCTGCTGAAACATCGCCCAGGCCTTTTCAAGATATTCCACGGCGCGCTCAGGATTGTAGAAAGAGCCGAATGCACTGGTCGCGAAGATTTCGCCCAACTGTTTGTAAGTCACGGCGATCCCATCGTCATCTCGAGTGTCTGAACTTTCGAAAATCTCAAGCGCGCGTTCGTACCTCTCCGTAGCCTCGCCAGGTCGCGCCAGAAAATACTGGAGAATGGCGCCCTCATTGAATAGCGCTTTAGCTTTGTTTTTCAAACCCCACTTTTTATCCTCATCCGAACCGCCCTCAGGCTTGATCCGGGAATCATAAATCTCATAAGCTTCGCGGAAATCTGCCAGAATCTCGTCCGCCTTCGAAACATCTCCCGAGCGCCTTAAGAAGTTGCCTCTGTCAATCAAAATTGCGGCTCTCCACTCATGATCATCCTTGAGTTCAACCTCGACCATGTTCAATTCGACCAGTGCTTGTTCATGCCGGCCAAGTGCCGAGAGACTGCGCGCATGGAAGATGAAAAAACGAGGCGAAAGTTTGGTAGCCCGATTGATTGTTTGCTCCAGAATTTGCAATAGCTCGGAATACCTACCAACTTTGAAAAGCGGCTCCATCAGCATCTCCACCACTTCGGTTGCCCTTTCGGTTTGCTGACTCTCGAAGTAATGGTATTGCGCTTCGATCAATTGGTTGATTTGTTCCTGGTTAATCCGCATCAAGTCGCCCTCGTCCTTGACTCCGCTGTTTCCGGGAAAACTGTCCCGGCTTGTGCTTTGTAGAACTCTGCTGCTTGCCCGTGGTATTGAATCAGTTCGTCCTCCGACATTGCCTCGAGATAGTAACGTCTGAGATTTGAAGGCAATTCTACTCCGAGATTGCGGGTGAACGTCAGGAGCGATTCGCGTTGCAAGCTGAGCGCTGTCTCCAGATATTCCGATGGATCCGTGGAATCCAGCATCGTTGCCAGACTACGCAGCGTAATGGTATGCCTCAGAACGGATAGTTGCTTAAGTATTACCCTTCGAGGGTCGTCCATCTGGCGATCAATCTCCGCGAGGAATTCATTTGCGCGTGCTTCAATTGGCAGTTCCGGTCGAATCACCTGGCTGCCCTTGAACAGGTCTCGGATGATCTTCATGTACCAGGGAAAATAGTCAACGCTGGCCGCGACGGCCAACATCGCGTCGTCTGTTTTCGAGTCAACTGACCTGTCGGCCTGAATGAAAGCTTCTGCCTCATCGGGCGAGAATCCCGAAACCTTAATGGTGGAATAATCACCATCATGTCTGACAAACTCATTTGAAGAGGTAATCACGTATACCTTGGACTTCTGGAGATAGGTGATTAAGTCGCCAAACAGAACTTCCCAGAACTCTTCAGTCCAAGGATAATCATCGAAAGCAACTACGAATCTGTTCGTGGCCAACAAGTCGATAAACCGTCTTATGTTTACGGCATCATCCTCAGGGTGAGGTTGACCCAGAATGTCCGAAATTTCTTGAAGTCCGTTTATCTGCGCCTCCTCCAGTTTCATGAGTTCGGTGTCCCGCCGTTCACCTAGAAGTGAGCCGAACCCGTCAAAGCCGAGCGTCTTTCCCTGCTCATCCAATACCGCCAGAACAGAATCAAATCTTGTCCACTCTTCCTTGCACCTTATGTAAAAGAAAAGCGGGGGCACTTCGTTCTGGTCGGGCGATTCAATTGTCGAGGCGCATAAAGATGAGATGAGTTGAGTCTTGCCCGCGCCGAAGGGTCCATAAATAACTGTCACGCCGGGACGCTGGTAGTCAATTGTCAGATCCTGAAATATCGCGGGACGCTTTATGAACGGCCTGGCACAACGGGGGAACTTCACTCGATTAATTTCGCGCCGCTTCTCAAGGTCGGGATTAACGTTCGAGTCGCCGCCAAAATTAAAGATCTCTTCTGTCCTGGTCGACAAATACAAAACCGGGACCGCCCACTGCGTTTCGCCGATTCTGCCTTGATCGCGCTCGTCCTCCCGCATTGCGAGACGCCCGGCGTTGACGCAGGTATCGATCGCGTGGTTTTGTAGGAGATAGGTGAAAAAGCGTAGCACGAATTCTCTTGCAGCCGTCTCTTCAACTTTGCTCTGCATCGCGACGACTACCGGGATGTTGTTCTCAATTAGTTCGGCTGCGGCACTTGAGAACGGATTGGCTTCGCCGGCTATTGCCGTTTCGCAGGCGGACAGGATAACTAGTCGCAGGTTACCAGCCAGCGGCCTTAGGGTATCGGCAAACATCCCGATAGGGATCGGATTACAATCTCCCTGTGCGGTTTGAAAGAGCAATTGGGGGTTTCCTTCAACCAACTTGCCGTGCCCGGTGTAAATCAACACGTGAGGGTTGACGGCGGGAAATTCAAATTGGAAGTCCTTCCACTGAGTATCCTTGAAAGATCTGAAATCGATTGCGTCAGGGCGCTTGCCCGCAATCTGGGCCATGAGGGATAGCTCTTTGGCGCTATCGAGAGCGGTGGCGCACCTGTGCGGGTTTGGCGCGACTGCCATTACGCGCAACCTGCCAACTATTTTTTGCGGCTGGATTTCGGTTTTTGGAATGAACCGCGCGATGCTGAGCTGCTGAGAAAGTCCGAAGTGTCCCTTTTCAGTCCTGATGTACTGAAAAATCGATTCCCACGGAACATTTACCGACGTCGGAGAAACATCATCCTCAAAACTGAGAAGTACTCTCAGTTTTTGATTCTCCGAAATCAGCCCGAACGAGTTTTGATAGATGGCATAGATTTGCCGATCGAATATCGCTTCACCCAGAGCGATGCCAATTTTCTCCAGAGTCGTTTCGGACGGGAACCGATATCTCATCAGGTCTATCTCTGCCCTGGAGACACCCAGCGTACAGGATTTACTCCACGGGATGGGATTGGCTTGTGCCGGCGCCTGCAAAATGCGGAAGCGGTACAGATCATCGAGACGAAACCCCACAATTCTCGCGAGACCTCTGAGAGTGCCGTTTCCGTTGCCGATATGAATTCTAAGTACAGAGTCGCGCATGATAAGGACTTGAACTTCAGATAGGCTTTGCGGTTAGAACATAGAGGCCAACCACTATCAGAATTAGACCAAATGCCAAGAGGAGGAAGACGGGACGGGCCCACTTCGGAAGTAATTGCAGTATTTTTGCATACGCCCTAATAATGGCGTCCACCTCATGCAATATCTCTTCGGCACCCTTCTTCTTTCTAGGTCCCATGGCCATGACGAAGGCGATGAGACAGATCACCCATGTAACAGCACCCAGTGCCAGCAACACGAGACCCACTATTTCATTTATGTTAGTCACGACCCGCCTCCTTTGGCGTTCATATATTCCTGTCGCAACAAGCAACCCAAATGATTTGAAAAGGCGTTGGAGTGCGACCGTGATGCGTCTTTGCTTTTCGAGATTGCGCGAGAATCAAATGAGAGGCAAAGCCGCGCTTGAGAGAAAGTTACCGATTCAAGGTAGAACGTATACCCGAAATATCGTTACGTCAAGAGGCTCGTTTCGATCTTAGCCTCTGTCGAGTTGGCACTCTTTGCTATCCAAACAACTCAGACCTGCGCCGGGATTTGAATGGTGGTCGAGCAAGCCGTCAGTGAAATCCTGCCCTTAGGTAACCCATCGCTGAGTCAAAGCTTTGACTCAAGCATTCGCGCTGAGCAATGCCCATAAGTTACCGCGAGCGTAATAGACTACGCTTCAAGTCGCTGAGCTCTTAGGGAGACCGAAGGGGGCGATATCGTTCATTGAGAAAAGTTCAGGTTATGCTCGAAAACTGTAGGAATGCGTCACGTTATGCCCGACTTTATTTTCACTTAATGACCTAATCGCGCCTGTAAGCTATTGATTCCAGGTAGGAGGCGTTTTCACTTAATGCTCGAACCCACAACTCATCGATAAACTGTCCAACAATACCCTTATTCTGCTCAATGGTCATCGAATTATCTTGGGCTCTGAAATCACGGGAGTGAGCTCCTAACGCTTCGCATCAGCGTGTTCGCTGTACGGCGTTGTTAGCGCACCCTTGCTTGCGTTTTATAAAAGCGAACATAATTATGAATCGTTCCATCAGCTTCGGACTCTGTCGTTATCGCGGAACGGGAGCAAGATTATAACGCTATTTGGGAGCAAAAATGGAAATCTCGGTCAAGTTACAACAGCAACTCCAAGAGGGACAATTCTATGGGCACACACTCCGAAAGCGTTGCCTCGCTGATTTGACTCTTGCAGAAATCGTATACCCTGCCCATGGCCACCTGCCGCGCCACTCACACGAGCGGGGCTATTTCTGTCTGATACTTCAGGGAGCTTATTTCGAAAACTATTCGCGGAGGGCGCGCGTCTGCGAACCCATGATGCTGGTCTTTCATCCTCCGGGCGAGCGACATTGTGAAGCATTTGACCGCGAGCCGGTTGTGTCCTTCAACGTTGAACTCGGTGCGGAGTGGCTTTGCCGTCTCCGCGAATTGGGCGGGACGTTTGACCAGCCAATTGAATTCCATGGCGGCAAGATCGCCGCACTCGGTCTGCGACTATTTCAAGAGTTCGCGCACGTGGACATAGACTCGGACCTGTCCATCGAAAGCATCACATTGGAGATCCTCGCCGCTTATCTCAGCAAGCAACCGGGTTCGGCCAATTCCGTAAAACCCGATTGGCTCAGGCAGGCTTCAGAGTACTTAGACGCTTGCCTTGACCAATCTCTCTCGCTCAGGAGCGTGGCCAACAGGGTCGGCGTGCATCCAGTCTATTTCGCTACAATGTTTCGAAAAATTCAATGGATGCTCGGTCGGTGAGTACGTGCGCCGTCGTCGAATCGAATATGCACGTCGGATTCTAGCGAATCCGGAGATTCCATTGGCCCAAATCGCGCTGGATGCGGGTTTCGCTGATCAGAGTCATTTCACGCGCACATATCGGCGGTTCACGGGGAGAACGCCCTCTCAGGATCGCACCTTTCTCAGATTCAAGACGAGGCCCGATCCAGGAAGCTAAACTCCGAGCAAAATGACGACTGGGAGAACTTCCATGCGATGGGTGATGTTGAAACGATTCGTGTTGTGGGCCTTCATCTTACAACTGGGCGGCCTCGCTGCGGCGCAACAAGGCTCTGCTCCGGTTGCGCCTGGCAGGTTAGTCAACTTGGGCGGATTTCAGGTACACATCTATTGCCTTGGCCGCAGTCGTCCTCCTGTTATTCTTCTTCATGGGTTAGGAGACTATTCATTCGACTGGGCCTTCGTACAAGCGGCGGTCGCTGAGCGGACCGACACGTGTGCATACGACCGCCCCGGACAAGCATGGAGTGAACCAGGACCTGCACCACGTGGAGTCAAGACCTCGGCGCATGAACTCCACTTGCTCCTACAGCGTTCAAATATCAAGGGACCGTACATACTCGTCGGTCACTCTTGGGGCGGCTTAATCGCTCGAATGTATGCCCATGAGTACCAGAAAGAAGTTGCTGGAATGGTGCTGGTTGATAGCACGCATGAAGATGAATATCTGTGGATCAATGGCAAGATCATTCGGCCAAGATTCATGATGGATCAAGAATGGGCTGATCTCAGGCGACCCAAGAAATCCGCCTCCACCGTTCCGTCCGGCGATTCAGTGCGAAAAGAATCGGCACCACCGAAGCCAAGCGTGGCGCAGCTTACTTCACCATTTGACAAACTCCCGGCTGATCGCCAAAGACTCAGGTTATGGGCAATGTCGCTACCTTGGAGCAGGAGGCGAGATGAAGGTGGAGACACTCAGGATTTGCGCCAAGATTTCATCGCCATGTACAGAGTCAGGGCGCAAAGGGAACACCCGCTCGGCAGCATCCCGTTGATTGTCTTGAGCAAGACACCAGGGGTTGAAGACGATGAGGACTATACGCCAGACCAGTTGGCGTGGAATCGAGATCTGCAAGATCAACTCGCTACACTATCTGCGAACAGCGAACACCTAGTTGTTGACCACAGCGGGCATCACATCCAACTGGATCAGCCAGACGCTGTAATCACATCAATTCTCCGTGTCATCGATTCGGCAAGGCACAAGCGGCCTCTTAGGAACTTGTCGAAATAGCCTGTGTGCGGGGCCTTCACGCGCACGGTGGATGAGTACTCTCCAAAGCGCGCCGGGATCAATTCCCTGCCTGTCCCGTGAAGACGCTCTTATCGATCTGCGCCGGATTTCCGAGCACGACGAAGCGAAGGTTGCGCATGTACTTTTGCGAGACCCGCTGCACCTCAGCAGGGGTGACAGCGTGCAGCTTGTCCAGAAACTG
>WNFR01001573.1_pt1 | contig 23839 bp, 23 predicted proteins | sample 5400221 | NCBI WGS metagenome assembly WNFR01 (sample SAMN13153357, study PRJNA577476) | soil metagenome | isolation source: 40 cm soil under Madrone tree | place: USA:California | collected 2016-06-14 | reverse complement strand
CGAAGGGCTCGTGAAAGATTTGCCGAACTCACCGAAGTCGCACTACCGGATTCTCGATTGCGGAATGAAGAGTTTTCCAATTGAAGCGCTCAGTCACGCGCCACTAACCGCGATGATGAAGACGGTGAAGGAAAACAAGATCAAGGCCGGCGACGTAAAGGAAATCAAAGTCGAAGTGATTGCGCGCGCGGCCGACATCCTCGGGGATCCGCACAAGTATCGTCCCGATTCCAAAGAGACCGCGGATCATTCACTGCCCTACTGCATGGCGGTCGGGCTGGTTGACGGGATGGTGACGCCGCTCCAATTCAAAGAAGAACGCGTGCTCGACAAATCGCTCATTCCGATCATGGACAAGGTGAAAGTGGTCGCGAACGAAGAGTTCGAGGCGCTCTTTCCGAAATTTCAGCCGAGCCGCGTCACGATCACCACCAACGATGGCAAACAGCATTCAACGCGGGTCGATGTTCCTAAAGGCGATCCGCGCGATCCGATGACGGAAGATGAGATCGCGGTGAAGTTCACCGCGCTGGGCGGCGACGTGATCGGCAAGGATCAGTGCAAGAGGTTGCAGAAGTTCATCATGAGCATTGAAACCGCGAAGGATCTTGGCGGATTCTTTGAGCTGACGACGGCCCGTTAATCGATGGAGGGCGTTGCGCTGTCGGCGCCCAAATAGTTGGGACACGACGGCGCGTGTCCCTCCAATCGTCAGGCGTTCGCACTTCCGGCGTCGCCCGCGCCGAACTGAATTCCCTGGGCAAGCGGGAGCTCGGTCGAAAAGTTGATCGTGTTGGTTTGGCGCCGCATGTACTGCTTCCAGGAATCGCTTCCGCTCTCGCGTCCGCCGCCGGTGTTTTTCTCGCCGCCGAATGCGCCGCCGATTTCCGCGCCGCTTGTTCCCGTATTCACGTTCGCGATTCCGCAATCGCTGCCGACGGAGCTCAAGAATTTCTCGGCTTCGCGCACGTCGTTAGTGAAAATCGAGCTCGTCAAACCTTGCGGCACACCGTTTTGAATGGCGATCGCTTCATCGAAATCGCAATAAGTCAGCAAATAAAGCAGCGGACCGAAGGTTTCTTCCTGAACGATTTTGAAATTCGGTTTCGCGCTAGCGAGGCACGGCTTCATGTAACAGCCGCCCGGAAGTTCCATTCGTTCGCCACCGTAAAGCACCTCGCCGCCTTCGCTTTTCAATTTCTGAATTGAATCCTGGACCATGTCGACCGCGTGCTTGTCGATCAAAGGTCCCATCAAAGTTTTTTTGTCGAGCGGATTTCCAATCGGCAGCGATTTGTAAGCTGAGAGAAGTTTCGAGCGCACTTTGTCCGCGACCGATTCGTGCACGATGACGCGCCGGGTCGAAGTGCAACGCTGACCGGCCGTTCCGACCGCGCCGAAGAAAATCGATTGTGTGGCCATTTCGAAGTCCGCCGTCGGCGCGACGATGAGTGCGTTATTGCCGCCGAGTTCCATGATGCTTCTGCCGAGGCGGCCGTGAACGGTCTTCGCGACGTTCAATCCCATCGCGACCGAGCCGGTTGCAGAAACAAGCGGAATCCGCGGATCGTTCGCCAACTTTTCGCCAACGCTTTTGCGATCGCCGATCAGCAAACTGAAAATGGCCGGATCGGCGCCAGTATCGCGACAAACGCGCTCGGCGATCTTGGTCACCGCGATCGCGGTGAGCGGAGTTTTTTCCGACGGCTTCCAGATTGTCGAGTCGCCGCAGACCGCAGCGAGTGCCGCGTTCCACGACCAAACCGCGACTGGAAAATTAAAAGCCGTAATGACGGCGACGAGACCGAGCGGATGCCATTGTTCCATCAATCGATGACTCGGCCGTTCCGACTGGATCGTCAGACCGTAAAGCATTCGCGATTGACCGACCGCGAGATCGCAGATGTCGATCATCTCCTGCACTTCGCCCTCGCCCTCGGCGATTATTTTTCCGGTCTCGAGCGTCACGAGCTGGCCGAGTTCGTGTTTCAATTCGCGGAGCGCGTTTCCTAAACGGCGAACGGTTTCGCCTCGGACTGGCCCCGGAGTTTTTCGCCACTTCTCGAAAGCTTCGAGCGCGCGCGCGATCGTCGTTTTGTAATCGTCGTCCGACGCTGTGCGAATGCTGGCGAGCTTTGTTCCATCAATCGGCGAGATCTTGTCGATCTTCGCGCCGCCGCCCGACCATTTGCCATTGAAGACTCCGGCGTTGTCCTCGCTGAGCGCGAGTTTTTCGAAGACCGATTGCATGATTATTTTCGTTTCCGGCAATATTGCCGGATCAAACCCATCGCTTCGTCCACGACTTGGGCAGTGATGTCGAGCGCCGGACGAAAACGGATCGAGCGCTCTCCGGATCGAAGCGTCAACACGCCGAGATCAAATAGTCCTTTCCAGAATTTTTCGCGGGTTTCGCCATCCGGCAGATCGAACGCCAGCAACAAACCGCGACCGCGCGCGCCGGTGATCATTGGTTCGTAACGCTGCAAGTCTCGAAGTTGATCCAGAAAATAACCGCCAACTTTGGCGGCATTCTCGACCAAAAACTCCTGCTCGATAATGCGCATGTTGTGCGTCGAGCGCACCATGTCGGTCAGGTTTCCGCCCCAGGTCGAGTTCAATCGACTCGGCAAACGGAACGCGTTGTCCTTCACCTTATCCAGCCGCGGACCGGCCATCACGCCGCAGGTCTGCGCCTTTTTTCCAAACGCGAGCAAATCCGGCAGAACATCGAAATGCTGGCAGCACCACATTTTTCCAGTGACGCCGAAGCCGGACTGCACCTCGTCGAAAATGAGCAGGATGTCGTTCTCGTCGCAGATCTCGCGCAGCTTCTTCAACCACTCGCCGCGGAAATGATTGTCCCCGCCTTCGCCCTGGATTGGTTCGATGATGATCGCGCAGATGTCGATGTTGCGTTTGGCAATCCACGCCTGGATCTCCTGCTCCGCTATTTTTTCCCGGCGGATCACGTCCTTCTCGCGCTCCGTTTCCGGCAACGAAAAATCGACGTTCGGACAGGAGACGCGCGGCCAATCGAACTTCGCGAACAAATCCGTTTTACGCGGATCGGTGTTGGTAAGACTCATCGTGTAACCGCTCCGGCCGTGAAACGCGTGCCGGAAATGCAAAATCTCGGTGCCGCGCTCGCCATGACCCGCGGCCATATTCTTGCGCACTTTCCAATCCATCGCCGCTTTGAGCGCATTCTCGACCGCGAGCGCGCCGCCTTCGATGAAAAGATAGCGATCGAGCGGCGGCAAACCCGCGACGCGTGCAAACGTCTCCACAAACTCCGCGTAGGCTTCCGAGTAAACGTCGGAGTTGGCGACCTTCGCTTTTGCCGCGCGCAACAAATCGCGCTGCACCGTCGGTTGATCGAAATAGGGGTGATTAAAACCGATCGTGAGCGAGCCGAAGAAACCGTAAAGATCGATTAGTCGATGCCCATTTGCGGCGTCGACCAGATATGAGCCGCGGCTTTTTTCCTGATCGAGAACAATCTTAAAGCCGTCGAGCAAAATGTGCGGGCCGAGCACGTCGAGGACGTGCGACGGAGCGACAGATTTCTTGTTCTTACTCTTGCTCAAACGCGGCCGCGAACTGCGGGCCGCCTCGGTGAGCATGGGCGGCATACTCATCCGTTGATCGTAGTCTGAGCGGAGAAAGCGGTCAACCTGTCGGGCAATAGATTACTTAGCCGAGCCGAACAACACTTCCTTTTCCGCGGTCGCTTTGGCCAGGGCCGCGTTGTATTGCTCGAGCTCCGCGTTGTAAGCGATATTTCCCTGGATGTCGCTGCGGAGCAGGTCGCGCTTCTTTAAACGCAACGCTTCGCTCCAGGCGTTCAAGCGTTGAAACTCGCGCTCGTTCGCGGCGCGGCGCTCTTCCCCATTCACTTGAGCGATTTTCTCGATCGCGTAATGATTTGCGGGCGCGGCCGGAACGTCTTGGCGCTTGAAGAATTGGTCGTAATGCGAACCCGAGAGTAGTCCGGGCCGCAACACGAAGTAGGCGAAAATGCACGGGAGCGCGAACAGCCGAAGAGTCCGGGATAACGGGGCTAGATCGGGATAACTCAAACGGAATAGCAACGGGCCAAACGGCAGAAAGATTCCCAAGCCCCACCAAACACTCACGCTGAACGCGGCGCCGATCAGCAGAATCCTGCCAATCAAGATCAGAACAATTCCGAGGCCGAGAAAGATGAAAGCCACCACGCTACTGTGTTGAGCAGGCGTAGTGCCATTACCGGCATGCGGCGGAAACCCGTGAGCTGACCTCTAGCGAACGATTCCGTCGCGCAAACCCGCGTGCTTTCCGGCGAGCAATTCCTGCGTCAGCTGATAGCCGCGCTTGTCCACATTCCGTCGCGTGCCGGCGAAGTGGTTGTCGATCCTCGTCTTGGCCGAGCCGCAGAAATAGTTTGCGACCGACAAAATTTCCTCGGCTGATTCGCCCTGGTCCATTTTGTATTGTCCGTACGAGCAGGTCGCGCTGATCGCGAAGAGCTCAGTGGCGATTCCGACGAATCGCGATAGCAAGAGTTGCTCGCGATCGAGTTTCGGACCGAAGCGCGCCATCGCGTGAAACAAACTGCGGGCGAGTTTTTTGCTCGTGCGCGCCGCGTAATCGACATGCTTTTGTAAATCGCGATGGAGATTGTCGATCTTGCCGGCGCCGGTCGAGAACCACTGCCGCGGATACCAGCCGGCGTAAAATTTCCCAGACGTGAAGACCGCTTTCGCGCGCTCGGACATTGGCAACGTCGTGTTGAAGATTGCGCCGCCGACTTTCAAATGAGGATCGAGCGCTTCGCGCGCAATGAACAGCCGCATGATTTCGCTCGAGCCCTCGAAAATGATGTTCACGCGGCAATCGCGCAGGAATCTTTCCACGCCGATTCCCGGTTCGCCGCGGCCGGCGAGTGATTGCGCCGTTTCGTAACCGCGGCCGCCGCGCACTTGCATCGCCTCGTCCGCGATCCGCCACGTCATTTCCGTCGCCCACATTTTGCACATCGCGGTTTCGATTCGAATGTCGCCAACTTTCCGATCGAGCAGCGATGAGCTCAAGAACGTCATCGCCTCCATCGCGAAAACATCGCCCGCCATCTCCGCGATTTTTCCGGCGATCGCGGCGTGTTTACCGATCGGCACGCCCCATTGAACTCGTTCGCCCGCCCACTTGCGTGAAATTTCGAGCAGTCGTTTTGAAACGCCGACGCACGCCGCCGGCAAAGTCAGCCGGCCGGTGTTCAAGGTTGTGAGCGCGACCTTCAATCCCTGACCTTCTTTCGCGATCATGTTCTCGCGCGGCACGCGTACGTTCGTGAATTTCACCACGCCGTTGTAAAGCGCGCGCAAACCCATGAACCGGCAGCGATACGTGATCTCGAGCCCCGGCGAATCAACATCGACAATGAACGCGCTGATTTGCTTGCGCTCTTTGCCATTCACCATTTTCGACGGAGTGCGCGCCATCACCACGAGCACGCCTGCTTTGACGCCGTTGGTGCACCAAAGTTTTTCACCATTCAGGATAAACTCGGACCCGTCGGGCGTTGGTTCCGCCTTCAAACTGAGCGTGGCCGGATCGGAGCCGGCGTGCGTTTCGGTAAGCGCGAATGCAGAAATCTCCCCGGAGGCGACGCGCGGCAGATATTTTTTCTTTTGCTCTTCGGTTCCAAACAGCAGCAGCGGCTGCGCAACGCCGATCGATTGATGCGCGGAGACGAGCGCCGCGACATTTCCATCCCAACTTCCGAGCAGAACTGCGGCGCGGCCGTAGTTCGTCTGAGTCAAACCCAGACCGCCATATTGTTTCGGGACTTTAATTCCAAACGCACCGATCTCGGCCAGCCCTTTGAAATTTTCCGGCGGAATTTCGCCCGTGCGATCAATTTCGTCCGCATCGACGTGCTCGTGCAGATAATTCTCGAGCTTCTCCAAAAATTCCGCGCCCGCTTCGCGATCTTGTGCGCTTTGAGCAGGCCACGGGTAAATCCGGTCGAAATCGTAGCGGCCAACAAACAGATTGCTCGCGAAACTGCCGCGATCGTCCAGCGGATCGCGCGATGCTTCGGCCAGCTCAAGCGCTTCGCGCTGACCTTTCGACATTTTCGAAGTGTCGATGACCGACGCGGGCGCAGCTCTTGCCGGCTCGCCACCGGACGAGTCCGTCCGACTGGCGGATTTCGCGCTCGTTTCTGCGGCGATCTGCTTTTCCGGCGCTTCGAGGGACGACTTCATGATTCGTAAAACTTCGTGCCGTCGGTCGCGTGCTTCTTCAGAATTTCGCACGGCTCAAACTTGTCTTCGCTCTGCGCCAGCCTGCTCATTTCATCGACAACTTTCTTCAAACCAAAATGTTCGGCGAACCGCAGCGGCCCGCCACGATGCGGCGCGAACCCGGTTCCCAAAATCATTCCATAATCGGCATCCTCGGGCGACTCGACCACTTTCTCTTCCACACAACGCGCCGCTTCGTTGACCATCAAAAACATCAAGCGGTTCGCAAGATCGACATCGTTCGTTGGCGGGGTGTTGCGCCGCCATTGGGTAAGCGATTCGTTCGGCGTTTGCTCTCTGCCTTCATATTTATACAAGCCGGCGCCGCTCTTTCGGCCGAGCAATTTCGCTTCGCGCATCTTTGTCAAGATTTCGGCGGCACGATCTCGAGCGCCGTAAGCCTTTTCCAACGTCGCCGCGATGTCGATCGTGATGTCGACACCGATCTCGTCGATCAGGCGCAACGGTCCCATCGGCATTCCCCATTTTGTTAGCGCGTTGTCGATCTTCTCAGCGTCAACGCCTGCTTCGAAAAGTTCTGCCGCGTCGAGCAAGTACGGAAACAAGACGCGGTTCACTAAAAACCCGGGCGAATCGCGAACGACCACCGGCAGTTTTCCGACCTGCCGCGTGAACGCGAGGGCGCGCTCTTTCGTTTCGTCGGCCGTTTCCTTCGCAACGACAACTTCGACCAGCTTCATGCGGCTGACCGGATTGAAGAAATGCAAACCGATCACGCGATCGGGCGAGACGGTGCAATCCGCGAGCTCACTCACCGAAAGCGCCGACGTGTTGGTCGCGACGATTGTTTTCGGACCCGCCTGCATCGACAGCTCGCAAAAGATTTCTTTCTTGATGTCGATCTTCTCCGATGCGGCTTCGATGATGAACTGGACATCGCGCAATTCCATCGGCGCGGTCGAGCAAACAATGCGCGAGCGGCCCTGCTTCGCCTTTTCTTCGGTCATTAAACCGCGCTTCAACGCGTCGTTGTAAATTTTTTCGACATTGGCGAGGCCGCGATCGAGGAACTCGCGATTCACGTCGCGCAAAATCACGGTGACGTCGCGCGAGCTGAGCCACTGCGCGATTCCGGAACCCATCACGCCGGAACCGATCACCGCCGCGTGCATCACTTTCGGGAAGTCGGTCTTCGATGGGCCCTTCTTGTATTTTTCGGCGAGGAAAAAATTCCGGATGAGGTTTTGGGTCGATTCGGTTTTTCCAAGATCGACAATCGCTTCGAGCTCGAGCCGGAGCGATTCATCGATTGGGTTCGCGCTGCCGGTGGCGATGACGCCGAGAGCGCGAGCGCGAGCGGACTTCGGATCGAATGGCACGGGCGTCTTTCCTTTCAAAGGCGAGATTCTTTCGGGAGTTCGCTTGCCCTCTCCGAGCTTGCGACGCGCGGCATCAATCAATTTCTCACGTGGCACGACTTCATCGATCAGACCCAGTTTCAAAGCTTCGGCCGCCGAATAAAGTTTTCCCTTCAAAATCACTTCGGCCGCGTTCTCTTCGCCGATCAATCGAGGCAAACGCGTGCTGCCGCCCCAGGCCGGAATCAAACCGAGCGTTGTCTCAGGCAATCCGATCCGCGTTGACGGATCATCGCTCGCGACGCGCCAATCGCAGGCAAGCGTCACTTCGTAACCGCCGCCGGCACACGCGCCGTGAATCGCGGCGACGGTCGGAATTTTCAGCGCGGCGATTCGGTTGAACACGCGCTGACCTTCGGCAATGAAGTCACGCATCTCGCCAGTCGGCGCTTGTTTCAGCAACGTCTTCAAGTCCGCGCCAGCAATGAAGATCGATTTCTTTGCCGAAGCGATGATCAAACCGCGAATGGAACTGTCGCGCTCGATTGCATCAACATGTTCGCCCAGCTCACGCATGGTCGCGGCGTCGAAAATGTTCGCGCCGGATTCGGGCCGGTCAAAAGTGAGAACGCACACGCGGTCCTTTTCGATCGCGCGTTGAATGAGGGGGAGTGAGGCAACGGCTGGCATAGCCCAACACTTTGGAATCGTTTTGGCCAAATTCCAAGTGCGGAACGATTGCTCTTACTGCGTCACAATGTTACAAACTCGGGCGCGCGCACGCGGAGGTCATTCATGGTCGGCAAACTTTTAGCACCCGAGATCAAGGCGTTGATCGACGCCCGGGATTTCAACGGCCTTCGCGAGTTGTTCAAGGAATGGCCGCCGGCCGATATCGCTGACGTCATTCTCGATCTTCCGGACGACGAACAGGTCATCATTTTCCGGGTGTTGCCGGCCGCGCTCGCCGCCGACGTTTTCGAATACATTGGCGTGGAGGAGCAGCAGAATTTGCTGAAGGCGATGGCGCACGAGCAGGTCGTCGCCATTCTCAACGAGATGTCGCCGGACGACCGCACCGCGCTGCTCGAGGAACTCCCGGGCGAGGCCGCGCGAAAGTTGATCCGGTTGCTCACGCCGGACGAACGCCGCGTCGCGCAATCATTGCTTGGTTATCCGGAAGGAAGCGTCGGCCGCTTGATGACGCCGGACTTCATCGCGGTGCATGAAGATTGGACCGTGCAACAGGTTCTCGATTTCGTCCGCGAATTTGGCCGCGACAGCGAGACGCTCAACGTGATCTATGTGGTCGATGATCACAACAAACTGATCGACGACGTTCGCATGCGCGAATTCCTGGTCCGGCCGCTCAACACCAAAGTGAGCGAGATTCGCGATCAAACGTTCGCCGCGCTCAAATGCAACGATTCGCAAGAGGAAGCGCTGAAACTTTTCCGCAGATACGACCGTGTCGCGTTGCCGGTGTTGGATTCCAATGGCGTGCTCGTAGGCATCGTAACCAGCGACGACATGTTGGATGTCGCCGAGCAGGAAGCGACCGAAGACATCCAGAAACTCGGCGGTTTGGAAGCGTTGGATGAGCCTTACACGACGATCCCGTTCATCCGAATGGTGAAGAAGCGCGCGACCTGGCTGATCCTTTTGTTTCTCGGCGAAATGCTGACCGCCACCGCGATGCAGGGTTACAACAGTGAAATCGAAAAGGCCGCCATCCTGGCAATGTTTTTGCCGCTGATCATTTCAAGCGGCGGCAATTCCGGATCGCAAGCGACCACGCTCGTCATTCGCGCGATGGCACTGGGCGAATTGACACTGCGCGATTGGTTTAGTGTTGTCGCCAAAGAGCTGCGCGCCGGTGTCGCGCTCGGATTGATTCTTGGCACGATCGGATTTTTCCGCATCTCGCTCTGGCAATACCTCCACATATTCGATTACGGAAAATATCACTGGCTCGTCGCGGTCACGGTCGGTGTCGCGCTTGTCGGTGTCGTTGCATGGGGAACAATCGGCGGAGCGATGCTCCCGTTTTTGCTGCGGCGACTTGGACTGGACCCCGCGACCTCCTCCGCGCCGTTCGTCGCAACGCTCGTCGACGTCACCGGACTCGTTATCTATTTCAACGTGGCCTTGCTGATTCTTCGCGGCACGTTGCTGTGAGACGAATCGTTTTCGGATTTGTCGTTATCGCGGCGGCGGTGTCGTCCGCCGACGCAACTACCAAAGGTCTCAGCCAGATCGTCACGCCGGACTTGCAAGGTGAAGGCGATCTTTCGACGAGTTTACAGATCCAGGACAAACGAATCGCCAACCCGTACGAACTTCAAGCCGAGCTCGGCTTGACGAAATGGGCGGAAGTCGCTGTTTTCCAGGGTTTCGATCCCGATGAGGAAATTTATGCCACCGAGATTGGCCTTCTCACCAAAGAACCTTATCTGCTCTCAATCGGATTTACGAATTGGTCGCCGCGACAACATGTCGATCCTCAACCGTACATCGAGACCGGTTATTATTTAGAGCACAACAAGTTCATCGTCGGCGCGATTCACGCCGGTTACAAAAACGAAGCGATCCTCGGTTACGCTTACGACTTCAACAAGACCTGGCGCGTGCAGGTCGATTGGCAAAGCGGAAAGGAAAATTCATCCACCATTGGCTTCACCTACAACCTCACCCGTGATTTCCAATTCAATCCCGCGATTTATTTCAGCAACGACGATCCCAGCCGTATCTTCGGCTACATCGTCTTCACCTACACCTGGCATCTCTGGCAACCAAAGAAGAAACCGAACGACAGCGACGTAGCCGGCTCTGCCAAATGAAGCGATAACGAAATTGGCGAATTTGGAATCCACTTATCTTCTGTTTAATGCCAGTCCGGCTCGGACTCCGGCGGCTTGATCCCGAACTTCTCTAACATTTTTCTGAAACGTTCGCGTTTCTCCGGCGTATCCAACTTCGCTTCTTCCGGATTCTCCGCCCAAAAGAGTACGTCGCGATAATCGCGCTTGGCGACCGCCACGAGCTCGCGCAGCTTTTCTTCGTTTCCTTCGCTCAGCTTTAGAATCGCGAGCTGCACCCGCTCCCGTTCTCGCTCGTATGATTCAACGCCGTAAGTATCGAGCAACTCGAGCACGCGCGGACAGGACGTTTCGGGAAAAATTTTCTGAACGGCTGCAACAACCTCATCGCGCGAGTGCGGCATCTAATGAGAAATGATTTCGAAATCGCCATCAACACCAACAACCTGCCTTTGTTCATCAATCAGCCAGCCGCCGAAATAACGCTTCTCGTCAGCTTCTTCGGCTTGAAGGATAACGCATCGTTGGCGCTTTCCCGACGCCTCATCCACAAACCATGCGTAGCAGGGCAGAGGCAGAAGCTATTTCTTAATGTCGACCCATTCGTTAGCAGCGCGAGAGTCGGCGACGGCTTGGACGACGCGCATGTAACGAACGCCATCCTCGAAACTCGGGCGCGGTCGGTTACGGCCTTTTGATTTCACTGCCGAGATGAAATCGTTTTCCACGCTCCAGTCGGTCATGAGATCTTTCGGAACATCGACATCTTCCATTTCGCGGCCGCCGTATTTCACGCTTCGGACGCGTTCGTTGGTAAAATCATAAAGCAACGCGCCGCGGTCGCCGAAAATTCGCAACCGATCGTTCGGCGCGCCGGCATGGACGCCGCTGAACTCGAGCACGCCTTCGGCGCCGTTCTCGAAAACGCAAAGCACATTCAACATGTCAGGAACGATGACGTGATAACCACGGCGCTCGGCGGTTAGAATTTTTCCGCGCGCAAAGACGCCAACGATCTCGCCGAGCCAGCGTTGCATCACTTCGACGTAAATCCCGAGCGTGAGCACGTTCAATCCGCTGATCTCGATCTTCTGGCGCCAATGCGCGGGCGCTTCCGGATTCAAATATTGGCCGTTGAAGCTTTGCATCCGCACATCGTGCGGCTTGCCGATGAAATTTTCGGCAAGCAATTTCTTGATCAGCAAATCGGCGCGCATCCCGAACGGCGGCGGACAAAGCATCGTCACCAATTCGGGAAAACGTTTCGACGTGGCGAGCATTTCCTCCGCTTCGGCCAGGTCCATCGACATCCGCGCCTGACAGAAAACGTGTTTGCCGGCTTCGAGCGCGGAGATCGTAACCGCCGAATGCATATACGGCGGGGTGCCGATCCAAATGATGTCGAGATCTGGCAAGGCGAGGAGATCGGCCCAGTTCGCCATCGGCGTGGCGCTCGGGAGATTTTCCTTACAAAACTTTTCGCTGCTCTCGTAGGTCGAGTTCGAAACAGCAATGATCTCCGCGTCGGGATGTTTCTTGAGCGCAGGCAAATGCCGCGTCCGCACGATGTTCCCCGCCCCGACGATTCCGATTCGAAGTTTATTCTTTTGCATTACTCAAATTGGTCGATGTCGATCTTGCACATCGCCTGATGATTACGCGAGTTCAAGTTTTGACGGAAGCGAAGGGGTTTCGTTCAACTATCGGTTGACAATCACGTCTCGCGCGGCATCTTGTGCGCCCCCGTTTCAAGCACCATGTCGAGAGTTTGTGACATTACCGGTTCGAGGCCAACGCGCGGCAGTGAGATTCACCGCCGTGGTATGGCCAAGAAAAAAGGCGGCGTTGGCCGGCACGTGACCAAGAATGTGCCGCGATGGTTCGTGCCGAACCTGCACGAACACCGCATTTGGGTGCCGGAGCTGAAAAAATTCGTCCGTGTGCGCGTCACTCCGCGTGGATTGAAGACGATCAACAAGAACGGCGCTTACAAAGCGCTTAAAAAAGCCGGCGCGATCTAGCTGCCGCCGATTTCGGTCGGTTCTTCTGCAGGCGAGACGCCTGCCACCACAGATTCTTGCGATTCTTTGCTCGCTTGCGTTGACTCTTCAGCGGGTGGCGCGCCCGCTTCAACGCGTTCTTCTTTTTCGGCTGCTGACATCTGTGGCGCTACATCTTTAATTTCTTCTTCCGGAGCCGAGGCGACGGCTTCTTCTTTTTCTTTCGCCTTCACTTTCACCCGCGGAAGATCGAGCGATCCGTCGTTAAATTCGATCAAGTGGCCTGACGAGATCAGCCAGAGAAGATCCGAGGCGAGCGCGAGCTTAGCACGCTCCGCTTCGTCGCCAACAAGATCGACAATTAATTTGTCAGCCAATTCCTTGCGGCCGATTCGCGGTTGCGCCGCGATCGCTTCGACAATGGTTCGGACTTGCGACGAGACAGCCGTTTGTTCCTGTGTCAGCGGGCGCGGATAAATCGGTGAGGCGAACAACATTCCGCGGCGATGCCGAAAAACGTGAAGTCCGGCGTCGCGAAATCGCGCAGCGAGCTCCTGCATCATTGGCGACGGCGATTTCATTTCGTGATTCCACTCCTGCTCGATCAAGCGAGCCATCACGCGATCGTGCAATCGCCGGCTCATCGGTCCATCGATCGTGACTTCCGAGACCTTGCGCGCGAGATTCGGCAGATAATTTTTCTCGAAATGACGTTCTGCTTCTGTCGCGGACGAAAATGCCTGCGACGGTTCTTCGCGCAGCGTTGTGAAAGTCGTGACCTTGCGCGCATCTTCTTTCCATTTCTCGATCTCGGCCGCATCGGTGACGATCTGGATTTGGCGTTGGTAATCGGCAAAGCTCATTCGCCGGCTGAAACGTTGCTCGTAAAGATTTCTTAATCGCCGCTGATATTCGTGATGGTTCGTCGGGCCGAGCAGCGCGCCGCTCAATCGATCGCGCGCGACGTTGGTGAAGTTTCCTTTGATCGGCTCGGTCTCGGTGACGTCGATCTTGTAAAAGTCTGATTGCGCGAGACGAAAGGCACCGCGTTCGAGAAAATGGCGATCGACTGAAACGGCGCCGTTCTCGCCGAGTTGAAACAGAGAGACCTCCGCCGGCGCGACCAATTTCACATCGTGACGCGTCGCTTTCTCGAGAAACAAACGTGCGAGCGCGAACAGCGAGTAGGCAACCGCGCCCGACTTGACTTGCTCGACCACGTTTTCAAGTGCGGCGGCGCGGGGCAAAAATTTCACTGCGATCGGCGGCAACGGTTTCTCGACCGGCGTCGGACGATGATGTCGATCTTGGCGAGGACGGTCATGCCCGTGCTCGCGCTTTTTGCCGCGAAACCGATCTCGGCCCGCTCGCTCTGGTCGTTTCTCTTTCACGCCCGCGCGACCAAACTCACGCCGAGGACCGTTTCGATCGGGCCGGCCCTTGTCGCGAGGCGGTCTACGATCTCGTGATCGTCTTTGGTCCCGATCTTCGCCTTCATGATGCGCGAAACGTTCCGCCGGAGGCGGCTCGCTGACCCAAGCGGGCAGCAATTTGAGATCGACCAATTCGTCGAGATCGACAGATCCGTCAGCCACAGCTGTTCTCTACGCCAATGCGCAAATAAAACCAGCGCGTTGTCGCGGCCAGAAGCGCAAAAATTCGTGATTGTTTTACTTGCGGTGCGGCGGCCGCTGGGTTAACCGTTGCGCTCCAACCCAAAAGAGTTTTATGGCTGACAAAACGATCGAGGAAAAAGTTAAAGACATCATTGTCGAGCAACTCGGCGTGAATCCTGAACAGGTCACGCCGCAGGCGTCGTTCATCGAAGATCTGGGCGCGGATTCACTCGACATCGTGGAATTGGTGATGGCTTTCGAGGAAGAATTTTCCGTGGAAGTGCCGGACGAGGACGCGGAGAAACTCCAGACCGTCGGCGACGTGATCAACTACATTAAGGAGAGAGCGAAAACGCCGGGCGGCGGCGAAGCCGGCGGCGCGGCCTAAACTTCATCAATATTTCGGAATTCAAAAACACGGCTTCGGCCGTGTTTTTTGTTTCCTGGTTGCCAACCCGGCCAACGGCCTCAGACTAACGAAAATGGATTTTCTGGAAAAGCCGTTGTTCGACGTCTTCGGCCACCACGTGTCGTTTCTCGGAATCGCGGCGTTCGTGCTTTGGTTCGCAGTCGGGCTCGCGATGGCGCGCGTGCTGCAACACGAGATCATTCGTCGCCTCCTCAGCCGGCTCAAGATCGACGTCAATCTGATCGCGATGATCACTACCGTCCTGAGTCTGGCGGTGCTGGTCTTTTTCTGCGTGACCGCGATCAACGCCGCGGGCGTGCCGCTGTCCTGGAACGCGCCGCTTCCGGGCGTGACGCTGAGTTTAGTTCAAATCTTTCTGCTCATTGCGCTGCTCATCGCAGTGTTTTGGCTGTCATCGCGGACGAAACGTTTTCTGTTCAACCGCTTCCTCGCTCAAAGCGGACTCGATCGCTCGCTGCAGTACGCGATCGCGCAAATCGTCAGCAACATTGTTCTGATCGTCGGCATTTTCATCGTTCTCGATAACGCCGGCATTCACCTCGGCGCGCTGGCGGTCTTCGCGGGCGCGGTCGGTGTTGGCGTCGGTTTCGGACTGCAAAACATCGCGAGCAACTTTATCAGTGGTCTGGTAATTTTGGCCGAACGGCCAATCACGGTCGGAGATCGCGTCGAAGTTGCCGGCGTCGCCGGACAAGTGCAGCACATCGGCGCGCGCAGCACTGTTATCGTGACCAACGACAACATCACAATGATCGTTCCCAACTCGAAATTCATCGATTCGCCCGTTACGAACTGGACCTACGGCGATCCGCGAGTGCGTTTTCGATTGCCGGTTGGCGTTGCCTATGGAAGCGACGTGGACAGGGTCCGCGATGCCCTGCTTGCCGCCGCGCGCGAGCATTCGGCCGCGCTCAACGACCCGGCGCCGAGCGTGTTTCTCGAGAAATTCGGCGACAGCACGATTGATTTCGAGCTCGTCGTTTGGAGTAAGGAAATGAGTTATCGGCCGCGGCGATTCAAGAGCGATTTGAATTTTCTCATCCACAAACATTTGCTGGCGGCCGGGATTGAAATTCCGAATCCTCAACGCGATCTCCACATTCGCAGCGGAATCCTGAAGGTGCAGAACGTCGCAGGCGCAAAGCAAAATGCGCGATGATGTTGCCGTTCCTTTCGCTCAAGGAACGGCCAGGCTTCTGAGATTAGCAGACGCGCAGCAATTAGAGGAGTGGAAGCGCGCGTTTGAAGGAAAGGTGAAGGATTGCCGCTACTACGAGCTGATCGAACGAACGCTCGCGAATGATTTTGAGTTTCGTTATCTCGTTTTGGAGGACAACGCCGACAACGTTCGCGCGATCCAATCCGTTTTCTTCGTGCGGCAAAACTTGATTGAGGGCGTTCGCGGCGCGTTTCGGGCGATTGTCGATCTTGTCCGTAGAACGTTTCCGCGTTTTCTCACGATGCGCGTGCTGATGGTTGGCTGCGCGGCGGGGACAGGCGAGTTGGACGCGAAAAATTCAGAAGACGAGCAGTGGATTGCGCAGGCGCTCGGCCAGACGCTGCTCGTATACGCGCGCGCAAATAAAGCTTCGCTAATCGTCTTCAAGGACTTTCCGGCGAGCTACCGCGAACCGCTGAACATCCTTTCGGATTACGGCTACACGCGCGTGCCAAGCATGCCGATGACGCGTCTCGCGCTCGCCTTCCAAAATTTTGACGAGTACCTAAGCAAGATCGGTTACGTCAGCCGTAAAAGCCTGCGACGGAAGTTTCGAAAGATGGACCGCGCAGCGAAGATCGACATGGAAGTCGTCAACGATGCTTCGTCGATCATCGACCAGATTTTTCCCCTTTATCTCCAAGTTCACGGACGTTCGCCGATGAAATTCGAAAACCTAAGTCGGGAGTTTTTTATCGGAATCGCGAAAACGATGCCGGGGCACGCGCGTTTTTTTATTTGGAGGATCGACAATCGTATCGTCGCTTTCAGTCTGGCTCTCGTATTCGGCGACACGCTTTATGATGAAGTCATCGGACTCGATTACGATGTGGCCCTCGATCTTCACCTTTACTTTTACACGATGCGCGACGTGATCCGATGGGCGCTCGAACAGAAGTTGCGCTGTTACCTCAGTGGTCCGCTCAATTACGATCCGAAGTTGCATCTTGGTCATGAGCTCGCGCCCCTCGATCTCTACGTCCGCCACACGCGAGGATGGCTGAATCCGATCTTCGGTTTCGCATTGAAATACCTGGAGCCGACACGGCACGATCCGGTTCTGAAAAAATTTCCAAACGCCGCCCAGCTCACAAGCTAAGATCGACATCATGGCTGAACGTCCAACCGGCTTTTTCAATCCATGGTTTCAGTTTGTCCTGAACATCATCGGCGTGGTCATTTACGAATTGCTCCTCAAAGCGGGCGCTTCCGCTACGGCCGATCCCGCGAGAGGCTGGTCAGGTTTTGGAATCACCGCACTGATCTCGCCCCTTACCTGGCTCGCGATCGCGGTCATCATCGTCGATCTCATCATCTGGCTTTATATTCTGCGTTACATTCCGCTTTCGATCGCGTTTCCGTTATCGCGAACGGTTGACGTGCTGGTGCCGATCAGTTGCTGGTTCATTTTGAAAGAGGCAATCTCGCCGATGCGATGGTGCGGCATCGCGCTGGTCATTGTCGGATTGGTGATTGTCGCGAAACCAGCGGCGCAGTTGGAGGAGCGCTTATGACTTGGCTCCCGGTCGCTTTGATTTCGCTTTGGCTGGCAACATTCGTTACCGGTCAGCTCTTGTTTAAACGAGCGATGGAATCGTCGCGGGCGGCCGGGTTCCGAAATCGAAAGACACTTACGATGTTGAGCATTGGGATCGCGGTGATGACGAGTTCGTTTCTGCTAAATCTGGGGCTGCTTCAACATTTCGATCTCAGTTATCTTTATCCCTTCCAGGGCGCGAGCATCATTATCATCACTTTGCTGGCGGCCGTGATCTTGAAAGAAAGACTGACACCGCGGCTGATCATCGGCACGTTGCTGATCACGGCCGGCGTGATTCTGGTGTCAATGAGCTAGCGCCGGCCACAATCGCTCGACGGCGGCACGGGTGTTGCGAATTCGATCAGCAGACGGCGAATCCATCTTCGGATGATCCCAGTTTGAAGCGAACTCTTGTTTCCAGCGCGCATACCTAGGCTCCGAGTATGCGCCGCAAATGTCGCCACCGACGATCTGCGCATGCTCGCGCAATTTTCCGAGCGCCCACTCAACATCGGCAACTTCGAATCGGCCGTTCTCCCAATTTGTCGCGGCATCATCGGCCCGTAGACAATCCAGATCGATTGTGACGTAAATGTTCTTGTCGAGAACATTCCCCGAGAATGTTTCGAATTTGGTACGCCAATTCTCCCGCAAGATCGCGCCCGAACGTTGTCGATCTTTGACCGGCCGATCGTCAGCCCACGGATGCACTTCGAGCCGGCCTGCACGTTGAGCTTTGCGGTTCGCGAAAATATTGTGCGGCCACCAACATTCGAAATTTCCGCAGCCCCAGATCGCGACGTGTTGCATATGCGGAAGGTCGAGCGCGCGATTGATCCAACCGCCGCACGCCCATTTCGGTGGAGTTATCGCCCAGTCCGGATGATTATCGAACGAAACAAGAACGAGCGGCTCGTTGCGTCGTCGCAACCAAAGCGCGCTCAAGTAATGATAATCGCCCGAACCGTAGAGTGTGAATGGCGCCAGCTGTGGCTCGAATTCGCGATAAAATTTCTCGACCACATGTTCCGGCGCGCAGAAGCGAAGTTGCGGACCCCACTCGCGCGCGTCGACGATCGGTAGACCGAGCGGCTCATCTCGCCACGCGTCATCGAGATTGAGATGAATTCCGCTGTTCAGAAGTTATTGGCGGGGGCGCGACTGAAAACGGTCGTCGGATTGTTTCGCGACCCGCAAATTTTCCGCCGCCTCAGTCAGTTTCGGGTCGAGCCGCAGCGCTTCCTCGTATTCCAGAATCGCCTGCGACGTTTTGCCTTCGCGCAAGAGCAAGCTGCCAAAGTTGCTGTGAATATCGGCGCGTTTCGGATCGAGCCGCGCGGCATCGATGTAATGCGCCTCGGCGCGTTTCAGATCGCCTTTGGTGAAAAGCGCGGTCGCAATTTCGGAGTGCGCATCAGCCATATTCGGATCGACATCCAGCGCGCGTTGATACTGTGCGATGGCGCCATCCAAATCGCCGCGCTTATCAAGAAAGGCACCGTAGGTGTACAGAAGCCGCGCCGCCTTCGGACTCAAACTAATCGCTTTTTGATACTCCGCCCGCGCCTGGTCCGCTTCACCCAGCCGTTCCAGCAGATAGGCGTAGCCTGAGTGCGCCTCGCCGATCCCGGGATCGAGTTCGAGTGCTCGCTCGTAATACTTTTTTGCCTCATCCAGTTTATCCTTTGAAACAAACAGCTGGGCGAGGTTGACGTTGGCTTTGACGTATTTCGGATCGAATCGCAGGACCGTGTCGTATTCCTGCCGCGCTTCGTCCAGTCGGCCGTTCTCCTGCAAGACGGCACCGTAATTATAATGCGCGCGGGCACTGCGGGGCAGATCTGCCGCCACTTGCGCGGTGCGTTCTGCCGGCGGCGCGGCGGTGTAAACTTTTCCGAACCACATTACTCCCAAGGGAATCACGAACGCGGCTGCCCACTTCGTTCCATGAATCGCCCAACTAGGAAGAAAACCGCCGAGCGCAACATCTGCCGTTCCGCCGGCAAGGCCGAGCGATTGACGGGTCGATTTCTCGCGTACTTTCCAAATGAATCCGTCGTAATAAAAATGGAGCAGTCCGGACGCTGCAACGACGCCGGTCAGAACGCGCGTGATCGTGTCGACCCCGATGTAATGGTTGAGATATCCAATCGAGCCGTAGGCAAAAACGAGTCCGACGTAGAGCCCGATCAAAGATCCACTGCGGCGAAATATAAAACGCATGAAGCCGCTGATGGAGCTGTCCTTTTCAACTCGGTTCCGGTTGTAAATCCAAACGAGCGAAAGGTATTGCACGTCGTGAAAAACTTCGAAGAGCGCGATGCCGGCGAGAATATTGGCCACGCCGTTATTGCAATACCACCAAAACGCGACGCTCGTGATGAAGAGCGCGAGTTTGACTGGATTCTGCCGCATTCCGGCAGCCCACGTCCGAGCGTAATTCGCCAACCACAGAATTGAAACGGCGATTGCGAGTGCGAGAAGCGTCTGCTGGAGAAGATGGATTGCCGAGTAGGGAATGAACGGCAACCCGCAACCGTAAAGTCCTTCCAAAGTATCGGTCATGCGCGCCGGAGAAAGAATCACGCCGGCGGCAAACCAGATTCCGCAGGCCAGAAAGTCGAGCCGCCGCGTAACGGTCGCGAACGAACCCATTTTCGCATCGTAAATCCGACCAAACCCGTAGGTCTGCATCATTCCATGCCAGACGCCCCATAAAAATACGATCAACACCACGGGGTTCGCTTTGATGTCCCAAAAATAAAATCCAACGCAGACCACCATCAGAAAGACCGGCGCGAGGATGAACCGCCACCTGAATCGCTCGAACAATGCGCGATCACCGTACGCGCGAATCATTCCGGGCAGATGATGACCCATTGCGCCAAACGCCGCGACGAACAGATAAATTTCCTGCGCGCTCCAACGCGCTTGCGCAACCGTGAAAAGCGGAATGATGAGCAGCGGTGTTCCGACGTAGAGGATCAGATCACGCCAACTGTCGAGGATCCAAACATTGCGTTTCGGCACCAGCGCTTTCACTGGCGGAACAGTTTCGGGACGCGAAAATGCGGTGACGTGCTGCATGGCCGGCGGGGGCTCTATTTTCCTCAGATCGGCGAGAAAATCAATCCCGGCCTGCTCCGACGGTTCGAAGATCGACATCTTCCGTGCGCGCGCTTCCCTGCTCCAACGCGAAGATAAGGTGAGACTTGTGAATCACACGCAAACCCAAGAATTAAAGAAACACGAAGAGGAACGCGATTTGTTTTGTGTCGTCAGCGATGCATTTCGCGTCTTCGCGCGCCGCACCTCCGTCATGCTCGGCAGCGCATGGGCATTTGTTGGCGCTTTATTCATCATCGCGATCTGGGCGACGACCGGTCCGATGTTTCATTTCTCAGACACGTGGCAACTGATTATCAATACCGGCACGACCATCGTCACATTCCTGATGGTGTTCTTGATTCAAAACACCCAGAACCGCGACGCCAAAGCGATGCATTTGAAACTCGACGAGATCATTCGGGCATTGAAGAAAGCACGCAACGAGATGGTCGATCTGGAAGACCTTTCCGACGAAGAGCTAAAAAAATTGGAAGATCAGTTCAGGCGCGTGCGCACGAAGGCCGAGCAGCACGGTAAGAATATGCGTCACGTCGAACCAGCAGAACAGGACGAACGGGCTCGTTAATTATTTGGTTTCGCAGCCACGCCGGTCCGCAAGAAAACTTTGCCGCTTGGGCAAAGCTTGAACACTTCGCAGTTCGCGCAATCCGGTTTGCGCGCGAAACAACGGCGACGTCCGTGCCAGATCAGCCAGTGACTCCAGATCGCCCAATGTTCTCGCGGCACGAGTTTCATCAGGTCTTGCTCAATCTTTTCCGGATCCTTCTGCTTCGTCAGGCCGAGCCGCTGCGACAATCGAATCACATGCGTGTCGACAACGATGCCTTCGTTGATTCCAAACGCGTTTCCCAAAACTACGTTCGCCGTTTTGCGCCCAACTCCCGGCAATTCGCGTAATTCCTCCATCGAGTTTGGAACTTTGCCGCCAAATTTCTTTTCGATTGTCGATGTTGCGCCGCGGATGCTCTTCGCCTTGCTGTTGAAGAAGCCGGTCGATTTGATCGCGTTCTCGAGTTCGCCGGGCGGCGCGTTCGCATAATCTTTCGCGCTCCGATATTTCTTGAACAACGCCGGCGTCACCATGTTCACCCGTTTGTCGGTGCATTGGGCGGAGAGAATCGTCGCGATTAACAACTCGAGCGGCGTTTTGAAATTCAGCTCGGTGTGTGCGTTCGGATAGATCTTGGGCCAAACCTTGATCAGCTTCGCAACGCGCTCGCGAGCAGTCACCGCTTTTCCTCCGCTGCAACTTCGTCAACGCGTTGTCCGCGCACCTTACCGATCATTTCCTTGGCGCGACGAAGCAATCGTCTGGCCCAGGCAAATTCACTCCCCAAAATCAGGAGCCCGAGTGGAATCACGATAAACGCCGGGCCGGGCAAAACGACCAGCGCGACACCGATTAGAACAATCGTGCCGCCAATCACGCCAACGATAATGCGTCGCAGTGTTTGTGGCAGCAGATTCCAACCGAGCCTATCTCCGAGGTTCTGCGTCCACTTCACATCAGCGCTCTAGCGCAGGCGCGCGATGTTGCAACTACTCGGCGAACTTCGCGAGTTTTTGACTCAGCTCCGGTGGAACGTGGGCGACGATGATTGCATCGTTCCCTTCGTACTTTAACTCGAGCACATGCCCGACGCGGTGAATCTCAGCAATGAGCGCCGATTCGCTCGCCGGAATTTTGAATCGCGACCGCAATCGCCATGCGCTCAGGGCGTCCTGCAACGCTTGCACTAATTTGTTTACGTGTTCGCCGCTGCGCGCGGAGATCGCCACGCTTCCTGGAAATCGTCCCAAATAAGTTTCGATCAGACCGCGGTTCTGCAAATTATCGATCTTGTTGAATACGATCAGTGTTTGTTTGCCGAATGCGTTCAGCTCCTTGATCACGCCCTCCACCGCTTCGATCTGATCGTCCACGCGCGCGTGCGAAAGATCGACAATGTGAATGAGCAGATCGGCTTCGCTCACTTCTTCGAGCGTCGCCTTGAAGGATTCGATCAATGTGTGTGGCAGCTTTCGCAAAAATCCGACCGTATCGGTAAGTAGAACGCGCTGTTTGTTGGGCAGAACGAAACTGCGCGTCGTCGGATCGAGCGTGGCAAACAATTTGTTTTCGGCCACGACGTCTGCGCCCGTGAGCAAATTCAACAGTGTCGATTTGCCCGCGTTCGTGTAGCCGACCACCGCCGCAACCGGCCATTGATGACGTTTGCGACCTTGCCGCTGGACCGAGCGTGTCTTGCGGACAGACTCAAGTTCGCGCTCAAGTCTCGAAATTCTTTCCTGAACGCGGCGGCGATCGACTTCCAATTGCGTTTCGCCCGGGCCGCGTGTGCCGATGCCGCCGGTTTGCCGGGACAAGTGGTGCCACATTCGCGTCAGTCGCGGCAAAAGATATTGCAACTGCGCGAGCTCGATCTGCAATCGTCCCTCACGGCTGCGCGCGCGCTGCGCGAAAATGTCGAGAATGAGTTGCGTGCGATCCAATACTTTTCGCGAAAGAAGATTTTCCAAATTGCGACCCTGCGCGGGCGAAAGTTCGTCATCGAAAATCACCGACGTAACTTGTCGATCCTGCAACGCGAGCTTGAGCGATTCAGCTTTGCCTTTCCCGATGTAATAGGGCGCGGTTGGTTTCTGCAATTTTTGCGTGACGGTATCGACGACTTCCGCGCCAGCAGAGTTCGCGAGCTCGGCCAATTCTTCGAGCGAATCGCGCAAATCCCATTTCGAGACGCCTTGCTTTTCCAGACCGATCAAAAGCGCGCGCTCGTGAGTCTTTTTAGGACGAGTCTCAATCATTCCCTGGCGTGACTCCCGACGTTTTCGCGAGTCGCGAAATCCGTTCTACAGCTTCGACGTGGCTTAACTCCGACAAATTCAGCACTTGAAAATTAGTTTGCCGCCGAAACCAGGTCAACTGCCTTTTGGCATAACGCCGGGTCGCTTGTTGAATTACGGCCACGCATTCCTGGATCGACTTCTTACCGTCCAGCAATTCGCGAATCTCGCGAAGTCCAATCATTTTCAACGCAGTCTCGCTCATCGCGGCGACCGTGCGCACTTCTTCGATCACACCGGCGTCGAACATTGACTGTACGCGCGCATAGATTCGCTGATAAAGATCATCGCGCTCTCGAAAAACGAAGACGCCTTGCGCGGTTTCAGTTTTCCAAGTGCGGTGCGTCGATGCTGGTTTGCCGCTCAGCAAACAAATCTCGGTTGCGCGCACGACACGGCGGCGGTTTTTGAAATCCACGGCTGCTTTCGGATCAAGACTGCGCAGTTTTTTCTGCAAATCGGCGAGACTGAGTTCGTTCAGTTGGGCGCGCAAATCAGGATCCGCCGCCGGTGCAACAGACAGCCCGTGCGTGAGCGCTTTGATGTAAAGTCCGCTGCCGCCAGCGACGATCGCCGGTTTTCCGCGCGAATGGACTTCGCTCACCGCGCCGAGCGCGAGTTTCCTGAATT
>WNFR01001637.1_pt1 | contig 23842 bp, 14 predicted proteins | sample 5400221 | NCBI WGS metagenome assembly WNFR01 (sample SAMN13153357, study PRJNA577476) | soil metagenome | isolation source: 40 cm soil under Madrone tree | place: USA:California | collected 2016-06-14 | reverse complement strand
CACTCGGCCTTGATCCAGCCCTCTTGTTCAAGCTTGTGCAGAGCTGGGTATAGCGAGCCGTCACTGACCTGCAGTGTGTCGTCAGAGACCTGTTTGAGGCGTTGACCGATCGCCCAGCCGTGAAGCGGCTCCAGGGCTAGGATCTTCAATATCAGAAGGTCCAGGGTTCCCTGGACAAGGTCTGTCGGTTTACTCATAGCTCTCCTTCGGTTACCGAGGGAAGTGTACATGCTCTCCTCTCGGTAAGCAAGGGGTAATAAGAATCCGAAGCTGATTTTTGCTTAGCCGTTTCGTAAGTGGTGAAAATAAAGGAGCGAAAATTTTGATTCCCAAGTTGGAGGTTGTGGGTTCGAGTCCCATCGCCCGCTCCATTTTTCCTCAGTAATTCTCAGACTCAATTTTCAAAAGTTAGAGAAACTCTAGATCGGTCCCGCAGACCTCGCGCAACTTCGTCGCGTTTTTGACCCTCGGGACTGTCAGACTCTAGAGATGACACTCGCAACGGATTTAGGTCTGTTTCGTTAGCCGCTAAGGAGCAGGGACAGGCCGCCGTATAAGCTTTGGAAGAATACTCGATCGAACCAACATGACACTCCAGATTGCCGGTCGTGATCTAAGTCATGCGAATCTTGATAACGATCAGCTACTATAAACTATTGACTTTAGTGTTAAGAGAAGAGTGGTGTCTGCTCGTTCTCATTTGAAAGGCTGAGATTCTCACGAGCCTGCTTCCTTGCACACTCGAATGATCGAGCCCGCTTCTTAAAACGCGTGATTCGAGAGGCTAGGGATCCTCGATGATTTCTCGAGAAAACCTTAAGCTACGTCAGCAATTCATAGTAGAACTGGAGGAATATTGCGGGCGCGCTTCAAAACAGCTAATAGTTCGTCAGGATCGCTTCCGGCACAAACCCCATCTGTTGCAAACGATCTCTGGTTTGCGCAGTCATTTCGTGGGAACCACCCACCAAAGCCACGGGAGAATTCAAATCAGGCAAGACGTGATCCAGGAGGGTCTGCACATAACCGATCGGGCCCGACCAGTCGTGGCCATCGGGACGCGAGATCACCAGACGCATTTCGACGCCTGCGTCCCTCCAACTTTGCGTCTCATCGCGATAGCAGAAATCGTCGGGAGTGCGCGCGCCATAAAGCACCACCAGTTGTCCGAAGTCCTCTTTTCTCTTCAAGACATGTCGTAGGGCTGAACGCAACGGCGCTACTCCGGTTCCCATCGCCACGAAGACCAGATCACGTCCCTTCTGTCGATCCAGATCAAAGCCGTGACCAACCACATTGAGCAGATCTACTTGCTCGCCTTCTCTCAAATCGAATAGCGCCAAGCTGGTCCCGATGGTTCGCTTGACGAGGATTTCCAGCTCGCGATCTGTGGGAGCGCTGGCGAAAGCAAAGTACGCTGGCGCTTCTTGACCAACGCGGAGTATGGCGACCTGGCCGGCAATGAAAGCGACGTCGTGGGCGGCACTGGCATTTGCGGGCATGAATTCGAACGAGCGAATGTCGCGCCCTTGTTGGCGGACTCGAGTGATGACTAAGGAACGTGTTTGCTGATTTGTCATCGGTCCGACTGTTTACGATATTCAATTATCCTGCCGCGGAAAGAAAAGTACGCACAGAGCCCGGGTCAGCGGGCGGCATATCGATAACCACGCGTGAGCTCGGAGTTAGACAACCTTCAATGAACGACGAACACTCGATCTTAACGGACGATACGCGGTCCCGTTCACCTTCCACATCCTCCACCGTAGTTTCAAGGCCTGGTTCGATCCTCGTCTCCCGCTCAAGAAATCGATGAGTTCGCAGGTCTAAGAAGTCGTGAGTATAGTTGTTGTTCTGCATAATGTCCCGCAGATTTCAAGAATTCCGACGTAAGCGCAACTTCGGTATCGCCGTTTGATCGGACAAGTCTAGTCTCAACTTTGCGGAACAATAAGAAGAGAACCGACTAGCTCGACTGCTACCAGAAGAAAAAACAACACCAAGGTTGCGGGTGCTCCCATAAAACCGAGCACCGTGTTGTGGAGAGTGATCCAGCTTTGGTGCGCGGCCCAGGCCATGGTCGCAGGCGGAGTCCTGGAACGAAGACCGGTGGTAACAGCAATCGCAAAGGCAAAGCGAAGAACGAGAAACGGCGTCATGCGAAGACAACCTCCATTTTCTCGATTGAAGTCAGTCCTCTTCAAGTCACTGGATAGACAAATTGAAATCTGACGGTTGTCTCAATCACACAACCCTCCCTTTGAGGCAAGCCCGGTTTCCTTCGGATCGGCACAAACCCACGACAATAACGGCGTGGTCATCAGGGTCGTGCCAACCGCCATCACCACCATTATTGAGAATAATGGTTTCGTGAGGACTCCGATGTCCAGACCAATATTTAGAATTACCAACTCGATCAATCCGCGGGTATTCATGAGAATCCCGATGGCGGCTGCGTCGCGCCACGCTGTTCCCATGACCCTCGCTGCCATCATTGAACCTCCTAATTTACCGGCCACCGCAACGGCAAACACCAACCCACAGTAAAGTATCATTGCTGACCCGTTGATCAGACCGATACTGGTTCGCAACCCTGTAAAGGCAAAGAACAAAGGAATAAGAAGAACAACAACCAACGGGCGGAGTTTTTCCCTTACGCTTTCGGCAAAAGGCCCTTCTTTCGGCATCATCACGCCGGCAAAGAAGGCCCCAAAAAGCGCGTGTACGCCGAGCCACTCTGTGACCCAACTTGAAGCGAGCGTGCACAAGAGTAGAGCAGCTAGTGCCCTGTCGGTCACTCTTGAGTCCCGATGCCTGGCAACCAGGCTTCTAACTATAGGCCTTAACACGAAAAGCATGATGCCGAGATAAGCGGCAAGCCCTGCCAGCATCTGCCATAAGGTGAGGTGATTGAGTTTTGATCTGACTACCGCGATGATTACTGCCAAAATACACCACGCCGTTACGTCATCGACGGCCGCACAGGCGATCGTCAGAGTCCCAAGTCTTGTACCAATGAGATTTCGTTCGGTTAGTATGCGAGCCAGCACCGGAAAAGCTGTTACGCTCATGGCGGCTCCCAGGAACAATACGAATCCGGTGAACGGCATCCCCGGCTCGGCCATTCTCGGGTAAAGGTAGAAGGCGAGCACAGCCCCGAGAAGGAAGGGAACGATGATGCTCGTATGACTGATGACGACGGCGGTGTGACCCAATCGACGCAGGGTCTTCGTGTCGAGTTCCATACCTACCATGAGCATGAAGAGCAGAAGACCAATCTGACTTAGCGAATAAAGAAGGCCGAGACTCGTAGGCGGGAATAGGGCTGCTGACAAACCTGGCGCAACCCAACCAAGCAGCGAAGGGCCGAGCATGATACCGGCTACCATTTCACCAACAACCTGGGGTTGGCGAAACCTGCCCAACAACCATCCAACCGAATATGATGCTATGAGGATGACGGAGATTTGAACCAGTAAGATCTTAATGTCGGACATTGGCCACGCCCTTACATGTGAGACTCTGTTATCAAATCAGACCAAAATGCGCGCAGTAGACGGGCAGTTCACTCTCGTTCTCTTGTTAGACAAAGGACTGAGAAACCGGCTGTTGCCCACCTCACCATGAATTCTCTCTGAGAATTCCAACGCTGGTTAATGAGCCGAATCCCAGGATAATGAGTAGAGCCAGCCATCCGAACAAAGCCCATCCAGGGAAAGATAGAATCCCGTTATCCCAAAGAAATCGGGCGATTAGTCGGCGATCTCTCCAGAAGCAGCCACCGGCATCGACTTGGGTACGGTGTCGCGATTCTTCCAGAGTAAGTCATATTCACAAAAGTCTAATCGCTGGTTTTCTTGCAAGCCAAGGTAAATGAGTTGACACTCTGGTTGCAAGGGCGTATAAGACGCGTATCCTGTGCGATATAAATGTTAGGAGACTCACTGAAAATGGAAAAGCCAGTAGCTCTAGAAAAAACGGAAAGTCCGGACGAGAAGAAGAAGAAGAAGAGGGGTTCGTCCAGGGCGGCGAGGCGTCTTGCATTCATTGAATCGCGGACCAGCAAGTCGGTCCAGCGGGTCAGCAAGGCGGTAGAGAACGGAGTTTCTACGTACCTTGACAAGCGTGATAAATCAGCTGGGAAGAGACGCGATGGCGCATTGGTAGATTTCTACGAGAATGCTGCAGCAGGTATCTCCAAAGCCGTGTCAGAGTCCAGCCCTGTACTTTCTGATTTTGCCGAAATAGCGAATTCAAGAAGAAGCCGGAAACTAATCAGGAAAGTTGTGCGTGCCATTCCCCTGTTTTAGCTGTGAGCCAGAAGGGTCTGCTTCACAGTGCAATCCCGTGATGGTCGCTAATTCGAGTTGTGAATTGGGCGAACGGGCTTGTAAATGAAGAATTGAATAAAGGGCACGCACGGACGATCTTGGAGAGTTTGTTCGATTATGTAGATCCCACACCGTCTCAAACCGCGTAACGGTGTAGAACCTTTAAGAAGCTAACCAGGGTTGGGTATTTTTATATCCGGCCTCTTCGTAATCAAATATTCCGGCCTCCCAGTTGTTCAAGCACCGCTTCGTCAGGGTGTCGGATCATCGTCTTTACGGAAACCCGGACCGGTACGCGACATTTAATCAGAAGTGCTCAGATCGGAGGAATAAATGGAAAAAGGAAACCCAGATACTAAAGCAGCTCAGGCGGTGCCTGCGAAATATCCGGCGCCCGTGATAGTCGATCTCGGCAGCCAGTCGAAAAAAGCGATCAACAAACTAAAGGCTGGCAGGGGCAAGCTATATGAAGAAGTAGGGGAAGGCATTGAACAGGCTCATCGCAGCTTGCCCGAAGCCGACAAGAATAAGCAGATCATCGTGGTGTTAGTGATCTTCAAGAAAAAACGGAGGCGTGGTCTAGCTCTGCGGTCTCCTATTTCTGCTTTAAATCCTCTCAATTTCCTTTGCTAAAGGAGAGAGTTGTCGCGCGAACGAAGGTCATTGAACGGGCAGGCTTTTGGGACTCTGCGTGAGCGCCAAAAGAGGATCAATGACCGCTCACGGATGTGAAGACTAGATCACGCCGGCTAGCGCTCATGGCCGAGGGTATGAGCGGAACGATTTGCGGGTGCTTTTTGTAATGACTTTGTCGATCCAACGAGAGAGGCAAGCCGTGTCCACGTCGGGATTACGCATCATGAGACCGACGGTTCCCAATTGGCGGCGTACAACTGCGTCGTCGCAAGCGCGGCGAGACACTCGGACTCGTTTTAAGGAGGGTCTCTCATACCAGGCCGCACTACGTACTACGGCGGTCAAGGTTAGTCGAGTGCGCGTGTTATGGCACCTGCTCAGAATGATGGTGGGTTTTGGGTATTTCTGGAGCGGCGTTGTCCGCCGCCGGCTTTGGTACATCATTCTATTCTGGAGCGGCGTTGTTTTGAGTAAATTCACCCGGACGCGTGTCGTCGAGCAACAAGAGCTCGACGACCAACGCCACAAAAAAGACGGCGAAGAGTTCCGCGATTTATTGCTGAACCTTGGTGGCGTCATGATCAAAGTTGGGCAGCAATTGGCACAGCGCGTGGATCTCCTGCCGCCTGCCTATTGTGATGTGCTCAAAGACATGGTGGATGACATACCTAAAGAGATCGCTGAGGCAGATGTTAGGGCCGCAATTGAGCGTCAGACGAAGAGACCTTTGTGTCAGACCTTTCGTGACTTCGATTTCGACTCTGCAGGAAAAGCTTCTGTTGCCTGCGTCTATAAGGCATGGCTACTTACGGGAGAGCGAGTGGCCGTGAAGGTTCGGCGTCCGAACATTAAGAAGAGTTTTGCAGCAGATCTCGATGCGTTGGCCTTCATCTTGCGAAGTGCTGAGTTTCTCACCATTTTGCGGCCTCGACTGACCGAGGATTTCAGACTCGAACTGAGAGAGTCGCTGCTCGAAGAACTGGATTTTCGTATTGAGGCGCGCTACCAGGAACTCTTCCGTCGTTACCATGCGCAGCGGAAGAAATTGAACGTCACTGCCCCAAAGGTTTTCTACGAAACTTCAGGAGAGGAAGTGCTGGTCAGTGAGTATGTGGACGGGCACAAAGTGCAGAAGATTATCGAGGCCATACGGGACGGAGAAGAAGGCTACCTGGTGGATCTTCGCAGGGAGGGAATCGACCCGAAGATTGTGGCCAAGCGCCTGATTCGTTCCCGGTATTATTCATTCCACGAGTGCCCTCTGTTTCACGGTGATCCGCATCCCGGCAACATCCTGGTCCAACCCAACAACAGAATTGTCATGATTGATTTTGGTGCTTGCGGCGTCTTCTCGGAGCGAGAACGAAATCTCATGTGGCAGTTGAATCATTGCTATTCCCGAGAAGATGTAGGGGGAATGGTGAACATGGTGATCAGCATTATGGAACCGGTTAAACCACCCGTCAGGAACTGGGATCGATTCAGGAAGGAACTGGTGGATGTATGGTGGAAGGGATTCTATGGGATCAAGAGTCATCACGCCGAGGAGTGGGAACGCACTTCTTTCAGGCTCTGGCTTGGATTCTTTCAATTGGTGAGGAAACACCAGCTTAGCGTACCGCGCAACATGGTTCGCTTCATTCGGGCCACCCTGTTGTATGACACAGTGGCCGCCAGCCTTCATAACGAGATCAATGTTTTCAAGGAATTTCAAAAATATAGTCACGGTGTCGCGAGGCGGGTTAGACGCCAAATGGAAGAGAGTGCGATCAGGCAACTGCTGACTGGCCCGGACGACTCAACTTTCCTCAAGCTTCGGCAGATTGCCGATGTAGGGAACGGACTCCTTTTTCGGCTACAGAAGTTTCTCAACGATCCGGAATTCAGGTTCGCCGAGCTGGCCGGCAAAGTCTACTCTGCCGTTCGCTCGTTTGTCAGAATGCTCTTGCTTATCGGGGGCACAGGTGTTGGGGCTCTATTAATTGTGGTCACATTCAACCCTGGACACCTGAATGTCGTCAGAGAACCGGTCCAGACGTGGAGCTCCTCGCACTTCGTACAGCTCATTACTATCATTTGGTTGACGTTAGTTTTGTTGTTTCTTGTGACGTATGGACGACGAGTGTACTTGCGATTTGGTGACGTCGATGACTAACGATGACGTCGGGTAATCTCGAAACTCGTTGGTGACCGGGTGGATTCATTATATGCCGTACTTTGGAATGCAGTACCAGATCCTGTTTCACGACACGATGGCGTATGGCTCACACCATCATATGGTCAATTTCAAATTTCAGAACGTCGCTCGCGAAACCCTTTTGTTTGAAACCAAGGTCAACGGGCAGGGAAATTGGCAAGAGCAGCTAAAGGACGTCTTAGTGCTCACGCGCGAAGCATATAGCCTCAACCTGGCGCCAGTTGCTCTTGGCGGGAAGGTAGCGATCCTGCTGACCTATGAGGATCCGACCCTTTGTACGGTGCGGCTTTGTTTTCGGGTGATTGACCAAAGTGGTGAACCTGTTTCCTGTGGATACCAGACCATGATCGTGATTCACAGAGAAACTCATGAGATGGTGCCTGCGCCTCCGTTGGTTACTCCCTTTTTGAATCCCCAGAGTGACCTCAATCTTCTTGAAGGACTTAAGAGCCCTTCTTTTGCCGAACGAACAATGCGCGGCAGCAGAGAGATCAAACACATATTTCCCGAATCGATTCGCCGGCTGGGCGAGAGGATTGCGAACTCACCACGCCAGTCGGCTTATCCCAAAATCGTAGATGAAACATTAAATGAATTCATTTTCTGAGGACGTCAACCACAATGAGAAGTACGCCGACGCCTGTAGAAAGAGACCCAGGAATAATTTTCACGTTTCCTGGCCAAGGCTCGTACTCGCACAGAATCCTGGGTGAGCTCTATACCTCTTTCCCGGAGACCTCGAGTTACTTCCACCAGGCAAATGACATCGGCCGGGAACTTCTAAAAGGTGACTTTCTTTCGTTGGTTTCGTCTACGTCTGACAAAGAACATGACGAGCGACTGAGCGCCTGCCCGGACCTCGATCAGATTGGGATTTATCTGACTGAGGTCTTAATCGCCAAGATCTTGATCGAGTCCGGCGTGAAACCGGCCTTACTTGTGGGCCACAGCTTTGGCGAGTTGGCGGCCCTTGCCACGGGCGGTGCGTATTCTATTGAAACCGGTCTGAGGATTGTTTGCCATCGCGTCCTAGCGCTGCAATCGATGGCCCAGCCTGGGGCGATGGCTGCAATCTCGTGCGACCTTGAACGCGTCAGGCGCTGCATTCAAGAGCTGGGAAGTGATTCCATCGAGATCTCCGTAATCAACCATCCGCGACAGGCGGTGGTGTCGGGAAAGCTTTCAGATCTAGAAGCGCTCAGTACCATCGCGAACCGGCAGGGTGTCTCACTAACGGTCCTGAAGAGCAAGTATCCGTATCATTCATCGTTTCTCGCGCGCGCGGTAGCACCGTTTCGCGTGGCCTTGGAAGCATATGACTTCCGGCCGGCGAACGTCCCTGTTTACCTCTGCATGGAAAGCACGCTGTATTCGCCGGGTTCCGATCTTGCGCAAACACTCCCGTCCCAATTCGTGCGCACGCTTGATTTCAAGAATGTGGTTAGGACCCTCTACGACAGTGGCTACCGAACCTTTATCGAATGCGGAGCTGGGAATATCGTCACCAAACTGATCGGACAGAATCTAATGGAGAAGGCCGCTGACACAAAGACATGGGCCATCACACCCTTGGATGGAAGTCTTCAGCAAGGGCTGCTTAAGTTGTTTGAAGGTGGCTTTGGAAAGCGGGAAACCACACCTGCGGAATTCGAAGCAGACGAAGCATTGGCGACGAGCAAGGGCGCGGCACAATTGTTGGAGAGCATGTCTCTGGTCGTGAAGGATATGTCTCAACTGGTCGAGAACACCTCGCGCCTTGTCGAACAGGTCGCAGGTTCGGTGGGCGTTACACCGCGCCCGGATCCTTCCTCGGCAGAAAGTCCCTCCACCGTGGAACGCATGAGTGCCGTCGCGGCTGTTCCGATCCGGCAGTTACCGGCTTCGCCCACAGCACTTTCAACGAATTATTCACAACGAGAGAAAGGTTCGCCGGCTGACACGGGACAGGTTGAAGCTGTCGCTGCGGGCTCAAATGGCAACGATGGGTTCGGCTCACGGCCAGAGAGCACTCGTCAGCAGCAGGGATTTGTCCCTGAAGAATGTACTGAGACACCAGTCGCAATCGTGTCCGTGGGCTGTGTTCTGCCAGGCGCATATGACCCCGAGCAGTATTGGTCGAACATCTTGAACGGCGTATCGGGCATATCAAATCTCGCTGACGTTGATCCCGCAGCCGCCCGGGACTTTCTAGCTGGAGACGAAGGTTCCCAGATTAGAGTCATACCGGACAAGACCTATACTTTGTTACACGGCGGCATCGTCAATGTCCCATACAACGGCGCGCTGCTCTCGCCCGCTTATAGCAAAGAACAATTTGGCCTCCTTACAAATGGTCAGAAACTTCTCGCGCTCGCGGTTGCTCAGAGTCTTTCCAGCCTGAAAGTCCAGGTGTCCGGATCCACCAGGGTGCAATGCATCCTTGGCGCCACCGGGGACGGCTCGAAGGAATACGATGACGCGCTATTTGTGGAAAGCTTGCAAACATTGCTGGGAACTCTCGACGAACCGGAAAGTCTTCGACGTGCTTTTGCCGACACGCTCGAAGAGATTTCAGGTTATGAGAAGAGAGACCTGCAAGAGCTTACCCAGCACAAAACTTATGCGAGCGTTATTGAAAGGCTGCTGGGCAGTAGGATTCCAACTTACGTAATTGATACGGCCTGCTCTTCCTCGCTTTATTCAACCTATCTGGGGGTGAAGAGTTTACAGGACGGAGAATGCGATGTGGTCCTGGCTGGCGGAGTCTTTGCCCCAGGGCCGGCAAACAATACGTTATTCGCGCAGTTTAAGGGATTGGCGCAACGAGAGAGCCGGCCTTTTGACGCCTCCGCGGACGGCGTGGTATTCGGCGACGGGGCGGGCATTGTGATACTCAAACGATTGCCCGATGCTCTCAATGAAGGCGATCGCATTCTGGCCGTGATCAGGGGCATTGGTTTGTCCAGCGATGGCCGGAGCCCTTCCATTAACGTGCCACAAGTGAAAGGCCAGGGCATGGCAATTAAGCATGCCTACGAAAACTCTGGTATCGACATTGAGACCGTTCAATATGTCGAGGCCCATGCCACGGCCACCATAGTCGGGGATGCGGTTGAGTTCGCTGCCCTGAAAGAGGTAATGAAGCGGAGTCCGCAGTCTCCGCGCATTGAATTGGGAAGTGTTAAGGCCTTAGTTGGACACACTGGTTGGGCCGCGGGCGTGGCGTCGCTGATCAAGATATGCAAGGCGTTCGAAGCGAAAGTTGTTCCCAGGCAATTTAACTACATTTCGCCAAGTCCGGAGATTGATCTAGCCCATTCACAGTTCACCATCACCGAGACTTCCCATCCCTGGCCCGAGAATGTCGCGCCTTATCCGCGACGAGCCGCAATCAATGGTTTTGGGTTTGGAGGAACCAATGCTCATGTGATTCTGGAGGACTTTGCGGATGCGTACCATCGAAATCTCTGCACCGATTTGAAGAGTGGCGAGGCGGGCCCGATGGAGCTAGCAGTGATCAGCATCGGCAGCTTGTTTCCCGGCGCCGGTGGATCGATGACGCCCGAGCCGTCCTCGGAGTTGCGATTCAGAAGGGAGTCGCTCCGCTTGCCTGCCAAGAAGATGCTGCTTCCCGACGTGACTGACCACATGGACGCCAGTCAGTACCTGGCAGCCCTGGCCGCGGAAAAGGCATTCGAGACCATGCCCGAAGGGTGGGCACGATTCAAGGACGCTATGGGTGTCGTGTTGGGGCTCGAATCGAAGACCGAACGCGGTATGCGGGCCAACGAAAGAATCTTCGTCGATCGTTTGCGGCGACAAGTCCTGGGAGTTCGGGAGAATGGCAAACTCTCAAATGACGATCTTAATCGCATTCTGCACAAGCTGGTCGAGTGTATTCGTGCTCGCAATGTTCCGTCGGGCCCTTATACCTTGCCCGGGTTAATGCCCAATGTGACTGCCGGCAGGATTGCCAACATGTTTGACTTGAATGGACCAAATATCGTCGTCAACATGGGTGAAGATTCACTGCCGCAATCTCTTTTTGTTGCTCGTCAACTCCTCGCTCACGACGATTGCAAGATAGTGCTGGCCGGAGGAATCAACGCGAACGCCGGGAGTCATGGAGGCGAGGCGGAGGCCGTTTTCCTTTTGGCACTCACCACACTTGAAACCGCGCGCCGCGAGGGCCTGCCAGTATTGAGTACTTTGAGTTTGTTTGAGCCGGCTGGAAGAAATCATATCGACGCGGAAGACGAGGAAGAGGTATCTGAGGGAAATCCGACCCTAGATTACAGAGGGGCGCAGGGAGCACCGGAGATCCTAAGGGCCATCCGGACAACCCGCGAAAAGAGTTTGCGTGTTGTGTTCAAACAGCGAGGGAATGGCCCGCTGGCAGGCCGGCGGTTGGTCTTTGATCCGCCTGCTTCGCCGCGGAAACAATCATCCACGCAGGTTCCGCGCGCTTACGCATATGTACAGGGAACGCCAATACGTTACTACACACCGCAACTGACCCCGACAAAGGCAGTTGGCGTGGCAAAGATTTTGCGGGGCCAGAGAATCCTGTTCTTAACTGATCAGCCTGACCGCTGGTTGGCCCTTGAAAGCTCCGGAGCTCTCGCGCCATTTGAATACCACGTGATTTGCCCACCGGGCGCTCAACTGGCGAACTCTTTGTCGGTCGACTTGACGTCTGAAGAAGCCATTCAGCGTTCTTTGCGTGACTTGGCAAAGATTGAATTCGATACCTTAATCGCTATAAAAACTCTAGACGATCACACGCAGGAAACTCTTCTCCTAAACAACTCCGAGAGCGAACTCGTTTGGCTGGAGTTATTATTTGCCGTCTGCCGCCAAAGCTACGAAAGACTTCAAAGCAAAAACATTCCTATCATTGCCGTCAGCCAAGGTGCTTACAAGAACGGGCAGTTCGATCCCTACACCGGCCTTGTGGCGGGATTCATGAAGTCGCTCTCAAGGGAGTTGGGCGGTCCTATCTGCCGGGCCATCAATACAGATGAGGTCAATTTGTATCAGACGCTTCGCCAGGTGGAGATCGATCTTGGGCATCCCGGAACGGAGGTCGAGGTCTGTTACATAGAAGGCGCTCGAAGTATCTTCACGCTGGCGCCCGTCGAAAGTCTGACGAAAGATGATCAGCCCTTCCTTGATTCGAACTCGGTAGTTATCGCCACCGGCGGAGCAAGAGGCGTGACTGCTGTCCTGGTCGAAGAGTTACTCAGAAGATTTGGCTGTAGAGTAATTGCGTTGGGCCGAACCGATCCTTTCTCGGCACCTGAAACCGTGCTGAGTATGGATGAGCAAGCTTTCAAGGAGTATGAGCCTCAGTTTTACAAGGATGAACTCGCGCGAAACAAAGCGCACAAGATCACGGAACTAAAGCGAGAGTATTTGGCCCAGCGGGCCGCCAATGAGGTATACCAGGTCACAAAACGATTGCAGTCCATTTCAGGAAAGTATGAATATCAAAGTGTTGACATAACCAGCGAAAAGGCAATCGACCAGGTTGTTGAGGCTGCGTATCGGAAGTATGGCCGAGTCGATCTGGTAATGCATGGCGCCGGCATCCAGGTCTCCACGGCACTCTCAAAAAAATCTCTGTCTGACTTTCGCAAAATCATTGCCACCAAGTTGGGCGGCCTGAGTCATCTCTACAAGGCCTGCGAGATGTACCGGAAAGGGAAACGAATCCATTTCCATATTCTCACTTCGGTATTCAGCTATATGGGAAATGACGGTCAACCGGATTACGGGGCAGCCAATGAGGCGATGAATCGCATTGTTGCTTGCATGGACTCACCGGACAAGGGGACTTACTGGTCGTCCATGGCCTGGCTTGGTTGGGCAGGAATTGGCATGACGCGCGGCTCAGAGTTTGCCGCCTTGGCTGCCGCGCGAAGGCTAAGAGGGGTCACGAAACAAGAAGGGCAACAGATATTCGCCGACATGATGCGGGGTACGCCGACGACGCCCATCAATATCCTCTTGGCGGATGGCGAAATCGATTACTACAAAGTCGCAATCCGGACTTCGCCTCCGAAAGTGCTGCCGCCCGTACCTTCACCTGCAAACATCAAGCAGGGCTTTCATGTGATGGAGCGGGACATCTCGATCGAAAGCGCTCCGTATTTGGTCAATCATCTCGTTGACGGAGTCCCGACCGTGCCGGGCGCTCTGATCATCGATTTCGTTGGTGAAGCGGCATACCAACTTTGCCCTGACCTCAAAATCATTGCGTTCGAAGATGCGTTTTTCCGCAAGTTCATAAAAGTTTACCAGAACCGGAAGATGCGAATCCGCATCGAGGCCCGGATTGTTTCTGAGGATGACCGGGAGACTGTCGTGAAGATCAGCGTTCTGTCGGATTTTGTTCATGCCAGTGGTGTCACGCTGCAAAAGGACATTCTCCAACACGAGAGTCTGGTCAGAATGTCGGCCATTCCTTTGCCGGTTCCCAAGTTGCTGAACCTGAATGGAGTCGAAGGTCGACGCTCGGTTGATCCTTATCCGATTGAGGGATCTCCCATCTGTCTGAGCGGGCCCTTTGACGCAATGAAGAACCTTATCATTGGTGGAGATCGGCGCCGGGCCGATTTCAAATTCGACGATCTAAACCATTCCAATTCGGAATCCCGTTCGATGTTGTCCAAGGTTGTTCTGATGGATTCGCTAATGAGGTTCGGCGTGATTCAAACCGCGACTGATAACACCTTGCCCGTCTTTGTACCCGAGGCGTGCGATGTAATGAAAGTGTATTTCGATTTTGCCGGCTTCGACATCTCGAAGCTGGTCGGAACGGTGACTTTTATCGGCGCAAATCCGCGGCCGGATGGGGAAAGACTCCACATGGGACCCGTAACGGCGATTGATGCTAACGGAAATACCTTGCTGGTCGTCGAACACGGAGTCTGTCGAAGATTCGGAGAGGTAAGAAATGGTCACGCACTATAACTCCCAACCGAATTTGGCGCTCGGCGGTGGTTGCAGTGTCGCCTCACTGGAATCGCGTGAATTGCCTTACGACGCATACACACATCATCTGTCTGTAGGCGAGAGTGCGAAGTATGCGAGCCTCCCCACGCAAAGTCGAAAGAGTGAGTGGCTGGCCGGCCGACTGGCAGTTAAGTACCTATTTCTGAATCGGCTGGAGATGTCGCAAGGAACCCAAGGCCGGCATTGGAGTCCCAATCTGTCGAAGCTTTCCTCCGAGGCTCTGGGCGTCTATTCACCATGGATGTATCAGAAGGTCGAGGTGGTTACAAATAACGGGAAACCAAGCCTTGTCTGGTGTGGCCAGGCTCGCTCCGAGTGTATTTCTTTGTCGCATTCGGGGAGCGTGTCCTGTGCGTCAATAGCTTTTGGGCCACCGACCGTCATCGACCTGGAAACTACACATCCCAGAATCGACGCATTTTACAGAAACAACTTTACTGAGGCGGAGAGATCCTGGGCCGTTCGTGGGGCCGGGGGCGAGTCGACCAAAGCAAACTGGTTCTTCACGCTTTTGTGGACCTTGAAGGAATCTGCGTTGAAATTGGGTTGGCTGAATAGCCTTTGGAATCTTCCGAGAATCGAGATCGCCGGATTACCTGCTCCCAACAATATTGGGCCGTTTTGGCATTGCAAGACAATGGTTAACGATTTTGCAGTGTTCACTCTAAGCGTCAAAGAGCATTGCCGTGTTATGCAGGTACGGGTTGCGGTTACTGGCACACGCAACTTCATTCTAACCGTGATGAACCCTCTGAGTGGAGTAGTCAAATGAGCACAATACACGCAGTCCCCGTCATCGACGATCTGAACAGCAGCGTCCGCGAGATCTTTGCGCAGGTGACGCGCTATCCGCTGGAGGTGCTGGATCCAGCCTCCGGGTTGGAAGAGGATCTGGGCATTGATTCGGTGAAGCTGGGTGAAGTGTTCGCGGTATTACGCGAGAAATACAGCTTGCCGGAGAAGCTGGATATCCCTCGTGAAAGGTTGAAGACCATAGCCGGTATTGCAGAGGCGCTGCATGACTACTTGCGCGATGCCGTAATTGTTGGACCCGAACAAGGTGGCGTTCCGGCACGATCAAAGGAACTGGCGGCACGTCGGCCCGATAGTAGGAACGGCTTTGGAGACTTGGCGGCCGTTCAAGCCAGTGTCCGTGAAATCTTTGCGCAGGTGACGCGCTATCCGCTGGAGGTGCTGGATCCGGCGTCCGGGTTGGAAGAGGATCTGGGCATCGATTCGGTGAAGCTGGGCGAGGTGTTCGCGGTCTTACGCGAGAAATACAGGTTGCCGGAGAAGCTGGATATCCCTCGTGAACAGTTGAAGACTATAGCCGGCATTGCAGAATGCCTGCATGACTACCTGGGCGAAGCCGTAGCCGCCGCGCCCGAGCAGGGTGGAGCTCAAAGGCAGGCCGATGAACCGGCCAGTCAGCCAGCCGTTAGTGGTAACGGCTTTGGCGATTTGTCGGGTTTGCAAGCCAGTGTTGGCGAAATTTTTGCGCAGGTGACGCGCTATCCGCTGGAGGTGCTGGATCCGGCCTCAGGATTGGAAGAGGATCTGGGCATTGATTCGGTGAAGCTGGGTGAAGTGTTCGCGGTATTGCGCGAGAAATACAGCCTGCCGGAGAAGCTCGATATCCCTCGTGAACAGTTGAAGACCATAGGCGGCATCGCCCAAGCGCTACGGGAGTACCTCTCAAAATCCGGCGCGCCACACGAACCCTTCGTTAATCCCAACGGAGCGACCGCACGCGGTTCTTACGGAGAGGCGCCGGCTGAGCGGGCTGCGCTCTCTCAATCCGCATCCGTGCAGAATTCCAAAAGCGATCTCCTCGATAGCGTTCAGCACAAAGTAGTCTTGACTGCGGATGTCGAGTCGCAGGCAGCGGCCCTCTACTCATACCAGAGACCCAACAGCAAACCTTTCACCGGCAAGGTACTCTTCGTCTCGGGTTCCGGACGAGGGCTTGGCAAAGACGTTGCCGCGTATCTCGCCGAATTGGGCGCGTCTGTTGTCATCAACTCTTTCCACTCTCGGGCGAAAGGCGAACAGACCGCTGAAGAGATTCAAGATCTTGGCGGCGATGCCCACCACGTTTGGGGCTCGATGGCCAATCCCGAGCACGTCGACCGGGTGTTCGACGAGATCGAGGCGCACTATGGCCATCTCGATTTCTTTATCGGCAACGCATCGAACGGCATGTTGGCCCGGCTTGAGGACATCACCGTGGAGCACTGGGAGAAAGCCTATCGGACCAACGTCATTGGTCTGCACCAGAGCGCCTTACGCGCAGTGAAGCTCATGCGCCGTCGCGGTGGCGGCAAGATCATCACTCTGTCGTCACCCGCGGCCCACGGCTACGTCGATTATTTCGGATGCATGGGAACGGTGAAGGCGGCGGTCGAGTCGCTGACCCGTAGCATGGCGATCGAGTTTGCACCTTACAACATTCAGGTGAATTGCGTTTCGCCGGGACCCGTCTACGGCGAGCTGCTCAAGAAGTGGCCCGATAGCGATCGTCTTATCCAGCAATGGGAAAGCAACACACCCTATGGCCGGCTTTGTGAGGCCCGTGACGTTTCGCACTTTATTGCTTATCTGCTCAGTGAGCCGGTGAAGTTATTCACCGGCAGTGTCCTGGTCATGGACGGAGGGATTTCGTCGCAAGGTTGGTAGAAATAAATTGTCGCTGGGACACTCGTGAACGGGAACCCCTTGGTGATAAGCCGTATGAATTTTACCAGTACATCAACCCTTCACGCGCCGTCTGTTGAGGGCAATGAGACACGGCTGGATATTCCGTTCACGTTTCTCAACATTCTTACGACGATTGCAGCTTGCGTACTTCCGTTCTACTTCTACTCTCGATCCTCGATCATTGCCTTTCTGATTTTTTACACAATTACGGGCCTGGGGTTGACGTTGGGCTATCACCGGCTGTTTGCCCATCGGGCCTTCGAGGTGCCGAAATGGCTCGAGCACCTGATCGCGATTTGCGGCTACCTGGCCATTCAGCGCGGACCCATTTTTTGGGTGGCAATGCATCGTTTGCACCACCGGTACAGCGACATTCCCGGCCGCGACCCGCACACGCCGCGCGAAGGTTTACTGCACGTTCATTTCGGCTGGCACCAGCGCCGCCGCCGTGATGTCTGGGATAGAGAAATATACAGAGAACTTACCCCGGACCTCAATCACGACCGGTTGTATCGGTTCCTGGATCACGAACCGCGCGACTATGTCACCTATCTGGGAATACTGTCTGTCTGTTATGTCGTTGGGGGCCTGATTGGGGCGTTCCACGCGCCCGGTTTACTGTTTGATTCGTACAATGCCGTGTGCTTCCTGGTCTGGCCTGGATTGCTGAACCGAGTTGCCGTGTTGCATGCGTTCGGCTTCATCAATTCCGTTTGCCATCGATTGGGCACCCGACCATTCAAAACACACGGAGAAGACCGCTCCGTGAATAACGTTCTCGTGGCCCTCATCATATTTGGGGAAGGATGGCACAACAATCACCATGCGCATCAGAGGTCCGCTCGCCATGGTCTCCGCTGGTACCAATGGGATCCCGCGTGGTACGGCATCTGGTTGTTGAAACTGTTGGGGCTGGCGCACAAGGTTTACGTACCGAGCCCAGAGGCAGTCCGCTGGTCGTCTCTGTCAAGCGGTGCAAAAGCCTCCTTCGTGTCCATCGAGAAAAGCCGGCACGAAGCTGTGAATGAAACAGTTAACATCGAAAAGAGCGGCGAGCTGTTCTGACCCCAGCGCCGGACCATGTCGACGGTCTCTAAAAGAAAAGGTTTCATGGGGTCGAAGCCCTCGATAGGCATGCCAATGTTTGGTTCGCTAAAGAGATCGCTACTCGCTCTATCTCCGAATGAGGCTTCCTTTCGGCGGCGCGAATTTGACTGTGTTGACTCGATGGCTCGGGCCAGTCTGGAAGAAATCCTTCGCGTCTTTATTTCCGGATATAACCTGACATTGCAGATCCGGGATTATGAGGTTCTCGCGCAAAGATTTGAAACGACTTTCGACAGGCATCATATCGGCTTTGCCTATGAAGGCGCTGGCATGTGCGCTGCCCTGCTCGATTTGTTGGTGCCTCGAAAAACCAGCCGGTTGAGAGCGTTCACAGATACGGCGGGCCGCAAACATGATTACATCGCGACCGTCGGGGCCGGCTTCGCTGTGGCTCGCGTTCCTTACGGATTGCGAGTACTGGATCGTTACTCTGAAAAGCTGGATCCAATGATTGGCTGGTGCATTCTGGATGGCTATGGTTTTCATCAAGGGGTGTTTCACCATCAATCGTTCGTTGACGAATGCAAAGACCCTCCCGCGGCTTTGGCGGATTATGGCAAGCGACTGTTTGATTCGGGCCTCGGGCGAAGTCTTTGGTGGGTTAGGGGCGCCTCTCCGGGGCGGATTCGTCAGAGCATTGATCGGTTTTCAGAGGCGAGGCGGAGCGAGATCTGGCACGGTGTCGGCTTGGCGTCCGCGTATGCCGGCGGAGTTGGGGAAGACGTCCTGCTCGAATTGTTGGAGCTGTCGGGACGCTATCGGGCGGACTTTCTTTCGGGCATTCCGTTCGCGGCGCGCATGCGCCAGAGGGGTGAAAACGCTTCGCAGTCTACGGATCTCGCTTGCAGATTACTTTTGAAGATGACTGCTGATCAGGCAGCCGACTTGCTCGTTCGATATCTGGACGAGATGTCCGCAGAGTGGACTGGCACTCAAAAGGAGCTGGGAAGAAAAGGCTACATGCTCGTCCGGGAGCGGGTGACGCACCGATTTCAGTTTGAAGAGAAAGAGATGGCCTTCGCTTTTCAATAAGCTTGGCCGTCTGGAGGTAACTTGCCATGGACAATAACAACGAATACGACGTCATTATACTGGGTACGGGCATCGGCGGAACGATGCTGGGCGCCATACTGGCCCGGCACAAGCTCAGAGTTTTGATGCTGGATTCCGAGACTCATCCCCGCTTCGCGATTGGCGAGGCGACAACTCCGGACACCAATTTCCGGCTCAAGCTGCTCGGTCTCAAATACGAGCTGCCGGAGATTTCCTTTCTCAGCGCATTTCAGCCTCTGCGTGACTACATCAGTCCTGCATGCGGAGTGAAGAGGGCGTTTAGTTTTCTCTACCAGAGAGAAGGCAAAGACCAAATTGCCACTGAGACACATCAATATCCGACTCTCGCGCCACCGATGGGGCCAGACTGCCATTTTTTCCGGCAGGATACAGACGCCTACATGATGGCGGTGGCTGTGAATTACGGAGCGAAGGTCCGCCAAAAGACCCGCGTTGCGGACATAGATATTCAGGAAGATCACGTAGCGCTGACCAGCGAAAAAGGAGAAACGTTCAGAGGCAAGTATCTGGTTGACGGTACCGGCATGAAGTCAGTGCTGTCGCACAAATTCCAGCTTCGTGATGACCCTGACAAGTTCCGCACGAATACCAGGGCGATATTTACGCACATGGTCGGAGTCAGATTGTACGATCAGGTCGGCGCGTCGCGGAAGAAACACGGCCTCAAGTATCCGCTTTCGCAAAGCACGCTGCACCATGTCTTCGAGGGCGGCTGGTTCTGGGTTATTCCCTTCAACAATCATCAAGACAGCACGAACCCGCTATGCAGCGTTGGGTTGGTACTCAACCGGAGGATCCATCCTGAAACCGGCATGGACGCGGAGGAGGAATTCTGGTCCTACGTGAAGAAATTTCCCGACATGGTCAGGCAGTTCGAAGGTGCGCAGGCGATTCGTGGCTGGGTAAGCACGGGACGGCTGCAGTACGGAGCCAAGAGCATCACGGGCCACCGCTACAGCCTGCTGTCGCATGCCGGCTTCTTCATCGATCCGCTGTACTCAACAGGTCTTGCTCTGACGACCGCCTGGGTTGACCTGCTGGGTGGCCAGTTGCTCAAGGCCTTTGCGTCTGGCGATTTCTCGGTCGAGAGTTTCGAGCATCTGAATGTTTTTTTCAGCAACAACATCGGGTATGCCGATGAGGTCGTGAGCAGCTCGTTTGTGGCGTTTCGCGACTTTGATTTATGGGATGCCTGGTACCGCGTTTGGGTAGTTGCCCTGCTCATCGGCACGGCGCTTAATGCCAGCCTATATTTGAAATACCGACAGACCAAAGACAGGAGGGTCTTCGACCAAACTGGAAAAGAGCCCTACTCAGTTCTGCTGGGCGGAAAGTTTCCCGAGTTTCAGAAGCTCTATCGTCAGGCGCTTGCCGAAATGGATCGCGTTCGTGACGGACAAACGAGCCCCGCAGAGGCGGCACAGAAGATACGCAGTTTGTTTAAGGGCATAAAGTACGTACCCGCTTACTGGCGCTGGCACGAAGCATCGGTGCGGACGACGCCTTCCTTCACGATCTGGGGAATGACCAGGATGTACATTTGGTTTCTGCTTTTCGCGCCTGCCGAGTTGCGCCGGCCTCTGTTCGGCTGGAACCCGTTGACTGCTTACAAATATGTCTTCGGATCCATTTTGGAAAACAATGGAGCATCCCGGCGTCGCAAACGAAGCTACATTCGAGATGTGTTCAAGGCGTGGAATCGCGACTGGCTGCCCGAAAGACTTGCGAGTAGCAGAAGTCGCCTTTGATTGCGGATCGTGGGTCCATATGTGCTTAACGAGTAGTCCGGCGGCGGTCCGCGAAAAGGCCCTTGATATTGGCCCAATTGTTTCAGCGGAATCAACCGTCTCAGTTCTTTCGCCGGTCATAGCCCGGGCCTGGGAATACGGGGCCTCAACGCCGCAACGGCTTCAATGTTTCGCCGCCAGTTGATCGGACGCTCACTAACAATTGAGGTGGCACGCGGCAGCCATCTCGCTTGGAGAGTCGCAACACTCTCGAATAAGAGGGCCTAACCGATGGTAAACACATGGTTACTAATCGCTGCGCTGGCTGCCATTGTGGCGATGTTACTGCACATCTTCACCTTCGAACGGTGGATCTGGCCTAATCTCGGGTACGAGTGCTTTCCGACCACTCCTTTCGGCCCGCCGAAGGTGGCGCGGAGCTATTACCGGATCGTCTGGCACTGCCTCACCGTCAACCTCTTGGTTACCACCATTGCCTGTATCCTGGTGGGTGTTGGAACGCTGGTCCCGTACGGCATGGTTCTGATCTACTTTCTCCTTTTCTTCTGGATTCTCATACTCGTCGAGATCTTTTTCATAGGAGCAATGGTGTTGGAACCAGACGACTCCTACATCAAGAGTATGTTGAGATCATTCCAGTGGGTCTTTGTGCTGCTGCTAATCATTTGTATGTATCTCGGCACCAAGTATCAGGTCTCTTGAGCGCAGCAAAATTGGAGGGCGGAAAAGAATAACTGAATGGCGGTTATCTCAACTCCGGAGGTGACGCATGAAAGAACTATTTGCCTGGATCGATTCGCTGGTTAATAAACTGGTGACGAACGCTACGCTGTGGATTGTCGGCGCAGTGGTGGTTCTGCTTCTCGGCGGCTACCTGGCCTACTCCGCGGTGTTCATACGGCTGCCACAACCGCCCGTCTATGCGACTTACGTAGTGCTCGAGCCCCAACGGAAGGGCGACACGTACGAACCTCAAAAACCTTGTTCGACGCGCGAGGCGTTTAGACCTAAACCTTCTCCGACGCCACAGGTGGCTCAAGCCGCGCCCGCTTCGACGGCCGCGGTAGCCAAACCTTCGCCCGCTTCGGCGGCCGAGGCAGCCAAACCTTCACCTGGTCTGATCGCCGAGGCGAGTCCTTATCCGCAGGATCAGCAGCCTCTACCAAAGCCTTGTCCGAGGACGGACCACCAACCCGACGAATGGAGTCCCGAGCAGCGTGAACGCTATTACCAGACCAGTCAGGGGAGCCTGGTGGTGCCTTACAAGTGGTTTCGGGCGGTTGAGTGGCGCACCAGTAACGAAATGTTTGCCTCGCCCGCGATCCAGGCCAGATACGGGCTGCTACCGGACAACGACCCGATGTACAACAAAGATCAGATGCCCGTCGGAATCGTTAAAAACATAGTGCGAGACGAGTATGTCGACAATCTTGGCGAAGGCGAGAAGGAGTGGGCCAGTATTTCCTGCGCCGCCTGCCATACGGGCCAGCTCACCTACAAAGGCACAGCGATGCGCATCGATGGCGACCAAAGCTTCTGGAATTTCGATAAATGGTCCGGCGACCTGGAGTTCTCGCTGATACTCACGGCCACACTGCCATCGAGGTTCGAACGCTTCTGCAGCCGCGTGAATGAGTTGGGGGACAACGGACAATGTTCAGCGAGCGCCAAGACTGAGCTGCGCCAGAAAATGAATAACTACTTCAAGAGTGATCTGGTCGATGCGGGGCTTATGGCGCTTCTCAGACACACTTATCCCACCACGGAGGGGTTCACTCGCACGTCCGCGCTGGGCCGCGGCGTGAACGGCGAATTTGGCCCCCTCGATAGCTGTAAGGGTAAGAGTCCTCTCGCCCGTGATTGCTATCGAAACGTATTTATGAATACCGGGCCGGTGAGTTTCCCGCCGCTTTGGTACACGCACGAATACGATTGGGTTCAGTCTCCCGCCGCGATCAGTCAACCCCTTGGCCGTAACATCACGGAAGCCTGGGGTGTAAACGTGAGGGTCGAACTCAACGATCCGTACAAGCGCTTCGGATCGACAGCCAACATCGAAGACATGTTTTGGATGGAAACGTTGATCTCTATCCTGCAGGCCCCAAAGTGGCCGGTCGACCTCCTTCGTGACGAGGGTAGGATTGACTGGGAGCGCGTAAAGCGCGGCCGCTATCTATATGAGGAAGCAGTATGGCCCAAGGCGTTGCCGGCTGATCAGATCGAGTTGCCGGCTGATCCCAAAAATTTCGTCCTGGGTCCGAACCCAGACCGGCCGAAGACCGGCTATTGCGCTCGTTGTCACGCTCCAGCGTTCAAGACAGCACCTTACCCGATTGAGGACGCCAATCCAAACACTTACAAATTCTTCCAACTCCCGCTCTATCGCATGGATCTGATGGGCACCGATCCTGACGACGCAGAGCAATTTGCTAAACGCATGATATATCCCGGCCCCCTTCTAGAGCCGCCAAAGGTTCCCGGGGTTCCAGACTTTCCCAAGAATAAGTTAGACAGTCAGGGAAGGGCCGATGGAATTCTGAATAAATGGTTCGTTGATCAGGGAATTGATCAGGACAAGCAGTGTCAGGAGATCCTAACGGGTCATCGTCCGAATATATTCCGGGCGCCGGTGGCTTATCCCGCCCGCCCGCTCGACGGTTATTGGGCCACTGGACCCTTCCTTCACAACGGATCGGTGCGGACTATGCACGAGCTCTTGTCGCCGGTCGAAGAACGCGCCAAGTGGTTCTGGGTCGGATCGCGGGAGTTCGATCCGGTCCATCTGGGTTTCACGAACGACCCCGTCGAAGGAGCTTTTAAATATGACACTTCCGAGAAGGGCAATCACAATCTCGGCCACGAATTCCGTGAAGCTCCGCCGAATACGCCAGGAGTAATTGGGCCCCTGCTTACAGCAGAGCAGCGGCTCGACATTATTGAGTACCTAAAGGTACTTCGTTCGGTCCAGGACAAACTCGATTCGGATCCAGTAACAAAGAATCGACTCGCGTACCGGAATAAGCTGCTCGATGTCCTGGCTCCTTTTTATGAAAGCA
>WNFR01001571.1_pt1 | contig 23847 bp, 14 predicted proteins | sample 5400221 | NCBI WGS metagenome assembly WNFR01 (sample SAMN13153357, study PRJNA577476) | soil metagenome | isolation source: 40 cm soil under Madrone tree | place: USA:California | collected 2016-06-14 | reverse complement strand
CGGATCGACAAACAGGAGATTTGAAGAAAAGCGGGATTCTTTTTTCAGAATCACACCTTGCACAATAACCGCACCGGGCATTCCGTTGTGTGTTATTGAGAGGCCTCCACGTTCAATTCCTTGAGCTTCGATCTGAAGGTCACTCAGAATCTCTTTGATATCAAGCACAGCCGTCTGATGCCCCGATAACGAGACTTCACGTCCCTGGACCGACGTACCGCGCCACTCGACATTGACCACCGACTTCAACGGCTTGTCTGTAGTGTTGGAAAGCATAACCTGGCCACTCGTCTTATCATCGAGCGACCACCACAGCCCCTCCCACGTCGATGACATCGGCATCATTGGGGGTTCCACGTCGAATGACAGTCCATGCGCCGCGTCCCAAACCGTCAACTGTGGGGCGATCGCCATCGAATCGTCGCTGTTAAAGCGAACGTCGATGATTCCCTCCTGAAACTGGCCGGTCTGCGAGGTTCGGCTGATGAAGTCGCGTAAGGAAACCGCAATGTTGCTGTTTGCCTTCACCTCCAGGGTTGGCAGCGTTAATGCCCGGCCATCGAGCGAATACACTGTAACTGTGGTAACGAGCCCTATGACCGACGAGTTATTCAATGTCAGTGTAGAATCCCAATCACCTTTGATCGAGTAGTAGGCAAATGAGAGAACGTGTTCCGGCGCGCTCCCGGTTGCGGCCCGAGTGACCGGGCGAGCTCGAACGGCAAATACAGAAATGGACAGAGTGACCAATAAAAATGCCGCAAGAAACTTCGAAGATGCGATTCTCATAGGTACCCGAGCTGCAAGCTTTCGAATAGAGTGGGGAGCCGCCTTATGATCTATCACACTCGCCTGCTGCGACTGCGCGTGACGTGTATTATCTTTTGGTTTTCGCATGACACATTCCTTAAGAACGCGGCGTTAAAAAACGTAAAGTTGTCTTGCCGATTTCTTTTGGCGCCAATCGAAGAAGTTTGCGATTCGGCTTCTCTTTTCGGGGTGAGAGATTACTTTGATTCTTTAGTGCACGAGGAGGTCTGAGCCGCACGCGTTTGGACAGTTTCCACAACAAGCCGCTGAACGATGGCCGCTTGGTACTAATTGTCTGACTCCAATCTCTATCAGACCTCCAGAACGACACGGCCAGTCGCAAACGGTATGCCTTCATTCAGAAGAGCAAGAACCGCAGAATACTTTTCATAATCGACATCACACATCGAAACGCTCGCCACACGGGTGTAATATTACAGAACGCCGAAGTAAAGAATTACACGCACTGTAGACCCTCGCTCAAGTGCCTACCAGAACAGCGCCGCGAATAACGGCACAGCTTTCCATCAGCACCGAGCGCGGTCGGTTCAAGGCTCGCGAAGATGAGAAAACTATTGGAGTAAACTGAAAGCAATTGTTATAAGAGTTTGAATGCGCAATCGTAAAGAACTTCTCGCGCTCATCCGTACTACGTGCAACGCGAGAAAAGCGGAAGGGTCAGACTTGACTTTGTTGACATTCGTACACAAAGAGACCAACTAAGAGAACCAAACAGAGGGATCGATCCTGCCTGTCATTTGCACTCTCGCTCACAACTTGCCCTCGTAAAAGGACCCTGACCCGGTTGATTCATACAAACTCATGCCCGGTTGGACGTGTTGGAAAGCCCGCATAAGAGTGGCCAGGTAGCAGGCTCTCGTGTTTCATCACTACGCTGTGTGGCGCGACCCGCGTGCGAGCGCCGATGTCCGCGCCATAAAGCAGCACCGCGGCGCTTCCAACTGTTGCTTCTTCGCCGATCCGCACGTGGTCGATCTTGAGAACCCGATCCTCAAAAGTGTGCGCCTGGAACTGACAACTCACCGTTGCTCCATCCGCGAAGTGCAGCATATCTGGATCGACTACCTGGGCGAACCCGCCTCCAAGCACAACTCGTTTGCCGATCTTCGCGCCCATTGCTCGCAGAAACACAGTCAGCACGAGCGTTCCTTCCAACAATGACAATGCGGCGCTTGCGTAGAAGCCCCACGCTACATACAGGAAATCCCATCTGCTGCACCAACACGACCACAACGGGTGAACTCCAGGTCGAACGCGGCCCAGCAGGAACCATTTCATCGCGAGGACCAGCAGACATAGGAATGCTATCATCGCGAGATTCACCAATGGCACGACTACAAACGTAAGCACCGGAAGTGACACCCGCGGCTGGGCGGCGGCCACCAGCGCGAACCAGGCTGGAATCGTGATTACAGGCGCTAGCGGCAATGCGAATCTCAAGAGCTCCCAGAACCACCGATTGAGGCGCCGAATCATTGACGGTTCGTGAGTAAATCGCCGATCTACTTCGACAATCTCCCGGCGAGGAAGCTCGAACGGCGGAAGTCCAAACCACGATGTCCCTGGTCGAATCTGTTCTTCGTCCGCAACGGTACACACGCCCAGCAGGATATCCTCAGGAAGCCGCTGGCCTGCTGCGATCACCGCATGATTTCCAAGGAACGTATTATCACTCAAAGTAGTCTTGCCGAGCGTAACGGCGCCGCGATGCACACGCGCCCCGCCAAGATAGATGCCATCGGCAAAGAAGCATTCATTGCCGACGTCGATCAACTCGGGAACTACATCGATGATCGTGCTGATCTCACAGCCGCGGCCGACGCTCGCGCCCGCTAACCGTAGCCACGCCGGCCACATCAGCGTGCCGCTCAACCATTCGCCCGCCGATTGAAGCATTTCAGTTTTCAAACATACTCGAACGTAAGACATGCTCCATCGGTTGATCACTCCGGGCTGAACGCTACCCATCATCTTCGACGCAAGACCTTCGAGCACAACCGCAAGCGGCATCGGCAGAACTGCCAACAAGACCCCGGCAGTTAGAAACGAAATCGAGAACGAAGGGTTGAACAGCCACGTCAACGCATCGTCTGCATCGATTCCGTAGGCAAGCATCACCGCCATCGTCGGCAGCTCGATTGCCAGCGCCAATCCCAGGGCCATTCCAAGCCGCGCCGCAATAAGCGTTAACGAATAGGTGAGGGGTGAAAGAACACGCCCGTCGGACTGGACCGAGGGCTTCGACGGAGCCTTGCCTGCGCATCTTGCCGGGATGCCATCCCAGCGCTCTCCTGAAGGAATCCGTTCACCATCTGCCAGGAATGACGAAACCGTAAGATACGCTTCCGACTCCACATATGTGTTGCCGCCAACCCCGGCTCGAACTTCCAGCGTGCATCCGGCGCCGAGAAAAACGCTCCCGACAATAATGTCGCCCTCATCGAAATCCACCAACCGGATCGAAGCGTCCTGACTCAAAGTCACGTCGTCTTCGATGTCGAGCAAGTCCCAGCCGCCCTGAAGCAGCTGGACGCCCCGATGAATGTGAACTCGCCTGCCAATCCTTGCACCCAGTAACCGCAGCGCGACAACCTGAAAGACCGTGCCCTCAATCAATCGCCAGGGAACTATTTGCAAAGTCCGCTGAACGATCCAGTTGCGAACGTAGAAGCTTCCCCACACCGGCGCGCGCAGCGGCCGGTATCGGCCGACGACAACTCTTTTCACCAGCACTGAGAACAGAACTGCAATCGGTGTATAGAACGCGAGCGCCGCGAAAATGATGAACGGTCCGAGGATCAGAAATGGAATCAAACCCAAACTGCTTACCAGTCGCGGCAGAACTTCAAAGCCCGCCACGTAGGTTGCAGCAGATGCGACAACGAGGCCCGCGAGGAGCCAGCCGGTTTGAACAAGCGTGGCGAGGATCGGCTTGCCGCGCTGAGGCACAGCCTGGCTCTCATCTTCGATATCAACCTCTCCGGCGCGCGCTCGCAACGCGAGTGCTTCGACCGTACGCGCTTCGTAGAGATCGCGAACGGTTATCGACGCGGTAGAAGGATCATCTCGGAGAACCGATATCAATTCCGCCGCATGGAGCGAGTCTCCGCCCAGATCGTCGAAGAAGTCGTCGTGCACGGACATCTGCTCGATCTTCAGGATCTCGCGGAGAGCCGCATCAATCCTCGACTCAACCTGATTCCGCGGTGAGACTGATTGGTGCCCGTTGTCTCGCGATTGGACCTCGATCAATGGCAGGCGCTGACGATCAAGCTTACCGCCAATCGAAGTGGGCAGTTCGGCAAGCGTTGCGAATCGCGTCGGCACCATGTATGCCGGCAAGACCTTTCGCAACGATGCTTTCAAGTTGTCGTATGATAACTCGCAGCTATCCTCGGGGACGACGAACGCTGCAAGAGTTTGCTGGACGCCGTCCTGCTGAATCTTGCACGCGGCCTCGCGAACGCCCTCACACTCGGCGAGGCGCGCCTCTATTGCCTCGAGTTCGACGCGATAGCCTCGCAGCTTGACCTGTGAATCGATGCGTCCGTGATAAGTAAACGAGCCGTCCGGCTCGCAATGAACCAGATCTCCGGTTCGATAGATGCGTCCAAAACGAGGATGGACCGGGAACTTCAGCTCATTCAGTTCCGGACGATTGCGATAACCTCGAGCGAGTCCGACGCCGCCAAGGCACAACTCCCCTTTCTCACCGTCCTCGACCTCGTCGAGCGATTCATTAACGACCCAGGCCTGAAATCCGCGGATCGGCCATCCGATAGTTATCAGGTCACCGGGTGTCATCGTTGCCCTTATGCAGGTGACTGTGCATTCAGTCGGTCCATAGCCGTTCACCAGCCGGCGGCCCTTCGCCCAGCGATCGGCGACGTCGCTGGTCAAGGCTTCACCGCCGACGTAGAGCAGCGACAATTCCGGCAGATCCGCCTCGGGGTTCGCGCACCCAAGCGTGCGCAACAGTGTGGGAGGCGGGCATAACATCGTAATTCGTTCGCGGCGAAGCCAATTGACGAGGTCTGGGCCGAGGCGCACTGCCTCGTCATCCAGAATCACAACGGTTGCCCCTACGGATAGGGCTATCCATATTTCTTCAACCGAAGAATCGTAAGCCGATGAAGAACTTTGTGCGATGCGATCACCGGGCTTGAGATTGAACTCCGGGATGTTCGAAGCCACAAGATTCGCGATGCTGGAATGCTCGATCATCACACCTTTGGGCCGGCCGGTCGTCCCGGAGGTGTAGATCACATACGCAAGACTGTCTGGCGTCAGCCAATCGCGTGGCGATGAATCAAGAGACGCACTCGTCCGGTCGTCGATCCGCGAAGCGATCTCTTCCACATCGAATGCTTTCTCAAAACCGTAACCACAAGTGATCGCGCGTGACCTTCCTTCGTCATCCGTCAGGAGCGCTATGGCGTCAGAGTCTCCGAGAATGTCGCGCACTTGTTCGTCTGGAAAGCCGGGATCGATGCAGGTGTAGGCCGCGCCCGCTTTCAGAACCGCCAGCTGACTAGCTAAGAGATATTGGTTTGTCCGGGAAAGAAGAATCGCGACAACGCACTCTTCACTTATGATGGACGCCAGATGATCCACCAGCACATTTGATTGGCGATCGAGTTCTTCGTAGCTGACAATCCGTCGATTGGGCCGGCCGCTCCCGGGGGGCACTTCGAGCGCGGGCCGCTCAGGCCATCTGCGGGCGGACCTTTCGAAGAATTGATGAAGAAGAGCGGGTTCGCCGTCGCTCTCGGCATCCTCTTCAGTAATATGTCTGACCAACACGCTGTCTATGGCAATACACCTCGAGGGTAATTGAGTTCACACACTGTTGATGCAGCTACACAACCGGGGGAGATCAACGAGATAGGAATATATCGCGGTTCTGTTTGATGGACAAAAGAAACTTGAGTGAACGCGAAAGTTTTTTGCGCCGCCAAACGGGCGACGTCCAAAACTTATGAAGCTACGGAGCAGAGAAGACAATCGGCTGTGTTGAAACGACGCCCTTCCCTTCTTGAATCGTGATTGATTGGTTGGCGTTGATATCTGAGATCGTGTCTTTGCGGCCGCCGGGCCAGATAACTTCGACGCTCGCCACCTTCTCGGCCTTACCCAATCCGAAGGTCAGCGGCAACTCGCTCTGTGAGCAATAACTCGACCCGGTCTTCACAATGCTCCATAGCGCACGGCCGCTTGATGACTTGATGGTTACCTTCGCTCCGATGCCGTCGCGATTCGAGCCGGCTCCGATCGTCTTGATCCGAAGCACGTTGTTTTGATTGCCCCCGTCGTTTCGTAGTAATCGAGCCGGACCGTTGTTGGAAGTGACCAGGAGATCGAGGTCACCGTCGTTATCGAAGTCGCCGTAGGCAGCTCCTCTTGCGACCATCGCCTTCTGAATCGCAGCGCCAAGCTTTGACGTTACTTCCTCGAATTTCTTCTTCCCCAGGTTTCGAAAAAGATGCGGCGGCTCCGCATAAGTGACCTTCGGCTGCACCGTGTTGATATCATCGGAGACGTGACCGTTCGCCGCGAATACGTCTGGAAGCCCGTCCAGATCGTAATCGAAAAAGAAGCACGAGAACGTAAGGGTCAACAGCGTATTCTGACCGATCGTTGAAGTTGGCGCTTCGTCGATGAACAGTCCGGTGCCTTCGTTGTGGTACAAAGCCATCATCTCGTTCGAGAAGTTGCCAATGATCAGGCTCGCGCGGCCTGAGCCGTCATAATCCGCCGCGTCCACTCCCATTCCCGCCCTGGCAACCCCGGCTTCGCTGAACGCCACTCCCGCTGTCATCGCGGCATCGGTGAAGGTCCCGTTGCCGTTGTTGCGATAAAGCTTGTTGGGCTGTGTGTCGTTAGCTACAAACAAGTCCATCCAGCCATCGTTGTCGAAATCAATCATCGCAATCCCAAGTGATTTGCAAGTGGGATCAAACAAGCCGGCGCGCTGCGTTACGTCTTCGAATGTGCCGTCACCCTTGTTGCGGTAGAGAGTGGCGCTGTGGCCTTTGTAAGATTCCGGCGTACAATAAGACTTGTTCTTGCCGTCGAGCGTGCAGTACAGATCCTTGTCGATCGACCACTCCACATAATTGCAAACGAACAGATCGAGCTTGCCGTCCTTGTCATAGTCAAACCACAAAGCGCCCGTCGAGAAGCCCGCATCGCCGACGCCGGCACGCGCGGTTACATCCTGAAACTTCCCGCCGCCAAGATTGCGGAACAGGTGGTTCGCGCCGAGACAGGTAATGTAGATATCAACGTTGCCGTCGTTGTCGAAGTCGGCAATCGCGCAACCAACTCCGTAAAGCTCGATCGCGAGCCCCGCCTCTTTAGTAACGTCGGTGAACGTCCCGTTGCGATTGTTGTGGTAGAGCGCCGGAAAAGACTTCTGTCCTTTGTGGTCCGGCCAGTTCATCGAGTTGACCAGGAGGATGTCTTGCCAGCCGTCGTTGTCATAATCCAGGAATGCGCACCCCGAGCCGACCGTTTCCGGGAGATATTTCTTTCCAAAAGCCCCGCTGTTGTGTTTGAACTTGATGCCAGCCTGCGCCGTCACGTCGGTGAATGTGATGGGTCCCGAATAGCGCGGTGCTTCGGTCGCTTGGGGAGCTTGCGCCAGGGCCGCCGACATATCAGCAGATGACTCTTTCGGCTTCTGGGCTGTCCGGGACTGCTCCGCTGATGGAGCAGTCACACAACCGACGAGAGGCGCGAGTATGAGAAAGATTAGGCCATAGGAAATCAGGCTTCTTCGCATAGCAACTACCTTGACAAAACTTTCACTAGGAGGACTCACCCCAATCAATACTCGTAGCTGAAAACGGGATCGTTCCTTCCGTCGTGTCGACGCCCATCTCGATCGCTAACCCAGCAAAAAAATCATCGATTCTTCGCTTAGAAATCTCGAGTGTTAGCTTCTTTGACTCATCGGTGTACCAGTTCTTAATCTTGGTCACCACCTTTTGGTAGAATGACTGTAATTCTTCGACTAATTTAGGGCTCGCAATCTTATTGAGTGCCTTTGAGAAATCTGACCGAACAAACATCTTGTTGTCATTCTGGTAATAGTAGAGCAGCGCTAGGTAATACACGTGCATTCGCACTATTGGCTTCTTGAAGATTATGGGTGCGTAGCTGCTTACGTGAGTTGGTAGTTCAAGATAGTTAATCAGCCCGCGCTTCATGGCCTTCAGAAGATTGGAGGTGAACACAATATCTTGTGCGTACCTCGGAACGGTTCGATTAAAGATTCTGTCGTGATTGTCTTTATTGAGAAATATTTCGGAAGGTTTAGCCGCCCATTGGAGATTTCGCCTGGCCAGGGCGACAATCTGGCCAAGGTCCACCACTTTGACATATGTGCCCCTTGTTGCGGAGTAGTGTGTAGCCGTATCCGCGTTTTTCATCACGGAATCGAACTTGCCTTTTTGCCGCTCGTAGAAGACTCCAATGTCTTTTAATGCGGCCTCTATCTCAACGTGTATTGGTTCATTTGAAAACAGCTGCCAGTTCTCGATGGGATTTTGTCTATTATTGCAGTTGGTTATTTCCTTGATCTCTTCATTACTTGTCCCCGCAACGACTTTAGCAATCACTTTTATTTCTTTAAAGACTTCGATGGCTTCTTGGTTTTCTTGCCTTTCAAGTCTTTTCAGATATTCGTTTGCAATAGTTATTGTCTGACATCCGTTGATTATGCTCGGTGCCTCCAAGTTCAGCAGAGTGTTATCTTCATCGCCTACAGAAGAAGCGGAGATTGTTACTCCTATGTGATAAAAAGGGAAAATGCTCGGATCTAGCTTCCGGGAAGTAATCAATTGGAGAGTGCTCTCCATCGGATTGACTAACCTTTCACGGGCTTCCTTTGTACCACCCAATGAAAGACGAACATTCTTATCGAATAGTACATCACCCCTCTGTCGGTAAAGCTCAACAAGGCTATGCAAGGAAACATAGGCTAAATCCAAATGCGCATTTCGTCTTAGAGCGATCCGGGCCTTCGGGATCTTGCTGATTGGGTATACCTTGACGGTTTCAGGAATGCATTGCTCCAGATTGTACTCCGAAGCAGCGACAACGAGTTTGCCGGTCAACTTACGCCTCACAAATGCATTTAAGTCGGACTTTACTAGTTCCTGCTCAAACCGGTGATATTCCTCGGAGTCTTCCAGTTCCATCCTGTCAAAAAGAGAAATCAAGATGAAGTGAATCTTCTTTCCATTCTGACGCACATCTGACAAACGGGTATACAGGTTAAATAGACAGTGATTGTCACTTGGAACCCTGTCGACAGTACCGTTTATTAAAACAGGTCCCAACCATTGACGAGCTTCGCTTAGGTCATTGAAGCCACGCAAAGTAGAGGTTTTGCTTTCTGTCAGCTTGCTCTGATATACGAAGAGTTCTCTACTAGATTGGTCGTAGTGCCAGGCATCAATCCCATGATCATTACCAGACCTTGAGCTTTGATCCAAAGCAGCATGAACATCGATGCCATGCGTATTCATTAAATGGATTGTAGCGATAATGTTTTCGTCGATTGCTTCAAGACCGTGTTTCGCTCTAAACCGCTTGATCGCTGTTAAGCAAACATTCTTCTTTATCACCGATGACGTCCTCTATGTCACTATTAAGACACTTCCGATAAGATATCCTGTATTTCATCCGGCAAGACAATCACAAAATAATCGGCAGGGTATAAGTAATCCTCTCCGCTCTCATCTATCACCCGTAAGTCTCCGTCTTGTTGAGCATCCTCATCAGGAAGCACGCGATAAATCTTGCTTGTCTCCAGTGACGCTGGATATTCAGAGTTGTTGATACAGATCGCAAATTGTGGAGTAGAGTTCGGGCTTCGTTTCATGGCCTCAGTCCACCTAGAGTTGCTTGATCGCCTTTTGTGGATGGCGCGGTGCGCGTTCAATGTGTGGGAAGTAAGAGAGCCTCTTCCACCTCGCGCGGCACTTCAATCGGCACAAACAGACCTGCGGGGTAAAGGTAATCTTCGCCCGTCTCATCAATGACGCGGATGTAATTACTCCTTGCCGCTGATTCGTCACGCAAGACCTGGTAAATAGTCCTCACCTTCAGATCATCAACGTAGCCGCCATCGTTGATACAAATCACAAAGCGAGGTTCTGATTCTCGAACTTCCATAACATTCAATCCAAATAACGCTTGATTTTCATTCTAACCTTACCAATACCATGCGCCTCATACCAGTGAATCTCAGCTGAACGCATTGAGCCATCGGAGAGTCGCACCGTAGCAACTCCTTTCAACTTTCTCCATCTCCCTCTGCCAAAGCGCGCCTGTAAAGCCGCCAGCTCTCTAATGCTGCTTCCCATAGCGATACGCACAATGTCTGTTATCTGCCCGACTATTATGAAGTCATCGTTCATGGCGTGAGGCGGCGTACAGTTTTGCTCCCGGCTTCGCGCCTACAACAGCCGAGTGGTGTTCGTGAATCTGTTGGCGCTCGTTGTTGTCATCCGGGTGAAGCTGTCGATAGGGGCCGGTAATCGCCTGGGCCGATTCATCGGCCTTGAAGCGTTTGTACAGTGCCTGCTCGTGCGCCGCGAGTTCGCTGTTGCCCAGACCCTGATAACAGAGCATCAAATTATAATGAGCCTGCAAGTCTTCGGCATCGACTTTCAATGCTTCCTTGAACGCAGCAATAGCTTCCGCGTATTGCCGCTTCAAGAACAACACTCGGCCAATCTGGTTTTGAACGACCCGATCACGAGGATATTGCGCCGCAGCCAGACGCAGATGCTCGAGCGCTTCGTCGTACCTCCCCATCGTTTTGATAGCTGTCGCCATGAAGAAGTGTGTCTTCGCGAGTGTAGGATTAACCTCAAGCGCCTTGGTCAGCATCTGCTCGGCCGCTTCCATGTTGCCTTCCTGAATTCTCGCGCGAGCGACGTTCACCCAACCGTCCGCGTAGTCGGGGTCCATCTCGGTTACTTTTAGAAAAACGGCTTCGGCGCCCTTGATGTCGCCCTGCAACAACAAGCCTATGCCGTAGTCGTTCCATCGCTCACGCACGGATTTGTCTTGAAAGGCCTTCGTGTCGGGAAGCTGCGCGTTTCGAGGCAACACTCGAAGCGAAGCTTCCTGATAGGACATGACCGTTATCGGGATGTCGGGAATCAACTTCATTTTACCCGATACCGTCGAGGTGTCTCCGTTGAAGACCCATCGCCCGTCATCATAACCGTGCGCCAGACCGAAGTCCTTTTGCTCCGGGTCTCGAACTCCGGCAAAGGCCCACTGCGTGTTCCACCAGGAAAACTTCCGATAATTCACTTTCGCTCGCAGGTAGATCTTGTCGCCGCAGTTTTCAGGAATGTTCAGCCGATAATGAATGGTGTCGGCCGCGCCGGGAGGAATCAATCGCACATAGGCTACGGACCGCGCCATCCACGCATTCCTGCGATTGATGGGATTGCCGTGTTCGTCCAGAAGAAGGCTTCGATATAAATGCGCGCCGCTCTCGACCTGCCCGTGCCCGCTGTCTTCGACGCTGCCGCTGTGAAAGATGATCTGCCCTTTGTCATCCACGGCTTCCAACTCGACCCAGGCTTCAAAAGCGTCGACAGTTCCGCCTGGAAAGAAGTGCCCGACTTTTCGTGTACGGACGACGACTTCAACGCGGACTGAATCGTCTCGCCGAACTGCCGCATCGACTTTGCCGAGCGGCGCAATCACTTCAACCGGTTGCGAAATGAAGGCGGGTTGAGCGCCGAAGTCCATGGACTCTTCACCGACTGCAAACGTGCTCGCGAGGCGCTGTTCTTCGGACGCGGCCGGCCTCCGGGCCGAAGTTCCCTGCGGCGTGCCCGTGCGAACGAGTCCGAAAATATCGACGGTCACTTGTCCGTCCTGAAGAAAATCCTGGACGGCTTTCAACTGCTCGGCATCCTGATTTACGTAAGGCAGCGCGGTGTTCGCGGCGGGAAAGCGATGCGAGTGCACTTTGCCTTCGCGAGCGGCGGGGTCGTTCGAAGCTACCAGGGACATGTGACAATCCGCACACTTCTGAGACTTGGGCGGATAATAGAAGGACCGCGCGCCTTCGCCTGACACGCCCGACGCCTGCCAGTTGTCATAGTCGTTAAATCCGCGGAACCACCGATAGCCGTTCACCGGAACATCGAGATGAACCTTGTGACAGCTCGAGCAAAACTCGGGAGTCTGTTTGGTGTGAAAGTCTTTCAAAAATGTCTCGCGATGCGGCGCAGGCGCAACGTTCAGCAAGTAATCGTGCACCCATCTCAGCACTGGATTCTCGCTGACCGCGAGATCGTGCATCGGCGGATACTCGATCGTGAAGTCGGCCTGTCCCATCGTGCTCTTGACGTGAACGATCGAGTGGCAAGAGGTGCATCCGAGCCCGTTTTGAGCTTCGGGCGTATCGATCTGTTCCTTGATCGGGCGATCGAAACGTCCGTTGAAAAACACCGCGTGGTCGTGGCATCCGGCACACCATTTCGACGGTTTGGTGCCGATCACATCCTGCATGTACTCAATCGATTTTCTGTACCATTGATTGTTAAACGACGCGAAGTGATGCGCCGATGAGTTCCACTGATCGTATATGTCCTTGTGACAGCGCCCGCATTCCTTTGCCGTTATGAAAAACGTCGAAGGTATGATTCCTCCGACGTTGGTCTCTGCCGATGACGGGAAAAATGGACTCGCCGGACCCGCGCCCTCGCCTTCCATCGTCAACGGCACGTCATCCGGATTGGTAATCAACTTGTGCGAAGCGGCTGCGTGCCGGTTATAAGCGCCTGATGCCATTGGATACACGAAAACAAAGAGGGCAATAACGGCATAAGACAAAGACCGTCGATTTGAACCGGCATAGGCTCTAACAACTCTGCCAATGATAATCAGCAGAGGAATCGACCCGGCGATCGCAAGCGCGATGTGCAAATACAGGGCCCATCGGTGCGGCCGAGTCGAGCCAACGATCATCAGGTAGAAACCCATCACCGCGCTCGCGGCAACTATCGCCGACAACAACAGCATTGGCCACGACAAAGCTCTCAAGCGTCTAAGAATGAAGACAACAAATGAAACGGCGAGAATGGTTCCGAGCAAGAGATGCAGCACGACGTTGCCGAAATAAAACAGAGTTGGATCCGCATAGGCCGCGAGGTAAGAACTGTTGATCAGTATCGCAAGAAACCCCGCAATCAAAAGTCTCTGAGCGCGAGTGTTGGTAGGTTCGGGCATCTCGGTTTCCGGGCTCCGTTTCACATTATCCGGTGATGCTGTACTCAAAGTAGAATCGTCCTATCTTGATAACCGGCTTTTCCGCGCCGGGCGGCGTAATTGTCAGAGAACGAACCGGCCCGCGTTTTGGATCGAGGTGCGCCTTCACGGATCCGATGTGTTTGCCGGTCGCAGCCTCGTAGAACTTGACCTCGAGCGAGTCATGGTCTCCGGCTCGCTTACTCCCGAAAACATATTCGCCAGGCCGAAGCTCGAAGTCGCCGCACTTCATCGTTATCTGCGTCACAAAGAAGTGTGAATACTTGCCTTCAGCAGAATAGCCCGCGGTTATCAGCACGACTCCAAAGATGGATTTACCGTTGCCGTCGGTTATGCCAGAAGCGGTGCGAAACTCAGTTTCGATACGTTCGTTCTCGACAGTCACCCGGGATGGGATGAGCGACTTAAGTTCTTTTTCGGTAGCCGCTCGCCACTTATGGTCGCTGGTTTGGCCGAACCCGGCGGAAGCCGAAAGTAGCAGCAGCAGCAGCAGCGGAGTCAGAAAGCGTTTGATCATGTTCTTTGTCTCCAGGATTCGAGATAATCAAGCTAAGGCCTGCGGCGATGAATCTCTCTGTTCGACGGAGAGCTGCGCTGATTCCATCAAACGAGTAGCTGGTACGATATTCCACAAGACCGCTCCTGTCATTAAACCAGAGGCGGACGAATCCTTATATCTGTGGTTATAGCCGTTTACTCAAAATGAACGATGCCGCGCTGAAGGGCCGTGGTGGCGGCTTTTGTTCGGTCGTTCACTCCAAGCTTACTCAGCAAGTTGTTGACGTGGATCTTGACTGTGCCTTCCGTGATTGAAAGGTTCGCAGCGATCTCCCGGTTGCTCATCCCCTTGACGATAAGTTTCAACACATCGAGCTCCCGAGCTGTGAGCTTCGATCGCGGCATTCTCTCAGCCAGTCGATTTGCGATCGCGGCCGGCACGAAACGCTGTCCTTGATGAACCGCCCTGATCGCGCTCAACAGCTCGTCGTGATGCATGTCCTTCAATAGATAGGCGCGCGCGCCTCCCTGAAATGCGCGATAGATATCCTCGTCTCCGTCATACGTTGTCAGAACGATGATGCGCGCGTCCGGGTCGCCGTCGCGAATGGCGATGATGGCTTCGATTCCGTTCATCTCGGGCATCCGTAGATCCATCAGCGTGATATCGGGCCTATGTGCGCGAAACATCTCGACTGCTTGTTTGCCGTTGGTGGCTTCGGCGACGACAGTCATGTCCTGTTGGGTGTTGATCAGCGTCGATAACCCCATTCGAACGACAAAATGATCGTCGGCAAGAAGAATCTTGATGACAGGTTCAGCGGTCACTGGGCATGCCTCATTTGATCGGAATCGTGGCTAACACTTCAGTACCTTCACCTGGGTTGCTGATTAGCGACAGGCGACCTCCGATATGTTCCACGCGTTCGCCCATTCCACGCAAACCAAAATGGCCGGCGGTAGCCGCGAGCACTTCGTTGACATCAAAACCGTGGCCGTCGTCCTTGATTCTAAGCTCGAGACTCGAAGCATCGAATTTCAAATTGATCGCGACATTGTTCGCGCCCGAATGTCTGAGAGCATTTGTCAGCGCTTCCTGCGCTATTCTTAGCACATTGTTCTCAACCTGCGCGGACAGCCGTCGATCGTTACCGGACACGAGCACCTCGGCGTGAACCGAAGTTCCTTCTGTCATCTGCCGCGCAGTTTCAGACAGGGCGGTCGCCAGGTCGTTGGTTTCAAGCGCCTGTGATCGAAGATCCCACACTGAACGCCGGGCTTCGACAAGGCTGTGACTGACCATATTTTGAGCAAGTGACAAATGGCGCTCAGCAGTCGCGGGCGCGTCTGGCAGAGCTTTTTCCACGGCCTGCAGTTGCAACGCAATGCCGACGAAGCTCTGCGCGAGTGTATCGTGAATCTCTCGTGCCATCCGATTCCGCTCTTCCAACACTGCGTTGAACTTCGCTCTTATTCGCCCGACGCGTAGACGGTACACTCCGAGCGCCAGCAAGCCAACCGCTCCAAGACATCCGGCGTAGAACCAGTAGGTCTGATAGAAGTATGGCTTCAAGTACAGATTGAGCGAGGCACCCGCTTCATTCCACACGCCGTCGTTATTGCACGCAAGCACCCTGAACTTATAACTTCCCGGCGGAATGCGTGTATAAGAAGCGACTCGTTCAGCGCCTGCCACAACCCAATCCTTGTCGAATCCTTCCAATATGTACTTGAAGCGGACCTTCTCCGGCGCAACCAGACTCAGCGCCGTGTAATAAAACTCATAACGTTGCCTCCCAGGCAGCAGGTCCGTTCGCTCGTTGAGCACCACGGCTTCCCCGTCGACGACAGCTCGTTCGACGGCCACCGGCGGCGGCTGCGTGTTGACCGGCATGTTCCGCGGATCGATCATCGCTATTCCCTTGATGGTCGGGAACCAGAGTTTGCCGTCAGAGGATTGGAATCCCGCCGGTTGCCCGCTATTGCATTCACGGCTCAGCATCCCGTCGGATGTATCGAATGATGTGGAGGTAAAACGCTCGAGCCTTCCCGACGCCAGGTTATTGAGATCAGTCTTACTGACGCGAAAGACGCCTCGCGGCGAGCTCATCCACAGATCGTGTTTTTCGTCTTCGATGATTTGAAACACACAGTCGTCAAACAATCCTTCCTTCGTTGTGTACGTCGTGAACTGCCCGTCTTTCAGCCGGCTGAGCCCGCTTCTTCGCGTTCCGACCCACACCGTGCCGTCAGCATCCTCAAAGATCGACCTGACGCTGTCATCGGAAAGCCACTCGTTGGCTCGGTACGATGTAAAGCGACCTGCCTCAATGCGACAGAGTCCGCCTGTGCGAGTGCCAATCCAGAGTCCACCATCTCGCGATGCGCGAAGCGACATTACGTTGTCGTCGGCCAGCCCATCGCTCGTTGTGTAGACTGTGAACTTGCCGTCCTTGAATTTCGTCAGCCCCCCGAGCGTTCCGATCCAAAGGACGCCTTCCCGGTCCTCTTCAATTGCGAGCACCGCGTTACTCGAGAGACCGTCTTCAACTGTATAAGAAGTGAACTTTCCATCGCGCAGTCGACTGAGTCCTGCCGGAGTGCCGATCCACAAGTCGCCGGTTCGCGTTTCACAAATTGCTCGCACAATGTTGCTCGGGAGCCCGCCTTCGGTTGTGTACGAAGTGAACTTCCCATCCTTGAATCGATTAAGCCCCCCGCCGTTTGTGCCTGCCCAAATGCTGCCGTCCGCACTCTGTCGAACTGTCCAGACGACATCGTTACTCAAACCATCGCTGGTGCTATAGGTAGTGAACTTCGCGTCTCGAAGTCTGTTCAGTCCGCCTGCTTCGGTGCCTATCCACAGACTCCCTTCTCTGTCTTCGAGAAACGCAGTGATAACGTCATCCGAAAGCCCGTCCCTGGTGGTGAATGACGATACTTTCCCATCCAGTAACCTTGCGACACCACCCGGCGTCCCCAGCCAAAGAACACCTCCGCGGTCTTCGTGAATGGACCATACACTGTTGTCTGGAAGCCCGTTCGCAGTGGTGTAGGCTTCGAATACTCCATTGGCATATTCATTCAAACCACCATCGGTGCCGATCCAGAGAGTTTTGTTGTGGTCTTCATAGATTGCCCAGATGTGATCGCTTAATACGCCGCTGCCTTTGGAATGCAAAGTGAATTTTCCATTCTTGAATTGCGCAAGCCCGCTGGGAGTGTTAATCCACAAGTTGCCCCTCGTGTCCTCGTACACCGACTGGACGTTGTTGTTAGGCAAACCATCTTTGGTTGTGAACGCAGTAATCTCGCCGCTGGCGAGGCGGGCAAGTCCGCCGAGAGTGCTAACCCAAAGGGCTCCGGAGCTGTCCTCGAAAAGCGACCGGATTGAGTCGTTAGGCAAGCCATCGCGAGTGGTGTACGCCTCGAAGCGGCCATCACGGAATCGATTGAGACCGGCGGCGGTGCCGATCCAGACGTCGCCATCACGGTCTTCGCATATCGATGAGACCGAGGAATCGGATAGACCGTCACTTGCGGTAAAAGCGGTAAACTTCAGATTTTCGAAACGCGTCAGTCCTCCGTTTGTGCCGATCCACAGACGGCCATGCTGATCCTCAAGCAGGAATTTGATTTGATTACTGGAGATCTCGGGCGTGTTCTGACTGTCAAAGATTTTGAAATGTACCCCATCAAACCGCGCGAGTCCCTCTTCGGTCCCGAGCCAGATATACCCGTCCCGAGTCTGTAGTATTACGCGGATGGTGTTGTTCGGCAGGCCCTGCTCGCGTTGCCAGACATTGTGACCGTATCGCTTGAGAGATCGCGCAGGGTCGAGCGCGTGGGCGGTCTGAATCCAGAAGAACGCGATCAATGCAATCGAGCAGCAGGTGAGAACAAGGACGGCACGATTGATTCTGTGAAACCGCTTGCGCATACCGTCATCTGCCGTTGCTCTCACTCGTCGCGACCAACACCGAGGGCGTCGGCTACTCGGTTTATGTAGTTAAACCATGAGGCTATTAGAGTGATTTGCAGGATTGCCTTGTCTTCGAAGCCGGCGCCGCGCAACACATCATGATCTTCCTTGTGAATCATAGTCGCATCTTTTGTAAGCGTGACTACGTAGTCGAGCATCACGCGCTCCTGCTCGGTGATCGCGGCCGAACGGTAATCCCGCTTCAGCGCTTCTACGAGATCTTCGTTCAGTGTGACTCGACGCAGAAACTCTGCGTGTGAGTCTATTCAGTAGACGCACCTGTTCGTCGCGGAAACTACCGTCGCGATCATCTCGTGCTGGCGGCGGCTTAGCGGAAGCTCCGGCGACATGAGCGCGCCAAACGTCGAGAACGCATGATAAAGCGCATCGGGGATGAGACTGTGCGACTGCACTATGCCCGAGGCCCCATCGGCGGTCGGATGCACCGGCGTCGCGTACTCGATAGGGTAAAGGGCGCGTTCCTTTTCGATCGCTTCCTTCAGGCGTTCGTCACCTTCATTCATTGGAACGACTTCAATCCAGGCCATTGTGGAAACTCCATTTGCGTTTATGGCAAGCTGTGCAGCATTGCGCCGACTTGCCGATGATAACGCCTATGTAATTACCGGCGCCACACGCTGGAGGCGAGTCGATTCGTCAGTAGTCAACCTTCATCAGATAAACCAAGGTTGATCTTAGCCTTGTCAATCAACTCATTGTTACGTTCGTAGGAGACTGGTTGATCTGCTGCTTCTCCGTTCAGCCTTGGCGGGTATTGGTGCTTTTTGTAGACCGGGTAAGCCTCGCTCCGAAGATGCGCAAGCATGTGATGGCCTCGCCTGACTTCGCGCTCATGTCGCAGGGCAGAGATGTCAACAGGCGCGACAACGATACGTTCGCCGGGTCCAGGCGAAGCTTCGGCGAGCAGCCGGCCGTCAAAGTCGACAACCTGACTCCCGCCGGGCCACGAGTATGGAGGATAGTGCTTCAAGCTCGCGCCCTGATTCGCCGCTACAACATAGGCAATGTTTTCAAGAGCCCGGCAGCGATTAACGATCGTCCACCAGCTCATCGGCTCTGTCGCGCCCCAGGGGTCCATATAAGCGGATACTCGAACCAACACTTCCGCGCCGTTCGACGCCAGCTGGCGAATGGCTTCAGGAAACAGCCAGTCGTAACAGATGGCGCAGCCGATCCTCCCAATCGGCGTATCGGCTACCGGAAACAAGGGCTCATCATAGCCTTCAAGATCGTGGGGACTTGCATGGACTTCGTAGGGAATCCACGTGTTCACCTTGCGGTACTTGTAAAGAATTCCCTCGGGTCCGATCAGGCACGTTGTATTGAATACAACACCCGGCCACTTCGCATCAGACTCCAGCATCGTCCCTGATTGAATATAGATATTGTGCTCACGAGCTTTCTGTTCAAGTCGCTCAGTGTGTTCGTTGGGAATCGGAATCGCAAGCTTGTCAAGCAGCTCTTCGACCGTTGGAAAGACCGGCGCCGAGTGGGCGAACTCCGGACATACTACGAGCCGAACTGGAAGGAACGGTGCGCTGCCTTCAACCGCCGAATCGATCATCGAGAGGATGCGATCGGTATTCGCCCTCATCTGACGCCGCTCGATTGGATTTGGCAGATCGGTCTGGCAAGCCGCAACCGAATATCTGATGTGCTCCGTAATAAGCTCCATTATGTACCTCGCAACCTGATGGACTGCTTAAGCGAATCTTGCCACTAAGACACCAAGGCTCAAAGAACCACAAAGCCTACTCCATGATGCATTCACTGATTTTGTGCAGCTTCGGGCCTTGGTGTCTTGGTGGCGAAGTCTAGTTCCACCCGCCCGCTAAAGAGTGTCTTCTCCACCGCGGACCTATCGCCGGCTTCGCCCTGCGGCTTTCGTCAGCTCTTTGGTAGCGAGTACTGCGTCGATGCCCGGCACCTCGGAACGTACTATTCGAGTATTGTAGTGCTCGATATATCGGCGCCGCGCCGAGGTCATTGGATAAGAAGCCGGCGAAGCATACGGGTATTCCTTCATGCCATGAAACGGCAATGGCAAGACCTGGTCGGGACTCGCTGAGTTGATGTCCATCTCTTTGCTAAAGCCGTCGGCGTATAGCAAAAAGGTTCGCTTCCAACCTTTGGGAAGAGCCGGTAACCTGGCCGCGTCGAACGATAACGCGATTTCGTCTCCCGGACGAGAAATCACAAACATATCATCTGAACGAAGAAGCAACTCTCGAACATCGCCTTCGCGAGTGTAATGCCCGGGCATCGTTTTCCACGGAGATCTCGCCGACACTTGTTGATAGTCATAACTGAACGGCTCGTGTGCATCCGGCGTAACTTCAGCCGAGAAGCCTCGCCATCGAAGCTGTGCGCTTGAGGGGTCGAGACGCGACACTTGAATCGGCGTCCCTTCGTTAGATGTGTCGACAAGAATCTGATCCCAGTAGATACGCATATTGGTAACGATTCGTACTTCCCGCGAGTTTGAAAGAAACCTCCCTGTCAGATCTACGGTCACCGTTTGGGGCCGTCCGACCGGAATGCCTATGTCGTCGATGACTGTTTTCCAGCTTCCGTTCGCAACTTTGACCTGAAGCGCCGGCGGCGCCATGCTCAACCCGGCTTGATGCGCGGCAACGTTGTCGCTTGAAAACGCATAATCGGTCCAGCCAGTCAAAAGAAGCAAAGTGTGCCGATGCAAGGCCCTTCCCAAATCGAGCGTAAGAAAGTGCTGGTCTGCGTAACCCCGGATGCTATTCAATCCGAAATCATCGGGATACTGTCTGTCGAGCGTTGAGATTCGCGCAAGAACGTCGTGCCCGTGTTCATCAGTGGCGGCGATCGGCGGTCTGGCATTATTAGTCACAAAGAGTTTGAACCGCCGGGGCGGATCGGACATCCCTTCGTTCGGATAGACCTCGATGCCGGACGGATGCGCAATCGCTATCAGTTGAAGTCGATCAACATAGAGCGTCTCTTCCAATTCATTTGTAACTCTAATCTCGTAACGTCCATCGCGCTCTTTGAGCTGGTCGTCTCTGATGCGAACGTACTCATCCGGGTCGGGACGATTGTGCGCTCCCGGTCCTTCCCAGTACCCCATCTCCCCACCGCCCATGAAGTCGGTTATGAACTCGAATCGGCGGCCGTTCCACGCGTACAGGAAAGGACAGGACGAAGGCTTTCGATCGAGCTCAGTTACTGCGAGCTTGTGCCCGCTCGACCCGGCGGTTACGTCGGGAATCTCGGTCTCTGCCTGAACAACTCCTGACGGCCAGATTACTCGCACAGCGTCGACCGCCGACCGCTTACCAAGTCCAAAAATTGTATCGGCCGGTGCGGGCGCCGGGCTCGCGGCATATGTCTCGAGTTTCTGCTTGAGGCTGCCGGATCGAGCCTCGACCTTCGACCCGACGCCGCTACGATTGCTGACCTTACCCGCCAATACAACCCGCAATGATCTATTGCGACTGCCGCCTTCGTTTCTGAGAATCTTGATCTCGCCTGATGCGGTGCGCAGCACAAAATCGACGTCCCCATCGCCATCAAGGTCTCCAGAAGCCAGGACCCTCGGCGTAATCCTGGCGTCTAGACCTTTGCCTGGCAGGGCGCGGTCAGTCACCTCTACCCATCTGGCGCCGGCATTGCGCCGGATCCGAAGTCCACCGTCCGAGATCATAGCGATGTCCAGCAACCCATCGTTATCGTAGTCGATGAACTGCGCTGCGCTTTGATGAAGTTGGGTTCCACCGGAATCTGATGGCGCAGGCTCAACCTTGAAATTACCGTGGCCGTCACTGAGCGCAAGAACTCCGGGGCCTTCAGCCGAGGCAAAGTAAAAGTCCGTGTAGCCGTCCTTATTGATGTCTCCAGCGGCAACGCTGGTGAACGGACCTTTCGAGGACAAGCCCGTGTGCGGTGCAACATCGGCGAACGTGCCATCGCGCATGTTTCGGAATAGAGTCGGCGCGGCATTGAAATTAGCAACCAGTAAGTCAATATCGCGACGATTGTCGTAGTCAGTTGCTACTACCGCGACTGAACGAGCAAATGAGCCGGTCACCTTCGCCTGGCTGGTAATATCGGTGAATTTTCCGTTTCCGTCATTACGCAGCAGGAGATTCGGAGCACCTGCGAAGTCCGCAGGAAATACAATTGTCTTCGCATCCGCGGCGGATGTCTTCGCCAAATCGACAAACCCAGCGATGAAGATATCCAGATCGCCGTCGTGGTCGACATCGACGAAAGCCGCCGAGATTGATAAGTAAGCATATGCTGGGATGCCGGCTGCGACGGTGGAGTCCGAGAAGCGGCCGCCGCCATCATTGTGATAAAGCGTGGTTGAACCGTATCGCACGACGAACAAGTCCGGCTTGCCGTCGTTGTCGTAATCGCCGCTGACGATCGCGGTCGCCCCGCCCGCGCCGCGAGCAAGCGCGCCCGACTGAGCGGTTACGTCGATGAACTTCCCATCATCGTTTCTGTAGAGGTGCTGTCCGCTCGACCCTACCTCAACAAGATCGAGGTCGCCATCGCCATCGTAATCGAACAGAACGGCACAGCCACCGAGCGCGGTTACCAAATCTCTCTTGGCTGCTTCATTCAATTCGCCAGCAGCATAGCGCCTATTGAACGGAGGTATTCGTCCGGCCGCTACATCGTCACCCTGAGCTTTCGCAGCCGCCGGCATCATTGTCGCGGTCGAGTCTACGAATGTTACGTCAGGAGTGTTTGTATCGACGAGATCCGGCTCGGCGCCCGTGGACAAAATCGCTTCCGCGTACTTTCCCTGCTCAAGGTAGTCCTTGTCGATCTTGGTTCCATAGCCGCCTTTTCGCAGCATTTGAAACCGCTCCATCATCTTCTGGCCTTCTTCGCGCTGGCCATTGCGACTCAGCACCAGACCAAGAACGTAAGTAGCGGTTTCATTGTAAGGTTCTGCCTGCAGCGCAGCCCGAAGCAGCGGAACGGCGTCGGCGTATTTGCGCTGCTGGAGGTACATCTGACCAAGATTCACATTTGCTCCCACATCGGCAGGGTCGATCCTGAGCACACGTTGAAAGGCTGCAGCCGCGTCTTCGTTCCGGTTTTGAGACTTTGCAATTAGGCCGAGCAGATACTGGGGCTGAGGTGCTTCGGGAAGACTTGCCGCAGCGGCTTTGGCCTCGCGAAGTGCGCTTTCGAGCTCGGGTTCATAGTACAGGGCGATGCAGAGGTTTACGCGAGCGATCGCCAATGCTGGATCGATCTGAAGAGCGCGGCGGAATTGATCCACTGCTTCGTTGAATTTGAATTGTTCGAGCAAAGCCACGCCGATGTTGTTGGCATGATATGCGTCCTCACGGCGCGATGGAGAGGTTTGATTGGCCCACCCTACGTTTCTGCCAAGATCAGAAGCAAGCGACGTGAGCAGTATTACAAGCGCCACTATGGCCACCAGAAGCACACATCGCGGAATGAACATAGAACGTTTATATGATTTTTTAGGCTCGGATGTCCACGAGCTCCGTTGAGGGATTGAACAAGCAGCGGAAGAATGTGGACGATAGTTCGATGCTTTGAGCCAGCAAAGAGCTAGCCAGTCAAGTCTAGGGTTCGCCGGAAACACAAAACCCCTCCCAAGAAGGAGGGGTTTCGAAATTAATCCCGGCGGCGTCCTACTCTCCCACACAGTTACCCGTGCAGTACCATCGGCTCCGTAGGGCTTAACTTCCGTGTTCGGGATGGGAACGGGTGTGACCCCTACGACATAACCACCGGAAAAATCAAAAGAGCAATGGTGCTCTCAGATAATCGAAAGGCAAATTCCCTGGTAAGAGTTGCGTTGTGCTGACCGCATTTGCAACAAGCAAACTTTACGGTCAAGCCGATGGGTCTAATTAGTACTGGTAAGCTAAACACGTTACCATGCTTACACATCCAGCCTATCAACCTGGTAGTCTTCCAGGGACCTCATAGGGAGAACTCATCTTCGGTCGGGCTTCACACTTAGATGCATTCAGCGTTTATCCCTGCCCAACATAGCTACACGGCGCTACCGTTGGCACGATAACCGTTACACTAGAGGTCGGTCCAACCCGGTCCTCTCGTACTAGGGTCAGATTCCGTCAATTCTCCTACGCCCACGCCAGATAGGGACCGAACTGTCTCACGACGTTCTAAACCCAGCTCACGTACCACTTTAATCGGCGAACAGCCGAACCCTTGGG
>WNFR01003516.1_pt1 | contig 23851 bp, 26 predicted proteins | sample 5400221 | NCBI WGS metagenome assembly WNFR01 (sample SAMN13153357, study PRJNA577476) | soil metagenome | isolation source: 40 cm soil under Madrone tree | place: USA:California | collected 2016-06-14 | reverse complement strand
TGCGCCGCGGCGTCGCCGGACACCTTCGGCAGCCGGAACCAGAGGACGTCCATCGGCGCGCCGAGCGTCTCGACGCCAAGGCCGGCCGCCGCGCGCACCGCGGAGTCGCGGCCGTCGGCGCCGACGACGAGATCAGCGCGAATCTGAAGCGGACCCTCGGGGGCCGTCGCCCTCACGCCGATGACTCGCCCATCGGCTTGCAGCAGGCCGACGACGCCCGTGCGCATGCGCAGCGCGAAGCCCGGATAGCGCCGCGCGTGGCCGGCCAGGAAGTCGAGGAAGTCCCACTGAGGCATGAAGGCGATGAAGGGGCAGCGTACGGGCAGGTGGCCGAAGTCGGCGATGGGGATCCGCTCGCCGCCGATGATCCCGGTCAGCTCGCGGACCTCCGTGTGCGGCAGCGTCAGAAACGACTCGAGCAGGCCGAGCTCGTGCATGACCTCGAGCGTGGAGGGATGGATCGTATCGCCGCGGAAGTCGCGCAGGAAGTCGGCGTGCTTCTCGAGCACGACGACCTCCACGCCCGCCCGCGCCAGCAGCAGGCCGAGCATCATCCCGGCCGGCCCGCCGCCGGCGACGCAGCAGCGCGTCGAGAGCGTCGTCATGCGGCGCGGCGACGACCCGCGCGCGCCTGCAGCAGCTCGGTCAGGCGCCGCGCGTTGCGCACCGCGGCCGCGCGGCCGTCGTTGTTGAAGTAGACGTAGACGTCGCGGCCGCCGCGCGTCCATCCCGCGACGCGCGCGGCATCGTCGCGCAGCATCGCGTCCGTGTACGAGCCGCCGTAGCGCCGGCGGGTGCCGTGCCGGCGGACGTAGACGAAGTCGGCGGTGAGCGGGCCGGTCACCGGCTGTTCCCTCCAGTCATGCAGGCACAGGGCGACGTTGGCGCGTGCCAGCCGCTCGACGACCTCGTCGACGAGCCATGAGGCATGGCGCACCTCGAGCACCCAGCGCACGTGCGGGCGGCGCGACAGCGCGCGCAGCAGGCCGTCGAGCCGGTCGAGCCGCAGGTGGAACGTCGAGGGCAGCTGGATGAGCACGGGGCCGAGTGCCTGCCCGAGGGCGCGCGCGCGGCGCAGGAAGAGCGTGAGCGGCGGGCCGGGCTCGTTCAGCCGCTTGACGTGGGTGAGGAACCGGCTCGCCTTGACCGCGAAGACGAACTCCGGCGGGACGGCGGCGGCCCAGGCCCGGAACGTGGCCGCACGCGGCAGGCGGTAGAAGGGACTGTTGAGCTCCACGGTGTCGAAGCTGGCCGCATAGTACGGGAGCCACGCCCGCACGGGCAGCGCGCGCGGATAGAAGCGCGTCCGCCAGTCGCGGTAGACGTAGCCGCTGGTGCCGACGAGCCAACGAGCCATTGCCGCCTTTCATCATGGGGGCCCCGAAATGGCCCCCAAACCCCCAACGTTCGGAGCGCCCCGGCGAAGCCGTGTCGCTCCTCTATCAAACCCCCAAATGCTCGTCGCGTCCCGGAGGACCCGTGACGCGCCTCGTTTTCCGCCGCGATTATAATGCTGGCGCCGTGGCAGCCCCCGTGTCGGCAGCCGACTTCTACGAGCGGCGGCGTGTGCCCGTCCTCGACAGCTTCCTCGCCTACGTGGAGGTCGGCGTCGGCGCGCCCATCGTCTTTCTGCACGGCAACCCGACCTCGTCGTATCTCTGGCGCAACATCATCCCACCGCTGCAAGGCGTCGGCCGGTGTCTGGCGCCCGACCTCATCGGCATGGGCCGCTCCGGCAAGGCCCCCGGTGGCCAGTATCGCCTCGCGGACCACGCGCGTTATCTCGACGCCTGGTTCGAGGCCCTGGCGCTGCGCGACGTGACGCTCGTCGTGCACGACTGGGGCTCGGCGCTCGGCTTCGACTGGGCGCGCCGGCATCCCGAGCGCGTGCGCGCGCTCGTCTACATGGAGGCGATCGTGCGGCCGGTGACGTGGCCGGAGTGGCCGGAAACGGCCCGCAAGATCTTCCAGGCCATGCGCTCGCCCGCCGGCGAGGAGATGGTGCTGCAGAAGAACGTGTTCGTGGAGCGCATCCTGCCCGCGAGCGTGCTGCGCGGCCTCGGCAACGAGGAGATGGACAAGTACCGCGAGCCCTTCCGCCAGGCGGGCGAGTCGCGGCGGCCGACGCTCACGTGGCCGCGCGAGATCCCGATCGACGGCGAGCCCGCCGACGTCGCCGCGATCGTCTCCGCCTACGCCGAGTGGCTCTCGACGAGCCCGCTGCCCAAGCTGCTCATCAACGCCGAGCCGGGCTCGATCCTCGTCGGGGCGCAGCGCGAGTTCTGCCGTCGCTGGCCCAACCAGCAGGAGGTCACCGTGCGCGGCAGCCACTTCGTGCAAGAGGACTCGCCGGCCGAGATCGGTCGCGCGATCGTCGCGTTCCTGCGCCGCCTGCCGCGCTGAGTGCGGACCTACGCGCTACGGCGCCTGCTCCTGTTCGTGCCGACGCTCGTCGGCGCTTCCCTGCTGATCTTCGTGCTCATGCGGCTGGTGCCCGGCGACATCGCCGAGATCCTCGTCTACCAGACGGGCTCGGAGGCGAGCGCCGTCCAGCAGAAGCAGATCGCGCAGATCCGCCGCGAGCTGGGCCTCGACCGTCCGGTGGCCGTGCAATACCTCGCCTGGCTGCGCGACGCCGTCCGCGGCGACTTCGGCTTTTCTTACAGCCAGCGGCGGCCGGTGAGCGAGATCCTGGCCGAGCGCTTCCCGCGCAGCATGGAGCTGGCGGTGCTGACGCTGGCGCTGGCCGTCGCCTGGTCCATCCCGCTCGGCGTCGTCTCGGCGGTGCGACAGAACACCTGGCTCGATTACGTCGTGCGCCTCGTCAGCGTGACCGGCCTCTCGCTGCCGATCTTCTTCACCGGCGTCCTCATCATCTGGGCCCTCGTGCGTTTCTTCCGCTACCTGCCGCCACTGGAGTACTCGGCCCTCACGGAGGCCCCGCTCGACAACCTCAAGCAGCTCGTGTGGCCCGCCCTCGCGCAGGCCTACTACATCAGCGCGCCGATCATGCGGCTCACGCGCTCGCAGATGCTGGAGGTCGTGCGGCAGGACTACGTACGGACGGCGCGCGCCAAGGGACTGGCCGAGCGCGCGGTCGTCTACCGCCACGCGCTGCGCAACGCGCTGCTGCCCGTGGTGACCTTCGTCGGCTGGTGGGCCGGGCGCCTGCTCGGCGGCGTGGTGGTCATGGAGATCGTCTTCGCCGTGCCCGGGATGGGGCTGGCGCTCGTGCAGGCGGTCGCCTACCGCGACTACCCGACCGTGCAGGCGATCATCCTGATCCTTGCCCTCGTGTTCCTCGCCGTGAACCTCCTCGTCGATCTGCTCTACGGCTGGCTCGATCCGAGGATCCGCTACGCATGAGGCGCCGGCTGGCGAGGCTCGCGGGTCAGCAGCCGCTCGGCGCCGCCGGTGCGGTCGTCGTCGCCGCGATGATCGTCGCCGCGATCTGGGCACCGCAGCTGGCGCCGTACGGCGCCAAGGACGCGGCCTTCGCGCCGTATGCGCCGCCGGGCCCCGGTCATCCCATGGGCACCGACCAGCTCGGCCGCGACGTGCTGAGCCGCGTGGTGTGGGGGGCGCGGCTGTCGCTCTACGTCGGTCTCGTGTCGGTGGTGCTCGGCGTCACTCTGGGCAGTCTCTGGGGCGTGGTGAGCGCGTACGTCGGCGGCATGACCGACACGCTCAGCCAGCGCGTGGTGGACTCGCTCATGGCGCTGCCGCCGATCGTGCTCGCGCTCTCGCTGATGGCCGCCATCGGCCAGTCGGTCAACAACGTCATCGTCGCGCTGACCATCTTGCTCACCCCGACGGCGGCGCGCACGCTGCGCGCGGTGGCGCTGGCCATCATGGCCACGCCGTTCGTGGAGGCGGCGCAGGCCGCCGGCGGCTCCAGCGCGCGGATCATCGCGCGCCACGTCTTGCCCAACTGTCTGGCCACGTATACCGTGCTGGTCACCACGAACGTGTCGTACGCGATCGTGGTGGAAGCCTCGCTGAGCTTCATCGGCGTCGGCGCGCCGCCCGACGAGCCCTCGTGGGGCGGCATGCTGACGGCGGGCACGCAGGCCGTCGAGACCGCGCCGTGGATGATCTTCTTCCCGGGCCTCGCCATCAGCCTGACCGTGCTCGCACTCAACATGCTCGGAGACGCCATCCGGGACGTCGCGGATCCTCGCCTGCGCGGCGGCCTCGGCTGACAGACGACACCACGAGGAGACGACCTCAATGAAGAGACTCGCGCTCATGATGACGATCGCGCTGACGGTTGCCGCGACCACCCTGGGGGGTCTGGGGGGCCATCTCGGGGCCCCCCAGCTCCAACATGAAGGCCACGCCAGAACCTTGCGCGGGTTGTCCGCGGTGTCCGCGATCGGTGAAGCGCACGCCCAGCAAGACAAGCCGCGGTACGGCGGCGTCCTGAACTGGTTCGATTACGGCGATCCCGGCCGGCTCGACGTGCACGCGGAGTCGCCGCTCGTCGTGCAGCAGGCCACCGCGGGCGTCTACAGCGGGCTGCTGCACTGGGATCCCGACGATCCGACCAAGATCGCCGGTGATCTCGCGGAGCGCTGGACGGTCTCGCCCGACGGCAAGACGTACACGTTCCATCTGCGCCGCGGCGTGAGGTGGCACGACGGGCAGCCCTTCTCCTCCGCCGACGTGAAGGCGTCGTTCGACCGCATCCTCAATCCCGACTTCAAGAGCCCGAAGTGCGGCGCCTCCCTCAAGCCGCTGGTGGCCTCGGTCGAGGCGGCGGACGCCGCCACCGTGCAGTTCACGCTGAAGTATCCGGTGCCGTACTTCCCGGCCGCCATCGCCTCGGCGTGGTGCCGCGTGGCGGCCAAGCACGTGCTCGAGAAATACGGTGACCTCAACCGGCCCGAGGCCCAGATCGGCACCGGCCCGTTCAGGTTCAAGAAGTACGACCGCGGCTCGGTGATCGAGTGGGAGAAGAACAAGGACTACTTCGTGCCCGGCCTGCCCTACCTCGACGGCGTGAAGCAGTTCATCCTCGTCGGCGGGACGACGCAGGTGGCGGCGGCCAAGGCGGGCCGCATCATGCTGTGGGACACGTGGCCGCCGATGCGCAAGACGCAGGCCGACGAGCTGGCGGCGGCGCGCGGCAACGAGGTCGAGATCTACCGCTGGCCGGTGAACTCGATCTTCGTGCTGTTCATGAACACGAAGCGGCCGCCCTTCGACAACCCGGACGTGCGCCGCGCCGTCTTCCTCGCCATCGATCGCCAGGAGGTCGTGGCCAAGGCGCTCGAGGGCACGGGCGTGCCGTGCGCGATGCTCGATCCCAAGCTCGTCGGCGACGCCGCACTGCCGCTGGAGGAAGTCGCCCGGACGCCCGGCTGCCGCCAGCCCAAGGACGCGGACCTCGCCGAGGCCAGAAAGCTCCTGGAGAAGCACCATCCCCACGGCGTCGACATCGAGGTGGCCGTGCGCCAGGTCGGCAACTACGTCGACCGCGCCCAGCTCGTGCTCGCCCAGCTGCGGAAGGTCGGCATCCGCGGCACGCTGAAGACCTACGAGAGCGCGGCGGGCTACGCGGTGTTCGGCAAGGGCGACTTCCAGATGATCGCCACCCAGGACCGCGCCATGGACGGCGTCGACCCCGGCGACATCTTCCACGTCGTGTACAGCACCCACGCCGGCAGCAACTACGCGCAGTGGTCGGACGCCAGGGCCGACGAGCTGATCGAGCGCGCCGCGAAGGAGACGAACCGGGACAAGCGCAAGCAGCTCTACTGGGAGCTGCAGCGCTACATCCTCAACACGGCGACGGCCGGCGCGGTGCCGGTGGCCTGGGTGGAGGGCTACTACTTCCGCGACAAGCGCCTGCGCGGCTACAAGCCGGCGCTGACCTCGTACGACGGCATCACCTTCATGAAGGTCTGGCTGGCGCCGTAGGCGCGCGGGTCAGGGCGACCGCCGCTCGAGGCTGACCACGAGCAGCGCGTCCGGCGTCTCGGCGAGCGCGAAGACCACGCGATCGCCGACGGCGATGCCGCGAAAGAGGTCCGCGGAGGCCGCGATGAACGGCATCGACATGCGCTCCTCCATGAGACCGGCGATGGGCTCGTGGTCGAGCACGACCACCGGCCGCGTGGCGTGCAGGCTGGACGGAGCGGGCAGCAGCGCGACCACGACACCATGGCCGCGCCAGCGCGCGGGCTGCGCGTGCGCGCCCGGCAGCGCCGCGATCGCGACGAGCAGCAGGGCGGCGGACCAGCGCACGCGACGGAGGATCGCGCCGCCGGCGGCGGCCGTCACGCCGCGCGCGGCGGCGCCGGCTCGGCGCGCACGCGCCGGTACTGGAGGATGCGGTCGCGCGTCTGGCCCAGCGTGGTGGCGACCTCGGTGGCCCCCGCGTCGAGCAGGGCCGCGCACGCCTCCTCGAGATCGTCGGGCGGGCTCAGGCACGCGGCCACCACCGGCAGCTCGGAAAACCGCGCGCGCAGGCGCTTGAGGATGTAGCGGGCGTGGGCGATCCCACCGCGGCCCAGCACCGCCACGACGACCACGGCGGGCTCGACGGCGGCAACGCGCTCCACCAGCTCCGCCGCCAGCAGGCCGGGCTCGGTCACCTCCAGCCGCACGCCGTCGCGCGCGATGAGGCTCGCGAGCATCTGTAGGGCGGCGGCGTCCACGTCGTCGCGCGCCGCGCACCCCAGCGCGCGCAGCGCGGGCGATGCGGGCACGGCCGCCGTCGCCTCCTCGTCGCGCGTGGCCGCCGCGGGCAGGACGACCTTGTCGAGGTCGTCCAGGATCCGGCGCGTCGCCGCGGCGATGAAGGCCGCCTCCTTCGCCGTCAGCGCGCCGCGCGCGGCATCCCGGCGCACCCGCGACAGTGTGGGCAGCAGCACCTCCTCGTAGACGTCGGCCGCCTCGTGCTTCTTGACGTACTCCTCGAGCACGGCCCGGGCGCCCGCCTCGTCACCCTTGAGCAGCCGCTGGTAGGCGGCGACGTCGGTCGTCACCACCGGCTCGTCGCCGAAGAGGACGACGATGAACTGCATCTCCGGCACGTGCCGACCCAGCGCCACCAGACACACCGTGAGCGGGGTGCCGAGGATGAGGCCGATGGGGCCCCAGAGCCACGTCCAGAACGCCAGCGTGATGAGCAGCGCCAGCGGCGAGACGCCGGCGCTGTGGCTGTAGAGGAGCGGCTCCACCACGAGGTAGATCGTGAGCTCCACGAGCACGAACAGGGCCAGCACCATGACGGGCTCGCGCCAGCCGTCGAAGACGGCGAGGCTCACCAGCGCGGCCGAGCCGGCGGCGGCCCACGCGCCCACGTACGGAACGAAGCGCAGCACGCCGGCGAGCACGCCGAACAGGAGCGCGTACGGGGCGCCGATCAGGAAGAGCCCGGTGCCGATGGCGGCGCCGAAGCCCGCGTTGATCAGCGACTGCATCTGGAGATAGCGGCCGATCCGCTCCGCGGCGTCGGTGAGGATCTTCGTGGTGAGCGTCACCCTCCGCGTGCCGGCGAGCCGGATGAGCCGCTCGAGCAACCGCTGGCGCTCGATGAGCATGAAGATGACCAGCACCACCACGAGGCCGGCGGTGGCGAGCACGTCCGCGATCGGTCCCAGCGTGTCGCGGAGGCCGGCCAGCCCGGTCGGCGGCTGCTTCTCCACCACCACGGACTGCGGCGGCTTCGTCGCGGGCGCGCTCCCGTCCTTCTGCAGCTCGCCGATGACCTCCTTCACGGTGGATTGCGCCTTCTCGAGCGAGCCCGATTTGCCGACGCGGCGCACCTGGCGGATCTTGCCCGTGATGTTGTTCTTGTACTGCGGCAGGTCGTCCGCGAGCGCGCTGACCTGCGAGGCGAGGAGCCACCCGAGGCCGCCGAGCACCGAGAATGCGAACGCCACGGTCACCACCACGGCGACGACGCGCGGCAGGTGCCAGCGCTGCAGCCGCTCGACGATCGGCGAGAGCACGAACGTGAGCAGCATGGCGAGCGCGATCGGGATGAACACGTCCTGGGCGATGCCCAGGCAGAAGAGCGCGAACGCCAGGATCACCACCTGCAGCATCGGCTGCAGCCGGCTGATCGGGTCGCGGCGACCGTGGGCCATGCTGCACTCTTGTGCACAAGCCGGGCCAGCCGGGGGTAGACTCTCGCCACCATGGACCTCATCGCCGCCCAGGCCGCGCGGCAACCACACCGACCGGCCCTCATCGAGGACGAGCGGTCGCTGACCTGGGAACAATTTTTCCGTATGCGGAACCGACTGGCCCACGCGCTGGCGGCCCTGGGTATCGGCGCGGGCCAGCACGCGATCGTCTACGCGCACAACGCGCTGGAGAACCTCGTGGTCGGCGCCGCCCTGCGCGCGCTCGGCGCGATCGGGGTACCGATGAATCACCGCCTCACCGCCGAGGAGGTCGCTTACATCCTCGACAACGCCGACGCGACGGCGGTGTTCGTCGGCGAGGCGTTCCTGCCGATGGCCGAGCGCGTGCGCGGCGCCGCGCGCGTCAAGCACTGGATCACGCTCGGCGCCGAGCGGCGGCCGTGGGCGGAGGCGCTCGACGATCTGCTCGCGCGGGGCCACGAGGCGCCGCCGCCCGCGCCGCCCGCCATGGGCGGCTCGATGGTCTACACGGCGGGCACCACCGGCAAGCCGAAGGGCGCCCTGCGCCGCGTGACGGACCCGAAGGCGATCCTGCCGCGCCTGGCCGCGCTGGACTGTCTGGACCCCGCGCAGGTGCACCTCGTCGCGGGGCCGCTCTACCATTCCGCACCGGGCGGCTTCGCGCTCTACGCGCAGATGGTCGGCGGCACCGTGGTGGTGATGCGCAAGTTCGATCCCGAAGAGGCGCTACGCCTCGTCGAGCGGCATCGCTGCACGACGACATTCATGGCGCCCACGCTGCTCAAGCGCATCGTCGACCTGCCGGCCGAGGTGCGCGCGCGCTACGACGTGTCGTCGATGCGCTCGCTCGTCATCGCCGCCGCGCCGTGCCCCATGCGCGTGAAGGAGCAGGCGCTGGCGATGTTCGGGCCCGTGCTCTACGAGTTCTACGGCTCGACCGAGCTCGGGGTGAACACCGTGCTGCGTCCCGAGGACGTGCTGCGCAAGCCCGGCTCGTGCGGCCGCGCCGCGCCCGGCGTCGAGCTGGCCATCCTCGACGACGCCGGGCGCCCGGCGGCGCCCGGCACGCCCGGCGAGCTGTTCGTGCGCCGCTACGACGGCGTGTTCGACGAGTACTACCGCAACCCGGCGGCCACGGCCCAGACCTCGCGCGGCGAGTGGATGTCGGTGGGCGACGTGGCCTGGATGGACGCCGAGGGCTTCGTCTACATCTGTGACCGCAAGCGGGACATGATCATCTCGGGCGGCGTGAACATCTACCCGGCCGAGATCGAGGACGCCCTGCACCGTCATCCCGCCGTCGAGGACGCCGCCGTCTTCGGCGTCCCCGATCCGGACTGGGGAGAGCGCGTCCACGCCGCCGTCCAGCTCCGCCCCGGCCGCGGCGTCACGCCGGGCGAGCTGCTGGAGTTCTGCCGCGCGCACCTCGCCGACTACAAGACGCCGCGCGAGGTGTCCTTCCACGAAGCGTTCCCGCGCGACACCGCCGGCAAGCTCGTCAAGCGCCTCCTGCGCGAGCCCTACTGGGCCGGCCGTCAGACTCGCGTGTAGGCACCGCGGGATCGAGGAGCGCCACGGGTTCCCCGGGGCGCTCCGAGCGCTGGGGGGTTTGGGGGGCCATTTCGGGGCCCCCCATTTTCCTATGCCCCGGGCGCTTCCGGCGCGGTCTGGTTCGCGGGGTCGAAATCGACGCGCTGCCGCGTCGCCTCGTCGAGCTCGCGGCCACCCAGCACGCTGCTGAGCTGCGCGGCGTCCTTGATGGGACCGTGCTCGTCGCGGAAGCGCACGATGGCCGACGCGTCGGCGGGGCGCAGGCCGGGCACCTCGAGCAGCTCCTGCTCGTTGGCGGTGTTCACGCGGATCCTCTGCGGCATGTGTCCTCCGTCAGCGTGGCGCCGACGCGGCGTCGCCGCCCTCGGCCTCATCGCCGTCGTCGTCGCGGCGCAGGCGGAGCACCACCACCGAGCGCGCCTCCATGTCGTAGACGTCGCCGCCGCTCAGCGCCTCCGCCTTGCGCTGGCCGGTCGGCTCGCGCGTGTCGAGCACGGGCTCCCAGCGGATGTCATTGCGGTGCGCGGGCAGCGTGAAGCCCATCGGCCCGTGGTGGGCGTTGAGCATGACGAGGAAGGTGTCGTCCACGATCCGCCGCCCCCTGACGTCGCGCTCCTGGATGGCGTCGCCGGCCAGGCGCAGGCCGAAGCAGCGGGTGATCGGGTTGGTCCAGTCGTCCTGCGTCATCTCCCCGCCGTCGCACCGGAACCACGTGAGGTCCTTGACCTCGGAGCCCTGGAACTTGCGGCCGAAGAAGAACTGGCGCCTGCGGAAGACGGGGTGCTCGCGGCGCAGCTCGGCCACGAACCGCGTGAACGTCAGCAGGTCACCCCGTAGGTTATCGAGGCTCCAGTCGAGCCAGGAGATCACGTTGTCCTGGCAGAAGGCGTTGTTGTTGCCCCGCTGCGTGCGGCCGATCTCGTCGCCGCCGCAGAGCATCGGCACGCCCTGCGAGAGAAGCAGCGTGGCCAGGAAGTTCCGCTTCTGCCGCTCGCGCAGCGCGACGATCTTCACGTCGTCCGTCGGGCCCTCGACGCCATGGTTCCAGGAGATGTTGTGGTCAGCGCCGTCGCGATTGTCCTCGGCGTTGGCCTCGTTGTGCTTGTCGTTATAGGACACGAGGTCGTGCAGCGTGAAGCCGTCGTGCGCGGTGACGAAGTTGATCGACGCGTAGGGGCGGCGCCCGCCGCGGCCGTAGAGGTCGCTGGAGCCGGTGAGCCGGTGGCCCATGCCGCCCGCCTGCCCCTCGTCGCCCTTGACGAAGGCGCGCACGGTGTCGCGGTAGATGCCGTTCCACTCGGCCCACTCGTTCGGGAAGTTGCCGACCTGGTAGCCGCCTTCGCCGAGATCCCACGGCTCGGCGATGAGCTTCACCTGCGAGATGACCGGGTCCTGGTGGATGATGTCGAAGAACGACCCCAGGCGGTCGACGTCGTTCAGCTCGCGGGCCAGCGCGGAGGCCAGGTCGAAGCGGAAGCCGTCGACGTGCATCTCCTGGATCCAGTAGCGCAGGCTGTCCATGATGAGCTGCAGCGTCCGCGGATTCGTCATGTTCAGCGTGTTGCCGCAGCCGGTGAAGTCGACGTAGTGCCGGCGGTCCTCGGGGCTCAGGCGGTAGTAGGCGGCGTTGTCGATCCCGCGGAAGCAGAAGGTCGGCCCGAGATGGTTGCCCTCCGCCGTGTGGTTGTAGACGACGTCGAGGATCACCTCGATGCCGTTCTCGTGCAGCGTCTTGACCATCGTCTTGAACTCGTTGAGCTGGGCCCCGAGCTGGGTGGCGGAGGCGTAGCGGAAGTCCGGCGCGAAGAAGCCGATCGAGTTGTAGCCCCAGTAGTTGCTGAGGCCCTTCTGCTTGAGATATCGGTCCGAGACGAACTGGTGCACGGGCATCAGCTCCACGGCGGTGACGCCGAGCGCCTTGAGGTGCTCGAGGGGGGCGGGCGCCGTCAGCCCCGCGTAGGTCCCGCGCAACGTCTCCGGCACGTCGGGGTGACGCTGGGTGAAACCCTTGACGTGAAGCTCGTAGATCAGCGTCTCGTTCCACGGCGTGCGCGGCGGCCGGTCGCCGCCCCAGGTAAACGCCGTGTCCACCACGATGCCCTTCGGCATGTGCTCGGCGCTGTCATGCTCGTCGATCTTCGTGTCCGCGCCCTCACCGGCGCCGACCTCGTAGGCGAAGAGCGAGTCGCCCCACGTGATCGTGCCGTCGATCGCGCGCGCGTAGGGATCGAGCAGCAGCTTCGCCGGGTTGAAGCGGTGGCCGTTGGCGGGGTCCCAGGGGCCGTGCACCCGATAGCCGTAGCGCGTGCCCGGGCGCGCTTCGGGCAGGTAGCTGTGCCAGACGTGGTCCGTGTTCTCGATCACGGGGATCCGCGTCTCGCGGTCGCCGTCGAACAGGCACAGCTCCACGCCGGTGGCGTTCTCGGAGAAGAGGGCGAAGTTGACGCCCGAGCCGTCCCAGACTGCGCCGAGGGGATAGGGCCGGCCGGGGCGATTCCGGACGCTGGACGCGCGGTCTTTGGGTGTCATGACCCGAGCCACTACAAACGCGATGCCAGGGAGAGGCCCTCGGGCGGATCAGCCGGCGCCGCGCTCCCGGGAGTCGAGCAGCTTGCGGACGGCGTCACACAACTCCGCCGGGTCCACGGGCTTCGTGAGGAAGGCGTCGAAGCCGGCCTCCAGGCAGCGGTCGCGGGAATAGCTGGCCGGGAAGGCGGTCACCGCAACGGTCGACGGCCGTCGACCGCCGGCACCCAGCGCCCGCACGAGCGCGTAGCCGTCGGCATCGGGCATGGACAGGTCGCTGATGACGACGTCGGGAGCGGCGCGAGCGGCGGTGTCGAGAGCCTCCCGCACCGAGCCCGCGACGTGCACGGTGGCGCCGCAATGCTGCAGCGCGAAGGCGAAGAAATCACGCGAGTCGCCGTTGTCCTCGACCACGAGCGCGGTGACACCCGCGAGCGTCGCTGCCGAGGTGGAGGTGGAGGGCTGGGGGGCGGGGCGACGGCTTCGGAGAGCCGGCAGGCAATCGACATGAACGTCGCCCGCGTCGACCCGATACCGACCCTGGCCCGGCTGGAACCGGCGCCCGCACACCGGGCACCCGGCACCCGCGCGGGCTCCGCGAGGGTCCTCCATAGTTCCCAGTGTACGCCGCGTCAGTTCAGGCGACCGCGCAAGGAATGCAGGGTCTTGGCGAGGTCGGCGTCCCCGGGGGCCAGGCGAACGGCGGCCTCGAACTGGCGCAGCGCCTCCCACCAGCGGCCCTGCTTGAGGTAGATCCGGCCGAGGTTCATGAACGGAAACTGCCGCGGCTCGTAGCGCGCCGCCTGCTTGGCGCGCTCGAGCCAGGGGATGGCCTCCTCGAGCTTGCCCTGCTGCATGAGGTAGACGCCGATGTCGTTGTACGGATTGCCGAAGTCGGGGTCGACCTCGATGGCGCGCAGGCACTCGGCCGTTGCCTCCTCGAGCCGGCCCTGGAACGAATACGTCCAGCCGAGAAACGTGTGCGCCTCGGCGGTGGGGCACATGGCGATGGAGCGCCGATAGGTCTCGATCGCGCCCTCGAGGTCGCCGGCGATCTGCTGGCGGTAGGCCTCGCGCCACAGCTCGATCGCGCGCTCGCGCGCGTGGGTGCTCATCCGCCTGCCCTCAGCCCGCGCCGGGGTCCGGCACGCCGGACGGGTCCGCGGGGGCGATGTCCGCCATGTCCGACGACAGCTGCAGGGTGTCGGCGATCTTCGTATATGAGGAAAACATCTGCGTGACGCCCACGACCTCCATGACCCCGCGCTCGCCCACGCCGAGACGACGCATCTCGCCCAGGTGGAAGGCGGTGCCGAACGCCGAGCGCGTCGTCAGCGAGACCGCGAACGCCAGCGCCTCCTTGTGGCGGCGGCTCAACCGGCGGTCCGTGAAGGCGCGCTTCACGGCGGCCCAGACGTCGGCGAGATAGCCGGGGTCGTGCGCGATGAGGCCGAACGGCGTCGGGATCTGGCCGCCCAGGACGTCGGCGACCGGGGTGCCCGTCCCGTAGAACGCGCGGATGTCGGCGAAGACCGTCTGCACCTCCGCGGGCGCCGTCTCGGGCTCGACCTGCGGCATCGGCGCGGCGCCGAGACCGTCGGCGACGACGTTGAGCGCGTTGGTGATGCCCACCACGAAGGCCGCCTCGTACCACCGGTCGTCGCCGGTCATCCCCTGCAGCTTCCCGGCTGCAGTGTGCGCCTCGACTCAGTAGGTGCAGGCGTTGACGCCGCTGACGGCGGCGGCCACCATCTCCTTCTCGCCGCGCGAGAACTCGCCCGGCGCCATCGCGCGCTTCATCGCCCGGCCGTGCGGGCCGCCGAAGTGCGGGTCCCAGGCCATCACGCGGCTCATGGCCGGCGGCTCTTTGAAATCGTAGTCGAACCATTGCCTGGACAGCTCGAAGAGCCGCCGTGCGGGCTCGGGATACTCGGAGGCGTCGCGCAGGCGGACGGTGGGCACGGCTAGCGCCTTCGGCGCTTGTTTTGTTGTCGCGGGGTCCGCGAGGCTGGCTTGAGCCGCAGGTGGCCTGCTCTGGACGCGCGGGGCTCCGCACGCCCGGTTGTCGCGCCGTTCGGCAGCACCGCGGTGGCTTCGATCTCGATCAGGAGGTCGTCGCGCACGAGGCGCGAGATCTCGATGAGCGTGCTCGCGGGCCGGTGCGGGCCGAAGTACTCCTTGCGCACGGTATTGACCTTCTCGCGGTCGGCCACGTTCTTGAGGAACACCGTCACCTTGCAGACGTCGGCGAAGGTTCCGCCGGCGGCGGCCAGACAGCGCTTGATGTTCTCGTGCACCTGGCGCGTCTGCGCGACGATGTCGCCGCCGCCCACCGTCTTGCCGTTCTCGTCGCTGGCAACGCACCCGGAGACGAACACCAGCCGGCCCGCGCGCACGACGTGCGTGAAGTGGCTGATCGGCTCCGGCATGCCGGGGACGCGGATCTCCTGGCGATGCGCCTGCCTCATGTGCCCTCTGCCTGCTGCCGCTCGAGCACCCTGGCGGTGGCGCGGCCCTTGTCGGGCGTCGGGTCGGTGACGACGCCGTACGCGTGCCGGCCCTCGTGGTCCTCGGGCAGGTACTCGGTGATCGGCAGGCCCTCCGGGGTGACGAACAGCAGGCAGTGGCAGTACTTCCACTTCTGCATCTCGTCGCACGCGCAGATCCAGCGGCGCAGCTTGGCCTCGGCCTTCGGGTCCGGATAGAAGTTGCAGGGGCAGAGCGGCCGCCCCACCTCCTCGATGTGCTTGGCCAGCCCCTGGACGACGGCCTCGGTGACGCTGACGTCCGGATGCAGCGACGTCCCCGATTTCTCGGCGTACTTGCGCGCGTACGCCCACATCTTGTCGATGTTCGCCTGGGAGGGCTCGGCCATGGGATGTCCTCCTACGACGCGGCCAATGCTTCGTCGATCTTCTTGGGGTTGAATCCGCTGAGCCGCAACTCGCCGATCAGGATCACCGGCAGCGACGTGAGCCCCAGCTCCATCAACTCCTCGCGCGCGCCCGCGTCGCGCCCGACGTTGCGCTCGGTGAACGCCACACCCTTCTGCGACAGATACTCTGTCGCGCGATGACAGGGCCCTCAGCCGACGTTCGTGTAGATCGTCACCTTCGGCGGCATCGCTCCTCCTCGCTCGTTCGCTACTCGGGCCGCACGACGTCGCCGACCCGGATGACACCCTCGCCGAGAATCTGCGCGCGCAGCCCGCCGCGGTGGACGAGCGCCGCCATGACGCCGTCGCGGGTGAGGCCGTCCAGGTACTTGCACGGCTCGCAGAGCCGCGTGCCGCGCAGCCGCACCTCGCCGACGCGAAACACACGGTCCACCAGGTGGTTGAGCGGTACACCGCGCGTCGCCACGTTGCGACGTGTCTCGGCCGCCGAGACCTTGACGCCGAGGTCGCCGAGCGCGTCGATCGTCTCGGTCTCGATCAGCGTGATCTCGCGTCCGCCCTGCGACGGCCTGGGCGAGTAATGGCCGCGGCCGGTGGCATAGCGATCACCATCGAGGCCGTGCCCGGACAGCGCGCGCGCCTCCGGCACCACGACCATCGGCGCGCCCGCCTCCCGCGTCACATGGATCGACACGACGCTGCCCTGCCACGTCTCGCCTGCTGCGCGCATGCTTCGGATTGTACTCGATGGTGGTCGCACTGGTGTGATGCACGCGCGGGCGGGGGGGATGCGCCCGGGCGGCGCAAACGTCAGGCGCCCCGGGCGGGAGTCGCGCCGGGGCGCCGTGATACTGCCGAGGGTGACGAGGCGTCGCCTAGCAGGGCTCGGAGCGCAGCGTCAGCTCGATGTTGTCGCCGGCCTTGTACTCCCCCTGAACTCGTGCATCGAGCCGTCCTTGTTCCGGACGGTGATCATGCCGTTCGCGGCATCGACCTTGACGACCTGGCCGTCGATCTTCTCGGGCGCCTTCGCCTTCGGTCCCGCCGCGCCGCCGCGCGCGGAAGCGGACGGCTGGCAGTTCGCCTTGGGCTTGTCCTGGGCGAGCGCGGGCCCGCCGGCCAACAGCGCAGCGGCCACGACGGCCGCCGTGAGCGTGAACGTCTTCATGAGACAGCCCCCTCGCTATTTCTTGGTGATGTCGTAGATTGCGCCGGCAACGCCACCGACCCCGGCGCCGATGAGCGCGCCCTTGCCGGCGCCGTAGCCGGTGCCCGCGCCGACCGCAGCGCCGGCGCCGGCACCCACGGCGGCTCCGGTGGCGGTGCCGCAGCCCGTGAGCGCCAGGCCGAGCATCGACATCGCGAGCACGGGTGTGAGCAGTTTCTTCATGGCTCGGTCCTCCCTTGGGGGCCGAACCGCTGCAAAGCCCAGACCATCGAAGCGCGCGCATCCCGCGCGCTAGTCCCTTCAGGGGCGAAGCGCGCGCATCCCGCGCGCTAGTCGCGCCGAATCCTCTTACCGCTCGATCCCGTACTCCCTGAGCTTGCGCCAGAGCGTGGTGCGGCCGATGCCGAGCGCATCCGCGGCACCCGAGTGGTTGCGGCCGAAGCGCTCGAGCGTCTGTAATATGTGAGCGCGCTCGGCTTCTGCGAGCGTGATCTGCAGTGGCAGCGCGGGCGAGGGGCCGAGCTGCAGGCCCGCGGAGACGTGGGGCGGCAGATCGTCAGGCTCGATGACCTCGGTCCGCGCCAGGATGGTCGCGCGCTCAATCGCGTTCTCCAGCTCGCGTACGTTCCCTGGCCAGGGATAGCGGAAGAGTCGTTCGAGGGCGGCCGGTGACAGGCGCAGCGTCCGACCGAGCTTCGCCGCGGATCGGCCGAGGAAATGCTCCGCCAGCGCCGGGATGTCCTCGCGGCGCTCGCGCAGCGGCGGCAGCGCCACCTGGATGACGTTGAGGCGGTAGAAGAGATCCTCGCGGAAGTTCCCTTCGCTGATGCGTGTCGCGAGATCGCCGTTCGTGGCTGCGATCACCCGCACGTCGAAGGTCGCCGCCTGCGTGGCGCCGAGCCGTCTCACCTCGCCGCTCTGGAGCGCCCGGAGGAGCTTCACCTGGAGGACGGCCGGCATCTCGGCGATCTCGTCCAGGAAGAGGGTGCCGCCGTCGGCTTCCTCGAACAGGCCGAGCTTGCTGGCGGCGGCGCCCGTGAAGGCGCCCCGCACATAGCCGAAGAGCTCGGATTCGAGCAACGTCTCGGGCACCGCGCCGCAGTTCACGGCCACGAAGGGCCGCGCCGCGCGCGCGCTCGCGTGATGCACGGCCTTCGCGATCACTTCCTTGCCCGTTCCGGATTCCCCCTGGATCAGCACGGTGGCGTCGGTCGGCGCCACGCGCGCGACGAGGTCGAGAACGGTCTGCATGGCCGATGACTGCGCGACCACTCCCGGCAGGGCGTAGCGCTCGCGGAGCTGGGCGCGCAGGTTCTCGTTCTCGCGACGCAGCGCGCGTCCGGCCAGCGCCTTGTCGATCCGGTGATAGAGCTCGTCCGGCTCCTGGCCCTTCTCGAAGTAGTCGAGCGCGCCGAGACGGATCGCTTCCTTGGCCGACTTCCATTCGGCGTAGGCGGTCAAGAGGATGACCTCGGGCGCGTCGGCCTGCGCTCGTGCCGCCTGCAACACGTCGAGGCCGTCGCCGTCCGGCATCCGCAGATCCGTCACGACGAGGTCGAACACCTCTTCCGAGAGTCGCTTCGTCGCGCCGGCGACGTCCTCGGCCTCGGCCACGCGATGGCCGCGCCGGCGGAGCAGGAGAGCGAGCGTCGTGCGAGCCGAAGGCTCGTCGTCGACGACCAGCAGATGGGCCATCGTCACACGGCCTCGATGGGAAACCGCAGCGTGACGCGCGTCCCGTTGCCCGGCGCCGTGTCGATCTCGATGCGACCGCCGTGCGCGGCGACGATACGCTCGGCGATCGTCAGTCCCAGCCCGCTGCCGTTCGGCTTGCCCGAGTAGAAGGGCTCGAAGACCCGCGGGAGAACCTCGTGCGGGATGCCGGGGCCGGTGTCGCTGACGGCGAGCGCGACATGCCCGTGCTCGCGCGCGACCTCGAGAGAGAGCCGACCGCGGCCATTCATGGCCTGGACGCCGTTGAGGGCGACGTTCCACAGCACCTGGGTCACCTGGTCGCGGTCGAACGCGAAGCGCGGCACCGCCGGATCCACGGCCACCTTCACGTCCACGCGCGGCGCGCGCGAACGATCGTCGCGAATCAGCGCGCTCACGTGCTGAACGACCTCGCGAATGTCACCGGAGGTGCGCCGGACCTGCTGCGGCCGCGCGAACTGCAGGAAGTCGGAGAGGATGCGGTTGAGCCGGCGGGCCTCGGTGCGGATGGCGCCGACCGTCACCGCGCGCTCCTCGGACGTGAGGCCGGCCTCGTCGGTGAGGAGCGCGGTGGCATTGACGATCGCCGCGAGCGGGTTTCGGATCTCGTGCGCCATGCCGGCGGCCAGCTCACCCGTCGTCGCCAGGCGCTCGGCCTCGCTCAGGCGCGCGTGGAGCCGCTCGCTTTCGCTGCGCGCGCGCTCGAGCACCATGATGATGACCGCGAACGTCGACAGGAAATAGAGCGTGATGAATACCGCGTGCACCGCCAGGTAGGCCGCCGACCCCGTGGGCGCGGCCACGAACTGCGTCGCGATGCGATGGATCCCCCACAGCGTGAGCAGACCGGCCAGCAGCCGCTCGCCCCGGACGCGCAGGCCGGCGACGCGACTGCGCGGGGGCCAGAACAGTGCGCCGGCCACCATCTGGAGGGCGCCGAGTCCGACGCCGACGAGGCGCAGCCCTTCGTCGGCGCCGCCCACGTCGTTCGCGAGCGAGAGCAGAAGCGCGACGGCGCCTCCGATAAGGAGATCACGGGCGCGGAGCCGATAGTCCCAGCGATACGCGAACGCGGCCGCCAGCATGAAGCCGACGGCGGCCACGGTGGCCACCCCGGTCACCACGCCGGGCTGCTCGAGGTCGAAGACGACCATGTCGACGAGCTTGAGCCCCTTGGACAGCGTGTACGCACCCCACGCGAGGAGCAGGTACTGGAAGAACCGCACGCGGTGCGACGAGTACAGATACGCGAAGATCAGGAGCTGGATCGCGAACGCGACCGTCGAGACGAACGTCAGTAACAGCGGCACCGGCATCGCATCCTCCGACTCAACGAGTGTACGCCGGCAAATCGCGTGCCGCATCACTGTCGAGCACAATTCGGCGCTTGCCGGCATGCCCGTGTTTCATCGCGGAACGCCGTTTCAATCTGAAACACCGCGTGAGCATCGCCACCGCGGAGCGCTCGCGCGTTTCATCGTGAACCCATCGTTCCGTGCTGAAACCGGCGCCGTCGTCGCGGGCGCGCGGCCACGTCAACCATTTCGCGCGATTTCGCGTTTGGCACGCCGGCTGCTCTGTACGAGCGCGGAAAAGGAGCACAAGCCCATGAAGCGTACACACGCAGTCGCGATCGGTCTTGTCACCATGCTGATGACGACCGCCGCCCACGCCGGCCGACCTGACCGCGAGGAGGTGCAGGCGCCTCGCGGTCAGGAGGTGCAGGCGCCGCGTGATCAGGACGAGATCCAGGCGCCGCGCGGCCAGGATATCCAGGCGCCGCGCGGCCAGGATCGGATCGAAACAAGGAGGCACGGGTCATGAGCTGGTTGGACGCGCACGAGTGTTTCGTCATGGACATCGTCGTCCGGGATCGCATGGAGGACCTCCGGTCCACGATCGACGTCGCCACCGCGCCCACGGAGGCGACGGTCGCGACGACACGCGCGGCGCCCGACGCACGACGCGCGGACGGCGCGAGGGTGTGTCTCCGCGCGCCGGCGAAAACATCGCGATGAGTCAGACGGACGTGGCGGTCGTCGCGATGGACGGGCCGGCCGCCGGAGTGGATGGCGACGGCCGGCTCCTCGAGGGATTGCGGCGCGGGGATCCGGCGGCCGCGGAGGAGCTCGTGGGCCGGTACGGCGCGCGCGCATATCGCCTGGCCATCGCGATCACGCGCAGCGCTGCGGACGCCGAGGAGGTCGTGCAGGACGCCATCTGGAGCGTGGTCCGCAAGATTCACACGTTCCGCGGCGATGCCGCCCTCGGATCGTGGCTCTATCGGATCGTCACCAACGCCGCGTGCCAGAAGCTCCGGCGGACCGCTCACCGGCGGGCCGAGATCTCCCTGGAGGAGGTGGTGCCGGCGTTCCACGAGGACGATCCGGTCCTCGAGGACTGGTCAGAGCGTCTCGACGATCCCACCCTCCGGAGCGACTTACGCGCCGCACTGAGCGCCGCGATCGACGAGCTGTCGCCTGAGTACCGCGCCGTCGTCGTCTTGCGTGACGTGGAAGGTCTCGCGATGGCCGAGGCGGCAACCTCGCTGGGCATCAGCGTCGCCAGCGCCAAGACGCGCCTTCACCGCGCGCGGTTGTTTCTGCGCAAGAGGCTGGCGGCCTTCATGGCGACGGCGTCCTAGACGAGGCGCAGGTCGAGCCAGCCGTGCGGGGTGACGCTCACGCGCTCGCCCGCGCGGGCGAGCACGGTCGTCGTCGGCGACTCGAATAGCGCGGGGCCCTTCGTCTCCCAGCCGGCGGGCAGATCGTCGAGGCGAAAGACCGGGACCTCGACCCAGTCGCCGAGCCAGACCCGGCGGCGCGCGGCCTTCGGGGTCTCGCGCCGCACGGCCTCGTCCCGGCCGGTGGCGAGCGGCGGCAGCTCGCCGACGACGGCGACGCGCGCGTTGACGACGACGACCTCCTGCCCCGCGGCGCTGTACGCGTACAGTTCCTCGTGGCGGCGGTGGAAGCGCGCGACGATCTCGTCGAGCAAGTCCGCCGCCTCGAGGTCGACGCCGTCGAGGCTCACGGGGATCTCGAAGATCTGCTCGCCGTAGCGCATGTCGAGCGAACGCCTCACGCTCACCGGCCCGTCGAACACCCCGAGTCGCTTGCGGCCGTCGGCCTCCATCGCCGCGAAGAGCCGGCGCAGCGTGGCCGGCGCCAGCCGCGCGACCTCGCTCACGTGCGTGCGCACGAGCTCGTAGCGCAGATCGGTGGCCAGCATGCCCCAGGCCGAGAGCACGGCGGCCACGTTGGGGATCACGACGCGGCGGATCTCGAGCAGCCGCGCCACCTCCGTGACCTGCAGGCCGGCGGCGCCGCCGAAGGCGACGAGCGTGAACTTGCGCGGGTCCACGCCGCGGCGGACGGAGACGATCTTGATCCCCTCGGCCATGTTCGTGTCGACGACCTTGGCGATGCCTTCGGCGGCGGCGAGGCGCTCGGTGCCGAGCGCGCGCGCGACACGGTCCACCGCCACCTCTGCGGCGCGTCGGTCGAGGGCGATGCGGCCGCCGAGGAAGTTGCCGGGATCGAGAAAGCCGAGGACGACGTTGGCGTCGGTCACCGTCGCGCGATCGCCGCCCTTGCCGTAGCAGGCCGGGCCGGGATCGGCGCCGGCGCTCTCGGGCCCGACGTGCAGGATTCCACCGGCGTCGACGCGCGCGATCGAGCCGCCGCCCGCGCCCAGCGTGTGGATGTCGAGGCTCGGCAGCGCGACCTTGGCGATGCCCACCGTCTTTTCGCCGGTGAGCGCGGGCTCGCCACGCTGGAGCAGCGCGATGTCGGTGCTGGTGCCGCCCATGTCGAAGGTGATGAGGTCGCCAGCTCGTCCTGCCCCTGGTGGGGTCTCCAGCAGACGCGCGGCGTAGCGGCCGGCGGCGATGCCGCCCGCGGGCCCCGAGAGCACGGCGCCGGCGGCCAGACGCGCGGACTCGCGGATCGGCGCCACGCCGCCGTGCGACTGCATGATCAGCACGTCACCCCGGTATCCACGCGCGGCCAGGCGCGTCCGGAGGGCGTTGAGGTAGCGCGCCAGCGCCGGTCCGACGTAGGCGTTCACCACCGTCGTCCAGACGCGCTCGTACTCCTTGATCTGCGGCAGCACCAGCGAGGACAGCGAGACGTAGACGCCGCGCAGCCGGCGCGCCAGCGCCTGCGCGGTGAGCCGCTCGTGGCGCGGGTTGCGATAGGCGTGCAGGTAGCAGACGGCGACGGCGTCGACCTTGACGCGCGCGAGCGTGCTCAGCGCGGCGGCCAGCGACTGGGGCGCGAGCGGCACGGTCACGCGGCCGTCGGCAGCCACGCGCTCGCGCACGCCGAGCCGGCGCGCCCGCGGCACGAGCGGTAGGGGCGGCGGCATGCGCACGTTGTAGCGGTCGTCCTTGAGCCCCTCGCGCATCTCGATGACGTCACGATGGCCCTCGGTCGTGAGCAGGCCCACCTTCGCCCCCTTGCGCTCGAGCAGCGCGTTGGTGGCGACGGTGGTGCCGTGCACGATGCGCTCGGTGCTCTTGAGCAGCCCGACGAGGTCGGTGCCGCACTCCACGGCGAGCAGGCCGAGGCCCTCCATGAGACCTTCCGACTGATCACGCGGGGTGGACGCGCACTTGGCGATGACCACCCGCCCCGTTTCGTCCACGGCCGCGAGGTCGGTGAAGGTGCCGCCGACGTCGATCCCGATCCGCCACATGTGCTAGTAGAGTCCCGTGCGGTAGCCGGTCTCCAGCCGGCGCGCGAAGTCCTCGACGCTCATGCCCGGGATGGCGACCTGGTCGTGGAACATCTTGGCGGATGACGTCAGGCTCGTGAGATCGGGCCAGCGCGCGGGCTCCCAGAGTCCCGACCGCTTGAAGGCCTTGGCGCAATGCAGGAAGACCTCCTCGACCTCGACGCCGATGGCGAGGCCGGGAACCTTGCCGTCCACGGCGAGGGTGGCGAGCAGGTCGGGGTCGCGCGTGATGCAGGCGCGGCCGTTCACACGCAGCGTCTCGCCGCGCGCCGGCACGAGGAAGAGCAGCCCCACGTGCGGGTTGGCGAGGATGTTGCGCATGCCGTCCAGCCGCTTGTTGCCGGGGCGGTCGGGAATGACGAGGTGGGTGTCGTCGAGCACGCGCACGAAGCCCGGAGGGTCGCCCTTGGGCGACACGTCGCAGCGTCCGTCGGCGCCCGCGGTGGCCAGGAGCATGAACGGCGCGTGCGCGATGAGCGCGCGACAGTGGCCGTCGAGCGCCGCGATCTGCTTCTTCAGCGCGACCTCGCTCGGGGTCCCGAGCAGCGCGCGAAGGTCCTTCTCGTCGGTCACCACGTCACGGAACATCGGCTCCTCCTCTGTCTAGATATGGGGGGCCCCGAAATGGCCCCCCAAACCCCCCAACGTTCGGAGCGCCCCGGCACAGCCGGGTCGCTCCTCTAACCCCCCAACGTTCGGAGCGCCCCGGCACAGCCGGGTCGCTCCTCTACCCCCCCAACGTTCGGAGCGCCCCGGCACAGCCGGGTCGCTCCTCTAAACCTGGTCGATCGCGGCGTGCACCGCGTTGCTGACGAGATCCATCCGCTGGCTGTGCCATGGATCCGGCACGCGGTTGTTGGTCACGTACGCGAACGACACGCCGGAGTCGGGGTCCGCCCAGCAATACGAGGAGCCGACGCCGCCGTGGCCGAAGGTGCGCGGCGACGCCAGCGAGCCGAGGCCGCGGATGCTGTCGGTCGTGCCGCGCAGGTGGGGGCCGAGGCCGCGGTGCATCGGCATCCCCATGTAGCCGTCGGGTCGGTCGCCCGTGTAGTTGCGCAGCACGTACGCGACCGTGCGCGGCGAGACGAGCCGGCGCGCCCCGAGCGCGCCGCCGGCGAGCAGCATCTGGTAGAAGGC
>WNFR01002462.1_pt1 | contig 23851 bp, 19 predicted proteins | sample 5400221 | NCBI WGS metagenome assembly WNFR01 (sample SAMN13153357, study PRJNA577476) | soil metagenome | isolation source: 40 cm soil under Madrone tree | place: USA:California | collected 2016-06-14 | reverse complement strand
TGACCGTTTCTCCTTCGGCTGTCGGCGCCACGAGATTGCCGGCCCGCAAGAGAAGTTGAATCGCTGTCTTATGCCGACCTGCCAGATGATGAAAGCGACCTTCAATGGACAAAGCGTTTGCAGTTTCCAATGGATTTGTGCCAGGGTCTAAAACTCGCAAGGCCTCGCGGACATATTCGATGCCGCGTTGATCGCCGGTGGCGACTAGCGATGAAGCAGCCTGACATTGGAGACGAGCGCGTACCGCCGGTTCGGTAGCCAGTGCCAGCGCCCGTTCGAAATGCTCACCTGCGGGAATCATCTCGCCATGCAGCAGATAGGCTTTACCTATGGCTTCTTCCAGCGCGAGTTGTTCTTCGACCAGGCCCAGCGCTTCCGCACAATCACGCGCTCGCCCGTAAGCCGCGATCGCTTCGTCAAACGCAAAGACCCGCTCGGCTTGGACTGCAGCCAATTTGGCGTACTCCAAACCACGTTCGTGATCGCCAGCCTGAATGTAGTGATGGGCCAACTTCTCCACTGCACAGGGAAGCTTATCCCGGTTTTGCTCGAGTCCTTCGGCGACGTGCCGGTGTAGCCGGCGACGGCGAATGGGATTGAGTTCTTCATACAAGACCTCGCGGATCTTGTCGTGAGTGAAGCTGAATGAGTCGCCCGAGCCCGAAACGATGAGTTGCGCGCAGACGGCCTCATCGAGAGCGTCGAGTAGCGCATCCTCACTCTGTTCTGCCGCGGCCGTCAGTTCCTCAAAACTAAACACCTTACCGAGCACCGCGCTCACGCGCAGCACGTCGTTGCACTCCTGGCTGACGCGATCGAGGCGACTACCAATAGCCTCCTTCACACTCTGTGGGATCAGCAGTTGATCCATGTCGCAACGTTTCCAGCGGCCACTCTCGCGACGCACAGACCCTTTCTCGATCAGCGCCTTCAGCACTTCTTCAATAAAGAACGGGTTGCCTTCCGTTTCGCGATGTACGGCACTTGCAAACTCGCCGCTCACGTTCTCTCCCAGAAGTGCTCCGAGTTGGTCCCCAGTTTCCGATGTATTGAAACGGCGGAGAACGATGCGAGTGATTAGCCGTTCGCGGTTCCAGTCGACCAGCGACTTAGCCAGCGGATGAGCGCGGTCGAGCTCCGTCTCGCGATAAGCGCCAAGAATGAGCACGCGCTCGTCGCGCAGTCGGCGCAGTAGGTGGCCAAGCAGCCAGAGTGTCCCGCGGTCGGCCCAGTGTAAGTCGTCTGCATAGACGAGCAGCGACTGGCGTCGTGCAATGTTGGAAAACACCTGCGCCACTGCATCGAAGAAGAGAAGCCGCTCTTCGTGGGGCGCTAACTGGTGGCGTTCGGGAAATGGGCCGAGCCGAGTTTCGATTTCGGGCGCGAGTTTAGCGATCTGAGTCGCTGTGTCCCCGAGCATCTCGCGTAGTTTGTCGTCGTCCTTCTCTTCGCGCACCCAGCGGCGAAAAGCTTCGACGAACGGCAGGTAGGGGGTTGCTGCTTCATACTCGTAACAACCACCGCTGAGCACGAGTGCGCCGTCGACAGCCGCCTGGATCGTGATCTCGCGCGCGAGGCGAGTCTTTCCGGCGCCCGGTTCACCGCTCAGGAGCACTGCATGCCCGCGTCCCTCACGAGCGCGTTGCCATAGCTCGCGGGCTTCCGAGAGTTCGTTGGCCCGGCCCACGAGGCGGCCACGAGAAAGAGCATCGAGGATTGCGACTGCAGAACCCGAATCAGCATCGATGACTTGGTCTTTGTCAATCAGCGACTGAATGAGCGCCGCGCGAGTTTCAGTAGCGGAGCTAAACCGCTGCGACGGATCTTTGGCGAGGAGGCGGAGGATTACCGATTCCAGGGCACGGGGTAGATCGGGACGCAGGACGCGCGGAGGAACAACGGGTGCGTGAACGTGTTGCGAAACGATCGTCAACGCATCGTCGCCGGTAAAGGGAATCCGACCCGTTGTTAGTTCGTAAAGTACTACGCCAAGCGCGTAGAGGTCAGCACGACCGTCAACTGGCAGGCCCAACGCCTGTTCAGGCGCCATGTAAGCGGCGGTGCCCACAATCATGCCGGCGCGCGAGATGCGCGCGCCATAGCCAGGCAAAGCGAGACCAAGGTCAGCAAGCTTCACGTTGCTGGTCTGACCCGTCCCTGACAGCAACACGTTGTCAGGTTTCAGATCGCGATGAACGATGCTGTTAGCATGTGCGTGTTCAAGTGCCAGGCAGATCTGAGTCGCGATTTCGACAACGCGCGATAGATCAGTGGGACGAGCCTGGGAGAGGCGTGGCCCGGCAACCAACTCCATCACGAGGAACGGCAGTCCGCCGGCCTCTCCCACGTCGTGGACGGCAACGATGTGCGGGTGGTTGAGTGCGGCGGCAGCGCGTGCTTCGCGGACCAAACGCTGACGCGCATCAGACGTGGACGCTGATGCAGAGAGAACTTTGACCGCGACTTCACGATGGAGTTCAAGATCAGTGGCGCGATACACAATGCCCATTCCGCCGCGACCCAACTCGCTGTCGAGTCGATAGCGCTCCCGCAGGATGGAGCCGAGAGCGGGAGGGCTCGTTCGCAGTTCATCCGGGAGGATTCGCGTCTGCTGAGAATCGGTCATGGAGAAAGGATAACACCGAGAGGGAAGAATTCGCAGATTGCAGAGATGTGAGATTGTCTTAGTGCATTCTCCGTGTTCTCCGTGTCTCCGTGGTGATAAAAGTACCGCAAACCATTTCACCACGGAGACACGGAGAACACAAAGAACCCAGTGGGGCGTGAAAATTAGGACACCATCAGTATTCCTTCCTGCCGTCTGGCGCCCGCTCCTGTTTTGCACTAGCGTGCGGGAGTTTGGGAAGCGGATGGGAGCGGAGTGGCAGGCGCAGGCTTTTCGATCGTTTTGACCTGATTTGGATTCAGAAGAGTCACAATGCCGCGTCTCCGATACCAGATTCCCTCTCCGGTTTGCCAGGCCTCGTCAGCTTCAATGCTGCTGCCATCAGTAAGCCGTATAATCACAGGACCAGTTCTGGTTTTTCCGTCTGCGGCAGTCGAAATCGGATTGGAACTCAATTCAACTCGCTCAGGGCTCGGGTTTGTCGAAGGCGAGGGAGTCGCACTTGGCGAAGGTGACGGCTCAACTGACGGGCTGGAGCTTGCAACCGACGAGCGATGCGAAGGCAAGAGCGGGCCTGGGGGTGGGACAATGCTCGAACTCAACGAGGATTGGTTAGAATTTTCCGTAGTCGGTTGGCGCGTCATCGCGTAGTAGACGAGGAACAGGACCAATCCAATTGCGACACCTGCGACCGCAACGATCGCCACGGTCTTCTGACTCGACTCAGGGCGGCGTGCCTGTTGGTCCACTTCTCTCGTCGAGAGGTTGAAGATCTCCTGTTCCGTTACATCGTTACCCTCATCGTCGGCGTCGACTAGTTGGGCACCGTCAAGCTCGCAGAACTTTTCCGTATCAGGAAAAACTGAATCACATTCCGGACAACGTTTCATTTCATGGCTCCGGTCCAACCAGCTGAAACTCAGACTAACCCACTACTGGGAAAAGAGCACTGTTTTATTTAACCTCCCAACTCTTTCAGTTTTTCCACAGCGTTGGTGTTATCGGGGTTTAGCTGGAGAGATTTCTTGTAGTACTTGATGGCTGAAGCTTTGTCGCCACTGATCATATAGCCTTCGGCGAGGCTGTCCCAGGTGTTGAAGGCGTCAGGGAAGTCGACGGTGTTTTGTATGAAGACGGCGATGGCGTCTTTGACACGCTTCAAGCTAAGAAGTTGATAGCCAATGCGGTTCATTTGCTCTTCTGAGAGTGCGAGGTTGCTTTGAGGAGGCTGAGGCTTATCGGACATTTGCCGGCATTTGCGGTAGTCGGCCAACACTGTTTCGGCGCTGGATTTGAGGATGGCTTTGAACATGAGCCGAGCGGGAGAGTTGTATGCTTCGTAGTTGATCCACGAGAGTGCAGGTTGTTGACTACCAAGCGCGCAGTCGACGAGTTCGCGGATGATCGACAGTCCATTGGCGCTGTTGGCGAACATCACTACAGCCGACTTCTGATTAGGAAAGCCGACAACGTAGGCTTTAGTGTCGCCGTTATCGCCCCAGTGCCAGAAGGAGATTCCCTCGTCGGTTTTTTGCAGGCCCCAGCCTAGTCCCCAGGAGATCGACGTTGAGAGTGTCGGGTTCGGAAGATTGAGAGTGTTCGAGCTTGCTTCGGCGACACTGATTTGAGGGGTGAGCATCAAGTGGACAGTCGCGGGTCTTAGTCTGGTGACTGCCTGCTGGTCGCTACCGTTCGCGGTACTGATTATTGCGCAGACGAAGCGTGCGTAGTCAGTGGCGGTCGTCTGCAGGCTGGCGGCAACGTTTGCCTTGTCGGGTTCGCCTCTGCCTGAAACGCCGCCGACTGAGTTATGGGTGAAGGTCTTTCGTTTTTCGTAATCGTCCTGCCAGACGTAACTACTGCTCGTCATGCCTAACGGTTCAAGAACCGTTCGCTTCATAAACACGTCAAGCTTCTCACCTGTGATGTGTTCTACAACTCGGGAAAGATAGACGAAACCTATCACCGCGTGGTCGCCAATTAGGGAACCCGGTTGTGTGGCTGAGTACTCGGCGCGCCGTAATCTGATCCAGACGCGGATCATCGCCGACGTCGTATCTGCCCGGCAGATACTTATTCAAGGGCGTGTCGAGATTGAGCTTGCCCTCCTCGACCAGCTTCAGAACGGCATAGGCGAACACAGGTTTACTGAGCGAGGCTGCCTCAAATACCGTATTGTCGCCAACTGGTTCTTGTGTTTCGGAATTCTTTACGCCAAAGCCGCGCGACCATGCGAGCTTGCCATTGCGGACGACCGCGATGGAGAGCCCGGGAATCTCGCCCTCGGCCATCAAGTGCGGGACGTCTCGTTCAAGACGAGCAATTTGTTGGCTGTCCACTCCGGTGAGAAGCGGTTGAGGTTTCCTCCCCGGTCGCTCCCCGTGCTGAGCGAAGGAGGGCATCAACGAGGATCCAAACAAGAGCAGCGTGGGTAAGACAGCGATTCCGCGGCTTGGCTTCGTCAGCGACAGCAGTTGGGCAGTTGGGTTCATTGAATTCTTCCTTCGGAGATGGTTCTCAGGATCGACAGATCGATCGGTTGCTATTGTGTACTCGGAATCTAAACACCGCCAGCGAAGGTTTTGTGGAGGATCTGCAGTTACGTGATTGGTGGTGGTCTGAGGATTCAGAGAAGCTGTCGAAGGATCGAGTGGTGGCCTAATTCTGTAGGGGTGTCCCTCCGTGGGCGCCCCTTCTTCTCGAAATCGCTCAGCTCCGGATCAAAAGGGGTGCCCACGGAGGGTCACCCCTACAGAATTAGGCCACTACCAAGGCTCGGGGTGAGTTGTTGATTGAATGTTGAGTGATTTATCGTACTGGAGCATGAGATCTGTCTCGAGCCAAGGCTAACGTTGGAGACCGTATAAGCAAACGACTAACCCTGAATCCGCTCACAATGCGACACAAGTCTATCCAGGTCACCGGTCTCGTCTTAACTGCAATCTACGCAGCCTTCATTATCTGGGTTTATGCGACGGAACCGCGTACGTTCCGTGAAGTGGCAAATAGCGCATCCGTTGCTGCCGGCTCTTATCAGGTGGATCAGGGAAAGTTTAATGCCGCGCTCGCGCTTTTTCGCCGCGAGCAATTTCGCGCCGCCCGCGAACAATGGCAGCAAGCCGATCCGGCGCAAAGCGATGCACGGACTCAGTTCTATCTCGCTTACGCTTTTTATCGTGAAGGTTGGGGCCGCGTCTATTACGATCAGGACTTGTTCCGTCAGGGGCTGGAGAAGGTTAATCGTGCAATCGAACTCGCGTCCCAGGGACCGCTCACGGTGGACGATCCAAACCTACAAATGCATTCCGCCGCAGAACTAAAGGCCGAACTCGAACAGGGAACGGAGCGAGGTTGGAGCGATCTCAATCCATTAAAGGTTTTGAGAACGCGGAAATAAAATCCACCGATTACGCAGATTGCACAGACAGTGTTGTTGATGACAGATAATCGCTCAAGAAATCGCGCGCTGGTGAGCTCCATTGTGCTGCCCGTGCTCTTCTTGACCGTTGCGCTGCTGGGTGGCTTGCGGGTAAACACGCAGGACCATGCGTTCATCTTTATTGCGCCGCCGCTGATCACTCTTGTGCTCGCAATATTGTTGATGCTGCTCTTTGTGCGTGGCCGTCTCGTAGAGTTGCAAAGCTGGGTATCAAGTAGTTACTCGCCACTGACAAACATCGGACACAGCTGGATGCTTCTCACGCTTTTCTTCGCATCCGCACAGGCATTTAATTCCGCCTTGCCCGAACGTGGATTATTGCACTGGCTGTTCTCATTCTTCTTTCTCTGGACGCTCTGGAACAATCAATTCTCGGCGTTCGATGCGCGCAGATTGCTGCGGAGTCTGGCGGCTCTGTTTGGGACAGCGTTTGTGTTGAAGCACTTACTCCTCGCTAGCCTTTATGCGCAGGAAGGCGGTTGGCTCCAGCGGGTAGCGGGGGCACTGCTCCAGGGTGTTTCTCTTGGTACGCTTGACGCACCGACCTTTGCGCCAGCCACTGGATACATTTCCTTCTTCACACTCGCGCTGTACATCGGCGGACTGCTGATGATCATGTTCACGACGCATGAAGACTTGATGAAACCGGAGATTACGCAGATTGCACAGTCGGAACTGAATCAAGGCTTGAAGGTATAGACAATCGTTCCTGTCGCTTCACGATCATTTAGCCTCTCCGCGGAGAATGTGGCCCTTGTCGCCGCTTCGACAGCTGCTGCCCGCAATCGCCAGTCGCCCTCAAAACTTCGCGCTGATATCACGCGCCCTTTCTTGTCCACCCTAACGCGCACCAGTATCCTACCCCCTACGCCCTCACTTCTTGCCGTCGGTGGATATTCCGGCTGAGGTAAAGTCAGCGCTTTCCCTGCAAGCTCTTCGCCGACAACAGGCAATTCGCTTTTGACACCGGCGGCCTGTAGCGGTGGTTCCGCTGTTGGAACGCTCACTCTTTCCACCCTGGTTAGACGATCAGTTATCAAATAAGTGGTTGACGCAACCGCGATGAAAGTAGATACCACCAGTATCCAAATTAGCGGCGGCGTCGCCGTTGACGGCGGAGAAGTGATAATTGGCTGATTAGCATCAACCAAAGGGGTCATGTCGACGGCGCAGTACGCTAGGAGCTCGCTGTTGTAGACAGCATTGCATTTTGGGCAACGTTTGCGATTGGAAGACTTGGTCCACGGATCGATTGTCGAAGAGCGCTGTTGTGGCATCCTTTCGGATTCTGTATCTGCTTCCGCAGAAGTTGTCGAAGCTCGAATCGAGTTGTCGTTAACTGGAACGCCAGGTGACTCCGTTTCAGTTGTTGTTGGCGGCGGCGCCGGTTGCACTTCTTCAGCTTTCCGACCTGCCTCCTCGTCGAATCTCCGCTTCATACCGGCGATCCACTTGCGAGTCTTTTCGTCAGAGAGCGTCAAATGTCCTGGCGGCCTCGCAGCCGGGGGACTATCCTTCTCCACGTTGCGGGACACGGATCTATTCGGAACTGTGGGCTCGGTGTTATGTGTGCTCGCCGGAGTGTCGTGTGTTGGAGATTGACTCTGCGCAAGTAACGTCACTCCCTCCGTGAAGCCTTTCCTCTCGGCCCAATCAAATGCGTTTAGCCCGAGACTATCCCGCACTTTTGGATCGGCGCCTGCCTCCAGCAACAGACGTAATATGTGAATGTGCCTGAAGACTATGGCGAGAATGAGCGGAGTCTGACCTCCACTCGCTGTGCTGTTGGCGTTTGCACCTTCGGCTAGCAAAGCCCGCACGGCCTCAATATCACCGTTTGACACTGCACGGGACAATGAAAGATTGCGAGGATCCATTCTGAATCAAGCCTCGGCCGCGGGGACGACGAACATTCTAGAACCGATTGGAAAAAGGAGAAAGAAAGGGGAAACTTTCGGATACGATTAGAATAATGATCGCCGCTCGGCGTCTGTCGGGTTATGGCGCAACTGCCCAACGTCACAGAGCTGAACAAGGGACGCCCGCGGCGCCCCTACAGTTCTACAAGAGGCGTCTCGTACCAGGGGGAATGAGTTTCCCAGAATTGACCACAACCATCCCTTGAATCAACGCGATGGAGACGGCGTGGGTTCGGTCAGATCGATGCGGGCGTAGAAGATGTCAGTTTGTTTTGCTTTCTCGTCCTGGGCCAACACTATCGCCAGGCCTTCCTGCTTGTTGGCATCCTTCCGCGAGAATAGACAGATTGCCCCGTGGCTCTTTTGATCTTCAACGTCGCCGATACAACCTTTCTCGTTTGGAATCCACCCGGCTGCTTTCATCCGATCCTTTGAGTAGAAGTTCTGCACGTCTTGCGCACTCTTGTCGGTCGTGAAAGAAATGAAGTTTATCTTTCCTTGCATTGCGGCGCGGATCGCCAGTCTCGCGCCCAAAGGGAGCTGAAGATCCGACTTTGTAGCACCCGCGAAGGCTGGGACGTCGGACCACAAGCTGCTGACGGTGCCGGCATTGCGATCGCCGGTTAGCGTTTCTGCAAGTCGACAGGAAACTGCGACAGTTAGGATGAGAATTAGAGCCATTATGGACGTAGATGATTTCATATTGATCTCCAGGAGCGGACAACAGGATTCGAGCGAGCGGGATTATAGAACAAGGTACCAAAAGATTGGCCACAGATTTACGCGGAAATTCACGGATCAGAACCTCCGGGGATTCATATTAGTAGCCGTGGCGAGCGACGCACGACCGCAACGGAGTTGTCGGCACAACGCATAACGGTCCCTGAAGGGTCTGTCGGAAAAAGCCTCCCCCTCCTCGGCATACTCGGCGCCGCGAGAGTTCATTTTTGAGCGCAATTCGACCGGAAACACCCAGAGTGCGCCGAGGTTACGCAGAGAAAGCTATTCCGACAGACCCTGCATGACTCTCATGACGCTGGGTGGTCGGAATCCGGTTGTTCCTCGGACCTGAATAGATTGTCCAGTTCAGGAGGGTCGAAGTATGGATCGGGTTCGAGGACTTCGCCGCGAGCGAGGCGCTGTTGTCGTTCCTCCCATTTGCGATTGAACTCCTCGTTAAATTCTTTCCATTGCCTGCGGTCGGCTTCCCATTCTTCGCGCGTGCGAAAGGATGAGAACGCAAAATCGTCGTCCATGTGGGCTCCGTCGAGACCCCAGAAGCCAACTTCCAAACCTAACTCAGCGTCATTGCCCATCATCCGGCACACGGGGCAATCTTCATCAATTACCATCTCGCGCCCCAACATGGCTTCGGGCAGGCGCCGCCGCTCGTTATCAATGATGAGAGCGGGGACGCGGTTGTCCAGTTCGTGGTTAGGCTCTTCGAGCCAGGCGGTTTTGATGTGGTCGAGGCGAGTGATTGTTTCTTCGCGCTTGGATGAGCTCAACTGTCCTGAGGTTAGATCAAACCCGGAGGCAACGACTGAAGGCTCTTTCCTCGCATCAACACGACAAGCTGAAGCCTGTCGGACACTCTCTTGGATAATTTGTCCGATAGAAGGAAGTGCGCTCCAAAGGAGATGACGCACCAGATCGTAATAAATGACCCACTCGTGTGTGCCGAAGCCGGCGAAGCGATAGGCAAAGGAATCAGTCGGCAGGCATGGAGGTCCCTCGCGTTGCAGACTCCATTGAATCGAACGCGTGTGTAGATCGAAGTCTATGAAATCTTGTCTGGCCAGCATGATCTCACGAGGTGATTGGTTGCGCAGATCCGGACGAGGAGTTGTGAGCCAACGCGCGTGGATGGCGGATATCTCCTTGATCAGGTTGTCTGAGGGATCTTCATCTCCAGGGCTCGAATTGGACAAGACGATCAATTCGCTGACGAGAAATTCCAAAAGAGGCCGGCCGTAGAGAATCGGGCGCGCGTTAAACGTTTTGGACAACGCGCGTTTCTGGCGACGCTCGTAAGAGGTAGCTTTGTACTCTTCGATCGAATCAAGAAAGAGCCAGTCGTTCGACAGACGATAAATTACAGGCACGTCAGTCGAGTGCTCGCCGTTGTGATAATTCACCTGGCCTTCAGGTCCAGGCTGAGAGTAGGTCGACTCCGAAGCAACGATACGAGCAGCGAGATCGATCACGACGATTCCGGCGTCCCAGGGTCTCTCGTCAATGCATGTGGCCGTTCGCAGCCACATGATTGTGCTCTGTCCATCAAGTGGCTTGAGGTAGCGAGCTAGCCCCGCTTCGAGCTCGGTGATTGTTTCTGGTTCAGTGGATAGTGCTGCGACACAGGCATCTCCTATCGAGCCATGAATTGTGCCCTGAAGAATTTGTTGAGAATCGATGAGGTTCAGTTTGATTTCGCTCATTGTGAGGTTCCTTTCGTTGGTTGTGAGGTTTTGAGTTGAGTTAACTGAGTTTTGAGGTTGTGCGTGCGCGCAGATCTTTTGCACGTCTCGAGCGCAGTCCATCTCCTGGCGGGAGTTGCCCTCGCTAGCGTGCGGGAAGCCAACGGCACACCGAGCAATAGGCTTTTGAAAAGCCCAACTTGAAGCAAAAAACTCGTAAGAAAATCTTTCGAGATGCGCAACATGAGGTGCATCCTTTGAGTGAGGGATCTGAAATCAGGCGACGAGAATATCCTATTTTCCAGATAAGGGCGAGGCCTGTGGAGTTGGGGTTGAGTTGGGGTAGTGTCTAAAGAAGCAGGTCCGTTCGAACTCGCGGTACTGTATTGAGTGGCGACACCAATCGCATAATTCATGCTCAATCGCCAAGTTTCTACCCACCCGCTACCGAGAGGTGGCTTTCTCAATTGCTTTCACTTGATTCGCTTTGATGAGGGTTATGATGCCGTTGCGCCGGTACCAGAATCCTTCTTTAGTTCGCCACACTTCATCCGCTTCAATCCTCGCACCGTTAGTAAGCCGGATCACACTACCGGTCTTGGCGCTTTCATTGACTCCGGTTGAAACAGAATTCGAACTCACACTGGGGCGTTGAGAACTGGAATGCGACGAAGGACTCGACTTTGCTGCGGAGGAGGTTTCGATCGAAGGTGACGAAAGTGGCGTGCGCTGAGTAGACGGCGCCTGTTGCGGTTTGGGCGAAGGAATGGTGGTTAATTCGTTCTGACTTTGTTCTTGAACCTTTCCCGCTTGCTCACGGGTTCGCGTTGCAGCGTAGTAAACAACAATCAGAATCACTGCCAAAGCCAGACCGGCAATTGCGGTTATTGCCAGAGTTCTCAGGTTTCGTTTCGGCGTCTTCGCTTTTACTGACTGGCCACCGGCAACGGCGTCAACCTCAGCATCCGTTACGTGAACGAGTGGCGTGCCGTCTAGATCACATAAGTCGTCTGTGTCGAGATAGATGAATTTACATTGAGGGCAACGTTTCATATTAGACCTAGGTTATCATGCCTTAGAACGCTCATGACACCTTCGCTCAATCTTCAGGATTGGTTTGGCAGCATCGACATTTATTTGTTTGACCAGCTTCTGAAAGGTCGCTTCGTTCCTGGCATGCGTGTGCTCGATGCCGGTTGTGGTTCGGGGCGCAATCTCGTTTATTTCCTCAGAAGTGGCTATGAGGTTTTCGGAGTCGACGGATCGTCCGAAGCGATTTCGCAGACGCGCCAGCTTGCTGCAGCCATCGCCCCGCATTTTCCGCTCGATAATTTTCACGTCGAGAAGGTTGAGGAGATGTCGTTTGCCGGCGGGAGCTTTGACGTTGTCTTGAGCAGTGCGGTCCTTCACTTTGCGCGCAATGAGGATCAATGGCAGGCGATGATCAATGAAATGTGGCGTGTGCTTAAGTCAGGTGGGATCTTTTTCGCTCGCCTGGCTTCCAGCATCGGAATTGAGGATGAGGTCAAATTAATTGAGGGACGACGTTATCGTCTGCCGGACGGATCGGATCGTTTTCTTGTGGATGAGGCGATGTTGTTGTCAGCGACTGCAGCACTGCATGCAGAGTTTATTGAGCCAATCAAGACGGTTATCGTCCAGCACATGCGCGCAATGACAACCTGGTGCGTTAGGAAGAGAGCGGGTAACTAAAATTCAAATGGTTTTTTTAAGATGCGCCCGGTCTTCTTTAGGAACGAAGCAACCTTTGAGTCCTTTTTCTCGTCGGGATGTTCCTGACGTTTAAATCGGTTCTTTTGATTCGCACCCACCGGCTGCGCGATCGCGATCTTGTGTTTCTTCTCGGCCCGTTTGGGTGCGGGTGAGCGTGAAGTCGACGGCGTGAAAGTTTCGGACCGAGACGGATTGCCCTCTGCTTGCGGGTTTGGCTTTTCTGACCCCGGAGAAGGTGACGATTGAGGCGAATCGGTCGGGGATGCAGTGGTCATCGCTTCAACCGCCGGCGACAGTGTCTGCCCGGGTTGCGAACCGGTAGTGACTTTCGTAGGCGAATAGTTGCCTTGTCTCACGGTGAGGTGCGTGGGAACGTAATAGACCAGGAAGAGAACCGCACCCAGGATAACACTCGCGACGGTCGGAAATGCTAAGCGTCTCCCCCAGGAAGACGTCGGTTGTGGCAACTCCGCTGGGACTGTCGTGGTATTTTCCAGGCGACTGAGCAGCCCCGAATCAGCAACAAGCTCATACCCGTCCATATCACACAGACTCTGTTCGTCCTCATAAATAAAGTCACAGAGAGGGCAGCGTTTCATCGGGACGCTCCTTGGGACAATGAATTTTTCCTGGGGCCACGGATGGAAAGCGGTTGCGCTTGACGGCGCCACAGTGAGAATCCGCAAGTACAGATTACACATATTAGGCCAAACCGACAACGAGATTTCGTTTTGAAGCTTGGATTTGTCGCTAGTCACTGCAAAAGTGGAAAGAAATGGGGTCGTTGAGGCCGTGGCAGACAGCGTTTAGGCGACGAAACCCAGGCCCAAATCCCATCTTTCGTTTGGTAATAAGGAGTGTTGGCGGGAAAAGAGGGTGGTTGCCAGTTTGGCGCCGTCTTCTTTTTTTTTGGTCAGACGTGCGCCGCGATAAGAAATAACCGTCGATCTGCGCCGCTCTTGCCACTGGCTATGCGGTTGTTCAAACTAACAGTGCTCGGACTTGTTAGGAAAAACACCTGTAACTGAGGAATTCTTTTTACTAGGAAATAGCCAACGCCAAATGAATGGCGCCGGAAGTGAGTTGTGATTACTGGCGTGTTAGTGGGGTGATGCGCGCGAGACTACAAATAGCGCTCCTGGACTACTCCCCGTGATGCGCGACGTGACCGGCAGTGATGTAGGCCAGAGCTCGAACCGTGAACGGGTTGTCGCTGGCAATGCCGCTGGATTGCCAGGCCTCTGCCGGTAGATTGCGGAAGAATGAAAGTGTGCTGAGACGAATACCGCGAAAGTCTTCAACGTGATTCGCCCAGGAAAAATCATCGGCTCCGGCAGTCACCGCACAAGCGTCTTGATCGTAGCCGAGTAAAGGTGTCTCGAAACCTGGTGAGCGGCGAAGTCCAATGCGGTCCAACGCGAAAAACTATAAAACTACAATTCTGCACGAAAAAGATAACAATCTCTCCGCCAGTTGAGAACAACCTGGAACGGGGATTGATACTCAAACTAAGCAACGGCGATAAGGAGTTCGATAGGCAAAGGAGCAGCTCGAACATAAGGGAGAACAAGAAAATGAAAATGTTTAAGAAAACGATAGCTGTAATGGGGGCGGCTTTATTGATTGGAATTGCCGCCGTGGTGGTGTCGGCCGATCCACCGAATGGACCGGCAACGAGTGATGCCCAACTGGCAAAACGCGTGCGTCACGAGTTAGTGATGCTGCCGTACTATGGCGTATTCGATAATCTCGCCTACAACATCAATGGCAACACGGTGACACTCTACGGCCAGGTAGTGCGCCCCTCGACTCGCTCGGATGCTGAGCGCGCAGTGAAGAGGCTGCCTGGCGTGGCGCGAGTGGTAAATAACATCCGCGTCCTGCCGCTTTCGGGCTTTGATGATTCGATACGGGCAGCGACCTATCGCTCAATTGCTCGTACCGGCGGACTGCATCGCTACTTCATGGGCGCGAACCCATCGTTGCACATCGTGGTCGACAGGGGACACGTTACACTCGAAGGCGTCGTATCGAACAAGGGTGACAGAACACTTGCTTACATGGCGGCGAACCGTGTGCCGGGAGTTTTCTCGGTGACAAACAATCTGCGAGTTGAGGGTGAGGGAGCACTGCGATAATCAGGAAGCAGGAGCAGGCGATCTGAGATCTCAGATTTGAGATCTCAGATAATCTCAGATCTCAGATAAACTAAGAACTAAGAACTAAGAACTAAGAACTAAGAACTAATACGAAGAACGCAGAACGAAGAAGAAAAAAACCAAAAACAAAAGACCAAAGACCGAAGCCCAAAGACCCAAAACAAGAAATCAGAAATCAGAAATCAAAAATCCTCCTGACGCTGCTCCTGCACACTCCTTTCCAGCACAACAGCAATACCCATTAACCACCAAAACAATAGCGCGACTTCGCCATCGCCATAGTTGTAGTTAACAAGTGAACTGGCAAGGAACCCGGTGAGCGCGCCCAACGCGCCCAGCAGTATGCCGTAGGTATTGGTGTCGCTCATATCGCTTGCACGTCTTTCAGTGCGCGCGATACTTCTCCAAAACCGGAACATCAACCACAACCAGAGAAAGAGCGCCGGCAGCCCGCGATCAAAAGCTAACTGCATTGGCGTTGAATGGAGGTGAAGCATGTCTTTGCCAGGAAAGCCCCATTCGTTCCAATGCTTCTTCATCGCGTCCATCCCGTGTCCAAACAATGGATGAAGTAAGATGCGAGAAAACCCTATACGCGCGACCTGACCTCTCAATGAAGCGCTCGGATCGGCAAACGACAGAGCATCTTTGGCGCGTGTTTGCCACACCACAACTGCGCCGAAGGCTAGCACAAAAAACATCGCGAAAGTCAGCGCGACTTTTGCAATACCTCGGGCTGAGCGCCAGGCGATCAAACAAGCGCCGATCACAAATGCCACGAGCACGGTTCTCATAGCCGTCAGAGCGATACCGAGCATGAGCAACGAAGCGGCCACGATTGCTACTTTGAAGTATTTGTTGGCGCCGTGATTTCTGAGATTGGCGAGTGCGAGGCCCAGCGCAAGTTGGGCGATGATTTGCAAGAGCTCAGAAAAGGTTTCGTAATGTCGTGTCCAACCTGAGGCGCGAAAACGATGACTACGCGCGCTCCCATCGACGCCCGCAGGTGACGGCTGGCTCTGTTGTGCGGCAGCTACGATGAGTCCCGGGCGTTCAACGTGCTCACCTTGCGAAATAATGCTGACGGATATTGGCCTCTCTACCGGAGCTGTTCTGATTGCCTCGTCGATGTCGGTCGTTGAATAAACCCGCCGGCCGTCCACGCGCCAGATTGTGTCGCCTGGTCCAACGGCCACTTGTCGGAAAGGACTGTTGTCCTGCAGTGACTCGACCACGACGCCCCGTCCTCGCACTAGATCGTAGACGCTGTAGATTGCTCCCGCCATGCCGGAAAGAATCAAGACCCAGACAAGAACAAGCGCGGAGCGTTTCGTAACAATCGCCCGCGTCAGATAGAACAGCAGGACCACCCAACAAGACTGGAGTTTCAATATGCTGATGCCTGGCTCGGCAGAAAGAAAAGATGAGACCGCGGTCCAAAGCAGAAAAAGCAGGATGACAAAGTCAACTCCCGACCGTCGGAGACCGGTAGTACGCGTTGCCAATGCCCGAACAAGCCACCCAAGAAAGGCAATCGCGACGGAAATCTCAGCGGCGGCAATTGAATGTGGGGCAAAGATGACGTAGAGCAGCAGGCCGAGCTCGGCAACGCGTTGGCCCAGCAGCGCTAGCGATGTTTGAGGATGGTCAGTTGACGACACCATTGAGTTGGGAGCTGGCAAACGAATAACGAAGGAATCAGGGCCGGCCGGCCCCTCCCCGAGTTGATGCTGAACGGGCCTGGCAAAGTCTCAAAATTGGTGCGTTGACACCTTTATTTACGCGTGTTAGCGTATCTCGCGGCTGTTTTCCTCGTATGGAATGTTTTAGAGTTTTGACAAGAGGCTTGCGTGAATGGCTTTGTTCCTCTGCCCGCCGCTACGTTAACGCCGCCGACCGTTTTAGTGATACAAAATATCCCAGATGGCTTTCGAAAAAGCTAAGGTACTTAAAGCCGCCGAGAAATTCCTTTCGCAAGGGAAGATCAACGCAGCTATCAAGGAGTATCGTCAGATCGTCGATAACGACGTAGACGATCTAACAACCTTGAATATGCTGGGTGATCTCTACGTGCGCTCCGGCAAAAGTGATCAAGCGATCACGTGCTTCGAGCGGATCGCCGAACATTACAGCACGCAGGAATTCAATCTTAAAGCCATTGCCATGTACAAGAAGATCGAGCGGCTCAAGGAGCGCGATCCGGCAATTGCTTTCAAGCTCGCCAATCTTTACGCTACCCAGGGTTTGATTGTTGACGCGCGCGCACAGTATCTCATAGTTGCCGATGCTTATAGCCGCGTAGGTCAAAATAAAAAAGCTCTCGACGTCCTGCACAAAATCGCCGACCTCGATCCACACAATACCGACATCCGCTTAAAACTGGCTGAGGGTTACGTAAAGGAAAACATGCGTCGGGAAGCTGCCAGCGCATTTTTGTTAGCGGCAAACAGACTCAATCGGACCGGCGCTCACGAAAAATCTTTGGAAGCCTACGGCAAGGCCTTGCTCCTTATTCCCGATGACCCGGATGCCTTGCGTGGAGTACTCGACGCACATATCGCACGAGGTACGGCCGACGAAGCTGCAGAGGTGTTGGAACGCGTCGTTCAGGATCGACAGGACGACAAGGAGTTGGTTTCTTTACTCGCACACGCCTACCTCGAAGCAGAAGACCCCCGAGGAGCGGAACGTGCGACGTCGATGTTGATGACGCAGGATGCGTCAAACTATATCCAGTTTACACCCGTAGCCCGTCTCTACCTGAAAACCGGCGACGCTGACGAAGCCATCCGCATCCTGGGGACCATCATCGAGCGGATGCTGGCAGGACGCGAAGAGAAGGAACTCTTGGAGCTGGTGAATGGAGTGCTCGAGCGCGATCCAGACCACGTGGCCGCGCTGCGGATGTTGGTGCGCATTCACTGGTGGCAGCGAGATATGGATGCTTTGCGTTCCACTTTGGAACGTTTGTTGGAGTCGGCCGAAGCATCTGAGCTTGTCGATGAAGAGCGTTATGCCTTGACTCAGCTCGTGCGTCTCGCGCCCGACGAGCAGCGATATGTTGAACGGCTGGATGCGTTGGGCGGTCTGCAAGAGGACGCAATCGAGGATTTCTCTACTTCTACGGATATGTTGGCAGCGGAAGTACCGCAGTTCGAAAACTTTGCGATTACGAATGACGAAGTGAGTGATGTGCCGGCAACCGTAGTTGAGAGCGAATTTGAAACGAATGCCGCTGACAGCACAACGTTTGCCGATCCGGCAGCTTCCTTTGCCGAGTTAAGCGAGACACGCAATGAATCCTCGATCAGTTTCGAGTCGACCGGTAGTGATTTTCAGGAAGTTGAGTTTGGCGACATACCTTCAGTGAACATGGAAACGTCTGCGGGGGTTGCTGAAACAGACGATAGTCGTGTGGAAGCGATGATGCGGCAAGAGCTGGAGAGCGTCGATTTCTACATCACACAGGGTTATTCAGACATCGCGGTGGACACGCTCGAGATGCTCGAGCGACAGTTTGGATCTCGTCCTGAAATCACAGCACGTCGCGAACAGTTACAAGCCGGCACAAGTACGGCGTCGGAGCCATCAGCTGTATTTGAGTTTGGGGGCGCCGAGGAGTTGTTAGGGCCGAAGGACGTAGCAGTGGAGGCCGGCATGGCTTTTGCCCCCATTGCAGGGGAGGTGCCGGAGTCTGTCAGCGCCAATGATTCAACTCCAGGAACGGCAACCGGAGGCATCGACGAGGGACTGGCAGCACTCTTCGAAGAGTTTCGAATTGCCGAAGAGGGAGAGCTCGTCAGCAAAGAAGACTTCGAGACGCATTACAACATGGGCATAGCTTACAAGGAGATGGACCTTGTGGATGAAGCCATTCAGGAGTTTCAGAGAGCGGTGTCCTTAGTGAAGCAGAAAGACGGCACTACTCGTTTCCTGGAGTGCTGCAATATGCTCGGTCACTGCTTTATGCAGAAAGGAATGGGCAGCGCCGCCATCGCGTGGTTTAAGAAAGGCCTTGAGTCGCCCGGCCATAGTGAGGATATATACCAGGCATTGCGTTATGAGATGGGTTTAGCCTATGAGCAATTGGGCGAACTTGATAACGCACTGCGACTCTATACGGAAGTGTATGGCACAGATGTGTCTTATCGCGAAGTGGCAGACAAGATGCGCGAGCTGGAAGGGCAAAAGGCAAAGCAGAGTCGAAAATAGTGTGGCAGCGCCGCTACTATTTGCGATTTACTATTCACCATTTACCATTAACGCATGTCAGCTAGAATCAGTGTCGTTTTCTACATTATTCTTTGTCTTGAAATAGGCATCTTTCTCACCGTGCTGCCCTGGTGGCCCCAGGGAATGCTGGGCCTGAGTGATTGGGGCAACAACTACTTTCTGTTATACGCTGCTCGCAAGACTGGCTATTATGGATTGCAGGCGGTCGTAGCATCGGGTTGGGTTCGCGGGGCAGTGACTGGCGTTGGGCTGCTGAACCTCGGCATTGCATTCTGGGAGATCTTCAACTTCAAACAAACGGTCCGTGCTCTCCAGGGACAAACTGCCGCCAGCAGTGTAAAAGACGATGCCGCTCGATCTTCCGAAGCCAATCATCTATCTGATCACGAGCGGCGCGACGACAAAAGCGACAACCACCGAAACTGACGACTTTGCTCGGATCCTCGCGTTAGTCGAAGCATCAGTCGCCGCGCAGATTCCTCTCCTTCAACTTCGCGAAAAACAGCTAAGTACCCGAGTGCTGTACCAGCTTGCAACCGAAGCTTCCAGGATTACACGCCGTACGGCGACGCGGTTGCTCGTAAACGATCGCGCGGATATTGCTCGAGCGGCGGGCGCCGACGGAGTGCACCTGACGACTCAGTCACTGCCCGCCGGCCAGGTTCGCGAAACTTATGGGAGCGAGTTCTTGATTGGGGTCTCTACGCATTCACTTGAAGAGGCACACGCTGCCCGCAGGGAGGGAGCCAACGTTGCTGTGTTTGGTCCCGTGTTTAAGACGGAATCGAAGGTCGGTCTTGGTGACCCACAGGGATTGGAGAAACTACGGAAAGTGGCAACGGAGCTAAAAGATTTTCCCATCCTCGCAATCGGAGGGGTTTCGCTGGACAACGTCGCCGACTGTTTTAAAGCGGGTGCGAGTGGCGTGGCCGCGATTCGCCTTTTGAGTGATGCCGAGAACCTTGGGAATATAATTGAAGAGATTCGCGCAATATTCAGAAGTTCGGATACGAGAGAATCGTAAGAATAAGATGATTATGGATCTCACCCCTCACGGGGTAAAATCCGTTACCTGTCGTCCATAGGATAATGACAAACAACCAACCTGCAGTATTGACCATTGCCGGCCTGGATCCTTCCGGGGGAGCTGGGGTCATTGCGGATATCAGGACATTCATCGAGTTTGACTGTTTTCCTACTGCGGCCCTGACTTCGCTCACTTTCCAAAACACCCAGGCAGTGTCTGGCGCCGTTAATCAGACTGCAGCGACAGTACGTGCGCAGGTTAAAGCAATCCTTCAGGACATCCACGTCGTTGCCGCAAAAACCGGAATGCTGCCGACACGAGAGGTAGTCACCGAAGTTGCGCGTCTTGTCCGTGAAACCAAATTGACTGCGCCGGTTGTCGATCCGGTCATGAACTCAACTTCCGGATTTGAACTGATGTCTGACGATGCCTTTCTTGCGCTCAAGAATGAGCTCTTGCCGGTAGCGCTAGTCGTAACTCCAAATGTTCCCGAGGCAGAGCGTTTAGCGGGATTCCGAATACACAACACGGCCGATATGCGTCGTGCCGCACAGTCGATACGCCAGTTGGGAGTTGGCGCCGTGCTCATCAAGGGCGGGCACCTCAACGATCAGAAGGGATCGGCCGAAGCAATCGACATCCTGGATAATGACGGAGACGTGACAGTTTTTCGCAGCGAGTGGATCGACGTTGCTGGAGTGCGCGGCACGGGTTGTATGTTGTCAGCGGCTATAGCCGCCTCTCTTGCAAGGGGAAAGAGCCTCGAGGATGCGGTCGGATTGGCGAAGGAGTGCGTCACAGCAGCAATTCGTCGCGCGGCTCCATAATTCGGTATTCTAAATCATCTGGTTAATGAACTACGGTTTGAATCCCACGCTGGTCCAAAGCGGCGCCGAATCATACATCCTGCCCCCAGTGATCACCGTCTTAATCGAACGAATGTTACTGATCTGTTCCAATGGATTTCGATCGAGAATAATTAAGTCTGCTCGCTTGCCTGATTCAATTGTGCCTACCTCACTGTCGAGTTTCATCACGCGGGCGGGCACGATCGTAGCCGCTTGAATCGCTTCCATCGGAGTGAATCCTGCCTTCACGTATAGTTCGAGTTCGCGATGCAAACTATGGCCGGGCACAACTTGATCGGTACCGGCGACGATGGGAATACCGGCGCGATGCAAGGCGCCTATTGTGCTCAGAAAGATCTGGAGAATCGAGTTTGTGCGAGGCACGACAGCAGCGGGCACTCCGGAATTGTTGATTGCACCTGCGAGTTCCCGTGGGAGTTTGGCCGCTCCGGGTTCGATGTTTACAAATGCGGTATCCGCCGGATGCAGTGACCACTCGAAGACAACCATAGTTGGATCGATTACGGTGCCATGCGTCTTCAAGAACTCCAGGGCGTGTTGGGCCTCCGGAGATTGAAAATCAATTGGCGGCTGCGGCTGACTCGGCTGAGGACGGAAATTCTTTGGCAACATTATTGGCGGGATGTACTGGATGTGATTGATCTGGTCCATTCCGGCTTCGACACCTTGAATGGCATTCATGCCGTTGGGAATGTGGCCAGTGACGGACATGCCAAGCCTGTGTGCTTCCGCGCAAATTGCTTTCAGGATGTCAGGTTTGATTGAGCTGTAGATCTTGATTTGCTGAAAACCTGCGGCATGGTAGCGATTGACGACAGCGCGCGCTTCTTCATCCGTGTTAGCACGAATGACACCAAGGGCCGAGGCGCTGTCGCCATCAACAATACCGGCGAGTAACATTCGCGGACCAAGACCACGACCTTCCTTAATCGCATCGCGCACGGACGTAATGAATTCAAACTCGTTCCCGACGTCGCGCACCGTGGTCACCCCTGCCGCGAGATAGATCGGTCCCCACTCAACCTGCTCGAAATGCGCGTGCATTTCCCACAAGCCTGGCAGCAGAAACTTGCCCTGCGCATTAAGACGTCTGGCATTGCCGGGAATCTTTACTTTATTACGCGGACCTGCGGCGATGATTCGATCGCCTTCAATGACCACGACAGCATCGTTCACGGGTGCGTTCCCGGTACCATCGATCAGCGTCGCACCTGTGATCGCGAGTGTTCCCTTTTGATCGGGACTGATCTCTTTGGCCAATTGAGCGAGCGCATCCATTCCATCAGCGGCGGCCGAGGTTACAAACAACGCCAAAGCCGACTCGTACCCATCGCGTAACGCTTCGAAATGGTCAAACTCTGCGTCGATTGTCACGGCAGCCACGAGATTTTGTGCCCCGTCAAACCAAAGCCACTCTCGTCCCCAAATCAGGCCGCTAACGCTGTAACGTGCAAGCTCGACCTCTTTGCCGCCGACGGTAATCTTCTCTTTTCCGCGTCGCTCTACGGTGACTCTTCCGCCGGGCAGTGTCTCCAGAGGTTCGGAGAGCTTGTGCGCAGCGAGATAGCGAACGAGCATTTGCTGGATCGTTACGGGTGCGTAACCACTAATGGCAAAGAACCGTTCAGGCGTCGTAGCCTGGCGAGAATTTTTATCTTCGCGGACTGTTGCGGAGTTCCCGTTTATTTCGACCGAGGAGTCGATCGTCGAGAAACGCGAAACGCTTCCCTTGATATTGAAGCTTTCAGGTGTAAGGTCCTGTCGAGTTTTCAGCGTGGCGGTGAGTGGCACTTTCCGGCCGCGATCGGTGAATTCGAAATCTGAATTGATGACCAAAGAGTCGCCCACGCGGGTAATCGTGTATGTCTCTTCGCCAATGGGTTGTTCAAATTTGTGGAGGCGAAACTTGCCGCTCTCGATTGGCTGCGGCGTTTGCGCGCCCACACTCCCCTGCGCAACGAGCGGCAGTAGCACCGAGAGAAACAGTGCACGATGTATGCGCGAGATTACTCCAGGCGCCATGGAATTTGTCCTCAATTTTATAGGGGTCTCTTGTTGTTACTCTGGGTCGTAATTCACGCGGCTAGGCGCTCTCGATCGTCACCTTTTCCATCTTAACGTCGGCAGTTGGACGATCATTACGGTCCGTCTGCGTGGTAGCGATGGCGTTCACCACATCCTGGCCATCAGTCACGCGTCCGAAGATCGTGTAGTTTGGTGGTAGCGGATAGTCGGAGTGCATGATAAAAAACTGGGAACCGTTTGTATTCGGACCCGCGTTCGCCATGGCGATCGTACCTGCCTTATAACCGGTCTTATAAACTGGAGATGACGGATTGATCTCATCGTTAAACTTTCCGCCCGCGGCAGACTCTCCACCACGGCCTGTACCTGTTGGGTCGCCACCCTGAATCATGAAGCCCTTGATCACGCGGTGAAAGATGATGCCGTCGTAATACCCACGTTCAGCCAGTGTAATGAAATTCTGGGTAGTCTTCGGTGCGTCCGACTCTAATAACTCAAAACGAATCGTTCCCTTGTTCGTCTGAATTACCGCTTTGCGATTTGCCATGTTTTCTCCTTCAGAAAAATTAGAAGCCTGCAGTCGGAAGTCTGGAGTCAAACTCTGACCCTGGATTATCGACCCCAGATCCCCGACTTAGAATGAACTTTTCAATAGCGCGCGCGACTCCATCCTCGTCGTTCGACGCGGTGATATGCAAACCTTCAATCTCTCGCAGCGGCAGGGCGGAGTTGGCCATCACAATGCCGGTGCCTGCAAAGAGCAGCATCTCGAGATCGTTGTAGTTATCACCCATTGCCATGATCTCTTCGCGCGCTACCCCCAACTCCAGAGCGGCCGCTGCCACACCGGCGCCCTTCGAGGCAGCAGGATGCACAATATCCAACAGCGTGAAATCTTTTTCTGGATAGGTAGTACAAAAAATCTTAACGCTCGCGCCCAACTCGCCATGCAATATATCTTCGAGCTGTTTCATTTTTGTGCAGCCGCCTGAGAATGCCAAATGAATAGGCTCGTGGTCGAGATAATCTTCCAGAGAGGAAACCTCACGTACGGCATCAGTGCCATCTTCGTCGCCGTGAACCTGGCGGGCCCACCTCACATACTCCTGGACGGGTGCGTTGTCGCCACTTAAATGGTCGTAGACAAGAACGCCCAGGCCCCGGTGGTCGTCGCTAACCAGCGCATCGGCGCCAGCCTCACGACCGATTCGCAAAGCATTGTGGGCGGCTTCAAATGGCAGCGGCATAACGACAACGGTTTCGAGCGTGCGTGCGTGTTTCGTCAAAGCGCCGTTATGCGCGATGACGGGCACATCAAGACCGAGTTCCAGGGCAATCGGCCGGGAATCGCGAAAGCGGCGGCCCGTAACCACGGCCACGCGCACCCCGCTCTCACGTGCGCT
>WNFR01004148.1_pt1 | contig 23854 bp, 22 predicted proteins | sample 5400221 | NCBI WGS metagenome assembly WNFR01 (sample SAMN13153357, study PRJNA577476) | soil metagenome | isolation source: 40 cm soil under Madrone tree | place: USA:California | collected 2016-06-14 | reverse complement strand
TTACTACTACACGAAGAAAACCGTTCTGGTCGATCCGGAAGGCCGGACCCTGGAGTGGTCGGCTCTTCGTCCCGACATGCCGGTGACCTACACCTACGTTAAGGAAGGCGATCGCATGGTCGTCACCAAAATCACAGTGGCAAAGCCAGTTTCGGTCTACAAAAAGGAAGAGACGACGACGACAACTACGACCAGGCCGTAATAGAGCTGATCGAGTTTAAGATTTAAAGCGCCTGCGGGACGAGGTTTCCGCGGGCGCTTTTTTTCTGCAATGTCGGAGCCGTCTCCGCGCGGCGATAATGCCAGTCCGGCTCGGACTCGGGACACTGAGGTCCCTCCCACATTTCAATCCTTATAACCCTGAGGAAATTTTTGGTGCCATTTCCACGCGCTCTCGACGATGGCGTCGAGCGATTGGAACTGCGGTTGCCAGCCGAGCTCGCGCTTGATCTTCTCCGATGAAGCGATCAAACGCGGCGGATCGCCCGGGCGTCGCGGCTTCTCCACGATGTCGATCTTGCGTCCGGTAACTTTGCCGGCGGCATCGATCACTTCGCGCACGCTGGAGCCGCCGCCGGTGCCGAGATTGTAGAAATCACGCTTTCTGGCGTTGAGCGCGAGAATATGAGCGCGGGCCAGATCGACAATGTGGATGTAATCGCGGATGCATGTGCCATCCGGGGTATCGTAATCGGTTCCGAAAATCTCAACGTGCGGTTTCTGCCCGAGCGCAACTTTGAGCACGTTTGGGATCAAGTGCGTTTCGACGCGATGATCTTCGCCAAATTTTTCGGACGCCCCGGCCGCATTGAAATAGCGCAGTGAAACAAAGTCGAGCCCGTGAATCTCCCCGTACCAGCGCAGGATTTTCTCGAAGGCAAGTTTCGATTCGCCGTACGGATTAATCGGATGCGCCGGCAAGGTCTCATCAATGGGTAGACGCTCGGGCGGTCCGAAAATCGCGCAGGTGGATGAAAAAACGAGGCGCGAGATGCGCGTCTCGACCATGGCATCGAGCAGGTTCAGACCATGGGCGACGTTGTTGTGGAAATACTTGGATGGATTTTGCATCGATTCGCCAACGAGCGCGCTGGCCGCGAAGTGCATGACCGCATCCGGCCGGAACTCGGACAAGATCGACAACGTTCCTTGCCGATCTTGCAGATCGCCTTTGACAAATTTTGCCCGCGGATCGAGCGCAGCGCGATGGCCTTCACTCAAGTTGTCGAAAACAGCAACCTCGTGGTTTTCGTCAAGAAGCAATTCCGCGCAGACGCTGCCGATGTAACCAGCGCCTCCGACGACAAGAATCTTCATCCGGCGAAAGTCGCCAAGGAGCGCCGCTAAATCAATCCACTGTGCGCAGGGAAGAGGAACGAGCCGGCGCCTGAGTGGAGGTCGCAGACCGGGCGGCATTCTTCTTTTGCAGCGCCGCGATCATCTCCCGTACTTGCCGGTGTTTCTTGCGCGGCGTCAGCACTTCCAGACTCCGCTCCCGCGAGCCCCACTCCAGGATATCGATATCGACATGACGCACCCCCCACCGGCGCATTTCGAGACGACTCGGTTTGTAGAGATCGATCGTGTTGGTCCCAACCAGCGCGGTGCCGTAATCATCGATTATGTACTCTGCGGTGCCACCGACGATGCGGAACCGCGTGCCGAGTGGATAGCGCGACCAATCGCACGCCGCGCTCATGATACGGCGGCCGGAAAGATGCGTGCCGATCGCATTGCGACGACCGCCCTCTTCAGTGTGCGTGTAGGCGGTGGTACGCACCTTTTGAATTCGGTTGGAACTGGTGGCGCTGGCACGTTTTGACAACTGTGGCTGCTCCGCGCAACTGGCCAGCAAACACGCGAGCAGCGCCCCGAGCGCAAACTTCAAGGAGTTAGGCATTTGTGAATAATGACCGGCTCAATACCATTGAAGCCCAATGGGGGCAAAGCATAATCTGCGATGGTCGACCTTATCTATCTTATCTATTCAGGGGTGGTTTAACCTTGGGTTAGGCCTTGGGAGCAGAAAAACGCCCCGACAGAGCGGGGCGGCTACAATTCGCGGACTGTTTCTGGTAGTTCCGACGTGCAGTGCGGACAGCGCCTTGCTTTCGCCGGAATTGTCATCGCGCAGATTGGGCAATCCTTGGAGATCGGCGGAGCGTTTTTAGGCCGCTTCATCCGGTTGATACCCCGCACGAGCAAAAACACGGCGAAGGCAACAACCAGGAAATTAATCGCGAGCGTGATGAAATTGCCGTAATTCCAAGTGATCGCGCCCGCTTTGAGCGCATCGGCCGGCGTATTGAAAACAATCGAGCCGTCCTTGGCCGCTCGCAGCACGATAAATTTGTTCGAGAAATCCAGTCCGCCGGTGAGCAGACTGATCGGCGGCATAATGATGTCCTTGACCAACGAAGTAACGATCGAACCGAAGGCTGCGCCGATGATCACACCGATGGCCAGATCCATCGCGCTTCCCTTGATCGCGAACTCCTTGAATTCTTTCCAAACGCGCCCAAACCAATTCATACGACGATGTTTACCAGTTTTTTGGGAATAACGACAATCTTGCGAATATTTTTTGCGCCGATCAATTCCCTGATCTTCGAGCTCCCGAGCGCGGCTTCCTTGATTTCCTCTTCCGTGGCCGAGATCGGCATCTTGATTCGATCGCGCAGCTTGCCGTTTACCTGCACGACGATTTCGACTTCGTGCTCAGCCAGCCAACGCTCGTCGTGATTGGGCCAGGCTTGCTCGGTGATGTCGCCGCGCGAGTCTTTGAACTTCGCGTTCAACGTCTCCCAAAGTTCGGAGCTGAGATGCGGCGCGAACGGATTGAGCAAGATAAGGAATGTGCGCAGCGCGGCCAACGGGATCGTTTCCGTCCCACCTTGCGGAATGAACGCGTTCACGAAAATCATCATCTGGGCGATGGCGGTGTTAAAAGAGAGCGTCTCGATGTCATTCGTCACTTTCTTGATCGTAGCGTGGGTAACCTTTAACTGCTCCCGGCTCAGATCGACATCCCGCACGGCGGGCGACAATTGCCACGCGCCCGCCTGATTTTCGCTCATGATCAAGCGCCAGACGCGCGCCAGAAAGCGCGACACACCCTCGACACCGCGCATGCTCCACGGCTTCATCTGCTCGAGCGGACCCATGAACATCTCATAGCAGCGAAATGCGTCCGCCCCATACTTGTCGATCACTTCATCGGGGCTAATCACGTTCCCGCGCGACTTCGACATCTTCTGGTTGTCTTCGCCGAGAATGATCCCCTGGTTCACGAGTCGCTGAAAAGGCTCCGGCTTCGACAGATAACCGAGATCGAAAAGCACTTTGTGCCAGAAGCGCGCATACAAGAGATGCAAGACGGCGTGCTCCGTTCCACCGACATATAAATCGACGCCACCGGGCTTCGCCCGGAATGACGAATGTCGAATGTCGAATGCCGAAGTCTTTGATTCGAGCTTCGTCATTTTTTCGTCATTCGTCATTCGTGCTTCGTCATTTGCCCCTCCTATCCAATAACGCTCTGCCTCCTGGCCAACAAAGCGTTCGTCATTGTTGGGATCACAGAACCGTATGTAATACCAACACGAGCCGGCCCATTGCGGCATGGTGTTCGTTTCGCGTTGCGCCTTGTCCGAATAACGGACCCAATCCTTCGCTTTCGCCAGCGGCGGCTCACCCGTGCCGGTTGGTTTGAAATCGTCGAGCGGCGGAGGCACGAGCGGCAATTCCTTCTCATCGAGCGCGCGATGATGTCCGTCCTGCCAGACGATCGGAAACGGTTCGCCCCAGTAACGTTGACGCGAAAAAAGCCAGTCGCGCAGTTTGTAATTGATCGCGCCTTTGCCCTGACCGCGCTCCTCCAGCCACTTCGTGATTTTCTTTTTCGCTTCCGCCGTCGTTAGGCCATTGATGACCGGCGAATTGATGGCGATTCCTTCGCCGACGAATCCAAACGCCGGCTCATCGCCGAGCGGTTTAACAACTTCGACAACTGGTAGATCGAATTTCTTCGCGAATTCCAAATCGCGTTCGTCATGCGCCGGCACACCCCCGATCGCGCCGGTGCCGTAACCGAGCAGCACATAATCGGCGATCCAGATCGGAATCGTCTGTTCGTTCGCTGGATTAATCGCATAGGCGCCGGTAAAAACGCCGGTCTTTGCTTTCGTAAGCTCCGCTCGTTCAAGATCGCTTTTGCGTTCGGTCTTTTCGCGATACTCGCGGACCGCCGGCCACTGCTCTTCAGTCACGATTAGATCGACAAGTGAATGTTCCGGCGCGAGCACCAAGAACGTCCCACCATAAAGGGTGTCCGGTCGCGTCGTGAACACGCGGATCTTTTGTTCGTGCTTGTCGATCTTGAAATCGATCTCCGCACCTTCGCTTTTGCCGATCCAATTTCGCTGAAGCAATTTGATTCCTTCAGGCCAATCGAGTCCCTCCAGCTCATCGATCAATCGCTCCGCATACGCGGTGATGCGCAACATCCATTGCCGCATGGGACGCCGCACAACTGGAAAACCGCCAATCTCGCTTTTGCCATCGATGACTTCTTCATTGGCCAAAACCGTGCCCAGCTCCGGGCACCAATTGACTGGAACTTCGGCGACGTAGGCGAGCCGCACGCTATCGGGATTGTCGCCGCGATAAGTCGAGATCGGCTCCGCTTTGTTCGTCTTCGGGTTGAACCACGAGTTGTAGATCTGAAGAAAGATCCACTGTGTCCATTTGAAGTAGCGCGGATCGGTCGTGTTGATCTCCCGTTGCCAATCGTAGGAAAACCCGATGCGTTTGAGCTGTGATTTGAACTTGGCCACGTTCTCGCGCGTGGTGATCGCTGGATGCTGGCCGCTCTTGATCGCGTATTGCTCGGCAGGCAGACCGAACGCGTCCCAGCCCATCGGATGCAGAACGTTGAACCCCCGCAGTCGTTTATAGCGCGCCGTGATGTCGGTGGCGGTGTAACCTTCCGGATGACCGACGTGCAGGCCGGCGCCGCTTGGATACGGGAACATGTCGAGGACGTAGAATTTCGGTTTGGCCGAGCTCGATCTGATCGAATGGATACGGTTTGCGGCGCTCGCTCATGAGGAAAGAATTAGACAGGATTAACGGGATTCAGAGGATTTTAATCCAGAGAATCCTGTAAATCCTGTCAAACATGGTTCGCTTACTTCTGGCCACACGCAACGCGCATAAGACACGCGAGTTCGCGGCAATTCTGGGAAAGGACTTTGCGGTGAGCGATCTATCGAGCGTACAAGCCGCCCCGGAAATAAAGGAAACCGGCGGCAGTTTTGAAGAGAACGCGACTTTGAAAGCGCTGGCCGTCTCGCAACTCCGATCCGCCTCAGGCGGACTCGTGGTAGCGGACGATTCCGGCCTGGAAGTCGACGCGTTGAATGGCGCGCCCGGTATTTATTCGGCCCGTTACGCCGGCGAAAATGCGAGCGACGAAGCGAATGTCGACAAGTTACTGCACGAGCTTTCGCGCCAGAATCTTCCGGCCTCCAAACGGGTGGCGCGTTTCCGTTGCATAATCGCGGCCGCGCGCGCAGGGAAATTACTCGGGACGTTCGAAGGAGTGGTGGAAGGCGCGATTGTCGGTCTCACGCGCGGCCGGAACGGATTCGGTTACGATCCGATCTTTGTACCAGAGGGTTTCGACCGGACATTCGCGGAGTTGCCCGCAGAGATTAAGAACAAAATCAGCCATCGCGCGAAAGCGATCGCGAGATTGCGCGAGGCCTTGCGTTCGGGTCGTTCTTACCCCGAAGGCACAGACTAGTGAGGGGGAGGTGGCGGTGGCGCGCCCGGCGCCGGCGCAGCTGGTGCGCCAACTTGTGTTCCTGTGCTGCGGACTTGATAACCGATTTTCTTAATGCCGACGTCACGAACTTTATCCAAAAGCGCGATGACATCGCCATGGAGCGCTTGTTCGTCCGCACTAATCGAAACTTTCACGCCAGGATTTGCCAAATAAAGCTGCTGAAGCGTCGCCTTTACCTGCTCATCGGGAACGTATTGCCGATTAATATAAGTAGCATTGCCGCTCGCCACTTGCAGGTGCACGACGGTCGGATCGGGCGGCTGCACTTGAGCTACGGGCGCCGGTAGATTCACACGAATGCCCTTCATGTGGGTCTGGCTCAAACTCACCATCATGAAACTGGCGAGAAGAAAGAACATGATGTCGATCAAGGGAATGATCTCGATGCGGGCCCGTTTCTTCGGAATGGGTGAAGAGACTTTCATGAGCTAAATTGATGCTCCGGTTAACGTGAAGGTGATTGGAATTTTAGCTTTGGATAGCGCGCCGGGTTTAAATCGCCACGTACGAAACGTACTAAGAGCCGAATTATCCAGTATGGAACTTCCCGTGCTTTGCACCATCTCGGCATTGGTCACATTACCAGTTGCCGGATCTACGGTCACGACACACACACCGCTACCCGTAAGCTTTTTGGCGCGTGCTTCGTACGGATAACTGGGTTTCGGACCGAAAACGGCGTTGGCCTTTGCGCCTGCGGCGCCCATCACCGCCGCTGCCGGTCTGGCGATGGGAGCAACCTTTGCCACCGGCTTATTCTTTGGTGGTGGAGTGGGCTGTTCTTCCTTAAACTCTGGTTCTACTGTTTGCGGTGGCGGTGGCGGCGGCGCCTCCGGTTCTTCCGGCGGCGGAGTTGGCTCAGGGGGCTGCTCTTGCTGATCGAGTCCAATGACGACCGCATCTGGAATATTGCTTAGATCAACCGCTGGCGCTTCGTGCTTCATGGCAGCGACGACCGCTATGCCATGAATCAACGCGGCGCCGCCAAGCGCGGCCCAAACGTGCCACCGTGGTGGCGGTCTATAGAGCAACGGTTTCGGCATATTAGCCATATTATTTACTTGCTGCTCCCGGTCCCGGAATTGCTTTGCCGGCCTCGCTCTTGATCTCAAAGGCGACCTTGTTGTAGCCAGACGAGCGGATTTGATTGAGCAAGCGAATTACGTTGCCGTGCAGCGCGTCACGATCGCCGCGCACGAAAATTTTCGCATCCGGGCTGACCGCATAGATCGCCTGCAATCTTGGCACCACTTCGTTGAGTTCAATGTGCTGTTTATCGAAATAGACGTAGCCATCCTTGTCCACCGATAAGCTGACGTATTCGCGTTTGTTTTGCGTTTCGCCGGAAACACCGGTGGGCAGATTTACCTTCATGCCCTTCATATGGACCTGGCTCAAGCTCACCATCATGAAGCTGGCGAGGAGAAAGAACATGATGTCGATCAACGGGATGATTTCGATCCGCGCTTTCTTGTGAGGGATTGGTGTAACAACTCTCATTTTGGTCTTCCGCGAATCGTTGGCGTTTTCATGTTCAGCTTAGTTCGCCTGAACCGACGGCCATTTATCTCCTGCTCGGCGCCATTTCCGCTTCCGCTTTCGCTTTTGCGGTCGCTTCCAGCATCACCTCCAGGTTCGTGGCCGCAGTCTGCAGTTCGAACTCCAAGTTAGACACTCGGGAAGTGAAAAAGTTAAACGGAATCAAGGCGAAGATGGCGATGCCCAGACCGCAGGCTGTGGCGATGAGCGCTTCGGCGATACCGCCGGTAACCGCTTGCACGGCCAGTTCTTCGTTGCCGAGGAAGCTGAACGATCGAATCAAACCGGTGATCGTTCCCAACAGACCGAGCAACGGGGCCAGGGTCACGAGCGTGTCCATGACAACGAGAAAACGTCCCGCGCGTTTGATTTCGATTCCAGCCGCGACCTGTAACGCGCCTTGCAAGGAAGCGTGTTGATGGTTGAGACCGTTCCACATCATGCGCAAGACGGGGTCGCGCGAATCGCGCGAAAGGCGCGAGGCTTCGGCCACATCGCCCACTTCGATAGCGGTAAAGACTTTCTCGATGCGCTTCGGATCGCGCCGGAACCAGCGACCGGCCCACCAAAAGATTCGCTCCAGTACGACAGTGACGCCGATGATCGAGACGATCAGGATCGGCCACATGATCGGGCCGCCTTTGCGGAAGTTATCGATCAGAAAATTTCCGCTCATCGCGCTGGATTTTTCGGCTGCGGGCGAAGCCGCTGGAGAAGCGCCAGCCGGGGCCGGCGAGGTTAGCGTCGCGCCAACGGTTGATCCCGGGGCGGGCGGGGCACCGGCCGGAGCGCCCGGCGAAACTCCGGGCGCCGCAGGCGCCACTCCCGGAGCGGCCGGAGCTGCACCGGGCTGTTGCGGAACTTGTGCCGCCGGGTTAGCCGGCGCCGCATTTGCCGGCGCACTCGGAGCGCCAGGCGCTGCCGCGGTTGCCGCCGGCGGCGCAGCCGGAGGCGGTGGCGGCGGATTTTGTGGATTTTGTCCAAACGCAGTCAATGCGATGACGGAACAGATGCAGATAGTAAGCAATGTTTTCATAGTTGCGGCAGAGTCTCCGTTACCAGCTCGGTTTCCAGTGACGGTATCCTCCTTTATCCCAAAGGGATTCGTGTCGAGTCGAGCAAAACTTTTCACCTTTTATTAATTAGACACTTCGTCCCACCGAAGGTCGCTACTTTATTTCGGATTATGTACGCCCGTGGGATGTAGGAGAAGCAGATCAAATGGCGCAAAAGTCTGGATTTGTCCGCAGCCGTCGGTCGACAATCAGCGTCGCGCATTCACGACGTTATTGCGCAGCACCGGCCAATCAGCGATGCCCGCTTCGAGTTGATCGCCCTCGCGAATCGGGCCCACGCCTGATGGTGTGCCGGTCAAAATTAAGTCGCCCGGCAATAACGTCATCCCCGCGCTGGCAAAGGAAACGATTTGCGCCGGCGAATAGATCATCTGACCGGTGCGCGCTTTTTGGCGCCTTTGGCCGTTTTGCTTCAACTCGATCGAGACATCGGCCAGGTCGACATCTTGGTAGACGAACGGCCCGTCGAGCGCGCCATCCACCCTCACGTTTTTCGCCTGCGCGCCGATCATGATGCCGAGCTCAACCTCGAAATCGGTCTGATGTTCCGGAAAGGCGATCTCGATCGTGCCCTCGTGCCGCAGGAGTGAGCTCGGTGCCTTCAACCAGATCAGCGGAGTGCCAAGCGGCGTCCGCTTCATCTCGGCGATATGATCGGCATAATTGAGCCCGACCGCGATCAACTTCGACGGCGCCACCGGAAGATCGACATCTACATTCGCCAGCTTCACGACTTCGCCCGTCGGGGCGACGTCGACCCAGTATGGCTTGGCCAGCACGTGCACTTCGTCACCACAGACTTCGCCAAAGAAAAATCTGTCGCCTGATCTAAATCCGCCAAACGTTTTCATTGCATGTCATCCCGAACCGCGAAGGTGGAGAGGGACCTCACAATCGAAGCTGAGATTACACAGATCAACTTGCCTGCTCCATCACCTTATGAGAGGTCCCTCGCTCGGCTCGGGTAATCAGCGCGGTGTCACGCCGACAAAATCGCGCACACTTTTTTGTTCGGAGATGGAAAACACACTCCCGTCCTTGCGTTTGAACCAGAAAGCGCTCGATGAACCACCGTCAAGATTCAGCGCCCGCTGAATCTTGAAATCGGCCACGAATTGTCCTGCCAGAATCTTGGCGAGGCCCGCCAAGGTCGCTTCGGAACAAAATCCAAGCGCGGCGCGGTCGTCTCGATCGGTTGCGGCAAAGCTGCGCCGGGCCAAGCGAGTATCGTCGAGTCCGCGCACTTTCGCCCCAAGATCGACAATCATCGGTCCGCATTCGATGGCGGCGTCGAGCTTTTCTTTTCGCGAAAATTCGGAAAGGCGCACGATTTGAATACCGCGCGCGGACGAAGTCAAAACGCCGGTCAACAAACGGGCCCGAAGCAAAGGCGAAACAAGCTTGCCATCGATAATTCGCAAACCAATGGGCGCAGAGTTCGGGTCAAAATAACCGCCGTTCACGCCGGCCAGGCATTTCGATTGTTCCATCGCGTCCGCCAGATTCTTCTCGCCAGCGGGATTATCGATCACGCGCAGCGCACACGATTTCGTGGAAAAGATGGCAAGCTCGACAATCGCGCGGTCGCCAGTTTCGGATTCCTCCAAGACAACATGTCGGTGTTCGAGACCGGCAGCGGCCGTCGGTTCAGTGCGCGTGGAAGTCGCCGTCCATTCCGCGCGCGTCGCCGTTGCGATGAACAGAAAAAACAGCGCGGCGCTAACCTGCAGGGCAGCTACTTCTTTAAGTAGCCGGGTAGTCCAGCCCTTTCCACCGGGCGAGCGGTTCTGACCAAGATGTAATTGGAGCAACACACCCGAAAAAATCCGAACCTGACTTGCCTTGAAAGGGCTGCTCGGCCTGCCGCCGAGCGGACATGAAATGTCCGGGCTAAGTCTTCGCACTGTGTTTGTTCAACAAGGCCTGAAACTGCGGATCGTTTCGCAACGGGTCCCAAACCGGATTTGCTTTCAGACCCTGCACTGTGACAGCGCTCGGCCGGCCTAACAAACCATCCAAAAGCTCGATCGCCCGGCTGTTTTCTCCCACGATGCAATAAACTTCGGCCGCACCGGCCGTGATTTCCGGCCCGCCAAAGGCGTCTTTGCTCTCGGGAAGCAAATCGGTGGCGCGCCGCGCTTCAGCCAGCGCGGCATCTTTTTCTCCGAGATAAGCGAGAACCTTGGCAAGCTGGATACGAATGTCGGGCGAATCGGGACTCTGTTTCAGTTGCGCTTCGAGAAGACCTTTTGCTTTCAGCAAGGCGGCTCGCGCGCCGGCTTCATCATGGAGCGCCTTGCGCGCAAACCCGATGAGATAATATTTGGCACACAAGGCTGCAGGAATCGATGTGAGAAGATCGTCCGGGAGACTTTCCGCTTCGTGCAATCCTTCTTTGTATTTCCGTTCCAAAAGAAAAATGTCCGCCCGCGCGCCGGCGATCCTGAGTTTGGACTCGTTGTTCATCGGCATCGATTTCACCGTCTGAAATGCCTTCTCCGAAACGCTCAAATCGCCTTTTTCGGCGATAGCCAGCTTGGACTTGATCTCCCAAAGTCCCACCCCGGTTGGGTTAAGTTGGAGGCCGCGGTCGATCGTCTTGTTGGCTGCATCGAAATCTCGCAGCATCTGATGATTGAGAGCGAGATTCTGTAGCACCCAGCTGTCTTTCGGACTTAGACTGGCAGCCTTCTCGAGACTGGCAGTGGATTCCGACCATCTTCCCTGTCGGCGCTGGATCGCGCCAATGGCGAGATAAGCTTCGGCCTCATTGGGCAAACCGCGCTGCGCGATTTCGAATTCTTTCAGCGCCCCTTCGAAATCGTTGTCGCCATAATACCGCGAAAATCCCATCGCCAGGTGGGCCTCCGGCAGGTCGGGCTGCAATTGCAACGCTTGCTCCGCGAGAGCGCGGGCTTTCTTGCGCCGTTCCGGGGTTAGATCGAAGGTGTGGAGGATCCAACTTTCCAACTGCGAGTAGCGCGCCAACGCGAGCGCAAATTTCGGATCGAGCTCGATGGCCCGCGCATAGAGTTGCTCGCTTTGCTTCAATCTCTCCATGTCCTCAATCGAGCTGTCAAAGAGATTGTGCGCCTGAATGAAGGCGAGATAGGCTTCCCCATTCTCCGTTGGTTTGCGCTCCATTCTCGCCTTCTCGATCGGCGAAAGTTTCGCCTGCAATGCGTCCGCAATTTCGTGCGCCAGATCGGTTTGAATCGCGAAAACGTCGGTCAGATTGCGATCGTAGTTGTTGGCCCACAGATGTTCGTCGTTCGTGGCGTTAATCAGCTGCACGTTAACGCGGACACGGTTCCCCTCGCGGCGCACGCTGCCTTCGAGAATGCTGGAAACGCCCAGGGTCTTTCCGATTTCGCGCACATTCGGCGTCTTGCCGCGATACGACATAACCGAGGTGCGCGAGATCACCTTCAAGTCGGCGATCTTGGAAAGGTTGGTGAGAATGTCGTCCTGGATGCCGTCGGCGAAATAGGCGTTCTCCTTGTCGTCGCTCAAATTTTCAAACGGCAGCACCGCGATCGACTTGTCGATCTTGCGCGCCAAGGCGCGCGGCAGGATGAGAAATCCGGCGATGGCCGAGGCGACGACGCCAATCGCGATGAGCGCAATCAGATTGCGACGCCGGTGCGCTCCTGGCGCAGGCGTCGCCCGAATCCCTTGCGGGGTAACATCGTAGGCCCAGGCCAGAATCAACGAGATCGGAAATCCGATCAGCAAAAACACGACCACCAAACGGAAGGTCCAGTTTGGCAATTCCCAGGCCGGGAAAACGGCAGAGCCGATCTGGATGATGAATCCAGCCGCGATGATGTAGGCCGCCGCCACCCGATAAACTTTTCGCCGCTGCAACTCGGCAACAAATGTCTTCACGTTGCGCGCCCGTATTTGTCGATCAAAGCTTTAAAGCGTGGATCATCGCGGATCGGGTCCCAGACCGGATCGAGCTTCAAAAGTGGAACGTTGATTCCGTTTGGCGTAGAGAGTGAACGTTCAATCAATTGCAAGGCCTGCTCCTTCTCCCCGGTCCAGCAGTAAATTTGGGCAAGCGCGATCGTCACTTGTGGACCTTCGAAGGCGTCTTTCGACTCCGGCAGAAGTTCGACGGCACGTTTGCCTTCGCGGATCGCTTCCTCCTTCCGGCCAAGACCGGCGAAAATCGCGCCGAGTTGCGCGTGACGGCCTGGATCATCCGGAACGTCGCGTACGGATTCTTCCACGATGACGCGGGCCCGCTCGAAGTCGGCCCGCGCTTTGTCTTTTTCCCCGAGCAGAAAGTGAAGGATGCCTTCAAAAAATGCTTTTGGAGTGGGCGCGGTCCCTTCGCCATGAACGGTCTCCTTGGGCATTTTTTCAACGAGCTGGAGTGCTTCCGCAAATCTTCGTTGCAAGATAAGAATATTTATTCGGCTAAGTGTGATGATGCCTTCCGGATCCACGCCCGCGGGAACTTCGGACAGGAATTTCTCCGAAACACTCGCATCGCCTTTCCATTCCAGCGCGAGTTTTGCCTTGAGTCCGCGAATGGCGAAGGATTGCGGCGCGACCGCGAGCCCGCGATCAAGAATCTTTTCGGCTGTTTCGAAATTCCGGTTCGCCTCATAATTAAAAGATAGGTTCTGCAAGACCCACGCGTTTTTCGGATCAAGCGCCGCCGCCTTTTCCATGTTCGCGGTTGACTGCGCCCATTTCCCCTGGCGCCGTTCGATCGCGCCAATCGCCAAATAGACTTCGGCGTTATTCGGAAGGCTTCGCTCGGCGACGGCAAATTCATCGAGCGCTCTCTGATAATGTTGATCGTCGCGGTCGCAATAATAATAGAAAAAACCAAGCGCAAGGCGCGCCTCCGGCAGGTCGGGCCGCAGGCGAATCCCGCTATCGACCGCTGCCTTAGCTTTATCGCGTCGCGCCGGCGTGGGATCGAAGCTGTGATACATCCAGTTCTCCACCATCCCCAAGCCGGCAAAAGCCAAAGCAAATGTTGGATCTTTTTTTACCGCTTCTTCGTAGAGCCCTTCGGCCTTGACTACGTCGTCGCGAAGCCGGTCCGTCCGATTAAAGATGTCGTGCGCCTGAACGTAGAGGAGGTACGCATCCGCGTTTTGCGTCGGCTTGCGCCCGATTTGTTCTTTCTCGACTGGCGAAAGTTTCGCCTGCAACGCGTCCGCAATTTCGTGCGCGAGATCGGTTTGAATCGCAAAGACATCGGTCAGATCGCGATCGTAATTGTTTCCCCAAATATGCTCGTCATTGTTTGCGTTGATCAATTGCACAGTCACGCGCACGCGGTTTCCCTCACGCCGCACGCTGCCTTCCAAAATCGTGGAAACGCCCAGCGTTTTTCCTATTTCGCGCACCGCTGTCGGCTTTCCGCGATACGACATCACGGACGTGCGCGAGATCACTTTCAGATCGCCGATCCTGGAGAGGTTGGTAAGAATATCGTCCTGAATGCCGTCGGCGAAATAGGCGTTCTCTTTCGCGTCGCTCAAATTCTCGAACGGCAGGACCGCGATCGACTTGTCGATCTTGCGCGCGGAAGCGCGGGGCAAAACGAAAAAGCCGGCGGCAAAGGAAATGACCAGTCCAGCCGCAGCCAGCAGGATCAGGTTGCGCCGGCGATGCGACGGAGGGGCCTGCGTCTGCGCTTCGACTTTCGAGGTGCGCTCAATTCCAGATGGCGTGATATCGAAAATCCACGCGAAAATCAGCGCAATCGGAAATCCGGCGAGAATCAGAACAATCAACAGGCGCTGGCTCCAGTTTGGCAGTTCCCAAGCCGGGAAAACAGCCGAAGCGATCTGAATAATGAAACCGCCCGCAATGATGTAAGCTGCCGCCACGCGGTAAACTTTTCGCCGCTTCAGTTCCTCGAAGAAGCCGCTCATGCTGAAAGATTAATCGAGCGTGGATGAAAGGCGAGCACGCAGTCTCTCCGACAAGAGCAAGATCGAGATGTTGAATAAAATCACTTCACTTCAGGCCGGTCGCAAACACGGTTTGGAAATGCGGACTCTGTTTTTCCCGCGAAACGACGCGCACGTCGATGTTCTTGAATCCAGCGCCTTCGAGCAGCTCGTGCAATTGCACTTCGCTAAATCCGAGCCAGTGATCGGCGTAAAGTTCGCGCGCTTTCTCGAAGCGATGGCTGAGCAGGTCCAAAATCACGATGCGCCCATTTTTTTTCAACATGCGGTGCGCCGCGGCGAGCGCGCGCTCCGGGCGCACGGCATGGTGGAGCGCCTGGCTGAAAATGGCAAGATCGACCGTCCCCTTCGCCACCGGCGGATCCTGAATGTCGCCGAGCCGGTACTCGAGGTTTCTGAAACCATGTTTGCGGGCGAGCTTCGAACCGAACTCGACCATTTTCGGCGCGTTGTCGATCGCGATCACTTTGCGCGCGTTCTTCGCGAGCAATTGTGAAAGCGTTCCCTCGCCCGCGCCAAGATCGACAATCACCTGCGGCGGCAACAAGGGAATAAGCGCGTGGGCCAGAGCCTGCCACGAACGCCCCGGCACGTAACTGCGTCCGAACTTCCCGGCCAGTTCATCGAAGTATTCCCGCGTCCTGTCCTGCCGTTTACGCAAGGTCAATTTCAAGGCGGTGCGATCGCGCGCCGTCTCCGGCAATTCGCGTGCGAGTGCCCGTACCATCTCGCTGACACGAGATGCGGCCCCATTTCGCTGTCGTTTGGACGGCCCGTAGTAAACGTTCTTGCCGGCGCGCCGCGCATCGACAATTCCTGCGCGTTTTAATTGCGCGAGATGACTCGAGATGCGGGACTGGCCCATGCCCAGGATCTCCTGCAACTCGGCGACCGACAGTTGCTCGTGTTCGAGCAAAAGGAGGAGGCGCAGCCGCGTCGGGTCCGCCAGGATGCGGAGCAAATTAATGGTTGACGTCATTTCGCTTGAAAACGATATATCTACGTATCATGATTGGTCAATATGTTGTCTCCGTTAAAGCGCTGAAGCGATTAAGCGTTGAAGCGGCGGCGAGATCGATCATTTTTGACTCTGCAACGCTTTAACCCTTCAACCTTTCCACGCGCCCATGTCTCGTCGTTTCATTTTCTCGTCCGAATCCGTCACCGAAGGTCATCCCGACAAAGTCTGCGACACGATTAGCGATTACATTCTCGACGCTTGTCTTGAGCAGGATCCGCTCAGCCGCGTGGCTTGCGAAACGCTCGCCAAAGGCAACCTCGTCGTGTTGGCCGGTGAGATCACAAGTAATGCGCGCTTCGATTTTACCGAACAAGTGCGTGAGGCCGTTCGCAGCATTGGCTACGTCAACAGCGATTGCATCTTTCACGCCGATACCTGCCGCGTGGTTTGCGAAATAACCGAGCAATCGCGCGATATTAAACAAGGCGTCGATCAAGCCGCCGCCGAAGGCAAAGGAACCTCCGAGCAAGGCGCGGGCGATCAGGGGCTCATGTTCGGCTTCGCTTGCAACGAAACGCCCGAGCTCATGCCCGCGCCGATTTCATTTGCGCACAAACTCGGCCGCGAACTAACCCGAATACGAAAGACTGGCCAGATTCCATGGCTGCGCCCTGATGCCAAGACACAAGTTTCGATCGAATACGACGGACACAAACCGGTGCGTGCCACCGCTGTGGTCGTTTCCACGCAACACGCCGCCGACGTTAAACAAAAAGAGATTCGCGAAACGCTGATCGAGTTACTGATCAAAAATGTGATGCCGGCCGAATGGCTCGACGCTAAGACAGCTTACCTGATCAATCCGACCGGGCGTTTCGTGGTCGGTGGGCCGGAGGGCGATGCCGGGATCACGGGTCGCAAAATTATTGTCGATACGTATGGGGGAATGGGACGCCACGGCGGCGGCGCTTTCTCCGGGAAAGACCCGAGCAAAGTGGATCGCTCGGCTGCTTATATGGGACGTTGGGTCGCAAAAAACGTCGTTGCATCCGGTTTGGCCGACCGATGCGAAGTGCAGTTCGCTTATGCCATTGGTCATCCCGAACCAGTCAGCGTTTCCATCGACACCTTCGGCACCGGGAAAGTTTCAGACGAGAAACTGGAACGCGCCGTGCGCGAAGTTTTCAATTTTAAACCGGCCGAAATCATCAAGCAGCTCAATTTACTCCGGCCGATTTATCGCAAGACGACCAATTACGGCCATTTCGGGCGCGTCGACGACCTCGACGCTATTACTTGGGAGAAAACGGACAAAGCCGACGAACTCAAGAAGGCAGCAAAGTAATCCGCAGATTTACGCAGATTTTCAAAATGCAGAGGGACCCAGAAACGTTCGCTATCATTGGAGCCGCGATGGACGTGCATCGCGAACTCGGGCGCGGATTTCTGGAGCTCGTTTATCAAACCGCGCTTGCACTGGAGTTTCAGGAGCGCGGCATTCCATTCAAAGCGGAAGTGTCTTTGCCGATTCGCTATAAGAGCAGGCTTCTCACCTGTGCGTATCGCGCCGACTTTGTTTGTTTTGAATCGGTCATCGTCGAAACCAAGGCGATCGCCACATTGACCGGCACAGACGAAGCCCAACTCATCAACGAGTTGAAGGCAACCGGGCTACAGCGCGGATTGCTGCTGAACTTCGGAGCCGTAAGTCTCGAGCACAAACGGCTCGTTCTGAACCTTTCTGAGAATCTGCGCAAATCTGCGAAATCTGCGGAAGAAATCTATCTGTGAAAATTTTATGAGCACGACAACTACGAAAGAAAAAACGAAACAGGATTATAAAGTCGCCGACATTTCGTTGGCGGATTTCGGAAGAAAAGAAATCTCCATCGCGGAAAAGGAGATGCCGGGTTTGATGGCGATCCGTGAAAAGTATGCACCGCAGAAGCCCCTCGCCGGTGTGCGCGTGACCGGTTCGTTGCACATGACGATTCAGACGGCGGTGTTGATTGAGACGCTTGTCGATCTTGGCGCGAGCGTGCGCTGGGCTTCGTGCAACATTTTTTCGACGCAAGATCACGCCGCCGCCGCCACCGCCAAGACCGGGGTGTCCGTTTTCGCGTGGAAAGGCGAATCGCTCGAAGAATATTGGTGGTGCACTTATCAAGCGCTTTCGCATCCTGACAGCAAGGGTCCACAGCTCGTCGTCGATGATGGCGGTGACGCCACTCTGCTTATTCACAAAGGTTACGAGCTCGAAGAAGGCAGCGATTGGGCGAAATCGAAATCGGCCAACAAAGAAGAGCAGGTCATCAAAGACCTCTTGCTCGAAATCCAGCGCGAGAATCCGTACCGCTGGCACGAAATCGTAAAGGATTGGCGCGGCGTTTCCGAAGAAACGACCACCGGGGTGCATCGTCTCTACAAGATGCACCAGGAAAACAAGCTGCTCGTTCCCGCGATCAACGTGAACGATTCCGTCACGAAATCGAAGTTCGACAATCTCTACGGCTGTCGGCACTCGCTCGTCGATGGATTGAATCGCGCGCTCGATGTCATGATCGGCGGCAAAGTCGCGGTCGTCTGCGGCTACGGCGATGTCGGCAAAGGTTGCGCGCAATCACTGCGTGGACAGGGGGCCCGCGTCGTTATCACCGAGATCGATCCGATCAACGCGTTGCAGGCCGCCATGGAAGGCTACGAAGTCACCACCATCGAGAACACGCTCGGCCGCGGCGACATTTACATTGCCGCCACCGGCAACCTCGACATCATCACGCTCGATCACATGCAGCGGATGAAAGATCAGGCCATCGTCGCCAACATCGGCCACTTCGATAATGAGATTCAGGTCGACGCGCTCAACGACGCCAAGGACGTGAAGCGCACGAACATCAAGCCGCAGGTAGATAAGTACACCTTTCCTGACGGCCACGAAATATTCCTGCTGGCCGAAGGACGGCTCGTGAACCTCGGCTGCGCCACCGGCCATCCGAGCTTCGTCATGTCGAACTCATTTTCCAATCAAGTGCTCGCGCAATTGGATCTCTGGAAAAATCGGGACATATACAAAGTCGGTGTTTACGTCTTGTCGAAAAAACTCGACGAAGAAGTCGCGCGTCTGCATCTGGAGAAGATCGGCGTCAAACTGACCAAGCTCACCAAAGAGCAAGCGGATTACCTTGGCGTTCCCGTCGACGGCCCGTTCAAGTCCGAGCATTATCGATATTAACGATTCGCGGCCTTGATTGGTTCTGCGCGACCGAAAGAGGGGCCAAAGCCCCAAGATTTATCGGAGCCCACCACCCGTATCTCTCCAAAGTCCAGCGAGCAAATTCTGGAGCGAACAGTTGTCATCCAGCTGGATCCAACGTATCCCGGCGCGCGGCTCATTCGTGGCGGTAAGAACAGCCGTAACGTGGCCGCTTTCCTTTAGTAGATAAATTTTGGCGCCGGGTTCGAGATCGACCCGGCCATTCGTCGGGTCGCCCTGAAATCGCGCAACTGTGATTTGTCTACCATGGCGAGCGCGCACAAAAATTGTGCGGGTCGCCAGATCAACATGTGTTCCCGGAAACCGAAAATCGAAAGGCTCGTCAACGCGCGGCTCCCGGTCACCGGCATACGGCAGATTACTGAACGTGATTCGGGCAGCGAGCTCGTGATTGGTCGGATCGACATACGGTTGGTGCCAGATCATCTCGCCATAGGCAAACGTGCGCGCGTGATCAGGACTGGTGAGCACGACCTCGCCACCGCGTATCGACGTCACTGTCCCAAAGACAATCGCGAGCAAGAGCGCCGATCTCATCCTCGCAAGTTACGCCGCGCAATCTTTTCCGCCAGGTACGACGAGAAATATCCGGCGTACCGTTTTTGTAAATCGGGCCGCTGCCAATCTTTGCCAGTCAGTGTCCCGCGACAGTTGGAAGATCGACAATTACATTTCACCGAATAATCGTCGTCGTCCGTCGTGCACCAATCGTGGGTCAATTCATCCCCAGCGCGAATGTCACGCATGGCTACGAACGTGATTTCGCCGCGCATTCCGATGTTCGCGTCGCACGAATGATTGCTGTACAGCATCGACAACTCGCGTTCTTCACTGGTCACGGGCGCGATAAAAAGATCGTCGCCGATTTGAATTTCCACTGGTCCGAGCTTCGGCATGATCTCGCGGCGCAATGTTTCGCGATCGACAATATGCCCGCCTTTGATCGCCACGACTTCGCCTTTCGCGATGTCCGCCGTCGCAAACAGGCCGCGTCCATGAATCTCGCTCTCGCGCACTTCCGTCTTCGGAGAGAGGTAAGAAAGTCGCATCATGGTGTTGCGCTACAGATTAACACAAATCTTCAGAAGTCATTTTCCTGCGAAAAACAAATGGAGCGGCTGCGCGTATGCGCAAAAAATTCAACCGCGCGACGACGTGCCTTTCTCCAACCGTGCGACGCGCATGGATTATTTTCTTGTTCGACATTCCGGCAAGTTTACCGTCGACCGGTCGATGAACATTTTGCTGAAATCCTTGCCCGAAGTGGAGAAGCAGTTTGGCAAAAAGGCAACCATGGCGACTAATTTGCTCGATATGGTGGGCCAAGGCGAAAGGGCTTTTGGATTTCTCACCGGCACGATGGACGACGGCTGGAGCGTCACGGTCGGCTTCTTTAATGACAAGGCGCGCTACGCTTCCTTTAAAAAGCGCACGGCGTCGCACTGGAATGAGGGCGATCTGCGCGCCGTTCTCATGCAAATCGGACCCTTCTCCAAGTGGTCGCACTCACCCCGCTCCGATTTCTTCGATTACGCCGAAAAGCAGGGGAATGTTGTCGTGGAGGCGACCGGTTGGCAGACGCCGAGCCAAACTTATGCTTTCGTCTATGTGCCAGTGGTCGAAAGCGACGTCGGCCTCGCGCCCGATAAGAATGCTGTGGATCAAAAAGCTGGCAATTAGTCGGGGACTTACGAATCTGTTCAACTCGCGCTGGGACCATGTGCCAGCCGCATAGTTCCATGTCGATCTTATGAAAAGGCGCCAGGCTGCGATCGTTTTTATTTTCGTCACCGTCACGCTCGACATGCTCGCACTCGGTTTGATCGCGCCGGTCCTGCCGAAGTTGATCCTCGATTTTCTCGGCGGCAATACCACGAGCGCGGCATCCTGGCTGGGATGGTTTGGAACCATTTTCGCGGTCATGCAGTTTGTCTTCTCGCCGGTCATCGGCGTGCTCTCCGATCGTTTCGGCCGCCGTCCCATTATCTTGCTTTCGAATCTCGGGCTCGGCCTCGATTACATCGTTATGGCGCTCTCGCCTACGATCGGTTGGTTGTTCCTCGGCCGCGTCATTTCCGGAATCACGGCTTCGAGCATCCCCACGGCCTTTGCTTACATCTCCGATGTCGTTCCAAAAGAAAAACGCGCGGGCGCTTTCGGCATGATCGGAGTTGCTTTTGGTCTTGGCTTTGTTCTTGGGCCGGCTATTGGCGGCTTGCTGGGCGACTTCGACCCGCGTCTGCCTTTCTGGGTCGCGGCTGGATTCAGTCTCATAAATTGGCTCTACGGGTTTCTCTTCGTGCCGGAATCGCTCTCGCTCGAAAAGCGCAAAACATTCACGTTGCGTCGCGCCAATCCCGTCGGCGCGCTCGTCTTGCTGCGCTCGCATCCAGAACTGTGGAAACTGGCGACCTTGCAATTTCTCGCTTACACCTCGCACGAAGTTTTCACGATCTGGGCGCTTTACGCCATGTATCGCTACGCCTGGAACCAGACCACCGTCGGCATTTCTCTGGCCATTGTCGGTATCTGCACCGCCGCGATTTCCGGCGGACTGACCGGACGAATTGTCGCGTGGCTGGGCGAGCGGCGCACACTTTACATCGGCCAATTTTTCGGCGCCATCGGAATGACGATTGCCGGTCTGGCGCGCGGTAGCGCCCTTTACCTCGCGTCGATCCCGGTCATTTCGATGTGGAATATTTCCTTCCCTGCGGCCCAGGGAATGATGACGCATCGTGTGAGCGAGCGCGAACAAGGCGAACTGCAGGGCGCCATCCAGAGTTTGCGCTCGATTGCGTTCATCATCGGGCCGTTCTTGTTTGCGCAAACATTTGCCTGGTTCATCGATCCGCAGCGCTCGTTTTACATTCCCGGCGCGCCCTACTATCTCGCCGCCGCCATGTTATTTGCCGCGATGTTACTGGCCACGCGTTTAGAGGACACGCGCGTGACCAAGCAGACAGTTGACGCCGGCCCTGATGATGTCGTGCCGTCATCTGGAGTCGCTGTCGGTGATATCGTGGTCGATCCAGAAGAAAACATTTGAGACTTCGTCGCTCGTCGACGATTGAAAGCGGCGTGAGGCCAATTGTGCGCTGCGTGACTGTTGCGATTGCCATCGCCTCCTGGATCGGAATTTTCAATCATTGCGCGTTCAGCGCGATTGCGGCCGGGACGGTTCCGGCGCAAAGCGAATGTCCGTTCCATTCCAAGCCGTCAAAACAAAAACAGAACTCGGCCAATGTTCAATGCTGCAAAATTTTGCGCGCGACCGTGGCGACAGCCGCGAAAAGTTGGGCGCGCGATAATACGAACCTTTCCGATGTCGATTTTACAATTGAAGAAGTCGTCGTCACGGCAGCTTCACACAGCGCGGCGCCGCTCTTGCTCGATACCGGGCCGCCCGGCAAAACGTCATTCGCTGAATTAATTGGGAGCGTGCGCGCGCATGCTCCGCCCTCTCGCGTCTAGGTGTAGAGGCGCGTGTCCTCACGCGCAAATCAAGCAACTGCGGCTGAGACAGCCGCCACTACACCGCCAACCGCTTGGATCATCCGCCCTCGCCATTCCAATTCGTATTTAACCAATTCCAACTTGAGAACCAAATTTTTAATATTGTCGATCTTAGTAACGGTCTGCGCGACCGGCCCAGCTTTCGCGCAGACCGTCGCGTCCGACCAAGTCACGCACCAGCACCAGCCTTCACCTGGTTCCGGCGCGGCAAGCGAGCAGGCGAAGTCGCAGAAATACACCTGCCCGATGCATCCCGAAGTCGTGACCGATCATCCGGGCCAATGCCCAAAGTGCGGGATGACACTTGTGCCGAAGAAAGAGAAAGAGAAACGCCCACCTGTCCGCCGTAGCCTTCGCGAAGGAGGAACGCCCAACGCCCAACATCCAATGTCGAATGCGGAGGATCACAACGAACACGCGCACCATAATGCAAACGGAATGGCGATGTCGAATAGTGACGGCCAGCACGACGAGATGAGGATGTCGATGCAATCCTCGATCAACCTTGCGGATCCGATGAACCGCGAGAGCTCGGGCACGGCCTGGGTCCCGGATTCCACGCCCATGTACGGATACATGACGATGTTCGGCGACGACATGCTCATGTTGCATGGCGGAATTTTCCCGCGTTATACCAACGTCAGTTCGCGCCGCGGCGACGACCGAATCGACGCGCCCAACTGGATCATGGGCATGTATTCGCATCCTTTCAGCGACACCACGCAGCTCGGTTTGCGCGCCATGATGAGTCTCGATCTTCTCACCGAAGGCGGACGCGGTTATCCGCTCCTCTTCCAAACCGGCGAGTCCTGGCACAATCAACCGTTGCACGACCGGCAACATCCGCACGATCTGTTCGACGAATTGTCGATCAGCTTGTCGCAAAAGTTCACCGGCGATCTTAGCGCGTTCGTGTATTTCGGCTATCCGGGCGAACCGGCACTCGGTCCGCCCACGTTCATGCATCGGCTCAGTGCCATGGATAATCCCGATGCGCCCATCGGACATCACTGGCAGGATTCAACCCACATCACGTTCGGGGTCGCTACCGCCGGTTTGCAATGGCGCACCCTAAAGGTGGAAGGCAGTATTTTCACCGGTCGCGAGCCGGATGAAGAGCGTTACGATTTCGATCGGCCACGCTTCGATTCGTTCAGCGGCCGCATTTCCTGGAACCCGACGCAAAACATCGCGCTCCAAGTTTCGCACGGATATATTAAGAGCCCGGAGGGACTCGATCCGAATGGGAAACAACATCGCACGACTGCTTCCGTCATTTACAATCAGCCACTCGGTCCCGACTCGAATTGGTCGAACAGTCTTGTCTGGGGCCAGAACAACAACACGGACGAAGGCAAAACGCAATCGTTTCTGATCGAATCAAATTATCAGCGCGGCCGTGACACGATCTACGCGCGCTGGGAACGCGTCGAGAAATCAGGACACGAGCTCGTGCTCGATGAAGTCGATCACGCCAGGATTTTCGCAGTTAACGCGGCAACCATCGGCTACGTGCGCGATCTTACCCACGGAAATTGGATCGACATCGGATTGGGCGGACAATTTACCGTCAATGTTTGGCCGGATGATCTCGATCGTTATTACGGAGATGGGCTCGGCTACGGTTTCCAAGTTTTTCTGCGCATCCGACCGTCGCTGCATGGAAATCATGAGATGCATTCAACAGCAGGAATGAAA